>OIZO01000001.1_pt1 | contig 356438 bp, 294 predicted proteins | sample 1588551 | NCBI WGS metagenome assembly OIZO01 (sample SAMN03283271) | human gut metagenome | biome: human-associated habitat; material: feces | host: Homo sapiens | place: Peru | collected 2012
GGTAACAGCCATCTTTCTTCCTGGCTGTATGGTTTGAATGTGATTTTATCACTTATGCCTCTGCTCATATTTAAATTTTAGCACAGATGAATTTGTTTGTCATTAAAATAATGAAGGCTGTCTCGTACTTTTGAGACAGCCCCGTTGTTATTTTTACTCTTTATTCAGAGTAAAATAGATATTTTCTATATCAGAGATTTCATCTGGTGAATCTGTCTGTTTTATGATTTTTCCTTCTTTGATTATAATGATTTTATTGCAAATCTGTTTAATTACATTCAGGTCATGGCATGAAACAAGTATTGTCTGTTCTGGTGAATGAATTTTTTTTATGTAATCAAGCATTATTTTTTGACTGACAGGATCTATACCCAAAAAAGGTTCATCAAGCATACATAATGCTGTATTTGATTTTAAGGCTCCAATAAGTGACAGTCTTCTTTTCATTCCTGTAGACCATTCTCCTATTGGCGTTAATGCTGAATCTTTTAACTTGATTTCTTCCAGAGTCTGCATTATTAGGTTTTTATCAATATTTTTATTATTTCGTAAAAAAATAAGTTCAAGATTGTCTTTGCCTGAAAGCCGCGGATACAAACCAAGTCCTTCGGGCATAAATCCAATATTTTCGCCTTTATTTAGGAACAATTTTATACTTCCGCCTGCCGGTTTTAAAATTCCCCCAATCAATCTGAATAAAGTTGTTTTTCCAGCACCGTTATGTCCGAGTATACCCAAAACATCACCTTTATTAACAGAAAGATTCAGGTTTTCGTACACATTTTTTCTCTTATAAGAAAAATCAAGATTCGAAATTTCAAGTATTTTTTCCATTATTCCATCCATTTTATAATTTCAATCAACTTATGTCCATTAAAAATTTTATATTTACCAGTTGAATAAACCCCTGATAAAAACTCGGTGATTGATATATCAAGTTTTGTATAAACTCTTTCTAAATTATTTAACTCATAACCAAAAATAGTGCCAGATATTCTGTTTGTAAAAATATCAATAAAAAAATCATTTGCGGCATATTTGAAATTATAAGAAACTTTTTCATTAAATCTTTTTTTCTTAACTTTTACTTCTAAATTTGAAAATGAAATTTCATTGGAACTAGTACGAATATTTTTATATAGATTATGTTTTTCTGTTAATAAAGATTTAATTTTACCATTGCAAATCAGTTTGCGAGTTTTAGAAGGAAAACCTATTGCTGTACTTTTATAATAAACTCTTCCGTTTTTTAATTTCGGGTTATCATACAAACAGATACTTTCGTCAATACAAAAATTTGGAATGGTTGTAAAAACAGCATTTTCTTTTATATAATTTTCATTTAAAGATAAAGCCAAGGCTTCTATTACTTTTTGAATTATTTCATATGAAAATATACAAAATCCTTTGGGAAGAATAAATTCCGAGCTTTCAAATTTTGAAATTTCTATTATCTCCTTATTTATAAGGTCACTTTTAGTAAGAAAATTATTTAATGTTGTTTCTAAACGGAAAAATGAATAGCAGAAGTTATTTAATATAAAATTTTGAATACATATTGCTTCGTTAATTATACTTTTTATACGATTTATCAGAATATCACAATGAATAAATATACTCTGTGTATTATGAATAAATAAATTTCTTTTTGAATACACAGATTTTCTTAAAGTATTTGAGTTTAAAGCAATAAAATTTGTTTCGGTTATTATGGTATGATTTACCAAATTAATAGATTCCTGTATTTGGTAATCTAATTGAGAAGTTAGTATATTTTTTGAAAATTTTTCTTCTATAAAGTTATAACTTGCTTTACATATTAATTTATTTTCTTTCATAAAGTACTCGTAAATTTTTTGTATATAGTATGCTATCCGGACTAAAAAGGCCAACAGGAATTTTTTGTCCCTTTTTAATACAGGTTGCTATTTTAAATTGAAAATTTTGATTTATTATAATTAAATTCTCTATGATATTATTTATTTTTCCAAAAATTCTTACATTTTTAATAGGAAATAGTCCAGATAAATATCCTTCGGTAGCAAATAATTTTATATCACCAGTTTGAGGATTTACACTTCCGTATATAAAGTCTTGTATTTCCAAATAATCATTAGTATCAAAAGGAATATTTTCATTAATATTTGATGATACCTTTATTGTTTTCATTCTTGGCAAAGGTTCCTTAAAAAAATCTTCTTGTCTGTAATTTCCTTTTCCAATTTCGGAAATTATTTCATTCTCCTTGATAAGAACCTCATTTTTTATTATGTCTCCACGATCATCCAAACTTCCTAGTCCCAAGAATTGAGAAAATGGTTCTGATATATTTTCAACAATAATATTTTCAGGAAATGAAATATGCCTTAAAATACTATCTCCAGAATAAATATCTTCTTCAAGCATATGTCCAATCAATTCGTGAAATATATAAGCTGTAGAGGATCCTTTTAGTAATAAATAATTAACTTTTTCAGTAAAACTTTTTAATTCGTTCTGTTTGATAGTTTCTTTTTTAAAAAGGTCAATGTATTCATTTTTATAAATTGCTTCAAAAAAATCAATTATGTTCTTTCCAAAAAATTGTTTAGTTTTAATTCTATTGTCTATCTGCATTGAAGCTTCAAGATATTCTTGTTGGCGTGTATCTTCCAAGTTATTATCAAAAATAACTCTTTCAGAAGATTTAGAATAGATAAACTGTAAGTTCCCCCTTTTCTTTTGTTCAACTTTGCCAATATAATTACTTATGATGAAAGAATCTTTATAACTATTTTTGTTTAACTTCAATTTAGGATTTTCTACTTGTTGAGAATATATTCTATTTTTACAACGAACAAAACTAGTTGTTTTTATATTAATAGAATTTCTGTTATTTGAAATTATCAAAGAGATATTATTCTTTATTTGTTCCTTTATTTTTGCCATACACATTCCTTCATTTTACTATGTAAAATACCCTGAGTAAGGCAACCTAGACATTCGTGTAAATATCTGCAATTATTACAATCATCTCTAGAAGGAGCCTTTATGTTATAGAATTTTTTACCATATTTTGTTAACCCCTCAATTAATTTAATCTTATTTAAATTAAACATTGAGGTTCTGTTTAATGTGCATGGATAAACATCTAAATTTGAAGAAATTGTTAACATAAGTGTTCCACACCCACAATTTGGGGACTTTCTGTTAGATATAATTTTACTGCTGTATTCAGAATTTGATACTACAAATTTTTTTGTAGAATATTGCTGAGAAACGTGATTTATAACTTTAATTAACTCTTCGGTATTAACTAAAATTTCTTTTGTTGCATTTCCTTCTTCTATTATGTTTGATATTCTATGAAGTTTCACTCCCAGTGTCTGTACTAAGGCAGTAACAGCTTCCACTTCACTAAAGTTAATTTTTTGTACACACATAGCCGTATGTACTTCAATATTCATTTTGACTAATTTTTGAATTACGTTTATAGTTCGTTCAAAACAACTTCTATTTTTTCTGATAGAATTGTGAGTGTCTTTTAATCCATCCAAACTTACTTGTACAAATCCATGATTTTTTTGAATCTTTGAAATCAGTCCTAATATATAATCTTCTTTTTCGGGCGGATAAAAACCACTTGTTGTTATTAATACTTTTATTCCGTTATTTACCAAGGTATCTATAACATATTCAATTTGAGGGTAAAGCATTGGTTCACCCCCTGTTAGTTGAATAGTACTTACTTTAATACTAATCAGGTCATCAAGAATTTTATGAATTTTTTTTTCAGAAATTTCAATTTTCTCTGTTTTGTCTAAGTAACAATGAGAACAATTAAGCAAACATTTCTTTGTTAATTCAAGAGTAATATAATCCGGTGTGAAATATTTTGTTGTGCCAATAACTTGTGGAAAATATCTGACGTTTTCATTCAAAAAACATGTTTTTTTTAACAGTATTATAAATTTATTTACTTTTTGTTCAACACTGTATTTATCTTCATGATATTTGTTTGAAAGTTTTTCAATAATTGAATTCGGATTATTTTCTTTGGCTAATAACTCTAAAATTGAAAGACCGGTTTCATTAATTCCTTGTGAATATTCATAATTAATTTTTGGGTCAAAGATTTTCAAATAAGAATTTTGAGGTTGTCTGACTATAGTTTTAATATTTTTATTAAAGTATAACATTCTAAATTTCCATATAATAATTGCTTTTTTTGTATAGAGCGTTAGCTGCAATCAAAGTGATTAATGCTGTCATAAAACAAATTATATTCACAAAAGGATTAAATGGGTTTTCAAAAAGAATTGAAAAGACAATTAAAATCAATACGGGGAAAACAAAACCCAAACCACCAAAATATCCTGCCGTTTTTTCATCACCAATAAGAATTAGAATAATTGATGTCATGTTAATTCCAGTCAGGTTAAGAAAAACCAGACAGATTATTTTGAAAAAATACAAGTGAAATTCTACACGGCAAGTCATTAAGATAAGATAGTAAAATACACAAACAATTAACGATATTGCCAGATAAGTAACAGTTTTGGCAAGAAAAAATACACTTGTTTTATTTGCAATTTTCACAGACTCAACAATTTGATTCCGTTTGTCAGAAAACAAAGAAAACTTCAGCATTACTCCTGATATGCTCTGGCTAGCAGTTAAGGCAAAAACAGAATATAAATCCAGTTTGCTTTTTACCGGAACAGTATATTTTACAGAAACATATGTGATAATCAAAAAACATGCAAAAAGAAAAAACAGGCTTTTTTTTGAAAAAAACTGTTCTTTGATTTCTTTTTGTATAATCTTAAAAAAATAGTTCATTTTAGTTTGTTGAAACTCCATATTTTCATCTTCAAAAATGAAGCAGCAGAAAAAAATCCAGTTATAACCGTAAACCCAAGAGTAAATAAAACGGAAGTTACCGTCTGCAATGATAAATTTAATTTCTCACAAAAAGATAAATATAAAATCGGAACGACCAGTCCGAACAGACTTGTATATTCATTAATTTTTTCATCTGAAATTTTAGTACATAAAAAGAATGAAAAAAAATTCGAACTGAGAATAATAAATAAAACTGATAGAAAATCAAATATGTTTTCAAATAAATGTATTTCTGTAAAATTAAGAAAAACTGAATATCCCGTTAAAAAAACAAATGACAGCATATTTGAAAATGTTGACTTTGTGAAAAAAACACTAAATCTTTTTTTTGATATAAAATCCAATTCAAGTACACCGCATAAAAAATCAGATTTTAGGGACTGTGAAAAATAATATGACCCCATGCAGGAAGAAAACATGATGCCCACCATGTAAAATGAATGTATCCCTGTTTTTTCAATTTGGGTTGAAAGTGTTGATATTGCGCAAAAAAAAGCAAAAATAAGAAAAACCGATAATAAATATTTTTTGTTAAATAGGAATTCTGTCAATTCTTTTTTTAACAGGCATTTTATATAAAACATATTCTCTCTCTTTCTGATTATTGACTGCTGCCAAAATCATCGGGCAACAGTCAATAAATTAGGTACTAGGCCAATGACATTGGCACATTACAAGTCGGGATTAGCGGTACCAATGCTAAAGCTGACTGAAAGAAAAAGCCACAACCTAAACAGCTGCTTTCCGTAAATTCTGGATTTTCCATATTTTCACTCCTATTTATAAAGATAATTTATTTTAATATTTTTTTTTATCATAGTCAAGTTATTTAATGTTGACAGTTATTTAATGTTGTTTATAAGTTAAAAATACATTAAAATGTCTGAATCGATAAAAAAAAACCGGAACCACGCAGGTTCCGGCCTTTTTTTTACATCTTTGCTACTCCGTCGCCGCTTTCACAGGCGAAGAAGCCGGCATTGTAGCCTATTGTTTTTGTGTATGTGTCCTGTACATTTTTTACAAAACTGTCAATGTTGTCTTTGTGAACGAGTGCTATTCCGCAGCCGCCGAATCCTGCTCCGGTCATTCTTGCGCCAAGGCATCCTTCCTGCTTCTGCGCTGTTTCTGCAAGTGTATCAAGTTCAATTCCGGTAACTTCGTAATCTGTTTTCAAAGATTCGTGGGACTCGTTAAGAAGTTCGCCCAGTTTTTTGAGGTCACCGCCGTTGAGTGCCTTTACAGCCGCAAGAACACGCGCGTTTTCATAGATGCAGTGCTTTGCTCTTTTCTGAAGAATCTCATCTTTTACTGCAGCCTTTGATGCTTCCCATTCTTCTGGCGTAAGTTCGCAGAGTGCATTTATTTTGAGTCCCGACTCTTTAAGAAGTGCAAGTGCCTGTTCGCACTGGCTTCTGCGTTCGTTGTATTTGCTGTCGGCAAGTCTTCTCTGCTTGTTTGTGTTCATGACAACGAATCTGTAGTCTCCCAGTTCAAGCGGGGCATATTCGTATTCAAGAGTATTGCAGTCAAGAACAATTGCAGTATTTTTTTTGCCCATTGCGATAATGAACTGGTCCATGATTCCGCAGTTGACGTTCATGAATTTATGCTCGCTCATCTGTCCCAGTTTTGCTATTGTAATGCGGTCAATTCCAAAACCGAATGTTTCGCTTACTGCATAGGCAAATCCACATTCAAGTGCCGAAGAAGAAGAAATGCCGCCGCCTGCAGGAATGTTGCTTGCCATGAGAATTTCAAATCCGCAGTCAAAGTGATGGCCTGCTGCCTTTAACTGTGAAAGAATTCCGTTAAGGTAGTTTGCATAATCATTTTTTTTGTCGAACACAAATTCGTCGTTAATGTCAAACTCGAATGTTCCGGGAAAGTGAATGTCGTTGTAGATTATTTTTGAGTCACCGCGTTTTCTTATTGCAACATAAAGGTATTTGTTGATTGCAGCAGGAAAAACTTTTCCGCCGTTGTAGTCGATGTGCTCGCCTATAATGTTTATTCTTGCAGGCGATGAATATACCTGAACGTCTTTTTCACTTCCGCCGTAAATTTTTACAAAGTCAGCCGGAAGATTTTTTGGATCGTATGTAGTTGAAGTAAGTGTGTTCATTCCTTTTTTTGATAAAATACCGGCTGCAGCTGCCGATTTTACCATGCCTCCTGTTTGATCGTGTAATTTTATGATAACAGATAGTATTTGCGTTTTCAAGCAAAAATATGCATTTACTGCGCAACCGTTGCCCGCGTTGAAAAAAAGTCTCCTAAACGCTATTATAGTAAAAATGGAAAATAAAAAAGGAAAATGTATGACAAATAAAGTTTATATTATAGGCCACCGCAATCCCGACACAGACTCAGTTGTTGCGGCCACAGCCTATGCCAGACTCAAGCAGCTTTTGGGAAAAAAAGAATATGTCGCAGCCCGTGCAGGAAAGCTTGCACCGCAGACGGAATATATTTTAAAAAGATTCAATGTAGAAGCACCGCAGTATATTCCGGATTTGGTTCCCAAGACTGAATATTACATGAACGAAAAGTACATTACCGTTGACCAGGATGTTTCTTTGTGGAAAGCTGTAGACAAAATGATCAGCACAAACGCTTCTGTTCTTCCCATTGTAAACGTAGACGGAACATACCAGGGACTTTTGAATTACAATGCGTTTGCCCTCAATTCGTTTAAGATTCTTAACCCCAAGCGTGACGATATTTTTCTTACAAGTCTTCATCTCGTAGAAAAAACACTGAATGCAACTCCCATAGTTGAATTTGATCCTGACGATTACTTTAAGTGTTCCCTCGTTGTAGGCGATGACGATACAGAAACTTTCAAAAAAATTCTTTCTGAACGCAAGAGTGAAAATATAATTGTCATTACAGGCGACCGCGAAGATATTCAGAAGGCAAGTATAGAAGCCGGAGTACGCGCGCTTATTGTTACAAAAGATTATGTTATTGCAAAAGAGCTGCGCGAACTTGCCAAGGAAAAGAAAGTTTCGGTTTTGTCGGGACATGACAGCACAGTTACCACAGCCATGCTTATTGAATATTCTTCTCCGGTAAGTGCAATGGCAGACAAAAAAATTCGTCCGGTAAGGGCAGATGATACTGTCCAGAAAATACGCCCGCTGCTTGCCGAAAGCCCGTCGCGCTGTCTGCCTGTTATTGACGAGAATTACCGCGTTATAGGAATTATAAGCGAAAGCGATCTTCTTCACGAAGCAAACATTCAGGTTATTCTGGTTGACCACAACGAACCGCAGCAGGCTGTAGAAGGAATTGAACATTACATAATCCAGGAAATTATTGACCACCACAGAATCAATACTTTTTCTACAAGAACACCGATTAATTTTATAAACAGGCCGGTTGGCTCAACAAGTACAATAATTGCAAACCTTTACCGCGAAAACAGGGTTTCCATTCCAAAAGACATGGCTTCACTTCTTCTTTGCGGAATTCTCAGTGACACTCTTATTCTGCAGTCCGGAACAACGACAGATTACGATGTTGCCACGGCGGAATATTTGAGCAGCATTACGGAACTGGATATTAAAACTTTGGGAAACGATATAATAAAGAGCGGAAGTCACATCGACGGCCGCAGCGCACAGGAAGTAATCCACCAGGATATGAAGGATTACAGCGAAGGAAAGTACAAGTATACCGTAAGCCAGATTGAAGTCGACAGCACACGTGAAATTATTGAACGCCGCCGCGAATTCCTTGAAGAACTCGAAATTGAACGCCGCAGTAACGGTGCCCTGTTCAACGCACTTCTTGTTACCGACATTACAAAACTCAGTTCAATTCTGCTTATTGCAGGTGACCCCAAATTCGAAGCGCTTGTGAACTTTCCCAAGAGGGAAGAGCATATTTATTATCTAAAGGATGTTGTGTCCAGAAAAAAGCAACTTATTCCTCTTCTGAGTGAACTGGTAGGCCGCCTTTCTGATTAGAATTTATTTGCCAGTCCGCGCGCGTAAATTGTTTTGGCAGTTTGCATAGATGATTTTTACCAGTCCGCATAGGCGGACTGCAAGTTTAAACATTTTGCCACAGGCAAAATGTTTAAACTACTCCCACCCAAAAGTTGCAGGCGGCTTGTTTGTAAGATCAAAGAAAATTGCGTCAACAAAGTCCAGCTTTGCTATGTCTGCAACTACATCTTTAAGAATATCCTGCGGAAGCTGGGCAAACCTTGCGGTCATAACATCTTCGCTGCATACAGGTCTTAGTACAATACTGCAACGTTCTGCAGAAGACGCGTAGGGAATATTTATTGTAAGGTGCTGGAATATTTTGTCATACCAGCCGCTTTCGTGAAGTTTTGAAAGCATAATGTCATCTGCCTCGCGTGTCTGGTCAAGCCTTGCCTTGTCGCAGTAACCTTTCTGAAGTACAAGGTCGCTGTCTTTAACAGAAGGATTCTGCCAGAGTTTAATAATACATCTGTTTATGTAATCAGAACTGTTGGTTATTGCGCTTGAAGCTTCTTCGAGTTTTTCCCACTTTTTGGGCAGATGGTAGAAACCGCCGTCTTCTTTTTTGAATGCAAGTACAGACGGGAAACGGTAAGTCCTGAAGTCGCCCTGTACTCCTACAGAACGCACCGGCAGAACAGAACGCTCAAGACTCTGCGAGCAGTTTTCGCAGAACATGCCAAGCTTTACGCTGTTAAGTTCTTTTTCTGCGGCTGCCATATCGGCCTTGTCCTGGTCAGAAAGAATTCCGTCAGAACACAATACGTTAATGCTCAGTCCCGGTCCCGGGAACGGATGCCTCATTACAAGATCATCAGAAAGACCAATCTTTTTTCCTATAGAGCGCACTTCATCCTTGTACAAATCCCTGAGGGGTTCAATAATAAGCCCTTTTTCGATAAGCTTCTGGATTCCGTCTACGCGGTTATGGTGCGTTTTAATTGTCTTTGAATTTTTTGTTCCGCCGCTTTCTATAATATCAGGGTAAAGTGTTCCCTGTGCAAGCATCCATTTTGACTCGTCAAGATGCTGTCTTGCAACAACTTCGTCCCTTACTTTGATAAAGTTTTCGCCAATGGCCATGCGCTTTTTCTGAGGGTCTGTCATACCGCGGACCGCTGCAAGAAAACTTTCGCTTGCGTCTTCTACAATAAAGTTTGTAAAGCCGTGTGCGTGGTATGCTTTTTCTACCTTTGCGCTTTCATTTTTTCTCATAAAGCCGTTGTCTATGTGCAGACCAAGAACGCGGTCCTGTCCAAGGGCTTTGTTAAGAAGAGCAAATGCTACTGTAGAGTCAACACCGCCGCTCAGGAACAAAAGAATGTTTTTGTCCTTTGCCTGTGTTTTGATTTCTTCAAGAATGTGGTTAAGAACAGTGTCTTCGTCCCAGTTTTTTTCCATTCCGCAGATGGCTGCAAAGTTGGCAAAAATTTTGTTTCCTTCAGGAGTGTCTTTTACTTCGCAGTGGCATTGGAGCGAATATCTTTTTTTTGCAGAATTCTGTAAGGCAGCATAAGGGCAGTCTTTTGTTGCACCGATTACTTCAAAACCAGCACCGGGTACAAGAACTGCATCCTGATGGCTCATCCAAACCTGTGTAGAAGAAGATACTCCCTTAAAGAGGGGAGACTCTTTTCCTGCGGCAGTCTGTTCAAGATGAGCAATACCAAATTCACCGATATTGGCTTTTCCTACGGTACCGCCATAGCATTTTGCCATAAGCTGGTGTCCGTAGCAAAGTCCCAGTACAGGAATGTCCAGATCCAGAAGCTTTTCGTTAAATTCGGGAACATTGTCTGCGTAAACCGAAGAAGGTCCGCCGCTCATAATTATTCCCTTAACGTTCTGTAGTGATTTTTCAGAAACGGACGGAAGAGCAATTTCTGAATAAAAGCCCATCATTCTGAGCCGTTTTGCAATAAGATGCGCATACTGGCTTCCGAAGTCCAAAACTAAAATTTTACTGCGTTCCATTGTGTCTCCTGAATCTGCTATTTCTTTTATTTTATTTGTTTTTTGAAAACTGGTTATTGCACGATGCTGTTATAAAATCCCTGAACAAAGGACCTGCCTTGTTTGGGCGGCTTTTGAATTCGGGGTGGAACTGTGCTCCCAGCATCCACGGGTGATCGGGAACTTCACAAATCTCTACGAGATCGCGCTCCGGGTTAACGCCCGCAATAATGAGACCTGCTTTTTTAAGATCTTCACGGAATTTATTGTTGAATTCATAGCGGTGTCTGTGGCGCTCCCAGATAGTTGTTGTTCCGTATGCCTTTTCTGTAAGGGTTCCCGGTGCAACAGTGCATTCGTATTTTCCAAGACGCAGTGTTCCGCCAAGAATCTTTCCGTTCTGGTCGGGCATAAGGTCAATAACAGGATGCGAGGTTTCTTTGCATATTTCTGTGGAATGTGCATCCTTCCAGCCAAGAACATCGCGTGCATATTCAATTACAAGAATCTGCATTCCAAGACAAATACCAAAGTACGGGACTTTGTGTGTTCTTGCATATTTTGCAGCCAGAATCATTCCTTCAATTCCGCGTGAACCAAAGCCGCCCGGAACAATTATGCCGTCTGCAAAGGAAAGTTTTTCTTCTGCCGCGCTGTCATCAGTAATCTGCTCTGAGTCAACCCAGTCAATTATTACTTCTGCTTCGTTTGCTATTCCGCCGTGTGTAAGGCTTTCTACAACAGAAAGATACGCATCGTGAAGTTCAACGTATTTTCCTACAAGGGCAATGTGCACGGTCTTTTTTGGGTTTTCAAAAACATTGACCATGCGTGTCCAGTCTTCGAGATGTGTTTCTGTATTTTCTATTCCAAGAGCCTTGCAGACAGCTTTTCCAAGTCCTTCTTTTTCCATGTTGAGCGGAACTTCATAAATTGACTTTGCGTTAAGATTCTGGATTACACAGTCAGTATCTACATTGCAGAACTGTGCAAGCTTTTCGCGAGTGGTATCTGTAAGCGGAACTTCTGTTCTGAGCATGAGTATGTCGGCCTGGATACCAAGTTCCTGCAGTTCCTTTACGGAATGCTGGGTAGGCTTTGTTTTTATTTCGTGGGCCTTTTTCATGTAAGGAACAAGAGTCAGGTGAATGTAACAGCAGTTTTCTTCACCGACTTCGTACTTCATCTGGCGGATTGCTTCTATAAACGGGAGCGATTCAATGTCGCCGACTGTTCCGCCAATTTCTGTAATGATTACATCTGCATTGGTTTCTTTTGTAGAAAGAAGCATTCTTCTGAGAATTTCTTCTGTAACGTTTGGAATAACCTGAACTGTACCGCCGTTGTAACCGCCTTCACGCTCTTTGTTAAGAACAGACTGGTATACGCGGCCTGCAGTTGTGTTACTGCTTTGGGAAAGCGTTGCATCAGTAAAACGCTCGTAATGTCCCAGGTCAAGGTCTGTTTCGGCACCGTCGTCCGTAACAAAAACTTCACCGTGCTGAATAGGATTCATCGTACCCGGATCAATGTTAAGGTACGGATCGAATTTCTGGTTTACAACTTTTAGTCCGCGGCTTTTGAGAATAAGCCCAAGAGATGCGGCCGCAATTCCTTTTCCAAGACCGCTAACAACTCCACCGGTAATAAAAATGTACTTAGTCATTTGCACATTATAGTGGATATTCTTTAGTTAGTCCATAAAATTTGGCAAAGTAATTGCTTATTCGGGAAAGTGCCTTTGACGCGGCACGCGGGTTTTTGTCCAGAATCATAAAAAATGTTTCTTCGGGAATGCGCACAATTTCTGCATCTGTCCAGGCAGTGGCATCTTCATTTCGCAGTTCACGCAGCATACAGGCTTCTTCACCAAAAAAGCAGCCCCTGTCGGCAAAAGAGACGTGGTTCAGCCTTGTAATGCGAACCGTTCCTTTTGAAACATAAAATGCGTCTTTACCAACCTGTCCGGTAGAGTAAACGTTGTCTCCCTTTTTGAGCCTGATTGTGTTCAACTTGTTTTTAAGAAGATAGTCGGGTCTTATAAACAAAAGGCGTTTTGAAAGGTCTGCAAGGCTTGTTTCATCGCGTGCCGGAAGAAGATAAAGTTCGCAAAGAAGCAGCGTGTCAAAAAACTGGAACACAAAAAGCCACTGTGCAAAAAACAGGAATATAATAAAGAAGAAAAAAACTTCCATTAAAAGAACAATCGTGTTGCTCAGAACGCCGTAAATTACATTGTATTTGTTTACGTTGATAAAAAGATTCATAATCTTAAGGAATACAATGAACGAAAGCGTACTTCCCGCGGCAAAAAGCATGCATGTAAAAAAACTGGGGCGTGTTCTGCTGCCGGACTTGTAAGCGAGAGATGTTGCTATAAAAAGAAAAATATACGGGAAAAGCGACGTAAACAGGGCCGAAACAAGACGCGCTGGTCCCGGAAGAAGGTTTGCCAGCCCTGTAAGAACCGGGATTTTTTCTATTGTTTTGAACGTCATTGAAAGAAAAACGATTGTCGCAATTCCTACTACAATTACGGCTTCACCGGCAAGACTGATGAGCTGTGTCATAAGGGGGCGCGACTTGCGTTCGGCACCAAAGATTTTATTGAGGCCACCCATTACAGACATAAAAAAGCGTCTGGCCATCATTACGATTGCAACACCTATTACAATTTCGAAGTTCGTTACAGGTTTTATTTCTGAAAGGGAGCGGACAAAATTGTTTTTACTCAGAAAGTCACCCAGTCCGCGTACAGTTTCCAGAAGTGCCGTTACAGTTTCGGGCGAGGCGTGCAGAAAGCGTATGAGAATTACGATAATCATCATGGCAACGGGAATTACAGAAAACAAAAAACCGAAGGCACAGGCCGAAGCGTATGAAAGCAAATCGTTTGTAAAGAAAAAGTTTATTGTAAGGTAAAGCGACTGTATTACTGTAATAAATGACGGCTTTTTTTTAGACATTGCTTAGGTTTTAGCTCGCGTTCTTGCGTTTTGCCGCCATGTTGTAGTAATTGAGTATGTCGTATGCAGTGTCATCGGGGCGTGCATTGTTGATTACAGTCATCATAATCTTCTGTGTTGTTTCAGAAACATACTGCCTTATTATGCTGCGTGTTTTTGTGCTTGTATTTGGCAGCAGTAGAAGAACCCATATTATGCCGTCGGGAATTTCCTTTACGGCAAAGACAACTGCTTCTATAACAATCTGCTTTGAACCCAGTCTGAGCGTAACATCGCGCAGAATGAAATTTTTTCCTACAATCTGGGACAGTGCCGGCGGAACTTTTACCGACATTCCCACAGAACTTATGTCCAGAAGTTTAAGCTGGTGCATTTTTGTTCCGTGGTTCCAGAAAAGGGACGCTTCCTTGTCGTGGGAAAGATTTGCGCGCACATACTGCCGCCGTCCCTTTGCATTTGCTTCCTTAAGAACGCCCAGAATTGATTCAGTAATGAATTTCATGTCGGTGTCAAGCATTGTAATTCCGGCAGGAATCTGGGCTGTTGTAAGAAAGAGTTCACGGTCTGCAGGCCTTATGCGTTCAGAAATTATTCCTATATATATAGAAGAAAGTACATCTTCTTTTTCAAAGGTTCTGATAAAGTTGTACCAGGAATTCATGGCAAGCTGGGCATCTACGTTGATAAACAGAATTGCGTTTTCATTCAGTCTCAGAAGATTTTTTGCATCGCGGTAACTTTCAATTATGTATACCTCGTATTCCTCATTCTGAAGTTCAGTAATAACTTCATTGCGCACTGAATACGCTGGATTGAGAAAAAATATTTTTCTTCCGAAAAGGTCAACTTTGCTTGCCTCTGCTTCTGCCATGGTTTTTCTTTGTTTCAAATATTAGAAATCTGCCAGTTTTGGTGCTCTCGGGTACGGAATTACATCGCGTATATTTGCCATTCCGGTTATGTAGCGCAAAAGGCGTGCAAATCCAAGGCCGAATCCCGAATGCGGAACTGTTCCGAATCTTCTGAGGTCAAGATACCACTGGTAATTTTTCATATCCATTCCGCGTTCTTCACAGACTTTAAGAAGTTTGTCGTAGTCTTCTTCGCGTTCACTTCCGCCTGTAATTTCGCCCAGTCCCGGAACAAGAACATCTACTGCGCGTACGGTTTTTCCGTCGTCGTTCTGCTTCATATAGAAGGCCTTTACGTCTTTTGGGTAGTTGTAGACCATAACCGGACTCTTGAAAATCTGTTCGGTAAGGTAGCGCTCGTGTTCTGTCTGGAGTTCTTTTCCCCAGCTGATCGGGAATTCAAACTTGTCATTGTATTTTTCGAGTTCTTTTACAGCATCTGTGTAAGAAATTCTCTTGAACGGAGTATCTACAACATGCTGAAGCTGTGCAATAACTCCCGGCTGGATGCGCTTTTCAAAGAACTGCATGTCGTCTGCGCATTTTGTGAGTGCCCAGTTAAGAAGATATTTTATAAATTCTTCTTCGAGATCCATGTTGTCAAAAAGGTCAAAAAATGCCATTTCGGGTTCGCACATCCAGAATTCTGACAGGTGGCGCGGTGTATTTGAATTTTCTGCGCGGAATGTGGGTCCAAAAGTGTATACGCGGCTGAGTGCTGTGGCAAGTGTTTCGGCTTCGAGCTGGCCGCTTACGGTAAGATTTGCCTTCTTTCCGAAAAAGTCTTTGCTGTAGTCAACAAGATCTGCGGCTTTTGCGGGATCCATGCCCTTTGCGCCGGCCTTTATTCCCAGTTCTGCAATTTTTTCGAGCGAAAGGGTTGTTACCTGGAACATTTCGCCTGCACCTTCTGCATCGGAACAGGTGATTTCTGGTGCGCTTATATAAACAAAGCCGCGTTCCTGGAAGAATGTGTGCAGTGCCATGGCCATCTGGCTTCTCATGCGGAATACTGCACCAAAAGTGTTTGTTCTTGCACGCAGGTGGGCATTATCGCGCAGGTATTCCATACTCATGTTCTTTTTCTGAAGAGGGTAGGTTTCGGGCGGGCAAAGTCCAAGTACAGTAAGTTTTGTAACAATAACTTCTACTGCCTGACCGCTTGCCGGAGACTCTACAAGTGTTCCTTCTGCACGGACCGATGTTCCTGTATTTATGTTTTTAAGTGATTCTTCTATAGAATTGGCATCTGCGCCCTGTGCAGGGTTTGTTCTGTCAAATGTAAGCTGAATGGAAGCAAAACAGCTGCCGTCATTTACCTGTATGAAGACAAGGTTCTTTGAGTCACGCTTTGTCCTGACCCATCCGCAGACTGTAACGGCTCTTGCGTCAGGCTCGGATGTTAATAAATCTTTGATAAGTATGGGTTTCATGATTATATTATTGTACATTTTTATCAATGAGCCGTCAATATTTTGGGGTACAGTGCCTCAGGCAAACGCATTGCAGAAATTCAAAAAAGGTTTGGAAGAAACAGATGAAAGTGCTGGTATTTTTATTAAGTTGTATTATAATTACAACATTATCATGTGGTAATTCACAATGGAATTTTGCGGGGAAAAACGCAGCCTTCGCAGTTGGAATTCTTCTTACCTAATCGCTACGCTTACATGCCTACCTAAAACACTTGCTGCTTTAACCAGTGTATTAAGAGTTACAGAATAATTATCCGGATCAAGAAGACGGTTTACAGCAGCTCGTGAAGTTTCTAGTTTTTGGGCAAGTTCTGTTTTGGTAAGTTTTTCTTTGTCGAGAGCATCCTGCAGCTGGTAGGAGATAATCTTTTTAACGGCTCCAGCTTCTACTTCTGCGGAGATTCCTTCTTCTTCCAAAAAATCGTCAAATGAGCTTCCAATGTTACTGTTCATCGTTAATACCTCCATTCAATACCAGATTCCGGCGTTTTTTTGACAGTTCCAAATCTTCCTGCGGTGTTTTCTGACTTTTGTTCTTTGAGCCAGTCGCGGACTGGTTCATTCCCGCTGTCGGTTTTGAAGAATCTTGCTGTTACAATTTTTTCATTTGGCATAGTTATAATGTATCAAAATTGATTCGTGTTGTCAAGAAAAATATAATTGCGACATTCTTTGATGTTGTAAGTGTCCTATAATAGCCCGTAAATGGTGATAAACAGTGCCTTACAATCCCCCGCACCCCGGCCGCGGGTTAAAGAACTCATACTTTTATGCCGAAAATATATCAAAATAGTAATACCCCACTAGAAAATTTGACAAATTTGCAAAGATGGGGCATACTATAGTTTGGAATAGATATTTTAGAGATTTTTTATCTTTTGGAATAAATTCAGGCTATTTTCGGGGGTTGTCATGAAAGTAAAAAAGTTTATTCTTGCGGTTGTTTCTGTAGTTTTTGCATACGCTCTTTTGTCCTGCGACGTTGGACTTGGATCGGCAGTAGACACACAGGCACCTACACTCAACGTAACTTATCCTGCAACGCTCTCTACGGTAAGAGGGCAGTTCGTTTTTGGCGGAACCTGCGCCGACGACCAGAAAGTTACGTCTGTTACGGTAAGCGCGTACAATTCGGAACTGGGAAAATCTTACGGCCCCTTTGCCGCAACCATTGCAGATGACGCAAAATCATGGACATTCTCTTTTAACAAAAAAGCAGAAGGCAAAGACTCCTACAACGGCTGGGAAATGCCCGACGGAAAATACACCCTTGAAGCCGTAGCGCGCGATGCCTCAGGCAAAAGCTCCGGTACAGGTGCAATAACAATTGACATAGACAACACAGAGCCCATTTTTATTCTTAACTCACCCGGAACAACTGACATAAAAAACCCCACCGTCAGCGGTTCAAGTTTTAAGATAACCGGAACAATTGCCGACGACCATTCCATAAAATACATGCGTGTAAACGTCTACGAAAATATGGGGGGGGGTAAAGGAAAACTTCTCGAATCGTTTAAAGAAGAGAATATAGAAACTTCTGGCGGAACCTCGGTTGCCCTTTTTGGAAAAAAAGATGATGTTTACACTAAACTTTACGGTGACATAAAAGACGCCTCATCTATAGGAACAAAAACTTTCTTCTGCGAAATTGAACTTGAAGATTCAGCATACGAATACAATGATTTTAAAAACAACGCTTCTGGAAAAACAGGAAATGTTTCAAAAAAAGTATATCTGTATGATTCAGTCTACCAGAAATTCCAGAGTTCTTCGGGCTACGGTCTTGAAGCTGCAAAGATAAAGTCTATTGTAAACGAAACGTCAACCGGCGTTGTAAACGGAACAGAGGCTTCTGTGGTCAGAAAGGAATTCCTTGACAGTGCCGCACAGTCTTCTCTTGCCTTCGGGCTGAACCCTAACGCCAATCCGAAATATGTTGTGCAGGGTTTTGATGTAGATTCTGTTTCTGATATAGACAAAACGGGCGCTTCAAGTCAGAGTATTTCTGTTCAGGTTAACGCAGGTCTTGACGGAACAAATGTTCTTCCCGGAACAATGTGCGTTTATGTCTTTGGACCGTTCGAATCTGTAACAGAAGAAACAGTTTCTTCTATATATGAGAATCCCGCAGAATATGCCAAAACCAATGACGCACCAGTTGCAGTTAAGGAAAAAAATTCTTCTTACGCAGGATCATCACTTGCAACATACACATACAATATAAAACTCCCGAAGGAAATAAGACCGCTCAAGACATACATTGTTGCAGCTTCGGGAACAGATGCCGACGGTAACGATTTTGACAATGACGGAACAGTTTTTGCATTCCGTGGAGCACAGACAGGCGCGGCACCGACTCTTGTCATAAAAACGCCGGAAAATTCAGCCATGTTCAAGTCGTCTGAAAATCTTTTGGTTACAGGAACCGTAGGTTATGAAGGCGGCATTGACGAAAACAATCTTTTTTTGGACTGGGAAGTAACCATAGCTGATGAAAACGCTTCAAACAAAGTTGTAAATACATACAGCGGAACAAGAAGCAATTGCACAGTTAACGCAGACGGAAGCTGGTCTTTTTTAATTCCTGCCGCCGATGTTCCGGCATACGACGCCGACAAAGAAAACGGAAAGGTTTACACATATTCTGTAAAAGTAACCGCAAGGGGAAGTAACGAACTTAAGGCTGTGGCAGAACGCTCGTTCCATGTAGACTCAAAGCCTCCTGTACTTTCGGGACCTGAAGTTACAAAGACTGTAAAAAATGCTGAAGGTTCAGATTGCGTTAACGGTACAATTTACATAAGCGGCGGTGTGGACGAAAATTACAGAAAAACATTTACACTTACTGTAACAGATGATTCGGGGTCAGGCGTTAAAAAAGAATTCTCTTACAGCGCAGGCCAGTTTAACGAACGTATAGACACAACAGAATTTGCAGACGGCGCAAATCTCATAATTACGCTCGCGGCAGAAGACAAAGCCGGCAACAAAAGCGAGCCTTCTGTAAAAACAATTAAAATAGACCAGAGCACGGACATTCCTTCCATTACTCCTTCAAACTACGACGCGGGTATAAGCGCAGAGGGTGTAGGAGTAAAAGCAGATGGAATAAAGAACCTGTTCGGAACTGTAAGCAACAATAAACTTTCTGGAACCGCTTCTGACGATGACGGCGTAAAAACTGTAACTGTAGAATACAGGGAAGTGGGAACAGACGCTTATATTTCAAAGAATGTTATAGAAAACGGAACTTCAACAACGGCTCCGTTTACATTTGCTCTTCCTTCAAAAGAAGCAAAGTATGAAATAAAGATAACTGTTACCGACACAGAAGGAAACGCAAACGGAACATACGCAGCTTCTCCTTTCTACATTGGTGTTTCTTCGGGAGTACCGGCTCTTAAGGTAGATCCACAAACTTCAGACTATACCAGAAAGGGTGCAGAGCTTTCTGTAAAACCGAAAGTTACTTCAAATGTTGCAACAACTCTTACTGCAAGTTACACCGTTAAAAGAGAAACAGTAACAGAAACAACAACAGTAGCAACGGGAACAATCACTCCGGACGATAAAGGTAATGTTTCTCTTACTGTACCGGCCACTGTAAAAGATGGAGATGTTCTTGCGATAACATATACGGCAACAGACATATTCGGCCAGAGCGCTTCTGCTGTACACACATATACAATAGACAACACGGCTCCTGTTCTTGCTTCTTCATATTATAAACTTGACAGTCTTAAACCTATGGTAAACAAAATAGATCCTGTCTCTTCATGGTACAAGGACGAGTCACTGCCTTTTGTTATAAACTACTATGACGGTGGCTGCGGTGTTGAGCACGTGGAATATACATTTACTGCGGCCGGCGTCACAGCAGATAAAGCAGTTACCGGATCGGGTATTCCAAAGAAAGTAAAAGCAGACGGAAAAGAATATTACCAGTACTCTGCCGCAATATCTGGCTTTGCTGTCGGAACAAATACTCTGGTATTTACAGCCGTAGATGCTGCAGGAAACAAAAGTACATCAACAACACTTAACGTAAGACGCGACAACGTGGCACCAACACTTAGACTTGTTTCTATAGACGGAACAACTTACGACGGAAATGCAAAACTTGTTAACGGAACAAAAGACGTTGAATTCATTGTAGAGGCAGCCGATGCTGATTCAGGTCTTGCGTCTGTTAAGTACGGCAATGTTACCGGAACCGAAGTTGCAGAACAGAGTGGCCAGTATTCGTTTACAATAGCGGCAAAAAGTCTTGCTACGATGGATGTAAACGCAACTGCAACAGACCAAGCCGGCAACACTACAACTACAAAGCTCTTTAACATTATTCTTGATAATGTTGCACCGGTTGTAAACATAACAAGTTCGCTTGACAAAGACACGTCAACACCTGCTGTCGAAGTCAACGGAACAATTGCCCTTGAAGGAAACTCCAGCGACGGAAGCTACGCACTTACAGCAACCCCTGTCTTCTGGTACACGCTTACAAAACCAACCGATCCCGTAACTTCTACCAAAGGCGAAGGCTGGACAAGAATCTTTGAAGAAGGCACAAGCAACATAACAGAAGAGTCTACACCAACTGCATGGAAGAGCCTTCCTATAGACACAAAGAGTGCGTTCGGTACACTTACAGACGGAACACACGTTTATGTAGTGGCCGCAGTTACCGACTCTGCACAGAACACAGGATACTCTCCTGTACTTGATCTTGTTGTAGACCAGAACACAGACCGCCCGCAGATAAAAATCACTTCGCCAAAGTCACTCAAAGATATGGGCAAAGCCGGAACAACAATCTGGCAGAAAAACACAAAGGTAATTGAAGGCCGCATTTCTGACGACGACGGAATCTCATCTCTGGAATACAGTTTTAAAGATCCAAATGACGAAACATTTGATAGTTCAATAGACTGGATAGAAGTTACCCCAAACGGCGACTCATGGGAAATAGAAGCCGAAGAAGGTGCAAACAAAATATACTTCCGCGTAACAGATACTGAAGGAACTATATTTACTTCAAGTAAAACTTCAGGTCTTACAGCACCGTACATTACCGACGGAACAAACAAATTCGGAACACTCGATGCCCCTGACAGCGTACTTTACGTTACTGTAGACACAATACCGCCTGCAATAAGTGAACTTAAGTTTAACACAACAGGCACTAAAGGAACTTATAATACCGATGAATTGAAGGATGTATCATCACTTTCAAATACAGTTGTCGGTGGTACTACAAAGTGGCTTAAGATTCGCGCACATGCAACTGACGACAACGGAATTAAATCTGTTACTGTAAGCATAGACGGCATAAACGAAGGGAACCCTGTAGCCGCAACCAAAGTCACCGATAAAGATGGCGAGTATTACGAACTTGCAGATATTGATCTTTCGGGATTACCCAGCGGCTTTATAGATGCAGTTGTTACCACAACAGACAATGCCGGAACAACATCTTCTACTACACTCAATATAAATGTAGACAACACCGCCCCCGAACTTAAGGTAACCTACCCGGGAACAGATACTGCTTCAAAGGTAATACGCATTGTTACAATGAAGGGAATTGCTTCTGACAATAATGCCGGAATAGAATCCATTAAATACAAGATGGGAAAAAGCACTTCAACAAAGTATGATTGGGAGTTTATAACAAACCAGATGAGTTGGGAACTTCCGTTTGAGTCAACAACCCAAGGTGACCCCAAAAATATACTGTATTATATTACAGAAGATATGGTAGATGCCGGTATTTCTGAAGAGGAAACACCAGGCTCTGCTCTTTACAAAGTTTATGTCTCATTCCTCGTTACAGACGTTGTGGGCAACCAGGCAGTGGTAGACGGAAACTATATTCTTGTAGATGCTGAAGGCGGTAAACCGATTGCAACTGTAATCTACCCCGAAACAGGGGCAACAGTCGGCGGTTCGCTTACTATAATCGGTACCGCAACAGATGACAGCGGTGTCTCCGAAGTACAGGTTCAGCTTGACGTTAACAACGACGGCAATTTTGATGAGACTGACTACAATATTATAAAAAGCTGGACAGCCTCTGACGGAACAACACCTTCTATGCCGGGACTTTGTGAAACATATTCTGCTGACTGGTACATTACTGCCACAGGAACCAACAGTTGGAAGCTTCTTGTTCCTACAATGGAGATTGCAGAAAATACAGCTCTTGCAAATAAGGGAATGTCTCTGCGTGTACGTGCCTGGGACAACGATGAAACCCCTCAGACACGCGGCTGGGGTAAAACTGTAAAAGTAAAAATTGACGTAAAGGCTCCACAGGTAGAAAACGTTGCGCTTGTTCAGTACAAGAGCGGCTCTTCGGGCGAGACTTCTGTTTCGCGCACATATTCTTCGGGTATGTACATAACAAAGCCCGAGACCGGCAAAGACTGGTACCTTACCGGAACAATAAGTTCAACATCATTGAGCAGCGTAACCATAACTTCTGATGCCGAATCTGTGAACAAGATCAGTTTTAATCCTCCGCTCCCTTCAGTAACACCAGACGGAAAATATACGTTCAGTGCGCCTGTGACAATTATTGGTGACGGTAAAACTTCTGCTACAATAAATGTAAGCGGTGAAAGCGGCTATACAACTACGTACCCGGTATTGTTCTCTGTAGACAGTCAGGCCCCGCAGATGTACAGCAAAGATGGTTCTCTTGCAGAAGACAAAACAACGTCACTCAGACTTAAATCAGGCGGAATAAACGTAGACGAAAGCAATGCTGTCGTAAACAGCAACGTAGTTTATACATTCGGCGATGTTGTAAAAGAAGAGGGAAGCGGCCTTGACTACATTGCCTTCTACTTTAAGCGCAGCAAATCGGGCGGCACTGAGCCACGTGTTTACAATCCAATGTTCAACACAAACGGCGACAACAGAACAGACATCGACACAACAAAGACCGCCGGAACCGCAAGCGGCGACACTTACATTAACAGCGACGGACTTCCTGTAATGTACATGAAAGACGCAGAGCGCAGTACAGAAACATCGTTCAGCCACAGTTCAATAAGCGGCAATAAAAATATACGCGTAGGAGGCCTTATAAAGATCGGCGGCTCTTACGTAAGAATTTCTTCTGTAGACAAAGATAAAGATGAAGTAACATTTGCACCAGCAAAAGCAGAATCATTTACAGAAGCAGAATTTGTTTACGCGCAGATTGTAGACCACGAGATTACAGAAGGACCTACCGGCAACGACTACGAAAATGTCTCAAACGATGACGGCGACGGAATGATAGAAACGCTCAAGGCAGAAGGTTCAAAGTACACCTGGACTGCGTGCATCTTCAGCGACAGAATACCCGACGGTCCTGTAGAGATTCACGTAGTTACAATAGACAAGGCAGGCAACATAAACAGGGGAAGCATTGCAACTTCTGTACAAAACAAACGGCCGCGCATTGCAAAGGTTCTGCTTGGAACAGACCTTGACCACAACGGAACATACGACTTCTATTCAGACAGCGAGATTAAATATGAAGGCAGTGTAACACAGGCAACATACGACAAACGCAATTTTGGCGAGTTCAACTATTACTCTGCGGTAGACGCAAACCGCGTGGCACAGTCTTCTGTTACGTTAAGTTCAAAGGACTTCAAGGTAAAGAACGGAATGTGCATTCTGCCTGAATTTGTTGGCGATATTAACGGTACACTCAAATACAATATGACTGTAGGCGGCGATGCGGCAAAAGCTCCCCAGACGGGAACTGATACTCTCAAGCCTCTTACCGCCGAAACTATTTTACTTGATGAAAGACAAAAGGTAGTCGCCGACCGCGATGGATCAACGGCAAAGATTAAAAATCACGTTTCACAGGGCGGAATCATTCTTACGAATGATGAACTTGAAGCCCACGAAAGCAAGACAAAGTATTTTGCGTTTACATTCTGGGACGAAACAGAAGAAACCGTGCGGGGAACAGACAGCCAGTGGGCACTTCTTAACATTCCTGTTATTGTAGACGTAAAGGATGACACACCACCGAATGCTTCATTCAAACCGTTCTTCTGGAACGGAAAAGGCCGCGGCAACAACTCTCTTGCATACGACTCAACAACCGGAAAAGCCCTTGGTCACATAGAACTTGAGTCTGATCTTACAGATGCTCTCAAGACTTCTCCTTACGGAACAGGACCAAAGGTAAGCGGTACGATTGTTCTTCGCGGAACGGCAAGTGACGAAACTCTTCTTACAGGACTTTCTGTAAAGGCAGGCACAGAAGTAATAGGCTCTGCTACTTACAAAGACGGCGCGTGGTCTTCTGAAAGTGGTGGCCTTACGGTAACAAACGTGCGCGATGTAGACCAGGATGGCCACGATGTTACGTGGGAACTTGAATACGCAACACCGTCTGCACATAAAGAACTTGACCTTACCGTAACAGCCACTGACGGCGGAACAAACAGTTCTCCTGAGGCAACAGAAAGCACGGCTCCTGCTCTTGGTACAGAAAAAGAAAAACTTACTGCACGTTATACTGTTGACGTTGTACCTTATGTAACAAACGTAAAGACAATGCTCAGTACCGTAGGTGGAAAAGAAGAAGCGGCATGGTCAACATACGGCCGCACTTCTACAGGAGCCTACGTTGCAGGACAGTCGTGGGCAAAGAATTCCGGTATTACAGGAAAGTCAGGCAGTGCAGAGACAGTAGTACTTTACGGCTTTAACCTTGCCGGCGGAAAAGTTGCTTCTTCTAATGGAGGCTCAGCGACACTTGACACCGACACCGACACCGACAACAGCTTCAAGTTCAGCGTAGAAGGCTTCAAGAGCGGCGACTATACTGTTACTGTGAACGATATTCCTTCCATTAACAACATAAACAGCAACGACTCAAGTGGATCATACAAGGGAAGCGATGCTGCACAAATGTACAACCGCATGCCCAACGGTACAACAAACAACAACCTTACCGATGACTTTAAGATGAACATCTGGGACATACGCTATGATGCGGCTACGTCACAGGGCGGTACACTCAAAGAAGCGGTAATGCGCATAGCACCGGGCTCTGACCAAATAGGCTTTGCGTTTACAAACGGCGCGTCAAAGTTCAGTATGGGTGACAAAAAAGACGGCAACTCATACCAGATCTGGCAGAAAAACTATGCCGACTTTAACAACGTAAGCTTTGTCTACGACAAAAACGGCAACAGCTACGGAACAGCCACCGGTCTAGATACTTTCCCCGATGGAGGCAATGATTATGCAGGACGCTTTACCTTCATGAGCAGCCAGTGGGGTGTTTTCAATAATAGTGATATGAATGACAATTACCGGCACGAAAAGAAAATCCGTCTGGAGTCGATCGGAGCAAAGAATTTCTATGCAAACGGAACGTGGACATCGTCTGCTGTAATGGACACATACAGATTCCGCTCACCGACTCTTGCAACCACAATGCATGGTGATTCTACATCTGTTTATCTTGCATACTATGACACGTTTAACAAACAGATACGCTTCCGCTACGGTACGTTTGCCAGTAGTGGTATAAATTGGTTGGAAAGTACTGACGACAATGATGGTGACAATAAGAGAAACAAGGGCTTTGGCCAGTTCCAGGATGTGCACGGCTATAATGATCCTAATCAGTATGGTAATGATGCAAATAAAGACTATACTACGCAGAAGAAGTCATTTGATGCGCATCCGTATGATTACAGTCTTATTGCCGGCAACGACGCCAAGTCTGGTACCGCCACCGGAAACGTATGTAAACCAAGCAACAGCATGGCAAGCACTTGTGTTGCAATAGACGCAATCGCTGGCTCAACCACTGCAGATGACATAGTAGTTGCAGCATGGTGCACCGGAGACGGCGTAAAGTTTGCATACAAGAAAAACCCGTATACAGACAATGATGCAGATCAGACCCATGCAAACACAGACGGTTACTGGTCACCGGCCGTAGAAGTATTCAGCGGTGCATGCGAAGACGTTTCTATTAAAGCAGACGCATCTGGTGCTGTACACATAAGCGCATACAACAAGGCAAAGCAGAGTCTTGTCTACTGCTATATTGGCAGTGACCTGACTACTATGGGCGATGTTGTAACTGTAGACTCTTACCAGATTGTAGGAAGCCGCACACAGATAGATGTACAGAAAGAAGGTAAGTATTATGTTCCGTACATAAGCTACTACAACCCGGCAACACAAAAGACAAAGCTTGCATATCTTCTTGCAGGAGAGAACTACAGTGCACAGGGTGTAAATGATGACGACACGTTTACAGGCAACTGGGAAGTAAGCGTTATTCCTACTTCGAGCGATATTCAGGAAGACCACACAAACATAGGTTTGTGGAAGGATACTTCTGGCTTAAGAAGAGATTCTGTTGGCGGTACTGTTAATAACGGTCAGATAGGAGATAATGAAGGCCAGACATCGGGTAACGGCACAAATAATCCTGTTGTAGGATATGCCACAGTTATAGGAATAAGGGGCTTTATAGAAACCGCACAGATGCGCTAATATAAGGCTCATGGCAACTATTATAGAAGTAAATGACATACATGAGAGCGGCCCAAGTGTCTTCTGCGGCATGAGGGACGGCGCTCTCAGAAAGACGGGCAGTGACGGCGGGATTTTTATTGCAGAAAGTCCCAAAGTCATTGAGCGCGCACTTGACGCAGGGTGCGTTCCGGTTTCGCTTCTTACCGCAAAAAAGCATATAGAAGGAGATGCCCGCCAGGTTATTGAACGCTGTGGCAGCATACCCGTATACACTGCAAATGACGAAGTTCTGAAAGAAATTGCAGGCTTTGCAGTAACGCGCGGTGTATTCTGCGCAATGAAGCGGCCGGCACTCAAATCTGTCCAGGAATTGTGCAAAAATGCGTCACGCGTTGCAGTCCTTGAAAACATAGCAGAAGCCACAAACGTAGGTTCAATATTCCGCTCGGCGGCAGCACTTGGTTTTGATGCAGTTCTTGTAACGCCGTCATGCTGTGACCCGCTCAACAGGCGTGCAGTTCGTGTAAGCATGGGGACTGTATTCCAGGTGCCGTGGACAAGAATAGCATGTCTTCCGCAGCAGTGGCCGCGCGACGGTCTTTGCCAGCTCAAATCGCTTGGCTTTAAGACAGCCGCCCTTGCGCTTACAGACAATTCCATTGGCATGGACAACACAGCGCTTTTGTCAGAAGAAAAACTTGCGGTAATTCTGGGGACAGAAGGTGACGGGCTTTTGCCAGAGACAATTGCCGGCTGTGACTATACGGTAAAAATTCCCATGGCGCACAGCGTAGACTCGCTCAATGTTTCGGCAGCGGCGGCGGTTGCGTTCTGGCAGCTGCGCAAATTCCGGGTAGGTGAATAAAAAAGTATACACCTGTCTACAAAAACATACAGGTGTCTAAAAAATTATTCATTGTATTGCGTGTTTTTTTCAAAAAGTGTGTTACAATTATATATGCGCATCTGTTTGCTGACTTTCTAAATCTTTACAATACAAATATTTGTGCAGATAACTGACAAATTTTCCATTTTTTTTCTATTTTTTATAAACTTGGCACGAAACTTGCTGTTCAATTTATGAAGAATAAAAAAACGTAACGTGAGGGTAAAAAAAATGGAAAATTCAGTAATCAAATCGTATCTTGCAGACATTCAGAGGTACCCGCTTCTTTCGGCTGCAGAAGAATGTGATTTGTCAGAAAAAATAAACGCCAGTGACGAGTCTGCATACAAAAAGCTTGTCAACTGCAACTTAAGGCTTGTTGTAAGTGTTGCGCTCCGTATTGCACACAATGCCGCAAATTCAGTTTCAGAAATGGACCTTATTCAGGAAGGAAGCATGGGGCTTATGGTAGCCGCACGCAAGTTCAGTCCTGCCTTCGGAACACGTTTTTCTACATACGCTTATCCCTGGATTGCACAGTATATGCTCAGGTACATCAACACAAAAACTGCATTTATAAGCATTCCGCACAGAAAAGAAGCTTTGATCCGCTCAATACAAAAGGCTTCTTCTTATCTTTCACAGCTGAACGGAACAGCCCCTTCTGCCGCAGACATTGCACTTTATCTTGGTATTCCGGCTAAGCGCGTTAAGGAATGCATGGGTTTTGCCTACAGCTGTTCTTCGCTCGAGTCCTGCCCCGAAAACAACGGCACTTATTTTGGTGACTCTCTGCCTTCTGACGCGCGTTCCCCCGAAGAAGAATATTTGCGTGACGAAACATGCGCAGAACTACGCAATCTTATGGGCACACTTGGACGCAACGAAGGCCGTGTTTTGTGGTACAGATTCAATTTTGACGGCAGCACAAAGGCAAAAACTTTGCGCGAAATAGGTTCAATAATAGGAGTAAGCCCAGAAGCCGTGCGCCAGACAGAAATAAGAGCCGTAAGACACATTCGCGAATACTTCGAAAACGCAGTGTGATTGCGAATACGAAAATTGACAGTTTTGGTTAAGCGTGGTATATTAAATAAAAGGAAATGCCCGAACATTGGGTTATCTCCACAGTTGCGAAAAGCCGCCTACAGTGTCGCTAACATTTAGGCGGCTATTTTTTTACTCTTTACTTTTTATTCAATTTTTTGAGAAATGGAACTTTTTATTCTGATATTTTACCATGAACTTTACACCGGTTTGCGGACGGTCAAAAGCGCCGTCTGATTGAACGAAAGGCTTTTTTTTTCTATAATAGCGGCATGTCTGTTAAAAAAAGAAGGCGTCCGGCACAAAAAAGACGGCCGGCCAGGAAAAGAAAGCCCAAGGTTTCTCTTGACAGTAAACGCGTTACTGTTCTTGCGGCTGTCATTGTGGCTCTTTGTGTTCTCTTTCTTTCATTGAGTTTTGTATTCAGCCGTGCAGCATCTTCTTCTGCGGCTGCAAAAAATATTTCTCAAAAAGAGCCGGCCTCTGTTGCTGTAGAGCCGGCAAAAAAACTTCCGCCTGCAAAGAAAAAGACAGAGCCTTCTGCAAAAAAAAGCGCCTCTTCTTCAAAAAAGGCGGAATCTTCGGACAAAACTGTTTCTGCCAAAAAATCAGCGGATTCTGCCAAAAAAACTGAATCTGCACAAAAAAAGCCGGCTGCAGAAAATACAGTGTCTTCAGCAGCGCAGAATGCCGTAGAAAAAACTTCTGTCAGTGAAAAAACTGCTGCAAAGCCTTCTGTAAAAGATCAGCCTCATCTGGCTTCTGCTGTTGTTCCGCAAAAGTCTGTAGAAGAGCTTCCCGACAGAAAATTCAATATTCCAAAGGCTACACCGGGCGCAAAAATAGCTTTTGTAATTGACGATGCCGGCCAGAGTGTTTTGAATCTTAAAAAATATACATCCCTTCCATTTGATATTTCTGTTGCGGTTCTTCCGGGGCTTTCACATACAAAAGACTGCGCTTATGTAGTGCGCGCGGCAAAAAAAGAACTGCTTCTTCACCAGCCCATGCAGGCAGAAAACCTTAATCTTGACCCGGGACCGTGTGCCATTAAGCCCGGCATGAGTACTTTTGAAATTGCGCAGATTGTAAAGACAAACCTTGATGAACTGGGGCCCGGCGTTAAGGGAATGAACAACCACGAAGGTTCGCTTATCACGGGCAATGTAATAAAGATAGGCGCTGTTCTGGATGTGGCAGCCGAGCGCGGAATTTATTTTCTTGACTCACGCACTACGGCCGCTAGTATGGCACGGCAGGCAGCACTCGAACGCGACATGAATATAAAAGAGCGCGATGTTTTTATAGATGACATTGTAAACCGCGACAAAATGCTTGAGCAGATTTACCGCGGAATTGGTATTGCAAATAAAAAGGGCAAGGTTATAATGATAGGTCATGTAGACAAGTCAGCGGGAATTCTTCCGCAGCTTTTGTCAGAGCTATATCCATATTTAAAGAAGAACGGCTACACGGTGACGGTTCCGTCCAGGTTGTGAGGTAATATAATGAAAGTATTGGGAATTGAAAGTTCGTGTGACGAAACGGCGTGCGCAATTGTAGAAGACGGTAAGCGCATTATAAGCAATGTTGTTGCCACACAGATTCCGTTTCATCAGATTTATAAGGGCGTTGTTCCCGAAATTGCCAGCAGAAAACATGCTGAATGGATTCTTCCTGTAGTAAGACAGGCTCTTAACGAAGCCAAAATGACACTTTCAGAAGTAGATGCCATTGCAGCGACAAACAGGCCGGGACTTATGGGGTCGCTTCTTGTAGGCCTTACATTCGGAAAAACCCTCGCCTGGTCATGCAACAAGCCGTTTCTTGCGGTTAACCATATGCTTGGTCACATGTATGCTGCCCATCTCGAAAACGACATTTCCTATCCTTATCTGGGACTTCTTGTAAGCGGAGGCCACAGTATTATTGCAAAAGTTAACGGTTTTGATGATCTTGAAATACTCGGAACTACAATTGACGACAGTGTAGGTGAAGCGTTTGACAAGGTTGCAAAGTATTATGATCTGGGGTATCCCGGAGGAGTAATAATTGACGGTCTTGCAAAGAAAGGTGACAGCCACGCATATTCATTCCCTGTTCCAAAACTCGACAAGGGCGACCACCGTTACGATGTTTCGTTCAGCGGACTCAAGACGGCGGTAATCCATCAGTCGCAGATGTTTTTGAACAAAGGCTTTGAACCAAGTGTAGAAAACCTGGCCGCCTCGTTCCAGGAAACAGCATGCCGCACTCTTGTAGGAAGACTTATGCGCGCCGTTGAAGATACCGGTCTTAAAACAGTTGTTGCCGGCGGTGGTGTCGCGGCGAATTCACGCTTAAGGGCAATGCTTGCAGAACATACAGATCTTAACTGTATTTTCCCGCCGCTCAAACTTTGCGGTGACAACGGCGCTATGATTGCGGGTGTTGCGTACCACTTCCTTAAGAGAGGCGACCGCAGCGGCTGGAACACAACTGCATGTGCGCGCATTCCGCAGTTTAAGCGCGGTCTTGCAAATCTTGAAGCTTTCGGCCGCAGATAGGGCTGTGTAAAAAAAATGACTGTCCTCGAAGTTCCTGAAACTTCATGAAGGACAGCCATTTTTTTAGTTTTTTTCTGTATTAATTTACTGTTTCCAGAACGTATTCCCTTGTTCCGAGTCCAATTTTCTGGGCGTGGATGAGGGTTTCGTCCCAGACAGAATCTCTTGTTGAATCTTTCCAGAGGTCTCCGGTCATTTTTATTCCCTTTGCGCTGTGGTCTGTTATGCGCGTGTTCTGGAAGCGTGCGGCTTTCTGGCACATGTCGCTGCAGGCCTGGTCAAGTGCAACCGGGTCAAAACTTGCCGCCATTCCGATGTTTGGAATAAGGGGCGCATCGTTAAAGGCGTGGCAGTCGCACCACGGGCTTACGTCAAGAATCATGTTTATATGAAAACAGGGGCGGCCGTCACAGACAGCCATTGTGTATTCGGCCATCTTGCGGTCAAGGTCTTCATTTGCACTGGAATTGGGATTGTATATCGCGTCAAAGTTGCATGCACCGATACATCTTCCGCAGCCTTTGCACAAATCCTGGTTGATGAATGCTTTTTTTGAGTCAAACGAAATTGCGTCCGAACCGCATTCTTTTGCACACATTTTGCAACCGCGGCATGCATCCTGGTTTACTACAGGTTTGCCCGAATTGTGCTGGTCCATTTTTCCGGCACGGCTTCCGCATCCCATTCCTATGTTTTTGCATGTACCTCCGAACCCGGTTGCTTCGTGTCCCTTAAAGTGTGAAAGGCTTATGAAAACATCGGCGTCCATTATTGCGCGGCCTATGTGGGCTGTTTTGCAGTATTCACCGTTGCGTACAGGAACATCGACTTCATCTGTTCCCTTAAGACCGTCACCTATGATTACGGGACAGCCTGTTGTTATCTGAAGAAATCCGTGGCGTGCGGCAATGTCCAGATGGTCAACCGCGTTTTTGCGGCAGCCGGGGTAGAGTGTATTGCAGTCGGTCAAAAAAGGTTTTCCGCCAAGTTCTTTTACAAGATCTGCTACGGCGCGTGCATATTCCGGTCTTAAAAAAGAAAGGTTTCCGTCTTCTCCAAAGTGCATTTTTATTGCAGTAAGTTTGTTTTCAAAATCAATGTTTGCAATTCCGGCTTTGCGGCATAGTTTCTTGAGTTTTTCTGTAAGTCCGCCGTCTTTTGTAGTTCTGAAGTCAGTAAAAAAAACTTTAGAAGGTTCCATGATGTACATCCTTAAAATTGAACGTATTTCAAGAACGGTGGTATCTCCAGCGTCCTTGAAATTCATTCTATTAAAAAAGTCCTGAATTTTCAAGAAAACAGGTCATCCAGTCCGAAAATTTTACATTGTATTCTTTGCTTTTTGTAAAACTTGCTCAATCGTTCAATTTTAAGTAAATAATGATGGATTAAGGGAAAATAGGGGAAAATAGAGGAAATTTCCCTTGTTTAAAAAGAAAATTGCTTCTGCATGCGCGGGGATTATACTCTTTTTATTTGCAATTTTTTGATATTAACGCTTGCATTGCAAAATATTGTATGTTATAATAAATTGTTATTTGCATTATAGGAAATGAGGGTTTACAATTAAAATATGCGCTTAAAAAAGAGAGTTGCGCTGCTTATAGACTATGTAGAGACTGAATATTCGCAGCGGCTGGTGAGAGGAACTTCAGATTATCTCAGTAAGCATAATGCCGAACTTGTTGTTTTTCCGTCAGGCACCATTAACGCCGTAAACTTTTCATACAATTACCAGTATCTTGCCGTTGCGTCGCATATTACCCCGCAGAATGTAGACGGAATTATTTTCATGACGGGTTCTCATCTTAACAATGTTACCCCTGAATACATGCATTCTTATTTAAAGTCTTTTGCGCCTGTTCCTGTTGTGAGTATAGGATATAAATTTGACGATATTCCTTCTGTAGTTTCTTCCTGTGCCGGAAGCATGTATGATCTTGTTTCGCATATAATCACCACACACGGTCGCAGAAAAATTGCGCTTATGGGAGTAGAAGGCAACTCGCAGGAAGTAAGCGACAGAAAATCTGCTTTTCTTAACACTTTAAAACAGTTTAGTGTGGAATTTGATCCTTCCCGTGAAATTTACGGTGGTTTTACTTACGACACGGCCCGTTCCGCACTGCGCTCCTATCTTCGCAAAAAAGGGCAGTTCGATTTTGACGCAATTGTGGCTCTTAATGACGAGATGGCCTTTGCGTGCCTGGACATTTTTAAGGAAAACGGAATTTCTGTTCCCGAAGACATTGTGGTTACCGGCTTTGATGATGAAATCCGCTCTTCTTACGTGACGCCGACACTTTCTACGGTAAACCAGAATGTTGAACAGCAGGCCTATTCCGCCGCGGAAATTCTTCTTAATATTATTGAAGGAAAAGATACGGTCCTTTCTGTAAAGGTTCCGTCAGAAGCGGTTTTCAGACAGTCCTGCGGCTGTGTTCCTTCGGGAGCACACGAGTGTGAAGGGATTGATGTACACGGAAAAAGTGTTGTGGCCAATTCTGAGCTTAAGGTTTTTGACATTTCGCAGTGGTATGACAACAGAAACCAGTTTGTTCAGGTTATCCAGCTTTTTTCTGATATTCAGGTAGATATTTCTATTGATGTACTACGTTCGCGTATTAAATCTGATCTTTCGGGATTTGGAATAAAGTCTGCAGCCGTGTGTCTTTTTTCGAAGCCGGTAGAAACTGACCGCTTTGAGTATTTTCCTCTCCCGCCGGGTGCAAATGTATTCTGCGCCTTTGACAAAGACAACTGTTTTTCGCTTACCGGTGATTCCATTGTATTTGACCCACGAAAAACTATGGTTCCTGAAAGAATTTTTGCTTCTCTCGACGGAATGTATGTCTGTTCGCTTTACAGGGCAAGTGTTCTTTACGGCTACATAATTTACAGACCCGGTTCTTACGATATTACGGTTTACAGCATGGTTTGCAAACTGCTTTCTTCCAGCATTGCAAGTGCGGTTTCTGTAAGTGCTGCAAGGCAGCGGCAGTCAAAACTCCAGAAGGAATACGATGCGGCTTGTGCTGTTTCTGTTACTGACGACATGACTGGTCTTTTGAACAGGCGTGGCTTTATGTCGCTGGGAACAAAGGCTCTGGAAAATGCATTTCTTTCTGGAACGAGCGGTCTGGTGCTTTTTGGAGACATGGACGGTCTTAAAAAGATAAATGACACTTACGGACATTCGGCCGGAGACCGTGCAATAAAGGCAGAGGCGCGCATTCTTAAGGAAGCATTCCGCTCGTCAGATATTTTGGGCCGTCTTGGCGGGGACGAATTTGCCATTATTGCTTCGGGACTGGGTGAAGAGCGCTTTCAGGAAATAAAGACAACTCTTGACAGCAAATGTGAAGAATACAACCGCACTTCGGGAGAGCCGTACGTTCTTTCGCTGAGCATGGGTTATTCCGTGTTCCACCCGATGATGCGCGAATATGATATAAAAATTCTTCTGGAACTTGCAGACGAAGCGCTGTACGAAGAAAAAAATCACAAAAAATCCCTCTGCCGGTAATTCGTTAATTGAACATTTCTTTAAATTATCTTGACAAGTGTATGACATTTTGACATAATTTGTCATAAAGAAAATGTGAGGCAGCCTGCGGGTTGTCCTGTGAGTTTCACTTTGCCTGAACAGTGCAGTCTGAAACTCGCGTTTATTCCCATATTTTATTTTGAGGTGAATGTTATGGCCAAGAAGTATGCTTTCTTATTTCCGGGACAGGGTGCACAGGCTCCTGGCATGATAAAGGATGTTGCAGACGCTTTTCCTGCAGCAAAAAAAGTTGTAGACGATGTTTCTGCAATTATCAATCTTGATATGGCAAAACTTTTGTGGGAATCAGATGCCGCAGAATTGAGCCGTTCTGACAACAGCCAGATTGCAATTACAACGGCATCCATAGCTTTGATGGCAGTCCTTAAGGAAAAGGGAATCGAACCTTCTGCCGCCATGGGATTCAGTCTTGGTGAATTCCCGGCACTTTATGCTGCAGGAGTTCTTTCTTTTGAAGATGTAATCAGTGTAGTACGCCGCCGCGGTCTTATTATGCAGGCAGTCTGTGAAGAAATTGCCGCAGAAAATGAAGGCCATGTTCCTGGAATGAGCGCAATAATCGGCCTTTCACCGGACAAAGTAAAAGAAATTGCAGCCGGAATAAAAGATGCCTATGCTGCAAACATGAATTCCGTAAAGCAGACAGTTATAAGCGGAACATTTGATGCACTTGCCGCAGCCGAAAAAGCCGCTACAGAAGCTGGTGCACGCCGCGCAATCCGCCTTAAGGTTGCAGGTCCTTTCCACAGCCCGCTTATGCAGAAGGCAGCCGTTGAGTTTGAAAAGGCTATTGCAGATGTTAAGTTTGCAGACCCGAAAATAAAGCTTTTCTCAAACGTTACAGGAAAAGAAGTTCTTAAGGGAGACGAGGCAAAGTCTTCTGCTGTTCTTCACCTTACACACCCGGTTCTCTGGACCGACGAAGAAAAGGTTTTGGGCAGCCTTATTACCGCTGACTCTGCAAATGAGTGGACAGTTCTTGAGCCGGGACCGGGAAAGGTTCTGTCAGGTCTCTGGCGCGATACTGAATTCGGTGAAAAATATGTCTGTGCCCCGGTAAATACGGTCGAGTCCGTTAATGCCGCTGCACTTTGATTTTATTCTTTTTTTTCTATTGGGGGAAATATGTTGCTTGAGAATAAAAAAGCGTTGGTTACCGGTTCTTCACGCGGAATTGGAAGAAAAATAGCTGAGGCTTTCCTTTCAGAAGGTGCCGAAGTCTGGGGAATGTGTACACATGAGTCTGCCGGTAAAGCCGAACTTGAAAAACTTGCTGCAGACCACGGAACAAAATTCCATGAGTTCTATGCAGATGCAGGAAACGCAGAACAGCTTACTGCCGCAGTAAAGGGTGCACTTGCCGAAGCCGGCGGATTTGATGTTCTTGTAAATAACGCAGGAATTACACGCGATACACTTAGCTTCCGCATGAAGAAAGAAGACTGGGATTCTGTTCTTGCCGTTAACCTTACCTCGGCTTTCCTTGTATGCCAGATTGTAAGCAACGACATGATTCACAAAAAGACAGGCTCTATCATCAACATGGCTTCCATTGTCGGAATCCACGGCGGTGCAGGACAGGTAAACTATTCTGCAAGCAAGGGCGGTCTTATTGCATATTCAAAGTCTCTGGCAAAAGAAGTCGGTTCAAGAGGAGTGCGCGTAAACTGTATTGCACCGGGCTTTATTGACACAGACATGACAAAGGCCGTAAAAGAAGATATCCGCAAGAGCTGGGTAGAAGGAATTCCTCTCAAGCGTGCGGGAACTGCAGAAGATGTTGCAAACGCAGCACTTTTCCTTGCAAGCGGAATGAGCACTTACATTACAGGACAGGTAATCGGAGTTGACGGCGGCATGGGCTGCTGAGTTATAGATTTTTATAATAATTTTTTGGAGATATTTATGCGTAGAGTAGTAGTTACAGGAATGGGATGCGTTTCTCCAGTAGGAAACAGCGCAGACGAAACATGGGAAGCAATCAAGGCCGGAAAGAGCGGAATAGGACTTATTACACGCTATGACGCAACACCGTTCAAGGTAAAATATGCTGCAGAAGTAAAGGATTTTGATGCTTCAAAGTATATGGATCCGAAGGCCGCAAGAAAGATGGCTATGTTCTCAAAGCTTGCAGTTGCCGCAGCAAAAATGGCCCTTGACGATTCAAATCTTACAGACAACAAAGAAGTTCTTAACGATACAAGCATTTTCCTTGGAGTAGGAATCGGCGGTTTTGAAGTAACAGAAAGCAGCCTCAAGAGCTACTTTGAGTCAAACTTTACACGCATTCCTCCAATGACAATTCCTGAACTTATTCCGAACGAAGCTGCTGCAAACATAAGCATGGCTTTCGGAATTCACGGTGCTACACATACAGTTGCTACAGCATGTGCTTCGGGAACAGACGCTATCGGTGATGCACTTGATTCTATCCGCTGCGGAAGAAACGATGTTGTTCTTGCAGGCGGTGCAGAAAGCACACAGAACGGTTTCTCAAACCTTGGATTCGCTGTTCTTCAGGCACTGAGTTCAAAATGGGTAGACGATCCTACAAAATCAAGCCGCCCGTTTGACAAGCAGCGCGACGGTTTTGTTATGGGTGAAGGCTCTACAATTCTTGTTCTTGAAGAGTATGAGCATGCAAAGGCCCGCGGTGCAAAGATTTATGCAGAAGTTGCTGGTTACGGTGCTTCAAGCGACGGTTACCATCTTACAGCTCCCAACCCCGACGGAATTATCGGAGCAAAGGCAATGACAGCCGCAATGAAAGATGCAGGAGTCAAGCCCGAAGATGTTACATATTACAACGCACACGGAACAAGTACACATCTTAACGACTCGGGCGAAACAAAGATGCTTCACATTGCATTCGGCGATGCTGCAAAGAAGCTGCACATTTCTTCTACAAAGAGTATGACAGGACACTGTCTCGGAAACGCAGGTTCACTTGAAGCGTTTGTTTGTGTAAAGTCTATTCAGGAAGGATTCATTCCGCCAACAATCAACCTTGACGAGCCTGATGTAGAAGGCGGATGTGATCTTGACTACACACCCAACAAGGGAATTGATATGGACGTTAACGTTGCAATGAGCGGTAACTTTGGCTTCGGCGGCCACAACGGAATTCTTGTTTTCAAAAAGATCTGAGTCTGGCGGGGAGTCTGAATAAAAATGGCAGCATTTACTGATATTGAAACACTTTTGCCGCACAGAAAGCCGTTTCTTTTTGTCGACACAATTGAAAGCTACGACGACAACGGATGTGTCTGTACAAGAAAATTTACTGACGAAGACTTTTTCTTTAAGGGACATTTTCCGGAATATCCTGTTGTTCCCGGCGTTATTCTTATAGAAACAATGGCCCAGGGCGGCGGAGCAGCATTAAGCCTTCAGAAAAAGTTCGAAGAAGGAAGCCTTTTCTTTCTTGCAACTGTAGACAAGGTTAAGTTTCGCCACCAGGTTCGTCCCGGTGATACTGTACGCATGGAAGTTACCAATCTCAGGGCAACACCGCACATGGTAAAGCAGGCCGGAAAAGCTTATGTAGGAGAGACTCTCTGCGCAGAAGCCGAATGGATGTGCCTTGTAGGAAGCGCTGATTCAGCCAAATAATCAGAGAACTTAAACATCGTGAGTAAAAAAGAATTGGTCTTTCTTGAAGACTCTTTGTTTATTCGCGGGTTTTAGAAAAGCATTGGTTGTATTCTTAAAAATACAGCCGATGCTTTTTTTTGTGTACCTTGACCTAATTCATTTTAAAGTACATAATTTATTGTTATGAAAAAGGAACACAGAAAGGAAGAGCGTTTTTATGAATTTGGCCGTGTAGAGGCCGGGCAGATTTCTGCTCTTCCTGGTGTGCTTGATGATATAAGCGAAACCGGCTGCAGGGTTCATTTTACCAATCCGGTTGACGTTGACATGGAAAATGACTATACGCTTCTTGTTAGGCTTGCACGTGGCAACTGCGGAAGGGGACTCAACCTTCTGGGACACCCGCGCTGGGTTAAATCTGACGGCAGCAAAACAGACATTGGCTTTAGTTTTCTGCGCTCGCCCGATACCCCGGAACTTATAAACTGCATAAACTGTCTCAAGTCTGACTTAGGCTCCGATGAAACAATAGCCGGGATGTTTGAATCGTCAGGTTCCGGTTTTGTTCATGCTCTCTGATTTTAAGGAAAAACAATGGGTGTTTCTATAGAAAAAATTCCCGGCGCGGCTCTTCTTCCTTACACAGATATGAAGGAGATGATGCTTTCGGAACTTACGCGGCGTCTTGGTGTAACTTTGGACGGGCGCACTGACTACGGGGATCTTGTTTATTTCAAGGATTATAATTCAGACAAAATTCCGTACTGGTGCCGCACTGCCATGCTTGAACCGTCACTTGTACATTTTGACTCAATTGGTGAAGCAGCAAATGTTCTGCGTGGAATGCAGCGTTCATGGGCTCCTTATACATTTACGTGTTTCAGGCGTGCGGCTCTTATTCAGGATAAGCTTCCCCGCGTAAACCTTAAGGCAAAGAATTTTCCTTTTGAAATACCCCGCGCTCCAATAGGCCTTTACACGCTTATTGATGACAAAACGATGATTGTTTCTGCAAAAACTTCAAGCTGTCTTCCTGCAGGTTCTCTTTTGTTCAACGAAGACCATGAAAATCCTCCGAGCAGAGCTTACCTTAAAATTCAGGAAGCGCTTTGTATGGCAAACCACTTCTTTGGTGCCGAGCTTCCCGGTCCCGGACAGAAGTGTTTTGAAGCCGGTGCCTGTCCCGGTGGCTGGACGTGGGTTCTTGTCAATGCCGGCTCTTCGGTTTTTGCAGTTGACAGAAGCGAACTTGCTCCGTCACTTATGAAAAATCCGCTGGTTACGTTCAGAGCGCACGATGCCTTTACATATACCCCTGAAGAACTTGGTGAATTTGACTGGGTTTTGAGCGACGTTATCTGCTACCCGGAACGCCTTTTGGAATGGATTCACGTGTGGCTGGACAGCGGCAAAACAAAGCAGATGATCTGTACGATAAAGATGCAGGGCGAAATTGACTGGAACCTTGTGGCTGAATTCGAAAAAATTCCGTTCAGCAAAATCGTTCACCTTAATTACAACAAACACGAACTTACGTTTATTCATGTTGAACCAAAAATTGAATTCAGCATGGTGAAATAATGCGCAGATTTTTTGAAAACTGACGGCTATTTGTCTTCTATGTCGCCCAGTCTGTAAGGTGTTGCCTGGTAAACGTAATAGTTGAGCCAGTTTGAATAGAAAAGGTGGGCTGTACTTCTCCAGCGTGAGAAAACGGCTTTCTGCGGATTGTTGTCGGTAAAATAATTGTAAGGAAGGGCTGCTGCAAGTCCTTTTTCTATGTCGCGTTTGTATTCCTGCGCAAGGGTGTCTGTGTCGTATTCAAGGTGGCCGGTCATAAAAATTGAACGGTTGTCTGCTGATTTTGCGATTGTGACTCCGGTAACAGAAGAATTTGCCAGAAGCTTTAATTTTTTGTTGTTAAGTACGTCTTCGGGAAGAATTCTTGTGTATCTCGAAGTCGGAACAGGGAAAAAGTCATCGAATCCGCGTAGAAGAGGCTCTGTTGAATCAAGAAGCTTTGAGTAGTAAATGCCCGAAAACTTGTCCCTTACCACGTGCTTGTTTATTCCGTACAGGTGGTAAAGACCTGCCATTGCTCCCCAGCAGATGTAAAGCGTGCAGAATACGTTCTTTTTTGCATAGTCCATGATTTTGCACAGTTCGTTCCAGTAGTCAACCTGCTCAAAAGGAATCTGCTCAACAGGTGCTCCTGTTATTATCATTCCGTCGAATTTCTGCGAGAGAATGTCTTCTGAATTTATATAGAATTTTTCAAGATGGGCGCTGCTTGTATTTTTTGAAACATGTCCTTTCATCTGAACAAGCGAAATGTCTATCTGCAGCGGCGTGTTTGACAGAAGCCTCAGAAGCTGGGTTTCGGTAACTTCTTTTGTTGGCATTAAGTTTACAATTGCTATTTTAAGGGGGCGTATGTCCTGTGAGGCAGCGCGTTCCTGCGTCATTACGAAGATGTTTTCGTTTTCCAGAGTGGATCTTGCTGGAAGGTCGGAGTCTATTTTTATAGGCACAGTGTTCCCCTTAAAAGTTTTGTATAGGAAGGCTCTAAAAATTGCAATTTTCAGAGACATTTTTTTAATGCGATGTTCTAAGTCGCGATATTATAGCAAATATAGCAAAAAAAACGGATATTTGCTATACTTGCAGAATATGGAAATGAGAATAGACCGCCGGGCCGCGGTAAAAAAACTTCGTACGCTGGTTCTTACTCCAAAGCATGAAGTGGGCCAGTTTCGCTCAAAATTAGAAAAGAAATTTACCTGCGACTTTGTTCCAAACGGAGCAGAACTTTCCGAAAGTATGATAGGCGGTGTTAAGTGCGATATTCTTGTTCCCCGTGCATTTTCTGCAAACAGAGTGTTGCTTTATGTTCACGGCGGTTCATTTTCCGGCGGTTCGCGTGAAAGCTGCAGGAGTTTCTGCACAGGACTTGCAGACAGTGTTTCTGCCAGGGCTGTTGTACCCGAGTTCAGGCTGCCACCGACACATCCGTTTCCTGCGGGAACAGAGGATGTAAGCGCTGTTTTCAATGCACTTGCAGATGAAAACTCCGGTACAGAAATTTTAATTGCGGCAGACGGCAGCGGGGCTTCTGTTGCGCTTGCATCCGTGCTTGGTCTGGACAGCGCCGCACGTTCGCGGATAAAAGGAATAATTCTTTTTTCACCGTGGCTGGATATTTCTGACAGCTATGACTTCGGTTCAAAAAAGGCGCGCGATGAAGTTATCTCAAGGGAAGATATACTTCATGCTGCAGATTTGTACACATACGCATCGAATGTAATGAACCCGCGTGTTTCCCCACTCAAGGCAGACAAAGCCATGCTCGAAGGTTTTCCCGAAGTGTACATTCAGTGCGGTGAAAAGGAAATTCTTCTTTCACAGTCGCGTGACTTCTGCAGCCTTCTTATGGACAACGGAATAAACTGTGTGCTTGACGTATGGCCCGGTATGATGCATCTTTTTCAGATGGCAGACGAATATCTTATGGAATCGCATCTTGCCGTAGAAAGAATAGGCCGCTATGTAAACAGACGGCCCGAGGATGACGACGGTGGTGAAAGAGCTGCTGTTCTTAAAAAAAACAATATTGATGTAACAGAGTGAGGAATATATGGAGCTGCTTTCTCCTGCCGGAAATATCGATAAACTCAGATACTGCTATGCTTACGGTGCAGACGCGGCCTACATCGGCTTAAAAAACTTTTCGCTTCGTGTAAAGGCCGACAATTTTTACGAGGACGAATACAGTAAGGTTATTCAGCTTAAAAATGAATTTCCCGGACGCAGACTTCACTGTGCTCTGAATATTTCTTTCCATAACAACGAAATAGACCGCTTTATAAAAGATATTCCTTATTTTAAACAGTATCCAATAGACGCGTTTATTGTTCAGGATCTTGGAATCGTTCCCATTCTGCAAAAGCATTTCCCCAACGCACAGCTGCATCTTTCTACACAGGCCAGCTGCATGAACCGCGAAGCTGTAAAGATGTACAAATCGCTGGGATTTTCGCGCGTAGTCATGGGACGTGAAGCTTCTCTTTCTGAAATTGCAGAGATAAAAGATGCTGTTCCGGATATGGAAATTGAATGTTTTGTTCACGGTGCAATGTGTATTGCCTATGCCGGCCGCTGTCTTATGAGTGCCTATCTTAACGGACGCAGTGCCCAGGAAGGTTTTTGTTCGCATACATGCCGCTGGGACTATGATGTAATGGTAAAACCTTCCGAACTTGCACAGAGCGGTGCGCTTTATCTTCGCGAACACAAGAGGCCTGACGAATATTTTCCTGTTTACGAAGGCGAAAATTTTACTGCAGTTCTGTCTTCAAAAGATTTGTGCATGATTGACCATCTGGCAGACCTTAAAAAAGCCGGTGTTGACAGTCTTAAGATTGAAGGCCGCATGAAAAGCGTTTATTACGTTGCCCTTATTACGCGCGCATACAGAAAGGCACTGGATGCCCTTGAAGGAAAAATTACGCAGAAAGAAGCAGAGCCTTTTGTTTCTGAACTGTACAAGGTAAGCCACAGACCTTTCGGAACAGGCTTTTACTACGGAAGGTCAGATGCAGATGTTACGGTAAGCGGTGCAACAGACAGTCCCTACCAGCTTTGTGCTGAACTTGGAAAGCCTCTTTGTAAGGAAGAAGAAAATGTTGTCCTTAAAAAAGGAAAATTCCTGAGGGACTCAAGAAAAACCGCATACGAAGCAATGTGCCAGGAAGCGCGGGCTGCCTTTGACAAACGCACGTCTGCGAATCCCGACAAATACCTTGAAGGAATTGAAGAGCGCGAAGGGTGGAAAATGTACCCGCTCAAGGCACTCAATATGATTCAAAAAGATTCAGAACTTGAAGTTGTTTCGCCTGACTGCGTGGCAAAAAAGCTCTGTTCAAAGGACTTTCTGCTGGTCAATCCCGAAAACGGTGAAACATACAACTGGGTTTGCGACGGTCACCCGTGCGTAATTTATACTGCAGAAGAAATTGCAAGTGCATCTCTTGTAAGAATAAAGGATGAAGGTTATGTTGAAGGCCGCTTCAGGGATAACGGCCGCTGAATGACTTTGGCTGGTGGAACAGTCTTTGAATTTTTTGAGAGGGAAAAATGGCTGAATTGGATCCGATAAATCTTGTTACTGATCCTGACGAATTAATTAATAATTTTTTCAGGGACTTTCCTGAAAGCTATACACAGCAGGAAGAACAGAAAATACGCGCTGCATGGAGTTTTCTTATAGAAAAAACCGGCAGTCTCAAACGCAAATGCGGTAAGCCCTATTGCCTGCATCCGATGAGGGTTGCCCGCATTCTTGCCGAAAAAAATCTTGGCGCTGACTGTATCATCGCGGGTTTATTCCACAATATTCTGGAAGTAGATTCGGAGTGCCTTTCAGAAATAGAAGAAAAGTTTGGGAAGGATGTGTCTGTAATCTGTAGCGGTACGGCAAAAATCACTGGGCTTAAAATAAAGAGTTCTTCAATCCAGGAAGCAGACAATATTCGCAAAATGCTCTTTGCCATGGTCGATGACATAAGGGTGATTCTCGTAAAACTGGCCGACCGTCTTGACCGCATGAGAAATTTAAAGTCGGTAAGTCCCGAAGCACAGCGTGCAGTTGCAAAAGAAGTTATAGACATTTGGTGTCCGCTTGCAAGCCGTCTTGGTATGTCAGACGTAAAGAGCGAGATGGAAGACCTGAGCCTTAAGTATTCAAACCCGGCGGCATTCCAGCAGATTAAAACAATTGTTGCGCAAAAAAAAGCCGAGCGCGCAGAATACCTGGACAAGGCTGTAAAAAAGATTTATACGGCAACAGAAAAGGCAGGAATATCTGTTTCAATAACCAGCCGCGCCAAGCACTTTTATTCAATCTATCAGAAAATGAGAAAGCGCAATAAAGAGCCCGGTGAACTTTTTGACCTTTTTGCGTTAAGAATTATCTGTCAGACAAACGCTGAATGCTACACGCTTATAGGAATTGTGCACGGTCTCTGGAAACCGATGGAAGGCAGGTTCAAGGACTACATTGCCATGCCAAAGGCGAACGGTTACCAGTCACTTCATACAACCGTAATGTGTGATGGAAAGCCGCTTGAAATCCAGATACGCACGCAGGAAATGCACAATGTTGCCGAACACGGTGTTGCGTCCCACTGGCTGTACAAAAAGGGAACAAACCGTGATCTTGTAAAGGCCGAAGACTTGAGTATCATAAACCAGCTCAGGGCTTTGAGGGACGAAGACTTAAGCAATGAAAGTTTCTTCAGTGAACTCAAAAATGAGCTTCTGGGAGACTCGATTTATGTATTTACTCCGAAGGGCGACGTTAAGGAACTTCCGGCCGGAGCAAACGCAATTGACTTTGCATACGCGATTCATTCCGGAATAGGCGAAAAAGTTGTAGGGGCAAAGGCAGACGGAAAAATAATTCCGCTTACGGCACCGCTCAAAAACACGCAGATAATTGAAGTACTCACCAACCCGCAGGCACATCCGACGCAGGCACAGTACAAGGCCGTAAAAACTTCCAAAGCAAGACAGAAGATACATTCATGGCTTGCAGAAAACGACCCGACTTTTATTGACAAAGATGCATTGGAAAGGCGCGAGGCAGAAATTGCTGCAAATACACTTCATTCAAAGCAGGTTGCAGAAAAACTGCGCGAAGAAAAAAAGAAGAAAAATGTTTCTCAAAAGACCGATTATACAGGCCGCGTTGTAATAGAAAACACGACAAACTTTCTTGTAACAATGGCACAGTGTTGCAAACCAAAGCCGGGGGATCCGATTGTGGGGTACATTTCGCGCAACAGGGGAATTACCGTTCATGCGGCAAACTGTCTTACATTTTTAAGGATTCCGGACATTGAAAAACGCTCTGTTCCTGTTGAATGGGACACAACTGAACGCAAAAAGTCAAAGAAAGAAACCGAACTGCGCGAACAGAACAAAGAAAAGTCCAAGCAGCGTCAGATAGAAATGAACAGGTTCAAAAAGCAGCGCTAGATTCTGCCAAAGACATCGCGCATCATTCCAGAAAGATCGTAAATTATGCGCGTGTCCTTAAAGCCTTCTTTTTTAAAGACAAGTTCTGCGTCCTGTGCGTTGTACTCGCCGGTTTCTATAAGAAGAATTCCGCCTGGGGCAAGATGGGATGCTGCCTGCGGTACAAGTCTTCTGACTATTCCAAGGCCGTCACTGCTTTTTTCTGCGGCGTCTCCGTCAAGTGCAAGTGAAGGTTCGCTGCGTCCGTCGGCAAGAAGGACTGGAACAAGTGCTTTTGGTATGTAAGGCGGATTGGACAGAATTACATTGAACCGGCCGGAAATATTTTCAAAAAGATCGCCGCGCACAAATGTTATTTTACTGAACGTTTCTTTTCCCAGAATAGCAAGTGCATTTTTTTTTGCAACATCAAGCGCGGCTGTGCTTATGTCGGCCATTGTAAACTCAAGACGTGTTCCGGCCGGCAGTCCCGGAACAAGACATTCCTTAAGGACAGAGATGCCTATGCACCCGCTTCCGGTACACATATCGCAGACTCTTACCGTACCGCCGTCTTTGAGTTTCGCGCGGACTATTCCGGCTGCTTCTTCTACAAGAACTTCGGTGTCAGGTTTTGGAATAAGAACGTCGGGTGTTACAAAGAAATCAATTCCGTAGAATTCTTTGTGTCCTGTAATGTAGGCAACCGGCAGTCCCTTTGCGCGTTTTTTTATTCCGCCAAAAAAAGAATCCTGCTGCTCTTGTGTAAGTTCATCGTCACGGTGAAAGAGAATGTAGGTTTTGTCTTTTTTAAGCACGCTTTCAAGAATGCAGTCGGTGTCCAAAACCGGGGTAGGGCTTTGCGCAAGAAGTTTTTGTCCTTCCTGTCTGGCCTGGTTTATATTCATCAGTTTTCGGAAAGTTCGCTTACGTCTTTGAACTGCTCTTCTTTTGCATATACGTTGAGCGCGTCAAGCATTTCGTCCATGTAGCCCATCATAAACTGGTCAAGTTTGTATATCGTAAAGTTTATGCGGTGGTCTGTAACTCTGTTCTGCGGAAAATTGTACGTGCGGATTCTTTCGCTTCTGTCACCGGAACCGACCATGTTTTTTCTTGCGGCCGAACGTTCTGCATTTTTCTTGCTTTCTTCGAGGTCAAAAAGTCTTGCCCTAAGAACGCGGAATGCCTTTGCCTTGTTTTTTATCTGGCTTTTTTCATCCTGCTGAATAACAACAAGTCCGGTGGGAATATGCGTAAGGCGAACGGCAGAGTCTGTTGTGTTAACGCACTGTCCTCCGGGGCCTCCCGCGCGCATTACGTCTACACGCACGTCTTCGGGTTTTATTACGATTTCTGTGTCTTCGGCTTCGGGAAGAACGGCTACGGTTATTGTACTTGTGTGGATTCTTCCCTGTGCTTCTGTAGAGGGAACGCGCTGTACTCTGTGAACGCCACCTTCCCAGCGGAGTGTTCCGTAAACAAATTTGCCGCTTATTGAAGTTACAATTTCTTTGAATCCGCCGACTTCTGTGGGCTGGCTGTTCATTACTTCGTACTTCCATCCTTTCATTTCTGCAAGGTGGCAGTACATTTCCCAGACATCCCTTACAAAAAGACTTGCTTCGTCACCGCCGACTCCGCCGCGTATTTCAAGAATAATATTTTTTTCATCAAGAGGATCAGGCGGAATGAGCTTGAGTTTTATCTGTTCTTCGAGTTTTGGCTTTTTTTCTTCAAGTTCCTTGAGTTCCTCACGGGCCAGCTCTTTCATGTCATGGTCGTCTTCTTCTGTTATGAGACGGGTGCTTTCTTCTATTCCCGAAAGTGTTTTTTTGTATTCGTCATAGAGAGACATAAGTTCGCTCAAGTGCTGGTGTTCGCGCATTGTGTCTTTGTACTTGGCCTGGTCTTTTATAAGGTCAGGATCTGCAACCATTTCGGTTACTTCTGAATAGCGCTTTGAAAGGTCTTCTAGTTTCTTGATTAAATCCATAGTTCTTTTAGTTTACATTTTTTTTACATAAAATTCAACGTACTGCGGCATTACACGGCATTCGTGCACGTATATTTGCGTATTCTGAATCTTATGCGAAACTTAAGTATCTTTTGAAAAGAAATAAATCTAACGTAAAATTTACCCGGTTAACAGAAAATTTTACCATAATAACAGTAATTTTCCTGTGACGGGTTTATTATACTATTGTATTATAGAAGAGAATGTCGGTTTTCTAGAAAGAGGAATTATTTATGAAAAAATCAGCGGTTTTGTTTTTGGCTGTGTTTTTGTCAGCAGCAAATGTTTTTGCACAACCTGTTGCACTTGGAATAGAAGAAGCTGTCAGTAAAGCACTTGAAGAAAATGTTTCCGTAAAACGCGGAAGAATTTCTTTGGATTCGGCAGAACGCGCGGCAGGAACTTCGTGGAATTCAGTGAGCCCTACAATCAACGGAAGTGCAAGTGTTACAATGCCTTTGGATTCCGACAAAAATGCACTTTCACTTTCGGGGTCGGTAAAGGTAAATCTTGCTCCTTCAATTTATACTACTGTAAAAAACGCCTGCCTTAATTACGAAAAGCAGCAGATGACTTATGACGAAACTTTAAGAAGTGTTGAACTTGCTGTTAGAAAATCTTTCTATTCAATTTTGTACCAGGAAGAAAATGTAAAGCTCAAGCAAAAAAGTCTTGAGACTGCAAAGAGCCAGTACGAGTCAAACCTTTCAAAGTTTAACCGCGGCACTTTGTCAAAACTTGATGTTCTGAGTGCGCAGGTTACCTACCAGAATGAACAGCTTGAACTGGACACGCTCAAAACTTCTCTTGATAACGCACTTGCAGAATTCAAACAGGTGATTGGTATTCCGCAGGACACGCAGATTGAACTTTCGGGCAGCTTTGACAGAATAATGGCTGTTACAGAAGTGGATGCTTCCGGCGTTACCCCTGAGTCTTACACAATTGCATCTTTGGAAAAGCAGCTCGAAATTGCGCAGAATGCAGTCAACGCTTCAAGACTTGCCGCGTGGGGACCGTCGCTGAGTGCTTCCTACACATACAGCGCAACAAATGCAAACGGCGCAAAAGATGAAATTTCCTTTGACTCACCAGGAAGTATTTCTCTGGGCGCTTCAATTCCGCTTGACGGATTTTTGCCGTGGTCTTCGGGCGCGCAGTCAATTGCGTCAAAAAAAGATACTGTTGCCGATCTGGAAATCCAGCTTGAAAATGCACGTTCTGAATTCAGGGTGGACGCACAAACTTATATGAACAAAATCAACCAGTCGCTTGCAAACATGGAAATGCGAAGAAGTTCAATTGAGCTTTCCCAGTCTACTTACGATATGACGAGAGATGCATATAATCATGGAACAAAAGATCTGCTTACACTCCAGACGTCACATGACAACCTGCTGGAGTCAAAACTCAATCTTCTTTCGGAAGCATACAATCTTGTGTGCGCCGTTCTTGATCTTGAAAACCTGCTTGGAGTTCCGTTCGGTACATTACTTGCTGAATAATTGTATAGATTTTTTTATAGGATGTGAAAAATGAAAATCAGAAAAAGCGTATTTGTTGTTGCAGTCTGTGCTGTTGTTCTTGCGGGAACATTTATCTATGTTAAGGTTGTCGGAAAATCCGGTTCCGATTTTAAAGGAATGAACGGCGGTCAGTCAGAAAGGACTGCTGTTACGGTCAGAACCCAGACAGCTCATCTTAACGCACTGCAGGATTATGTCCTTACAAACGGTGAAATCGAAAGCCGCAATTCTGTAGAAGTTTACCCCGACATTGGCGGAAAGATTGCAAAAGTTTATGTTTCGCTCGGCTCCCATGTAAAGAAGGGCGACGTAATTGCAGAAGTAGATCCTTCTGTTCCTGGTTCCCAGTTTACAAACAGTCCGGTTTATGCACCTATCTCGGGAACAATTTCTTCCATTCCGCTTGAAGTTGGAGCAAAGGTTTCTACTTCGACTGCGCTGACTGTAATAGGCGATGTAAAAAACCTTCAGATTACATCAAAGATTCCTGAACGCTATGTTGCTGCACTTAAAAAAGGCCTTCACGCAGATGTAACAGTAGAAGCTTACTCCGACACAGTGTTCAGCGCGAGCGTGGTTAACATTTCACCTGTTGTTGACCCCAAAAGCCGCACAAAAGAAATCATAATGGTCTTTGATGAAAAAGATGAAAGAATAAACGCAGGAATGTTTGCAAAAGTAAAGCTGAACACAATTCTTTACGAAGGTTATATTACTGTTCCCGAAAGTGCAGTTATTGAACTTGACGGAACAAATATTCTGTATGTTGCATCATCAGACGGAACAACAGTTTCAAAGCGCGAAGTAACACTGGGACATTCCGTAGACAATACGGTTCAGGTTCTTTCCGGAATAGAAGAAGGCGAGCGTGTTGTTGTAGAAGGAATAAGACTTCTTTACGACGGCGCTTTGATTAAAGATATTCAAAAGACGGAGGCAGAATAATGGTTAGTGAAAAGACTCTCCGGCACCCGATTCTTACGCTGATGGTTTTTATTCTTCTGGGCCTTACCGGAATATTTACCTTAAGCAGAACTTCGATCAGCCTTATGCCTGATGTTGACATGCCTTATCTTATGGTTATGGCTTCATATACAAACGCCGGCCCTGAGTCAGTAGAAAAATCAGTTACGACACCTATAGAAAATGCGCTTGTAAGTCTGAGCAATTTAAAGAATATTACTTCGAGTTCTTCTGAAGGACGTTGTGTTGTTTCGCTTGAATTCAACTACGGAACAGATTTGGACATTGCTACAAATGACGTGCGTGACAAACTTGACCGCGTTACAAGAAGTCTTCCCGACGATGTTACACCTACAATCATGAAAATGGACAGTAACAGTATGCCTATCATGCGCATTGCCGTCCGCGGAAACCGTTCTGTAGATGAACTTAAAAAAATTGCGGACGACAACATTGTAGATGTTCTTGAGCAGGCAAACGGTGTAGGGGAAGCAAATACAATGGGTGGCCGCGAACAGATTGTGCGCGTTGAACTTGACCAGAACAGACTTCAGGCTTACGGCCTTACTTTAAGCGGCGTTTCTTCTACCCTTGCCAAGCAGAATATAGAACTCGGCGGCGGAACAATTACTGAAGGAAAAACGGACTATTCAATTAGAACAACCGGCGAATATTCTGACATTGATGAAATAAGCAATACTGTTGTAAAAACAGTAAACGGCTATGATGTAAAACTTTCTGACATTGGACGCGCCTACATGGGGTACAAAGATGCATCCAGCATAGTTTACATAAACGGTCTTCCCGGTGTGTATGTTTCAATAACAAAGCAGTCCGGAGAAAACAGTGTTACTGTAGCCGATGCAGTTTACCAAAAAATTGACGAACTTGAACGCACTCTTCCCGAAGACATTTCTCTTGAAATAATCCGTGACGATACTGAAGGAATACGTGATACAATTGCAACGCTTTTGGACAGCGCCTGGCAGGGACTTGTACTTGCTGTAATTATACTTTACATATTCCTGTGTTCTTTCAAGACAACAATTATTATTGCAATTTCAATTCCGCTTTCAATTATCATAACACTTCTGTGTATGAACCTTGCTGGAATTACACTGAATATGATGACCCTTACCGGACTTATTCTTGGTGTAGGAATGATTGTTGATGCGTCAATTGTTATGATAGACAACATTTATTCCTACCGCTCAAGGGGAGCCAAGCCAAGAATTGCAGCTATTCTTGGAAGCCAGGAAATGATAAGTTCCGTAATCTCGGGAAACCTTACGACAATCTGCGTATTTGTTCCTTTCCTTCTTTTTATGAAAGATCTTGGCTTTATGGGACAGATGTTCAAGGGCATTATTTTTACAATTGTTATTGCTCTCGTAAGCAGTCTTTTTGTTGCAATTTTTCTGGTTCCTGTTCTTGCAGGCCATTTCCTTCCACTTACGAATAGAAGCGAAAAGCCGGTTAAAAACAAATTTCTTATCAAGCTCTACGGATTCTTTAATTCATGCCAGAGTGCAATTGACCGCGTTTACAGAAAAATTCTAAAAGCCGCTCTTAACCACAGGGCAGTAACTGTAATTGTATGTGCAACGGCACTTGTTGCAAGCTTTATGCTTATTCCGACTATGCGCATTAACATGATGCCCGGAGGACACGATGACAGCGTTACCGTAAAAATGACTCTTCCTGTCGGAACAACGCTTGACGAAACTACAGCAGTTGTAAAACAGTTCCAGCATATTATCGAGTCCGAAATTGAAGGTTACAAAACTCTTATTACAACAGTCGGTTCGGGCGGAAGAAGCGGTTCGTCTTACAGCGGCTCCATTCAGATTCAGCTTCCCGAAAGTGACAAACAGATAGACAATGATGTTACAATTCAGAATAAGCTCAGAAAACATTTTGCCGACTTTACCGATGTAACATTCTCGTTTGGACAGGGAATGGGCAGACAGATGACAGGAGACGATCTTGACATTGCAATCCGTTCTTCCAGTCTGGACAATGCACTTGAGGTTGCAAAAAAAGTGTCTGACGTAATGAGCAGCATTCCTGACATAGGCGAACCTTCCATAGACACAAACGAAGGACTTCCGCAGGTAGAAATAGAAATAGACCGCCAGCGTGCCTACAACTTTGGCGTTAACGTTTACACTGTTGCAAATGAAATAAACGCCAGCATAGAAGGAACTGCCAGCACAGTTTACAGACAGGACGGCGAAGATTATACTGTATACGTAATGTTGCGTCCCGAAGACAGAAGTAACGTAATTGACCTTGAACAGATTTATGTATCCGGAACAAACGGTCTTGTAAGCGTTGCGAACTTTGCAAAAGTAGTCAAGGGGCTTGGACCTGTAACAATCTCTCATGAAAACCGCACAAGAATTGTTCACGTAACTGCAAACATTATTTCTGAAAAGAATGCAAATGTTGTGGAAGATATGATTAAAGACGGAATTGCAGAATCGTTTGTAATTCCCGAAGGCGTAACGGTAAGTTATGAAGGCTCATGGCAGGACATGCAAAGTCAGGCAAAGACATATCTTCTGATTATCGTTATGGCAATTATTCTGGTATTCGGAGTAATGGCTGCAACTTACGAAAGCTTTAAGGCTCCGATAATCAACCTTACAACCATTCCGTTCCTGATTATAGGTGTCGTTGCAATTTACAAGCTTACAAACCAGCCTATCTCGATGATGAGTGCAATCGGTCTTATTATGCTTGTCGGAATAGTCGTTAACAACGGAATTATTCTTGTTGACTACACAAACCTTCTGGTTGACCGCGGAATGAAGAAAAAGGAAGCATGTCTTGAAGCAGGATGCAGCCGTTTGCGCCCGGTTCTCATGACAACTCTTACGACAATTCTTGGAATGATTCCTATGTGCTTTGCCACAAGCGGAAGTGCCGGAATGGTTCAGCCGATTGGTGTTGCCGTAGTAGGAGGACTTACGAGTTCTACATTTGTTACTCTGTTCTTTATTCCTGTTTTGTATTCACTTATCATGAAGGAAAAAAAGACAGAAAAAAGCGGTGTTGTAGTTGAAATTCCGGCTGATATTTTAGGGAGAAAAAATGTACAGGATTGAAATAATTTCGAATAAATCGGTAGAAGAAGAAATAACGGGTGCACTTGAAGAAAATCTGCCGCACATTCTTTATACAACTGTTCCGCTTGTTTACGGGCGCGGCGGTGCTGACAGAAAGCTTGGAACCACTACATGGCCCGAAACAAATTTTGTTCTTATAAGCTACATAGAGGACAGCGAACTTCCTGTTGCAAAGGCTGTAATTGCCAGTGTCAAAAAAAAGTTCAAGAGCGAGGGAATAAAAATGTTCGCGGTTAGGGCCGAAGAACTTTAGAGCATTCTTTTAGTCTGCAAAAGGGTGGCGTCTTTAAGATAGGCGCCATTTTTTATAATAAGAATAATCTGCCCGAAGACAGATTATTCTTATTTACATTCTTTTGTGAATCTCTTCCTGACAAAGACTGTCGCATATTTCGTTGTATTTTATTCCGGCATGTCCTTTGACCCATTTCCATTCTACAGAAAGCGAGTTGAATAAAATGTCCAGTTCTTCCCAAAGATCTTTGTTAAGAACACTCTTTTTGGCGGCAGTTTTCCAGCCGTTTTTTTTCCAGTTTTTTATCCACGAAGTAATTCCGTTTTTAACATACTGACTGTCGGAGTAGACGCAAACCGGGCGGCATTTTAATTCGGGACTGTCGCATACTGCCCTTAAAGCACTTATTGCCGCTGTAAGTTCCATTCTGTTGTTTGTAGTGGGCGATTCCCCTCCAGAAAGAGTTGTTTCTTTTGTACCGTCAAGAATTACGCATCCCCAGCCGCCCGGCCCCGGGTTTCCGCTGCAACCACCGTCTGTATAAATTACAATTTCATTATTTGTGATATTTTCCATTCAGACAGTATAGAATAAATCTGCTTAAAAAAAAAGAGACTGCCCTTACAGACAGCCTCGATTTTGTAATCTAATTTTTTGAATTAGAGAGCAACTTTTACACCGGCACCGGCAACGTTTGTTGTAGTGTCGCCGGCTTTTTTGAATGTGTAGAATACGCTTACTGTTGCCTTTGGTACGCTTATCCAGAGGGCTGGTGTTACAGTAAAGCTTACATCTTCTCCTTCTGCTGTTGGAACTGTAATGTAGCTTTCTGCAGAAACTGCAAATGTGTCGTCAATTCCAAACATTGCGTGCGGGTTGAATTCAAATACCGGGTCGTCACCGCCGAGTCTTTCGTATGCAAGAAGTCCTGCGCTGAAAGAATCTGTGAATGAATATCCGATGTCTTCTACAAAGTCAAGAGTAGAGTCTTTTACCCACTTTACTTCGAATGCTGCAGAAAGATCTTCTACAGCAGAAATTCCTACATAACCAAAAGCTTCACCGCTGAACTTGTATCCGCCTGCTACAGCAAAACCGTCTGCAGAATACTTTGCGTTGAGTGTAAGATCACCAACGTCTGCATAAGTTCCGTCCAAAAGGAATGTTGACTGGATTGCAAGTCCTTCTACAGGAAGAACAACAAGACCAATTCCCTTGTTGCCAGAGAAGTCATATCCTTCCCAACCGTCAGAACCTGTGTATGAGTCTGTAAGAATACCTGCTTCTGCAACTACAAGTCCGTCAAAAAGTTTTGCATAACCCATTGCCCACTTTACGTTATCTTCGCTGAAGTAAGCACCTGTTGCGGCATTCTGGAAGCGGAATGTTACTCCTGCACTGCCTGAATCATAAGCGATGTTAAGGCGAAGTCTGTCTCCACCGCCGTAGTAGTTTCCTTCTGCATATTTAGCTTCTGCCTTAGATGCATCTGAGTCAAGATTGAATTTAGCTCCTGTACGGAAGTAACCGCCAAAAGAAAGACCTTCTGCAGAAACGGCTGACATTCCAAAAACCAATGCGACAGCTGCAATTGTTCCCTTTAAATTCATTTTCATAAGTTTACTCCTTGCCTGTGCCTGTTTGCACTGCGGTTCTAATACTAGTAATATTGTTTTTTTTATGCAAATGGTGGGTTAATGCTGCTTTTGGTATGCTAATTTGTTTTTATATATGAAAATAAAGAGATGTGTCTGTTAATATTTAAGATTATTTCAATAAAAAAAACTTGTAAAAAACGGAAATAAATTAAAATCAGTGTGAATGTTTTCACAAAAAAATATCTGTCCCAAAAGAATGAGACAGACATTTTTATTCTTAATTCAAAAACTCGGTTTCCCAGGCTGTGTATTTGTCACACTCAAGAATTGCCCTTGCGTTTGCCAGTCGGTCAGCGGTTGGGGAATCTACACCTTCAAGTCTGTACGGAATGCCCATTTTCTGGTATTTCATTATGCCCAGAGTGTGGTAGGGAAGGACTTCCACGCGCTTTACGTTATTGAGTGTACGGATAAAGTCCCTTGTTCTCTCAAGCGCACCGTCATCGTCGGTAATTCCCGGAACAAGTACGTGCCTTATCCATATAGGCTTGTTTGTGTCGGAAAGATAGAGGAACATTTCCTTTATGTTCTTTCCTGTATGCCCGGTAAGTTCAACATGGGATTCTTCGTCGATATGCTTTATGTCAACAAGAAGAAGATCTGTGTATTTCATAAGTTCCTGGAACTTTTCAAACCAGGGGCCTTCTGCTGTAAACGGTCCGCCGGACGTGTCTATGCATGTGTTTACACTATTCTGCTTTGCCTTTTTAAACAGATCCAAAACAAAATCAATCTGGGAAAGAGGCTCACCCCCAGAAACAGTAATACCGCCAATATTTTTCCAATACGGGCGGTATCTGAGGGCTTTTGCAAGCATCTCGTCAGAAGTAAAGCGCTCTCCGTCTTCCATTTTCCAGGTGTCGGGATTATGGCAGTACTTGCATCGGAGCGGGCAGCCGGAAACAAATATAATGAATCTGACTCCGGGCCCGTCTACGGAACCGAATGATTCCGTAGAGTGAATGTAACCATACACAGACTGTCCTGATGTTTCAGAACTGTCTGTCATATGTTTCCTTACAGGCTGGCGTGGCAAGTTCTTGAAATAACGTCGTCCTGCTGTTCCTTGGTAAGGTTAATGAACTTAACTGCATAACCTGAAACACGGATTGTGAAGTTAGCATACTCAGGCTTTTCAGGGTGAGCCTGTGCATCAAGAAGTTTTTCTACTCCGAATACGTTTACGTTAAGGTGGTGTGCACCCTGTTCGAAGTATCCGTCAAGAACAGTTACCAGTTTGTCTGCGCGCTCTTCATCTGTGTGTCCCAGTGCACCCGGGTTGATTGTCTGGGTGTTAGAGATACCGTCAAGAGCATACTCGTACGGAACCTTTGCAACAGAGTTGAGTGAAGCAAGAAGTCCGTTCTTTTCTGCGCCGTAAGATGGGTTTGCTCCCGGTGAGAATGGCTCGCCGGCTGCACGTCCGTCAGGAAGAGCACCTGTTGCCTTACCGTATACAACGTTTGATGTAATTGTAAGGATAGATGTTGTAGGTTCAGAATTGCGGTATGTGTGGTGCTTCTTGATCTTTGCCATAAAGGTCTTGAGCAGCCAGATTGCGATGTCGTCTGCACGGTCATCGTCGTTACCATAGCGCGGGAAGTCACCTTCAATCTTGAAGTCCTTTACGAGACCCTTTGTGGGGCCTTCTGCAGTTTCGCGGATTGCTGTAACCTTTGCATACTTAATGGCAGAGAGTGAGTCAACAACGTGGCTGAATCCTGCAATACCTGTAGCAAATGTGCGGCGAACGTCTGTGTCAATAAGAGAAAGCTCTGCTGCCTCGTAGAAGTACTTGTCGTGCATGTAGTGAATAAGGTTAAGTGTATTCACGTAGATGTCTGCAAGCCATTCAAGGTAGAGATCATACTTTGCCATAACTTCGTCATAGTTAAGAACATCGGCTGTGATAGGTGCATAAGCCGGTCCAACCTGCATACCCGGAACAAGACCTTCGTCCTTACCGCCGTTGAGCGCGTAAAGAAGAGCCTTTGCAAGGTTTGCGCGTGCTCCGAAGAACTGCATTTCCTTTCCAGTCTGTGTTGCAGAAACGCAGCAGCAGATAGAGTAGTCATCGCCCCAGATTGGACGCATAACATCGTCGTTTTCGTACTGGATTGAACTTGTTGCTACAGAAATGTATGCAGCGTACTTGCGGAAGTTGATTGGAAGTCTCTTTGAATAGAGAACTGTAAGGTTTGGCTCCGGTGAAGGACCCATGTTCTCAAGAGTGTGCAGGAAACGGAAGTCGTTCTTTGTTACCATTGAGCGTCCGTCCTGTCCAAGACCTGCTACTTCGAGAGTTGCCCAAACCGGGTCTCCTGAGAAGAGCTGGTTGTATGAAGTGATGCGTGCAAATTTTACCATGCGGAACTTCATAACAATGTGGTCTACGAGTTCCTGAGCCTGTGATTCGTTAAGAATTCCGGCCTTAAGGTCACGCTCGATGTAGATGTCGAGGAATGTAGAAATACGTCCTACAGACATAGCTGCACCGTTCTGTGTCTTGATAGCTGCCAGGTAGCCGAAGTAAAGCCACTGGAATGCTTCGCGTGCGTTCTTTGCAGGCTTTGAAATGTCGAATCCGTAAGAAGCGGCCATTTCTTTCATCTGTACAAGAGCCTTAATCTGGTCAGCAACTTCTTCACGAAGACGAATAACGTCATCTGTCATAGTTCCGTCGCCGATGTTGGCAAGGTCGTACTTCTTCTGTGAGATAAGGTAGTCAATACCATAAAGAGCGATACGGCGGTAGTCTCCTACGATGCGTCCGCGTCCGTATGTATCTGGCAAACCTGTAAGAATGTGAGCCTTGCGTGCTGCACGAATCTCTGGTGTGTAAGCATCAAAAACACCCTGGTTGTGTGTCTTGTGATACTCTGTAAAAATCTTGTGGAGTTCAGGATTGGGCTTGTAGCCGTACTGTTCGCAGGCTTCTTCTGCCATCTTGATTCCGCCGTAAGGCATGAAAGCTCTCTTGAGAGGCTTGTCTGTCTGAAGTCCGACAACAGCTTCGAGTCCCTTGAGGTCCTCTGAGATGTATCCGGGCTTATGTGACGTGATGCCAGATACAATGTCTGTATCCATGTCGAGAACTCCGCCCTTCTTGCGTTCCTCGGCCTGAAGTTCCTGAAGCTTGCCCCAAAGCTTGTTTGTAGCTTCGGTTGGACCTGCCAGGAAACTCTTGTCTCCGTCATAAGGTGTGTAGTTGTTCTGAATGAAGTCGCGAACATTTACTTCTTCGCGCCACAGTCTTCCTTCAAATCCGTTCCATTCTTCTTTCTGGACCATTTTGCAACCTCTTTGATATAAATTAGTTTAAGTAACGATATTAAATGACCTCTTTAACTATAAACCATTCAAATAAAACTTTCAACCTGTTTTTATAAAAAATACTATAATTAGCGTTTTTTTATAAATTTTTATTTATTTTACGCTAATTATGGAAGAAAGAAATCAAACAAAAGAATTGGAAATTTTATGAATAAAAACTACAAAAACCTATTGACATAGTAGGTTTAATATTTTAATATATACTTATAACCTATAGATTAAGTAGGAAAATAAAAACGCCAGGAGGATTTATGGCAGACATTAAAGAAAGCGCATTGGAACTTATCGGAAACACACCTATATTAAAGCTGAATAATTACGTAAAGAAGTCAGGAATTGAAGGTGCTGTTATTCTTGCCAAACTTGAATATCTGAATCCGGCGGGAAGCGTAAAAGACAGAATTGCGCTCAGAATGATTGAAGATGCAGAAAAGAGCGGAGTACTTAAACCTGGCGCTACAATTATTGAACCGACTTCGGGAAATACCGGAATAGGCATTGCGAGTGTTGCTGCTGCAAAGGGATACAAGGCAATCCTTACTTTGCCCGAAACAATGAGTGTAGAAAGACGCAATCTTCTTAAGGCCTACGGTGCCGAACTTGTTCTTACTGACGGAACAAAGGGAATGAAGGGAGCAATTGCAAAGGCCGAAGAACTTCACAATTCAATTCCGGGTTCTGTTATTCTTGGACAGTTTGTTAATCCTTCAAACCCCAAGGCACACCGCGAGACAACAGGTCCCGAAATCTGGAAGCAGACAGACGGCAAAGTAGATATTTTTGTAGCCGGAGTCGGTACAGGCGGAACAATCAGCGGAATAGGCGGATACCTTAAGGAAAAGAACCCTGCTGTAAAGATTGTTGCTGTTGAACCTGCTACAAGCCCTGTCCTTTCAAAGGGAGTTGTCGGTCCTCATAAAATTCAGGGAATCGGAGCGGGATTTGTTCCTGATACACTGGATACAAAGATTTATGATGAGATAATTCCTATAGAAAATGAAGATGCATTTGCAGAAGGAAAAATATTTGCACGTTCTGAAGGAATTCTTGTAGGAATATCTTCGGGTGCTGCACTCAAGGCTGCAAAAATTCTTGCTGCACGTCCGGAAAACAAGGGAAAGACAATTGTTGCTCTTCTTCCTGATTCCGGCGACCGCTATCTTTCTACAGCACTCTTTGCAGAGTAAGATTTGCAAAATAAACGCATATATATAGAAGAAAGTTGATTGATTTGTAACAAACAGGCTGTTCCTTAAGGTATGTCCTTTTGGAACAGCCTGTTTGTTTTATAGACGTGTGCACTTACGCGTATTAATTGAATTCAATATACAAAAGATCTAGACAGTTATTCAAGAAATTTTTTATAGTCAACATTAAGTGCTTTTCCCAGTTTTTTTGCCATAATTAAACCAATGGGTCTTCTGTTGTTTTCCATTGCACTGATTGCAGTATATTTTGTTCCTACTTTTTCTGCAAGCTGAACAAGAGTAAGTCCTTCTCTTTCACGATAGGCTGCCAAAACAAGTCCAGGGGTTCTTTCTGCCCTTATTTCTTTTGCCAGATCAGATTCATCCCAGTCAATATATTCTTCATCTGTATCATCTTCACGAATTATTGCTTTTGGATATGCTTTTAATATGGCTTCTTTTATAAGAGGAATTCCCCTTCCGCTGAGAGTTGCATTAATATGGCGCGTTTTCTCTACTACCTGCATAAGTTACCTCCACTAAATAGGCATCTGCCTTTTTATCATAATACCAGCAAGCAACATAACTGTAATTTAAATGACAGTGATATTTGTTTTTTCCCAAGTCACTGAAGTTTTTCCATTCTGTTCGAATAGGACCTTTTTCTTCTATATCTGAAATTAAATCACTAAGCAGCAACCTGACAGTAGGCGGAGCTTTTTTTATCTGTTTGGTCCCCTGCTTATTGATTAATACGCGGAATTTAACTCTCATGCTTCTAATGTAACATAATTGTTACATCGGGTCAAGTTTATTTTCAAAGTATGTATTTTAAGAACGGCGGAGATAGCGCCGTTCTTAAAAACTTCAGTTGTTGCACAACTGCCTTATTTACATGTGCGCTTACGCGCACTAATTGAACTCAATCGCAAGTTGAAACTTGCTCAATCGTTCAATTTCAAAGTATGTCATCTGCGGCGGAGGTGAGGGTGTAGCCTGCGGTTGAATAAGTCAGATACCCCTTTGCGACACAACCTTCCAGTGCGGGAAGTGCGTTTTTTATTCCGGATGAAGAATCTGCAATCTGTTCTTTTGTGAGTGTTTTTATCTGTTTTTTCTTAAAAAATTCCAGAACTGATTTTTCGCATTTTGTTGGTATGTACATTTTTTATTTTGCGGCAAATGCCTGTAAAAGTGAGAGTACGGCTGATTTTTGGTCTTCGGTACATTTATGGAGCATTCGTGAAATCTGCTGGGTTTTGTCGGGTGTTGTGCAGTCGGGATTCCGGCCGGTGACAAGGTATTCAACTGTGACGCCGAGTGCTTTTGCAATTTTTACAGCATAGTCTGCCGGCGGAATAGATTCGCGCTTGCTCAGATAATTTTCTATTGATCGGTTTGAGATTTCTGTTTTTAGAGATAGTTCTTTAATAGTTATATCCTGATATTCAAGTTCGTCTTTTAAATTTTCTCTAAAGTTGTTGGACATAAGTCTATAATACGTCAATTGAGGTTTTTTATTATTGACAATACGCAACCATTTATGTTTTGGAGAGAAGCTGTGCAGCGAACCTCGCTTTTATTAAGTTATGAAGATATTTCTCTGGTCAATAACAGCGACGTGGAGCAGATGTTCAATTTTCTTAGGACACCGGCCGGAGGAGCATGGTGCGAAAGCGATATTATTGTAACTTCCTGCCCAAAATGGAGCGACCTTGCTGGAATTTTGCGACGGATTTCTGAAAATAGCGACTTTCTTCTATTATATTGCTCACTAAAGGGCGGTGATGTACGCAACAGCTGTGGCGTTTGTCTTGGCCCCGGCGGGGATCTTGTTCCTGAAATTAAGTTTGAAAACTGGTGTGAGCGACAGATAAATATATTTGACTTTTGTTCAAAAAAAATGACCGATGATGAAGCCGGTTTACTGTATGAAGAAAGTGGCAAAGTTCTGAACGCCAAAGATTGCGATTATGTGGCGCATATGTTTGAACACAATCTTGCTTTTGAACCTGGACGACAGGTAAGTGTTTTTGCATGTGAAGATAAAAAATGTACATGCGGCAAACCTTTACACTGACGAAGCCTTACAAAACATTTGATTGAGGCTGCAGAGAATTTTTATTCGCAGGACAAACTTAGCGGAACTGACCCGTTTATGTTAAAGCGAGCTGCAAAACTTGCTGCAGGAAATATTGCAATTGAAACAAGGGCAGAGCAGCGTGTCGTTGTGGAAGAAAAATACTTGGCGATAAAGGAATTAAAGCGGTTAAGAAGATGTTGGGGAGAGTAAAATGAAGATAGGAATCCTTACTTTTTGGTGGAGTGAAGACAATTACGGGCAGCAGCTTCAGGCTTATGCTTTGCAAAGGTATTTACGGGATGCCGGGCATGACGCTTTTTTGATTAGATATAATTATGAAAATGATTTGGGCAGAACAAATATTTTTGTTAGAATTCTTAAAACTTTGAATCCGATTATTTTATTTAAATTTTTTGTTCAAAAGAAAAGAATTACAGATTCAAAAAAAGAAAATGAATTACATTCAAGACATTTTTGTGAATTCAGAAAAAATTATTTTAAATTCTCAGATAAAGCATATTCTAATTTCGAAGAATTGAAATCAAATCCGCCTGAAGCAGATGCTTATATTGTTGGAAGTGATCAAGTCTGGAATTTTGGAAAAGGTAATTTACGTATTTTTAAAAATGTCATTCATTCATATTTCCTTGATTTTGGAAAGTCTGAAACAAAACGAATTTCATATGCTGCCAGTTGGGGGGGCGAAATAATTTCTTAGGGAATGAAAAGAGTGAAATACAAAAACTTCTTAAAAATTTTGATTTTATTAGTGTACGTGAAAAAATGGAATCAATCTTTGTAAACAAATTGGTAGAAATGACGCAAAATGGGTGTGCGATCCGGCACTGCTTTTAAATGCTGAAATTTACAGAACTATTTATAAAGAAGAGAAGATTCAAACTCCTTCAAAACCTTATATTCTTTTTTATTATTTAGAAAATGGTGGAAGGTTTGACAAAAAGACAGTTTGGAATTTTGCCCAGAAGAATAATCTGGATGTTCAATATGTTACTGGAAATGCCTGTATTGATAATTTCAAAAAAAACTTTGCAACAGTATCTGAATGGCTTTGTCTTGTAGATAACGCAGAATATATTGTTACAAACAGTTTTCATTGCTGTGTATTCAGTATTTTGTTTGAAAAGAAATTTGCAGCAATTAAATTAGACGGCTTAAACTGCGGAATGAATTCCAGACTTGAAAGTTTATTTGAAATGACAGGATGCGGTGAAAGATATATTACAGATACTGATTTTAAAATTCTTGATAAATCTTATTCAGTTGATAAAGATTTTACTTTGAAAAAAGAATCAGAAAGGTTTTTAAAATTAGCTTTGATAGATAATAATCATAAATAAAAGGAGGAAATGCATTAGAAAAGTTTGTTGACAACAGAAAACTGGGATGTTATATTAAGTATAGAGTTTTTTTTGGAGGTAAATATGTATCAGACTGTAAACGCCTATTACAATGGAACAAATATTGTTCTTGATGAAGATGTTTCATTACGTCAGGGGCAAAAAGTTATGGTTACGATTCTTTCTCCGGAACAAAAAACTCGTAGGGCTGTTGACTGGGATTCTTACGTGGTAAAATCAGACCGCGGACAGAATGTTGAAAAATATATGAAAGAAATGCGTGCTGATGACAGAGTTTAACAAAGTTTTTTTTGACACCGCACCTTTTATATACTATTTGGAAAGGAATGAATTCTTTTTTGACAAAGTAAAATCATTTTTTCAAGAATGTTATCGGAAGCAAATTGAATTTGTTACATCAACTATTACTGTTGAGGAATATTGTGTATATCCCTACAGAAATATGGATCTTGAACAAGTTTATCGCTTTGAGAAATTTTTGAATGATCTGAATTTTACAGTTCTTGACATTACGAATGAAATTGCGCATCAAGCTGCAAAAATCAGAGCGGATTTCAAGGATTTCAAAGCAATGGATTCTTTTCAATTGTCTTGTGCAGTTTGCAGCAGTTGCGACTTGTATTTTGGCAATGATAAACAGTTACTCCAGTTCAGTAAGATTCCAGTAATTACAATAGACCAGTTATAATTTCTTACCTGTTTATTAAACACAACAAACTTTTTCGTAGTGCAAAAACACTATGGAAAATCAAATTTCAGAACAATATCAAATAACTCCAAAAATCTCATGCATTGTTCCTGTTTACAATGTTGAAAAATATCTGCGCCGTTGCGTTGATTCTATACTTAATCAAACATTTACTGACTTTGAATTGATTTTAGTTGACGACGGAAGCCCTGATAATTCTCCTGCTATTTGTTATGAGTATGCTGTAAAAGACAGTCGAATAAAAGTGATTCATAAAGTAAACGGCGGTGTTAGTTCTGCGCGTAACGTCGGGCTGGATGTGGCTAAAGGTGAGTGGATTTGTTTTGTAGATAGTGATGACTTGATTGAAGCGGATTATATGCAAAAAATGTATGAAGCTGCGATTAATAATAATTCTGATTTTATTATGTGCGGAATACAGCAAATTGCTGGATATGAAACTCTTAAAAATAATTATAAAAAGAAAATAAAAAAAAATACAGTTTGTAAAAATCGACGTGAATTTCTTCAAAAAATTATTCGCTTACGCTCAAGACTGGAGAATGCTGTAGTACTGCATTCTCCAGTCAATAAACTTTTCTGTGCTAGTTTATTGAACGGAATTAGATTTAGAGAAGATTTGCTTGTCTGTGAGGATTATGTATTTAATCTTCATTATTTTTATCAAATTAAAAGTGCAGTATTTTTGTATGATGAACTCTATGTTTATTTATTGAATACTTCTTCTGCTACTCATAATTTCAAAAGCAAGTATATTGAAGATATATTATTTGCTTTAAGTGAAATTAAAAACTTTTATGACAAAAATCATTTGAATCATCATTCGTATAATATTTATAGAAATTCCGTTTTTTATCAGTGTCTTGTTAATTATATATCAGAATATGTAAATAAATTGGAGTAAATTCAATGATTTCTATGGAATGGATGAATTTGTTTGGGCTTTACAGTTGTGCACGATATGCAGTACGAAGGAAAACGATTATACAGTTGGGAAAGAATTTCCCAACTGTATAATCGCTTATGGCATCTCTAAAAACTCGGTAAACTGGGTTTTTAGAGACAACTTTATTTTGTAACTCTTAGTTCAAGTATGCGCGGGCTTTGTGATTGTTCGCAGATGAGCTTTACATTCATTATGGCTGTTCTTCGTGACTTTGCCTTTTCTTTGATGATTTTTGCGGGAACTTCAATCTGTGTGTCGGTTAGTTTTTCACCGTCTGTTCCGGCCAGAGTTACTGAAGAAAGTTCTGTGTCGTCAATATATACTTTTATTGTTCCTGCATCTTTACCGTATGTTGTAAGAACAATTTTATTTTTGTTTGTATTGTCGAATTTCATTCTGTAAGAAATAAATCCTTCACATGACATAATCTTTCTGTAACTGCGGTCAACTTCTGGGATATATCCCATTTCTGTTGCTTCGTTTTTGAAACGGTGTTCAACTTCACTTTGCTGGCGGCCGGGTTCAACGAAGTCAACGGTTATGCTTTCGTATTTCGCTTCACGCTCGTCTTCTGCGGGGTTTGATGCATTGAAGTAAACGGAATAGCGTGTGTGGTGAATGTCGTAGAAAGGCTTGAGTGTGTATGAAGTTCCGTTTTCTGCGGCAGATTCTTTTGTTGCAAAAGTCAGGTTTTCTTTGTCCAAAACTTCTATCCAGCCCTGCGGTGCAAGCGGGTCGGCGGTGATGGCAGAAATTTTCTGTGCCGGAGAGTTCATGTACACAAGCTGGTTGTCTACGGTGTCGTTGGGCATTGCACGTTTTCCCATGTCTGCGGCAAGAACGAGTGGTCCGTAAAGTATGCTGAAGTTTCCGCTTCTGTCCCTTGTTCTTCTTGTGTGAAGGTTCATTGGAAGATTTACGGAATAAGTTTCGCCTGCGCTTATTTTTTCAGACTTGAGTTCGTAGCCGTCAGCGGTTCTTGCATCTTCTGTCCATAACGGTGTGCGTATTTTTAATGAACGCGGATTTTTCCCTTCAGAAAGAATTTTTATCTGCGCACTTTGTTCATACGGAAATTTTGTTTCGATGGCAATTTTCCATCCGTCTTCTGTAGTAAATGCAGACGGAATAAACAGATTTATGTAAATTGTTCCGTCGTAGTCTTTTGCAATAAAGCGGTTGTATCGTGCAGGATTTTCCATTCCGGTTCCGGTGCAGCACCAGAATGCATTTTCAAAACTTCCGTATACTTTATAGAAGCCGGGCAGAGTAGAAACAAAATATGTTTTTGCTCCGGTGACCGGTTCCTGTGAGGCAAGTATGTGATTGTAAAGTGCAGTTTCGTAATAATCGGCTGCGTCTGCGTTTTTGTTCCACCTGAAAATATATTCAGAAAGTTCAAGCATGTTGTAAGTGTTGCATGTTTCGCAGGTGTCGCGTCCGAGTATTTCCTGGTATTCAGGGCCAAAGTGTTCGCCTATTGAATTTCCCCCGATAGCATAACTTCTTTTTTTTGTTACAGTGTCAAAAAAGAATTCTACGGCTGTGCGGTATTCCGTTTTGCCTGTGAGTTCGTATAGTTTTGCAAGACCTATGAATTTTGGTATCTGAGTGTTTGCATGAAAGCCCTGCAGTCTGTCTGACTGTTTCATTGCCGGTTTTACAATTTCCTGGTGAACGAAGCGTTCTGCCATTTTGAGATATTTTTCATCTTTTGTAATACCATATAAGTCAGCAAAGACTTTGCACATTCCGCCGTGTTCGCAGGTGAGCATTTTCTGGAACTGTTCTTCTGTCATATTGGCTGTTCCGTTTACTGCCCAGTCTGCCATTTTTTTTACGATTTCAAGAGCGTCTTTGTTTTGTGTAAGAGTGTATGCGTCAATGAGTCCCGCGTAAATTTTATGGACAGAATACCACGGCACCCAGTATTTTGCCAGGCTGAACCGGTCAACTTCAAAATTTCCTGTAAACGCTGTGTCAAAGGGAATAGAAGGGACTCCGCCGATGTAGCCGTCTGCGCGCTGTATTTCCTTAAGTTCGGAAACAACGTAGTCCAGTTTTTCTTTTGCCTGCGCATTTCCTGTAGAATTAACAAAAGCAGAAAGTGCAGACATGTAGTGTCCAAGACTGTGTCCCTGAATCTGCATGCTTTCCCAACCACCGTAAGTTGCTGCCCTAGGTCTTTTTCCTGCGGCGATTCTGTACGGGGCAAGAAGTCTGTCTGGATCGAGCCTTAAAACATATTCAAGACCTGTCTTCTGCGATTTCTGGAATAATGAATTTTCTTCAAGAACCGTTTTATGTGCGCTCATACAGGCTTCTCCTAAAAATAAAAATACTGCTGTTAAAATAATTGACTTTCTCATACACATATTTTATTTTGGAATGTGTAATTTTTGTAGATACAAAATACAGAGAATGTGTGCGGAATTCCGACTTTTTTACTCTGTTTCTATTTCGCGTAAAGAGGTTTTATGAATTATTTTCATTTTTCGCATGTAGACAAAACTGTTCCGTCTGTGTGCGGCTGTGCAATGCTTAACCCCGGATGGTCCCACATGAGCCGCACTCTTGAAAACGATACCGTACTCATTATCGGAAAGAAAAACCGTACTTCAATTACCTGCTGCGGACTTGAACTCGAAGTAAAACCCGGTCGCATGATTCTTCTTCCTGCCGGCGAGTTTCATTTTGGAACGCGTAAGATTCAGTCTCCTGTATCTTATTACTGGTTTCATTTCTGCCAGTGTGAAAATGTAAGCGGACAAAAGCGTTTTTATGCGCCCCACCTTATGGAAGAAAAAGAAGCACTTACAATTCTGAGCAGTCCTGCAATTGCCTATGAAAGACTTTGCGATTCAATAATTCTTCCGCAGAGCCTGGACCTCAAAAATGCATCTTCTGTAACCCGCATGTGTTCTGACATTCTTTGCGAATACCAGAAGCCTTCTTTTTCTTCACTTGTGTACCGCATTAAACTGATTAATCTTCTTCTTGAACTGAGTGGCGAGTGTTTCAATGAGGATCAGCCCTTCCAGAAATCCGGCGGAACCCCGTCTATTGTAAGACAGCTTATTGTAATGATGGAAGATGAACTTTCAAATGCAGATGCGTCAGTTAAATTTTTTGCAGACAGAATGAATGTCAATGCAGACTATCTTGGGCGCATCTTCAAGAACGCGATGCATATTCCGGTCGGACAGTATATTGCAAGAAGAAGGGTTGAACTTGCCTGTACAAGACTACGCGAAAGTTCTGACAGAATTGATGACATTTTTGTCCAGTGCGGTTTTGGTTCACGCCGCCAGTTCTATGAAGAATTTTCGCGCATTACAGGAAAGACACCGCGCCTTTACCGCGATGAATGTGCCTTTATGGGAATCAATTCTCTGTAGAAAAAGTCTCCTCTTCGGATGAAGCAACTTCGAGTGCTGCCGAAGCCAGATCTGAATTCAGTTTGTAGCGTGCAGCTTTTTCCTTTGTTGTTCCGGGAAGCCCCAGCGACATGCGTTCTTCTTGTTTCTTTTTTTCCTGTTCTTCAAAAAGAATTTTTGCATGCATCAGAATATCGCTTGCAATGTCTGCCCTTACGTGAAGGGACTGTGCAACCTGTGCTTCATCAGAAAGTGCAAGTTTTTTGAGCGTACCGAAAGTTTTCATAAGAATTTTATCGCGTTCTTTTCCGATGTGCGGAAGTTTAAGGAACGGCGTTACTGTATTTTCTTTTGTTCTGAGCTGCTGGTTGCGGCTTGTTGCAAAGCGGTGTGTTTCGTCGCGCACACGCTGCAGAAGCCTGAGAGCATCACTTCTTTTGGGAAGACAGACCGGTTCGCTTTTTCCGGGACGGTAAATTTCTTCATCACGTTTTGCAAGACCCGCTATCGGTATTTCAAGTCCGAGCGCAGAAATTATTCCGTGTACGGCATTTACCTGGCCTATACCGCCGTCTATTAAAATAAGGTCTGGCAGTTCCTTTCCTTCGTTTACAAGACGCGTGTATCTTCTGGACGCAGCCTCGCGCATTGAAGCAAAGTCGTCAATTATTCCGTCTGTAGTTTTGAGTCTGAAATATCTGTAATTTTTTTTGTCCGGGTTTCCGTTCAGAAAACTGATTAAACTTGCGACAGGAAATTTTCCGCCTATGTGTGCTATATCAAAACCTTCTATGCGCACTGGAAGTTTTGGCAGTTCAAGTATTTCCTGAAGTTCCCGCATTGCAGGAAAGTCACCGCGTTCCCTCATAAGGCGGATTATATCTTCGTGTGCATTTTCTTTTGCCATATTCAGTGCAGCCCGGTGAAGTGCAAGTCCTGTTCCGCTTTGGCCGCGTTCCTTTGTAGTATTTTCCATATCTTCTGCAGAGGTTTCTTTTGATTCCGGAACAGAAATTATCTGTATGAGCGTTCCGTATTTTTCTTCCATCCAGCGGCAGATGTTTTCTGTAATGTCATTTTCGGTAACATAAATCTTTGGCGGAATTTCATTTTTGTCAGTATAGTATGCGCCCATGAATTCTGCGCAGAGTTCTGAATCTTCATTAAGACTGGACGTTCTGTAATTGTCGCGGCCCAGAAGTTTTCCGCCGCGCATCTGCATGACTGTAAACGAAATGAGTTCGCCTTCGCGCCAGTATGCTATATAGTCGCGGTCATCAGAGTCAAAGCCTTCTACAATATTCTGGTTCTGCATTATGCTAAGCGCTTTGAGTCCGTCCCTGAGCCGTGCTGCCTTTTCAAAGTTCATGTCCTGCGCGGCTTTTTTCATTTCGGCTTCAATTTTTTTTGATGTTTCTTCGCCTTTGCCCTCAAGTAGGGACTGTATTTCTTCGATATATTCTATATAGGTGGGTTCGCAGCCTTTATCTTTGCACGGTGCCAGACATCTTCCGATGTGATAGTACATGCACGGCGAGGCGGCACTCATTTTTCGGCAGTGCCTGAGCGGGTATATCTCGTACAGCGTTTCCAGAAAAGTTTCAAGAGCATTGGAATCGGGATAGGGACCAAAGTAAACCGAACCGTCCTTTACAATGTTCCGTGTCTTTATGAGCCGCGGGAATTTTTCTCTGGTAAGCTTGAGCGACGGGTAGGATTTTCCGTCCTTAAGACAAATGTTGTAACGCGGGCTGTACTTTTTTATGAGGTTGTTTTCAAGAAGAAAAGCTTCGTATTCATTGCCTGTCGTTGTGTATTCTATGCTGGCGGCGTTTGCTATAAGAAGACGAGTCTTTATGTCCTTATTTCCGCTAAAGTAGGATGAAAGCCGGTTTCTGAGGTTTTTTGCCTTGCCTACATAGATGACTGTTCCCGACGGATTGCGCCACATATAGACACCGCTTTGTGAAGGAGCTCTGAGTGCAGTATTGTGCAGCGTCTCGTAAAAGGGGAGTTTGTTTTTTGAATCGGAATTACCGGAGTTACTCATATGCGTGTCAACAATAGTATAAAATATGTTTCAGCAATTATAGCATTTTTTGCGCTGTTTTTAAATCCCGCCGGAACACAGGAACGTAAAATTATTCTTGGCGGTAAAGCCGGCTGGCCCGAACTTTCCGTGCAGGATGGAATTGTTTCGGGAACAGGTCGCTTCGGTTACGAAAGCAGGCAGCTTGACACAAACGGCCGGCGGCTTGGTCTGGACACAGACATGCTTCTGGACTTCGAGGGCAGCAGTGTAACTGACCGTGCAGAAAACTACAGCGTGGACTCGGACTCTTCTGTCATTTCACAGAATGCGGCTATGGGAAAGAGCGGCCGTCTATTCCGAGGTACAGGCGGAATCCGTCTTCGCGGCAACAGTAGTTCAGTCTTCGGAAAAAGCGGAACAACAGGTCCTTTCACGATTGAATTCTGGCTCAATCCTTTTATTGCAGAAAACGGTGAAATTGTTTTTTCGTGGCGTTCTTCAAGAACAGTTGCAGGTTATCCTCTTTACCAGTTTATTTCTGCTTCGTTTTTTAACAACACTCTTGTATGGACTTTTTCAAATGTTTTTGACGGTTATACAAAAAATGACGGTGCCGTAACACTTTCTGGATATAAAGCTGTAGTTCCCGAAAAATGGTCACATCATTCAATAAGCTACAATGACGAAAACGGCTGCCTCGAATACTGGGTGGACGGTTCGCTTGAATCCCTTGTTTATGTAACATCAAACGGGCGTGAAGCAGGCGGTTCCGTTCATTCAATGATACTCGGTGTTGTGGCAGACGTTGAAATATGCCCCGAATTTACAGGTCTCGCAGATGACTTTAACCTTGTGCGTTCTGCCGTTTCTGAAGACGACGGAAGTCTTCTCTGCGACATCTACGGAACCGAAGGCGGCCGTCTTGAAACAATGCCTATAATGGTTTCAAAGGGTGCAGCATTAAAAAGAGTAGACGCGGTAACAACTGTTCCAGAACAGACAGACATTCTTTTTTATGTAAGAAGCGGGGACAATTTTTTTAACTGGACACGGAGCGAGCCTGAATGGATTGCAGTAAATCCGGGCGAAGAAATTGCTGATGTAAAGGGATTGTATTTTCAGGTCGCTGCAGAACTTCTTCCAGACGGAGCCGGAACAAAAACGCCGTCACTTACCCAGCTTGAACTCACATTTGACGAGGTGCCTTCTCCGCTTGCGCCGTTTACGGTAATTGCAACTCCGGGTGACGGTGAAGTAACACTCAGCTGGTCGTATTCCGTAGACAACACTGCGGGCGGATATTACGTGTATTACGGGGAGCGTCCGGGGGAATACCTTGGCAGAACTGCAGCAGAAGGCCGCTCACCAATCAGGGCAGGAAACAGTTCGTCCTTTACCGTAAGCGGTCTTAGGAACGGAAAGATATATTATTTTGCGGTTGCATCTTATTCAAAAATTGACGACAGAATAACAGGGGAACTTTCAAAAGAAGTGTTTGCCCGGCCGCAGAAAAAAACAGAAAAATCAGTCAGACAGAGGTAATTATGGATGTACTAAAATCACAGAACGGAATCATTTTGGAGCGGGCTGAATCAGCTGTTCTTTCCAGGGACTATGACCTTGCTGCAAGACTGTACAAGGGGCTTTTAAGAACAGATCCACAGAACAAGGACCTTCTTGTAAAACTGGGAAACATATACGTAAAAAGCGGTGACGACAAAAGTGCCCTTCCTTATTTCAAGGAAATTGTGCGGACCGATCCCGAAAATATTTCAGCTCTCAATAACCTCGGTGCAATTTACAGAAGGCTCGGAATGTACGATGAGTCAATAGCGGTTTTGGAACAGGCTGTTATTGCAGACGAGTCAAATATGCAGGTTTTCTACAATCTGGGCTTTACGTACAAACTCATGGGTCGTTACGATGATGCGCTCCAGTGTTTCAATACTGTAGTTGAGGCCAATCCTGATGACGTACTTGCATACAATCACATCGGTTCAATTTATGCGCTTAAAAACCAGAATAAAGAAGCAGTTCTTTCCTATCAGCGCGGTTTGAAGATAGACCCCAACCATCCTGTACTTCACCTGAATCTTGCAGAAAGCTATCAAAAACTTGGGGAATATGAAAGAGCTTCAGTTGAATATGAATCGGCGCTCAGGGCAAAACCGGGCTGGCTTGATGCAATAGACGGATACGCCGATCTTCTTCTCAAGCGCAACAAAACAAAGGCTGCAGGCGACATTGTAAGGCATGCAATAATCATAGACCCGCAGAATTCTTCCATGCACACAAAACTCGGCGATGTACTCAGAAAGCAGAGTGAATATGACGGTGCCGAATCAGAATACAACGAAGCGCTCAGAATTGATCCCGATAACACAAAGGCAATGTCAGGACTTGCAGATACTTTTGAAAGTACGGAGCGCGCAGATGAAGCCGTCTCCGAAATGGAAAAAATAGAAACGCTGCGTCCCGAAGACAAAAATATGCTGCGCCGTTTTTCACGCATACTTCTTACGGCAAACAGACTGAATGCAGCCAGCCAGAAAATAAAAAAACTGTGGGATGAAAATCCAAAAGATCTGCATGCTCTCAATCTTCTTGGCCAGTACTATATATGTAAGGGTGAAGACTCAAAGGCACTCGGCTGCTTTAAAAAAATCCATGCAATAAATCCTGCCGCCACTGAATTTTACCGCGACGGTGGAAAGCGTTACAGTCAGACAGGCAACTATTCAAAGGCAGAAGAATTCCTTCAGAAATTTTTGAACCAGAATCCCGAAGACTTTGAAGGAAACAGAATGCTCGCCGAGACATACGAAAAGTCCGGTCGGTTAAGTGATGCGCTCGCAATTTACAGAAAACTCGATGTGCTTGACGGTGACAATCTTGCAGCAAAGCAGGGAACAGACCGCGTAAGTGCAAAGATTCTGGGAACGGCCGCACCTGTTGCAGCAAAACCTGCAGATGACTTTGAGTTTGACGAATTCTCTTCTGCAGATGAAGACATAAACCCTGATTTTGACTCTCCCGTAGAAACAGAAGCCGTCGGTGATGACACAATTCCCGAAGCAGAATTTCCTGACATTGAAGAAGATACTCTTGAGCCTCTTTCAAAAGAAGAAGAAAATGCAGATGTATTTGAAAAAGATTTGGATGAAGAAGACGAAGCATTTGAACCGCAGGAAAATGATTCAATAGAAGAACTTGCCCGCGATGATTCAGACCCGGATGATTTTTTCAGCGACAATCCGTTTGCATATTCAGCTGATAATGCTTCAAGCCCCAAAGAAGAAGAAATGGAAACTCAGTTTTTGCCCGAAGAAATTGAAACCGAAGACGAAAAGAAAAGTGCAGTTCCTGAATGCGCACCGCAACCAGTGGCTGAACCCAAACCAAAACCTTCTGCACTGCAACTGAAAGACGAAGATATTCCTGCTGCCAACTTTGAAGATGAAGAAGAAAGCGAAGAAGTTCCCGAAGCCCAATTCATTGAAGAAGAAGAGCCCGTCGAAGAAGAAGTACCAGAAGCAGACTTTTGCGATGAAGACGCCGCAGAAGTGCAGCCGGCCGCGCCAAATCTTATTCCGCAGGATCTTATAGATGAGACCGCGCGCACATTTGAAAGTCTTGCAGAAGCGATGACCGACGAACTCATAGCGCAGAAATTTGGACTTGCCGCAAGCCTCTTTAAAAAATTGCGCGCTCTTATCGAGTATCTGCCGGCAGAACAGAAAGATGAGTTTTTGCAAAGCAATACAAGACTTCAGCTCGACTACATTATATCCCGTCTGTCAGGGCGGCGCGGCCTTCTTGCGGCCGCAGATATTCTCAGAAAGAAAAATAAAATTTCAGAAACAGAAGGCAGCGTAACAGACAGCGGCCGTGCGCTCCTGGTTTCTGTTCTTTGCAATTCACTGGAACTCATAACAAGCCTTCCTGACCGCAACATGGCCGGAGCGCTTAAAGAAAGGATAGAAGGCATTCTTGAAAGGCTCCGTTAAATTCTGATAATACGCGACGATGTGAGACATTCGTTTCCATCGTCGCAAATCAGAATATCATTTTCAAGTCTTGTTCCGCCAAGTGAAGGATCGTAAAGTCCCGGTTCAAGGGTGACAATGTTTCCTGAAACAAATGTTTCTTTCGAATCTGCCCTGAGACTCACGTAAGGATGTTCGTGAATTTCAAGTCCTGTTCCGTGGCCAAGACTGTGCGGCATTTCCCTTCCTTTTTCTGCAAAAATTTCTTTTGCCTTAAGTGCGGCATCTAGAATCGGCTTTCCGGGGCTGTACAGTTTTAAGCATTCAGCTGCGGCTTTTTCTACAAGGGAAAGAAGTTCATTCTGGCCTTCAGAAAGTTTTCCCCTTGCCACAGTGATAGTGCAGTCACTTGCGTAACCTTCAAAACAAACGCCATAGTCAAGTATAGAAAGACCTTCAGTTCCCCATCTGCCGGCAGTGTATCCCGGAAAAGCATGTATTGCAAAACTTCTTTCAGGACCGGCTGCAAGCGTGTCAAAGCTGGTTTTTTCACAACCCATTTCCCTCAGCGCGCGCTCAATGTAAAGTGCAACATCTGTTTCTTTAGAAAATTTTCCTGACCGCACATTTTCTTCTATTATATCTGTCATTACATCGGTAATTGCGCATGCTTTTTTTGTACATGCAATTTCGTATGCATCTTTTACTGCGCGCATTTTTATTACAAAGTCGTGGACAGAATTTTCAGAACATACAAACTGGGTATCAGGAAGTTCTGCAGAAAGTTTAAGAAAACTTATGTGGCTTGTTTCCGGCGGAATGCAGACTTTTGTTTTTCTGTCGCCGCAGTGTTTTGCAAGAACCGCTTTTATAGCATTTGCATAATTGCGCCCGTAGTCTGAATAAGCGCATATTTCATCTGCACGGGCCTTTTGTTCTGCAAGGTTTATGTCCCACGGAACAAGTGTTGCGGTTTTGTCTTCTGCCAGAACAAGAAGTGCGTCTCCCGGATGTCCGCAAAGATATCTTACCGCCGGGTCTCGTTTTTCTTCAAAGTCGCTGAATACTGCCGCGCCGATATTGTGTTCAGCCATAAAAGAGAAAACTTTGTTTCTTCTTTCGCTGTATATTTTTTCAAAATCTGCGCCTTCAATTATCGAATCAAATTTAGTTTTCATTTTTACTCCCATTAACATTTGCTGCTTTTGTCTTATTTCTTATCTTTGCAACAAGCAAACCAAGAATGGAATCTTTTGTCAAAGCCATGAGTGCAATTCCGACAGCAGCAAAAACAATTGCCGTAACCACAACAGGAATTCCGTTTGAAATAATTCTTCCCTTTCCGGTACACAGTGTCTGTAAGGGCGAACGCAGTAAAAGTATCGGAACAGACGACACAGCCGAAAGAACTGCAATTTTTATGCTGTACAAAAGTGTTGACTTTACGACTCCCGCTACATCTACAGAAGGACTGCGCTTAAGGAAAACAAACAGCATGACGGTGTTTACAAGACTTGCCGCCGTAAGTGCAAGCGCAATTCCCCTTCCGCCCATGGGACCTGTAAGAACTGCCGCAAGTATTACGTTAACAGCAAAATTTATGAGTCCTGCAATGGTCGGGCTCTTTGTATCCTGCTGTGCGTAGAATGCCGGCGATACAATTCTGTTTACTGCAATAAAGAAAAGTCCCGCAATGTGGAATGAAAATACACCCATTGTCATCGTAATTGAATTTTCATCGAATTTTCCACCTGCAAAAACAAGTGTAATTATGTCGCGTCCCATTATGAGCGAATAGAATGTAATCGGAATTGCAATAAGTGCCATAATTTTAACAGCCTGTGTAAGCATGGAATTGAATTTGTTCCATTCAGCGCGTTTTGCAAATCCTGTAAGGTCTGGAAGAATAACTGTTCCTATAGTTACCGCGCATATTCCGAGTATTAGTTCCTGAAGACGAAGCGAATACTGAAGGCTTGAAACAACACCTTCTCCTGCGCGCGTTGCCAGTGCAGAAGATACAATGTCGTTTATCTGGTAGCCGGCCATTCCTATAATTGTAGGTCCTACAAGGGCAATTACTTTTCTTGTTCCGGGGTTAGAAAATGCTTTTGGAAGTGAAGCAAATGTTACCTTCCAGTTATTCTTCAAAACAAACGGAAGCTGGAACAAAGCCTGAACAGCACCGCCTGTTATTACACCGATTGCCATTGCGCGTGCAGGGTTTGCCGTGTGCGGGGCAAGAATGTATGTAGCAGCAATTACTATTGAATTGAAAAGAATTGGCGTAAATCCTGAAGGCGAAAATATTTTCATTCCGTTGAGAATTCCCTGGAAAAATGCCGCTATTGAAATTACGACCAGGTAAGGGAACATTATTCTTGTAAGAACAATTGCTTCTGACATTGAAGAGGCATCTTCTGTTCCGTAAAAAATACGCAGTATTGCCGGAGCAAAAATCATTCCCACAGAAACAAAGGCAACCGTTAAAAATGTTACCAGTGTAAATGTTGCGCTTACAAAGTCCTGTGCCGTTTTTTTTGCATCTTCTGTGGAACAGTCTTCTATATAGCCTCTGAAAGTCGGAATAAATGCAACCGAAATTGAATTTTCTGCAAAAAGCCTTCTGAACAGGTTTGGAATCATGAATGCTATTCCGAATGCATCCGAATATGCTGAAGTTCCAAGAAAGCGTGCCTTTGTCATTTCACGCACAAGACCCAGTATTCTTGAAAATAGTGTCAGTACCGACAGCGACAGACCCTTTGCAAGAAGGGATGAACTTTTACCGTTTTTCATTCAGATAGAATAATACTGTTTGCCTTATTAGACAAGAAGTGTAAAATAAATTGAATTATTCAAATAAATTGAATAATTCAATTTATTCAGGCAAAACAGGCCAAAATTACCCCGGAAAAGACCTTGAATGAGCTGTAAAGAGTCCGTTCTTGCCTAAATACTATTTTCCGTATAAAATATATCGTTGAGATACTTTTTTTATTGCTTAAAGCGTTTTATATTAAGGAATTCAGAAGGTTTTATATGGAAGATATTACAAATAGTGGAGCAGAAAGTACTTTGGAAGGAGCAGTTTTCAAGCCTCTTGCAAAGCCACTGCGCATGGGAATAGACGTAGGTTCTACGACAGTAAAGGTTGTTATTCTTGGCGATAACGACGAACTTTTGTACGGGGCATACGAAAGACATCGTGCAGATATACGCAATACGATTATTCAGGTTGTAAACAAAGCCTTTGATACGATAGAAAAAGAGCTTCCTTTGGGCGAAGAACAGACTGTTACCGTAAAAGTAACCGGTTCGGGCGGACTTTCTGTTTCGCAGTGGCTGAACATTCCTTTTATCCAGGAAGTTGTAGCCGCAACGACAGCCGTAAGAAAAATTATTCCGCAGACAGACGTTGTTATTGAACTTGGCGGTGAAGACGCCAAAATCACATACTTCAAAGGCGGTGTAGAGCAGCGCATGAACGGTACCTGCGCAGGCGGAACGGGCGCTTTTATTGACCAGATGGCGGCCCTTCTTGAAACAGATGCATCCGGCCTTAACGAACTGGCCCGGGGAGCGGGAACAATTTATCCTATTGCCGCGCGCTGCGGTGTTTTTGCAAAGACAGACGTACAGCCGCTTATAAATGAAGGAGCCCGCCGTGAAGATATAGCGGCATCTATTTTCCAGGCCGTTGTTTCGCAGACAATTTCAGGTCTTGCTTGCGGTAAGCCAATCCGCGGAAACGTGGCTTTTCTTGGAGGACCGCTGCACTTTCTTGATCAGCTTAGGGAACGCTTTGCAATAACACTCAAACTTACCCCGGAACAGACAATTGTTCCTGACAACAGCCAGCTTTTTGTCGCAAGCGGTGCCGCATATTCCGCAGAACGTTCAGTAAAATGCTCTGATCCTTCTTCACAGGGAGCAAAATTCCCTACAATAAAGGAATTCCGCGAGAGTTTAAAGAATCTTGTTGGTGCCGAAATGCAGGAAGTCCAGAGGTTGGAGCCGCTCTTTACTTCACAGGAAGAACTTGACGAGTTCAATGAGCGCCATTCAAAAGAAAAGGCACTTACCGGGGATCTTGCTACTGCAAAAGGTCCTGTATTTCTGGGATTGGACGCCGGTTCTACAACAACAAAGGCTGTTCTTACAGACACCGAAGGACGCATTCTGTGGCGTTTTTACGATGTAAATGCAGGAAACCCGGTGGAACTTGCCGTAAAGGTACTCAAAAGCCTTTACAAAATCCTGCCCAAGGACTGCTACATTGCACGTTCTGTTTCTACAGGTTACGGCGAAGCTCTTTTCCAGGCGGCCCTCGGAGTAGATGCCGGTGAAGTCGAAACAATTACCCATTACCGTGCCGCAGATTTCTTTGTTCCTGGGGTTGAATTCCTTCTGGACATCGGCGGACAGGACATGAAGTGCCTCAGAATGAAGGACGGCGCAATTATTTCAATTCAGCTTAACGAAGCATGTTCTGCCGGCTGCGGAAGCTTTTTGGACAACTTTGCAAGAACAATGGGAATGGACGTAAGGGAATTCTCAAAGATTGCGCTTCTTGCCAAAAAACCTGTTGACCTTGGAACGCGCTGTACTGTCTTTATGAACAGCAGAGTAAAACAGGCCCAGAAGGAAGGTGCCGAAGTTGCAGATATTTCTGCCGGACTTTCCTATTCAGTAATTAAAAATGCACTTTTCAAGGTAATAAAACTGCGCAAGGCAAGCGATATAGGCAAAAAAGTCGTTGTTCAGGGCGGTACATTCAACAATGATGCCGTTCTGCGTGCTTTTGAAAAAATTGCCGGTGTTAACGTTTACCGTCCTGATGTAGCAGGTCTTATGGGCGCGTACGGTTCGGCACTTATTGCACAGGATCAGTGGGAAGATTTGAGGCGCCCCAAGCCCGATGACCCCGACCAGACGCCAAAGTTTGTAAAGAGTTCCATTGCAACTCTTGAACAGCTGGACTCATTCCGCGTAGAACTTGATCTGAGACGCTGCGGAAAATGTTCAAACAACTGTCTTCTTACAATAAATACCTTTATTACCGGCGGCTCTTCTGAAGAAGGCTCAAAAGACGCTGACGGCAGAACCGTAAGAAAATTCATTACGGGAAACAGATGTGAACGCGGTGCCGAACTTGAATCAGAAAAAGGTTCAAATGTTGTTGACGCCAGCAACAAGGCAGACAAATCCGGTGACTATGACGACGGAAAAAATCTTCCCAACCTTTTTGAGTGGAAGTACAAGAGGCTTTTCCACTACGTTCCGCTCAAGAGCGAAGATGCTCCGATGGGTGATGTAGGAATTCCGCGTGTACTCAACATGTACGAAAACTACCCGCTTTGGTTTACTTTCTTTACAAAACTGGGCTTCAGGGTAAGGCTTTCACCGCGTTCGAGCCGTGCAGTTTACGAAAAGGGACTTGAAACAATTCCGTCAGAGTCGGTATGCTATCCTGGAAAAATTTCGCACGGACATGTTGAAAGCCTTCTAAAACAGGGTGTAAAATTTATTTTCTATCCGTGCGCACCTTATGAAATAACCGAAGATTCAGGGGCAGGAAACCATTACAACTGTCCTATCGTAACGAGTTACCCCGAAGTTCTGCGCAATAATGTCGACGAACTCAGACAGTCTGATTCTGTTTTGTTTATGAACCCGTTCCTTCCTATTTATGACAAAAAGCGTCTTGGTGAGCGTCTGTACGAAGAAATGGGTGAAAAATTCCACATTTCAAAGCAGAAAATAGAAGAAGCCGTAGATGCAGCCTGGGCAGAACAGGAAAAATTCCGCCGTGACGTAAGGGAAAAGGGTGAGGAAGCCCTTGAAGAAGTTATACGCCGCGGTGCAAATGGAATTGTTCTTGCAGGACGCCCGTATCATCTTGACCCCGAAATTAACCACGGAATTCCCGAAATGATCAACGGACTGGGAATGGCTGTCTTTACAGAAGATTCAGTTGCCCATCTTGGAAGCATTGAACGTCCTCTGCGCATAATGGACCAGTGGACTTACCACAACAGGCTTTACCGTGCAGCTTCCTTTACAAGCGGAATGCCGAATCTTGAACTTGTTCAGCTTACTTCTTTCGGCTGCGGACTTGATGCCGTTACTGCAGACCAGGTGGACGAAATCCTCAAGTCAAAGAGCCGCATGTATACGCTCATAAAGATAGATGAAGGAAGCAATCTTGGTGCCGTAAGAATCAGAATCCGTTCCCTTATTGCCGCTGTTAAGGCCCGTGAACGCAACCACCGCAAGTTCGCCGTAAAGAGTGCGGCCTACAAGCGTCAGGTGTTTACAAAAGAAATGAGAACTTCGTACACGATTCTTGCACCTCAGATGAGCCCCATTCACTTCAGGCTGTTGCAGAAAGGATTTGCCTATTCAGGGTACAATTTTGTTATTCTTGACGCAGTGGATCCCGCCGCAGTTGAAACAGGACTCAAGTATGTAAACAACGATGCATGTTACCCGTCAATACTTGTTGCAGGCCAGATGATTTCGGCCCTTCAGAGCGGAAAATACGATTTGAACAAAACAAGTCTTCTTATTACACAGACCGGCGGCGGCTGCAGGGCTACAAACTACATTGGTTTTATACGGCGTGCGCTTAATGACGCGGGACTTTCACAGGTACCGGTTATTTCAATGAGTGCGCAGGGCTTTGAAAAGAACCCCGGCTTTACGTATTCATTCCCAATGCTTCACAGAATGCTTCATGCAGTTATGCTCGGCGACCTTCTTATGCGTGTTCTTTACAGGACAAGACCTTACGAAGCTGTTCCGGGAAGTGCAAATGCCCTTTACGAAAAGTGGAACGGCCGCTGCGAAATTGCGCTCAAGTCCCTTTCAAACCGCACTTACCACAAACTCATAAAGGGAATTGTGCATGACTTTGACAACCTGCCGCTTGTTCCAGTCAAAAAACCGCGTGTTGGTGTTGTAGGTGAAATTCTTGTAAAATTCCACCCGACTGCAAACAACCAGATTGTCGAAACTATTGAGCGTGAAGGTGCAGAGTGCGTAATGCCGGATCTGGCAGACTTTCTGTTCTATACATTCAGTACGGGAATTTTCAGACACCGCGAACTTGCATTCCCAAAGAAAACAGAGCGTAACGCAAAGCTCTTTGTGTGGTTTTTGGAATTGTACAGGAAGTATATGAAAAAGACACTCAAAAAGAGCCATCGCTTTGACGCGCCTACAATTATTTACGATCTCATGAAGGGCGTTGACGATATAGTTCAGATAGGAAACATTACCGGTGAAGGATGGTTCCTTACTGCAGAAATGGTTGAACTCATACATTCGGGCTGCCCGAGCATTGCCTGTGTACAGCCGTTTGCCTGTCTTCCAAACCACGTAACCGGAAAAGGCATGATCAAGGAACTGCGCCGCCGTTACCCGCAGGCAAATATTTCTGCTATTGACTATGATCCGGGTTCAAGCGAAGTAAACCAGATTAACCGTCTAAAACTTTTGCTCAGCAATGCTCCCATAGGAAATCATCCTGACGAAGAAAGCGACGGAATGATTCATTCTCCAGACGGAAAGGTTGTAAAACCCGAAATTGCCTATGCAGAAGGCGGTGCAGGTTTCACAGACCCCGAGCCGGTTAAAGAAAGCGATATTCCTGTTGCTTCGGACATAAACTAGGCAGAGGAGGCTGGCGTTGCTGAAAAAGCTTGCTGCGTATGCATTTATTTCTGTATTTGCTGTTTTGCCGTTTTTTGCGGAATACAACAGAGCCGGAATTCCTGATTCTGCAGAAATAAGATCGGGAATAACAGATGCCTGGCTTGAGGCACCCGTTTCGTCCCTTAAGTCAAAGCCGTCCGAACTCAAGGAAAATTCTGCCGGTACCGTGTTCCAGATAAGAATGGAAGAACGCATGGACTCAATTGCCGTTATTGTGGCACCGCGTTCTTTTATTGACGTTGACATTGTTGAAGATGGAAAAGTTTCTGATTCTGTAAGGGCCGCTGTTTATCCTGAATGTTCTCCTGGTAGCTGGGTTCTCTATAGAAACAAAAAAAACGGTGAGCCGCAGAAAATACGCTGGTACTTCAATACAGACAGTGACGTTTACGTTCAGTTTGAAGAATCACAGAACCGTACTGTTGCGCAGTTGGTTGTCTGCGGACTTTATGCTGCACATTCTGTTCCCGTCGGTATTGCATTCACAAGACTCTATTCAGCTTCGTTTGCCGATGTTCTGAGGTGGACAAAAACTTCCCTGCCCTGGGAAAAAGTTTCTGTAGTTACGGGGCAGTACCATGAAATTATACAGATGGCGCAGGTAATCCGCGAAAATATTCCGCTGTTTGATTATACAGAAGATGTCTGTTACGATAGCGACGGTACGCGCAAATTTATTACTACCGGAAAAAAATATACTGTTCCCGACAAGGACGGAAACCCCGTTGAACCTCCTGAAAACGGACGCATTACTGTTGGCGGCGCGGGATTCCTTAAATGGATTGCAGACGGAATTGTAAAGCCTCTTTCGGGTTCTGCACTTAAACTTGAAGGACTTGCAGCTCCTACGGTTTTGTTCAGCGAACTTGGAAAAAACGGTGTTATCTCGCAGGAATGGAATCTTACTCTTGCACTGGACTGGACGCGAAATCTTGCTTCACAAATTTATTCAGTGCGTGCGGGAAAAGATTATGTTTTTTCTGAATGCGGTGTTGATGTAGAAGAAAACTTTTTTTCGGGAGCGGTAGATGATTCTGCTTCTGCAAAACGGTATCATTATGTTCCTGATTCTGGTTATCCCCCGCAGTCACTTAAGGCGCTTTTATACGTGCTTTCTGTACGGGATCCAGGGTGGTTTTATCTTGCCGCAATAAGGCAGCAGTCTTCCATTAAACCCGATGAACTTGTCTTTAACGGATGTGCCGCGCTGTTCCCATATTTTGATGATGCCGGAAAATTCAAGTGCGCTGTCTTTATGAACGGCGGCGAAGTTCCACTTGAAAAATTTATTTCTGACAACAGCAGTTCCTTTATCCATCTGGAAAGGGTCCGCGCTACGGACTATTTTTTTCCTGTGAATTAATGCGGGGAGATTTTTAAATTGAAAAAAATATTTTCTTTAATAATTTTTTGTGCTTCATGTTCATTTTTGTTTTCTGCAGAAACACTTACCGACTCTTCTTTGTTCGGTGAGATTCAGTCTGCATATTCAAGCGGTGCATATCCGGGAACAGTGGAATTCTCTGTTCAAATGGAAAAAAACTTTCCGCTTTCCCTGCTCATTCCAAGAACGCTTTTGCTTAAGGGAAAAAGTTTTTATCATCTGGCAAGATATTCCGAAGCGGCAGAAACTCTGGAAAAAGCAGGTGAACTTGCCGGCGACGATTCAGAAACCGCAGCAGAGTCACTTTATTGGAAAGGAAGATCTGAGTTTGCACTTGCCGACTATTCCAAAGCTGCATCTTCTTTTTATGAAGTCTGTTTCCGGTATTCAGAAAAAAATCTTCCGGACAGTGTGCGCACATTTTACAATATGTCTGTTTTGTATGCAGGAAAATCTTTTTACCGCCTGAATGAATTTGCAAAGGCTGTTCCGCTTTTTGAAAAAGTTATTTCCGGCGGGAATGAATACGGATTTTCTGAGTATGGCGATACCTGCGTTATGCTTTTTGACTGCTATTCAAAAACAGAAAATTACACACGCGCAATAGAAGTGTATGAGAATTTTTCCAAAACAGAAAACCGTTCAGAAATTGAATCAAAGATTTCACTTTGCGCAGGAGATTCCTATGCAATGCTCGGTATGTATAAAAAAGCCTATGACTGTTATGCCGCTGTTCTTCTTGGTGAAGATTCTGCGCTTGCGGCCGAAGCGCTGCAGAAGGCTTACGGAATTGCAAGTTCCCATAAAAAAGAAGTAGGCCGCGACCCCGGTGCAGTTCTTGAAAGTGCACGCGATACGCTTTTTGAATACGATTCACTTCTTGCAGAATTCTGGACCAGACTAGGAACAGATGCTTTTGCTGACGGGGACTTTAAAAAAGCGGCATCTTATTTTGATAATGCTGAATCTGACGGTGCAGCGGGTGATGTGCTTGCTGTTGTCGGTCTTTACAGAAGCCGCATGAAGGGTGCAGACAAACGGGCAGTACTGGAATCTTATTTTTCAAAATCGCAGATCGGAAAAGAAAGCGTCTATTATGCAGATTACGAAACTTCCCTTGCAGAATGTATCGCTTATGAAAAAGAATGGACACAGTCGCTGCTTCATGCAAAGAATGCACTTTCTTCAATGGCGGCTCCGGCTTACAAAAATAATCTTTATGAAAGTGCTTCTTACTGGTTTGCATTTTCTTCTTTAATGCTGGGCGACTCAAAGGGAGCTCTTGCAGCTTTGGAAAGGGAAGAGTCACGCAAAAGCCCGGAATCTGTTCTTTTGTATGCAAGACTTCTTTATTCCGCAGGCAAAAAAAATGAAAGCCTTGAACAGTTTAAAAAACTTGATGCAATGAATTTTCTTGACAAGGATTCATCTGCCGACTATGCAAAGGTTTTGTTTTCATGCGGTTACATGAAAGCGGCACTCAGACAGTCTTTATTTTCAAACACACCAGACGGTTGGTATATGACGGCTCTTTCTTCATTCAATTTGGCAGACTGGCGTACTTCTGAAAAATATTTTTCAAAATATATTGAAAGCGGTGCAAAAGAAAATGTTCCCTATGCACTTTTTTACTGCGGATACAGCCGCTACAAACTGGGCGAAAATCTTTCTGCATACAAAATGCTTTCTGAATTTACAGGCCGCTATTCTGATCACCCTCTTGCGTGGAATGCAAATATGGTTGCAGCAAATGTTGCGGCTGCCAATTCAAATTATGATGAAGCGGCACGCCATGCAGAAAATGCACTCAATCTTTCTAACAGCGATGAAGAAAAACAGAATGCGTATGTTTTATGCGCTTCGGTTTATTCAGATGCGCGCCGTTATGATGACGCAATCCGTGTTCTTTCGGAACCTGCAAAAAAGAATGATGACTTTGGAATACGTTCACGCTACCAGATTGCCCAGCTTTATGCAACCTCTGGAAATCTTTCTGAAAGCGACGCTCTGTTTGCAAAAATCCAGAATGATTCTTCTGCCGGAAACTTTGCAGACGAAGCTTCGTACAGGCGTGGGGAACTTTATTATTCAGCAAAAGAATATGCGTCTGCAATAAGCCGTTTTTCAGAATATCAAAAAAAGTTTCCGCGCGGAAAATTTCTTGATGCGGCAGTTTACTATATCGCAGACAGTTACGCACAGCAGGGACGCTATGAAATGGCTGAACTTCAGTACAGGACACTTATTTCTGAAATGCCTGAAAGTTCTTTCATTTACAGTTCGCGCAAAAATCTCATGAACATTTACCGTACTACGCAGAATTACAAAGCCGCACTTGAACAGTCAAATATCCTTCTTGGAAACTTTCCTGAAGAATCTGCAAAAGACGGAATTTATAATGAAAGAAAAGAACTTTCGCTTCTTGCATCCGGAATAAAAGAAGATGCTTTAAGACTTGAAAATGAATACAAGTCTGCAGGAGGAAGTTCAACGCGCGAAGGACGCATTAATGGAACTGCACTTGCCGAATATCTTTGGAGTCAGGACAATAAAAAAGATGACGCGGCTGTTCTTGCAGAAGAACTTTATTCAATTCAGTCTTCGAAAAAAAATGAGGCTTCTGAATTTGAATGGGCCGCAAAAACAGGAATGATTGTTGCCGCACACAGGCGTTCTCAGAATGACAGTGAGTCTGCGGCAAATGTATATCTTTCTGTTTCACGGTATGCAAGAATGAGCGGTAATGACGAAGATGCCGGCCGTGCTTTGTACGGTGCTGCAGAAGCTTTCAGTGCTGCAGGAAAAGAAGCCGATGCTTCACTTACTGCAGAAAATCTTTTGAAACTTTATCCCGACGGACCTTATGCACAGAGTGTCCGTGTGTTTTTGAAATAGAAAAAATTGCGAGGTTTATATGAACTGTGAAATAAGAAAAAAAACGGCGGCCTGTATTTTTGCTGCATTCTGCTTTTCTGCTTTCTGCCAGAACAACAGTGCTGTTTCAGAAGACGAGCAGATTATTCTTCCGGAAGTTACAACGACAGTTTCAGGAGATTCACTTTCTGCAGGAAAAGATGCGCTTCCCGATTTTTCAAAAATAATTCCAGCTGCCCCTTCAGGAAAAGATGTCCTTCCAAAACTACCGGGCCTTGTAGCAGTGACTGCCGAAGAAGAACCGGTTGCAGATCTTGGAGAAGATTCTGTCCGTTCAGTATATGCGCAGGGACTTATAGGCTGCGGATTTCCTGGATACTTCAAAGGGGATTTTTCAATTTACAAAAGTTCAGGCGATGAACCTTTTATGCTTAAATTCCTGCACGAAAGCGAAAACGGTTACGGACTTAATTCTGCAGGCGACGGTTATTTTGATGCGAACACCGCGCTTTTCGGTGAAAAGACACTTTCTTTTGACAAAATTACTCTGGATCTGAATGCAGGTTATGAAACACTCACATACGGCCTTCAGGGAAAAAGTCCGTTCTTTTATGATTTAAACCAGCGTTTTTTTTCTACTGATAATAAGTTTGCATGGAAAATCGGACACGGTTTCGGACTTGATTTTAAACTGTCCGGTTCATTTTACAGCCGCTATGCAGGTGTTCCTGATATAGAAATTGCAACAGAAAAACTTCCTGTACGTTCGGAATCTGCCGATGTATTTTACCTGAATCCCGGTGCACGCTTTTTCTGGCAGGGAAAATATTTTTCGGCAGGTTTAAGCGCTGCGTATGACTTTGAGTCGGCATTCGGTGAAAGTAATTATTCTTCGCAGTCAGTTAACCGCGGAGTTTTTATTCTTGATGCTGACTGGAAAAATTCTTTTCTTTCAGCAGGTGCTGGCGGTGGTGTAGTAGTCGGAACTTCCATCGGTGAAAATTCTGTTGTTCCGGTTTTTGACATTTCATTTGGCGCAAAATGGATGACACCTCTTTCAAAAAGGCCGCTTGAACTGTCTTTGGCAGGCGGAATAAAATCTTCACATTCAATTTACGCACAGTCCGAGCGTGAATATGCATATTCTGCAGCAGACTCTCTGGATTCTGAAACTACGGACTGGTTTGCAGACTTCAAGGCGGCAGTTCCCGTAAGTTCAGTTTTGAATCTTGATCTTCTTGCACAATTCAAAAAGACTGCTTTCGGAAACGGTGCGCGTGAAGCAGATTATTCTTCTGAGTCTGAATGGGGACTTTATTCCTTTGAAAAAAATGAGCGCACTCTTTTTACGACAGAAGTATCTCTTTCCTATGTCTGGAAAACCTTTAACTTCAGCGCAGGATGGAATTCGCACTGGATGCATGTTCCGTCAAATGAATATGCCAATTCTGTAAAAGCAGACATTTCGTTCCAGTCCCAGAATGGAATATGGGGATTTTCTGCTGCACTCGAAGAATTTTTGGGTGAAGGAAGCGACGTTGTTCCGGTTATTGGCGGAACAGTTTTCTACAAGATTCATGATTCAATCAGACTTACTGCAGAACTGGATGATCTTGTAAAACTTTTTGCCGGGGATGACAGAACATACTTTGGAAATAAATATATTAAAAATTCCGGAAGCGCAAATATTTCTGTACGCTTCTTCTTTTAATAAAGATAGAATCTGAAAATTGTAATTTTTATAGATGCCATAAAATCTGAAATTAAAAAATTTGAATGGGGGTAAATATGTTTCAGACAATAAAAAACGGCGGAATCCTTATGGTTCCGATTATTATGTGTGGTCTTGCTTCTCTTTTTATTATTATAGAAAGACTTTACTATTTTATAAATGTAAAAAAGCGCGACCAGAAATTCGAAGAAGATATTTGCGGTGCACTAGATAAGCGTGATTATTCTGCTGCAGAAAGTGCATGTATTCTTGCAGACACACCCTGCGCCGATGTTGTAAGAACAGCCCTTTCGTACCGCAATCTTAATGAGGCTGACTTAAAAGAAGCTGTTCAGACAAGGATGGACTCTGTTGTTCCTAAGTTTGAACATCTTCTTACTGCCCTCGGAACAATAGGAAATATTTCGACTCTGCTCGGTCTTTTGGGAACAGTTACCGGCAACATAAAAGCGTTTGGTGTTCTTGGAAACGGAGGCTCCATGGGCGATCCTGCACTTCTGGCAAACGCAATTGCAGAAGCTCTTGTTACAACTGTCGGCGGTCTTACCGTTTCAATTCCGTCCATTATTTTTCACAATTATTTCAATTCGCAGGTGAATCATAAAATCAGGGACATGGAATCTCTTGTAACAAAAGTTATATTCAAGCTTACCGGAAAAGCTCCGGTTTAAGGAAAAGTGCATGCGTGTATCAAAAAGAAATACCGTGTCTTCGGGAATAGATTTATCCCCGATGCTGGATGTAATTTTTCAGCTTATTTTATTTTTTCTTGTGTCCACAACTTTTGCGATGCTTCCAGGAATAAGTCTTAATCTTCCGCAGAGTTCAACTGCGCAAAGTTCTGATGCCGGTGGAATTACGATTACTGTAGAAGAAAGCGGTTCAATGTGGCTTAACGACGCACAGGTTGACTTCAAGGGACTTGTTTCCGGACTGAATGCCTTTGACACCGGTGAAAAAAAGCGTGAAGAGTTTCCCGTTATGGTTTCTGCCGATGACAAGGTTACTAACGGTACAATTGTAAAAGTGTTTGATGCCTTAAGACAGTGCGGATTCAGTGCCGTGAGTCTCAGAACATCTGTAAAAAATGACAGGTAAAAATGACAAATAATTTGGAAAGAAAAAGCTGTATTTTTTCGGCAGCCGCAAGTGCAGTCTGTTTTATACTCATGCTTGTGATTTTTGCCTTTGTAAAATTCGAGCCGCCGGTAAAATACAAAACAATACAGATTCAGCTTGCGTCTCCGGCAGCCGTTGTTAAAAAAACTGAACCCCAGAAAAAAACGGTTTCCGCTGTAAAAGAAAATACTGCTCCAAAAAAAGAAACTGCGCCTCAAAAAGATGCTGCTCCAAAAAAGGAAAATGCAGTAAAAAAAGAAAATACACCCAAACCTTCCGCCGTGCAAAAAAAGAGTGCTGAAGTTCCGACAAAAAAAGTGGCTCCTGCTCCTGTAAAAAAACAGGAAGTTTCCGAACCAAAGATCAGAAAAAGTGTGGAAGAACTTATGGCAGAACAGAATGCCGGCCAGACAAAAAAGGCACAGTGGGACGAAAGTATGTTTGACGATTCTGCGGAATGGGAAAGTTCGTCTTCATCATCTTCGCAGTCTTCTTCTGCAGACACTCTCTCCTCTTCACTGGAAGGAACAGCTGCTTCTGCTTCATCCGGCGCATCTGATTCGGTAAGTGCAACTTCAAGAAAAGACAGATCTTCTTCTGTTTCTGATTCCACAGCTTCTGCTTTGTCTGACATTGCAGATACAGAATACTCAATGTCTGTTTCTGACAGTGCAAAAAGTACAACTTCAATGCAGTCTTCAAAAACAGACGGCAGGGTTTCAATAATGCTTGCAAACGGAAAAATGCGTGAACTTATTTCACCAAAAAATCCTGTTCTGGATATTTCTCCTGAAAACGCAATGCTTGTCGACTCGTCACGAACTGTAAGAATTACATTTACTGTTCTTGCAGACGGAAGTGTTCCGCTCGGTGAAATTGAAATAAGACCTTCATCACTTCTCCCGCCCAAAATACAGGATGAAATTAAAAACCAGCTTCGTTTCTGGATTTTCTCAAGTGATCCTTCTGGAACTTCCGGTCGTGCATCCTTTGATTATACGCTTGAGATTAGATGAATTTTCCTGTATAATAGAGGAATGTTTGAGGGGATAAAAGCCGTAGCATTCGATATTGATGGAACTCTGTATCCTTCGTGGGCTCTTTACGTGCGCATGCCTGGATACTTCCTGCGTCACATTTCGTTTTATTTAAAATACAACAGGGTAAGAAAGCAGCTTCACAAAACCGCGCCGCTCGCTGACTTTTACGAGTACCAGGCACGGCTTTTCGGTTTTGTCAGTTCAAAGCCGGCTGATGAATCAAAACAGATCATCAGGCAGATATGCTATGACGGACTCAAGCCTTTTTTTACAAAGATAAAGCCTTTTGCACATGTATATGACTGCGTGCTTGCAATGAAAAACGCAGGTCTTAAAATAGGAATTCTTTCTGATTTTCCGCCGGAACAGAAGGGCGACATCTGGGGAATACGCAGTTTGTGCGACGTATGCATAGGTTCGGAAGAGTCCGGAGCGCTCAAGCCTTCAATTTATCCGTTTGGAATTCTTTCAAAAAAACTGGGGGTTGCTCCGTCCGAAATTCTGTACGTGGGCAACAGTCACAAATATGATGTTCTTGGAGCCAACAAAGCCGGAATGAAAAGTGCATGTATTCAGACCGGTTTCAGAAAATTGTTCGGAATAAAAATTCCTGATGCCGATATTTCGTTCAAAAATTATCGCCAGTTGCAGGATATTGTGCTAAAATAAAAGTGGGTAGGAAATAAAGTGATAGAAGTAGTATTCGGAATAATAGCAGCCGCATTCGTGTCGGCAGTAGTGTCTCTTGTTATCAGAAAAATTGACCGGAATGAGAATTCCATGGAAAACATAAAACGCTATGCAAATCTTCGCAAAAATGATTTTGAAGCGTATTTTAAAGACGAAAAAGACAAACTCAAGCTTCTTGCTTCGGATCTTGATGCCAAAAATATTCAGGCAAAGGCAGCTGTAAAGCGTCTTCAGATGCAGTATGAGGACTTTGAAAAAAACTCTGCCGATCTTGAAAAACCTGTTGCAGCAGTTCGCGATATCGGTGAAAAAATTCATTCTTACGACACTCTTGTTTCCAATCTTATGCAGATGACGTCTGCGGTCGAAGAAAATCTCAGAAAAATCAAGGCAGAGGCTGGTATAGTAGAAAAACTTGGTCAGAAACTTGACACCGTAAAAAAATCTGTTGACGAAACAGAAAAACGCATTCCCGAAGTAGTGCGCCAGTTTTCTTCAAAAAATGCCGAACAGCTCAAGGCCATCGGTTCCGATCTTCTGGAACGCTATGAGAAGAGGGCAGGCGAACTTGATTCTTCTACAAAAGAGTCCCTGAATCGCGCCGCTTCAATTATGAAAAAAATTGATTCTGATATAAATGATGCCTACGACAAGGCTGCAGAAAAAGCGCAGAAAATAGAAGACGAAGCCTTTGCAAAACTCAATGAACGTTCAGAAGCAAGGGTTTCGTTATGCATGGAAGAACTGAATTCTCAGACAAAACAGCTTGCCGCTCTGGTTGATTCCAAAAGTGAAGATTTTAGAAATACCATTATGGAAAAAACATCTTCGCTCGATGATGAGTTCCAGCTTAAGGCAGACGAACTTTCACGCAAACTTTCCGAAATGTCAGATGATTTTGAAAACCGTCTTCTTTCACTTGATACAAAACTTTCAGAAAACTCGGAAGCCCTTGACGGCCGCATTACTTCAAAAATTGAGTCCCTTGAACAGTCCGTAGAAGAGCAGATTTCTTCTATAGAGAAGGATGTTGACTCAAGAATTTCTGTATTCAATTCACGCTTTGACGACTTTAGTACAAAAATTTCTTCTGACATGGAAGGTGAAACAGGCCGTGCCGAATCAGAAATGAAAGCAAAGGTTAATTCACTCGTCCAGCTTTTCAATGAAAAAACAACTGCCCTTGATGCAAAACTCAAGCAGACAGTCAGCGGCCTTGATGCTGAACTGAACAAGTCTTCTGACAGTCTAGGTGCGGCAATGAAAACAAAAATTGCAAAACTTGACTCAGAGATTAAGGAAAAGACAGCTGCACTTGAGTCTGTAATGAAGCAGAAACTTTCTGAACTTAATGCAAAGGCAGCCGCAATTACTTCTGATGTAGATGCCCGCTCCGAAAGCCTTACTTCCCAAACACAGCAGCGCCTCGAAGAAATAAAGGCACAGCTGGACTCTTCACTTGAAGAAATAAAGGCTGTATCAGAGTCCCTTTTAGAACAGAGTTCGGGCAATTCAGAACAGCTCAAAAAAGTTCAGTCGGCCATTGACAGCCAGTCAGACGAAATCAAAAGCCGCTTTGAATCTTTGTATGCAGATGCCCTTCAGAAAGCTTCAGATGATGAAACTGCAGCCTATGAAAAATTTTCTGCAATAAGTGAAGCAAATCTTGCAAAGTACAAATCCGAAGTCCAGCTTCATGTAGATGGAATGCAGGACGGCGTTACAAAGGCTCTTCAGGAACTTGAACAGAAGTCCGAGTCAATCAGGGCTGGTGTGGAATCTGATATTTCTGAAATTGAACAGAAGCTTTCTTCTGCACAGGAACTTTCTTCCAAAACTGCAGAAAAAATAGAAGCACAGGCAAACGCAAGCGCACAGAAACTTTCTGAGTTTGACAAGTCAATTTCCGGTGCAATGTCGGCAATGTCTGCAGAATATGATGTACGCCAGACAAAGTATCTTGCGCAGATAGACAAGCAGCTTGAGTCTTACAAAAAAGAAATGGAATACCGTTTCAAGAAACTCAATACTGCAGGAACAGATGTAGACAAGCTTGAATCTTCGCTCAGAAAACTCATGGAACAGAGCCAGAAAAAAGTTCTTGGCGACTTTGAAAAATTCTCACAGTCAACCGTCAGGCATCAGAGTGATTTTGAGACAACGCTGTTTGCAAAATATGAAAAACTCAAAACCGAACTCGACGGCCTTCAGACTGCACTTGATGATATAAAGAAAAAAGCTGTTGCCAACATGAGTTCCAAGGCAAAAATATTCGAAGACACATTCTCGTCTGATCTTACAAAAAGACAGAATGCAGTCCAGGAGCAGCTTTCCGAGTGGAAAAATAAATTTGACAGCCAGCTTGTGGTCTTTACCGACGAATATGAAGACAAACGCCGCAAGATGGAACTTGGTTATGAAGAGTCATTGAAAAAGCGCATTGCCGACATTCAGGCAAAAACTGTGGAGCAGGAAAAGAAATTCCAGACTGCACTTCAGTCGGGACAGGCTACAATCCAGGATCAGATTAACGGCGTTAACCAGAAACTCCATGATTTTATTGAACAGTACCGGCAGGAACTCAAAACCACTTCAGAAAAGGCAGATGAATACCTTAAACAGGAAACAGATGCTTATAACGCGCGTGTAAACGAGCAGCTCGAAAAGAACATGGCAGACCTTGATGCAAAGATTGAATCGTTCAAGAATTCGCTTTCCGGAAAACAGGATACCCAGACTGCGACAATTGATGCCGCCATGCAGGAATTCAACACATGGAAAAAACGTATACAGGCCCAGTTTGATGATTCTGCAAGACAGTACGATGAGCAGCTCAGGGCGGCCGCTTCCGAAAACGATGTGCGTGTAGCAGAGCTTAAGAAAGAAATGTCTGATGTAGCAGGCAAAGCATCTGAAGTTCTTGACGGATACGAAAAACGCAGTCAGGAAGTTTTGTCCGAGCTTCAGGCAAAGTATGATGAGCTTCTTTCTTCTACAGAAAAATATGTTTCGGGTCAGACCGCAGAGACAGAAAAACTAATAAAAGATCTCAAAAAAGAAGTAAAGGATACTTCAGAAGACTACAAAAAGTCCCACAGAAATATCGTCGAGCGCCTTAACGAAGACACAAATACAATTCAGCTTAAGATGGACGAAATAAGAAAGGGAATTGCAAAGTTTACAGCCGAGTCTGGAATTTTTGACAAAGCCGGCATGATGAAAAAGCAGCTAGAAGATTCAATTGTTGTGCTTAAAAAAGAGATGGATGATGTAAGGTCCTTTGGTTCCAGAATTGAAGACCTTAACACAAGAATTTCACAGCTCGACAAACTGGGGTCAGATGTTAACAAAAGACTTGATGCGTACGGTTCTGAAAGAAGCCGCCTTGATGAAATTGACGCAAAGTTCCAGACACTCAGCGCTCTTTCTTCAAGTGTAGACAAGAAAATCCAGGATCTTACCACGACAAGCGACAATCTTCTTAACATGCATGCCAGCGTCAGAAAGTATCAGGAAAGCCTTGCTGATGTCCAGACAAAATTTGACCGCATAGAAAATAAGGGAACAACTATAGACCGTGTTGCAGATGAAGTAGACCAGTCCTTTGAAAATATCAAGGAACTCGAAAGCCGTCTTGAAGTCTGTTCTAAAAGGGTTCAGGCTCTTCCAGATGAAATTTCTGACGTGCGTTCAAGTATAGACAAGCTTATGAGTTCTACCGGAAAAATCAATGATGCCGTAGACAAGCTTTCGTCACTTCAGAAAATAATTGATGACACTGACAAGCGCATTGACAAAATCAATACTGCCCGTAACGGAATTGCAGGAACAGAAGAGCGTCTTCAGAAACTTGCTTCCGGTGCCGATGCACAGATGAAACTTTTGCATGATATAGTCAAGGCTGATGTTTCAAAGACACCGCTTACTTCGGGGACATCCGGCGGAATTACACAGCAGGTGCGTGAAAATATTATAAAGTTAAAGAGGGAAAACTGGACACTTGCCGAGATAGCAAGATCGCTTAATCTTACCGAAAGTGAAGTGTCACTTATTCTTGAACTTGGCGCATAAGCAGACAGGTGCAGTAGGTTTTTACGGCGTTTTCCGAGCCTACTGCATCGAGTTTTTCATTCGTCTTTGCTTTTACGAAAACCCTGGAAGTTTCGGTTTCAAGAATTTCTGCAATTGATGCGATTATTTTTTGTCTCCACGGAAGAATTTTTGGCTTTTCAATTTCTATTACGCAGTCCAGGTTATTGAGTGACCATCCAGCTTTTTTAACATCAGTCCAAATTTGCTTGAGAAGAAAGCGTGAATCTGCATCTTTCCATTTTTTTTCTTCTGGCGGAAAATATGAGCCTATGTCACCGAGCCCTGAAGCTCCAAGAAGTGCGTCGGCAATTGCATGAAGAAGTGCGTCTCCGTCTGAATGGCCCAGTTCTCCTTTTGCTGCAGGAATTTCTATTCCGCCAAGAAAAAGTTTTCTGTTTTCCGACAGGGCATGAAGGTCGGTTCCCAGTCCGATTCTTATTGTGGTGTTTACCATTTTTCTGTTTTTTTCCAAATCTTCTGCGTATGTTATTTTATAATTGCAGCGGTCGCCTTCGACTACGCGCACACTTCTTTTTCCGTTAAGTTCCGGGTATGCATCCCATATTTCTGTGTCATCGGTATATTCTTTTTGTGTAAGGGATGCAGCTTTGTGGCATTCCAGAAGAGGGTAAAGCTCAAAGGCCTGCGGTGTCTGTACTGCAACAATCATTTTTCTCTGCAGGTGACGGGCGATTGTGCCGTTTTCGGAGATTTCTTTCTGCGTGTCAACTGCTGCAATTGCGGGAACTGCAGCTCCGTACAGAAGTGCAGCACTGATTGTATCCTGAATGATTTTTTCAGTAACAAAAGGCCGTGCTGCATCGTGTATGAGAACAACCGGCTTTTCTTCCTTTAAGGGCACACACCGGGCGGCGGCAGTCAGTGCATTGAAAACAGATTCCTGACGGGTTTTGCCGCCATTAACAAAAAGAAGTTTTGTATTTTTAAGTAGTGCCGGCATTCTTTCATCAGCAAACAGTGCTTCCCGTGCATCCTTTTCGCCGCCCTCAGGAACAGTAACAATAAGCATAGAAAAAAAAGCCGCCGTTAGAAAAGAGGCGGCGGCCTTTGAAAGAACTGTGCCGCCGTTCAACTTAAGGTATTCTTTCTTTTTACCTGTACCCATCCTTGTGGAAGAGCCGGCAGCAGTAAGTATAATAATTTTATCTGTCAAAGCGTCAGTCTTCGTCATCGTCCATGTCGTCGCCGTCTGAATCGTCTTCTTCGTCATCGCCGCTGTCTTTGCTGTCGAGTTCGCTTCCGAATTCGTCATCATCTTCGTCTTCATCTTCTGTAAAGACAGGCTTTTTTTCACTCTTAAGACCAAGCGGTTCAAGTTTTGCATGAAGCATTACTTCGACTTCTTTTGAAGTTATTCCGAGTGCTTCGGCAATTTCATCTTCAAGAAGTTTTTTTGCATTGTCATAAAGCTTGCGTTCAAGAATAGGAAGTTCCTTGACTTTTGAACGGTGGTACAGACAGCGTACAATTGCTGCAATATCTTCGATTGTACCTTTTTTAAGAAGTTCAAGGTTCATCTGGTAACGCAACTTCCAGTCAGAAGTAGGAGGCTCAAAGTCTTCTCCTATAAGGTCCAGTGACTTCTGTGCTTCTTCTGCAGAAACAATAGGTCTGATACCCAGATTGGCTGCTTTGTCTACCGGAACCATGACATACATGTCCGAGACATCGAGATAAATCTTATAGTAATAAGTCATCTCGCCGTTGAATTCTTTCTTGAAAATTTCAGTGATTTTACCGACACCCTGGCTAGGGTAAACTATTTTTTGGTTCACTGTAAAATCGGTCTTTGGTTTTGACATAGGGATATTATAGCATAAAAAACCATTTGTTTCAATTGAAATGGTCAGCAGTAAATTTGTTTGTGCGCGGGAACAGAAAATTACTGTTCCCGCGTAAAACTATTTTGCGGGGAAAAGCTTTTTGAAGTCAACGAGTACAAGTGAAGAATCTCTTGCGCTGTCTATGTCAGTAAGCTTGTTGATGTTTCTGTAGAAGTTAATAAGAGGCTCTGTCTGCTCTCTGTAAACTTCAAGTCTGTGAGTGATTGACTCAAGCTTGTCATCATCACGGGTGTAGAGTTCGCCACCGCATTTGTCGCAGATTCCTTCTGTCTTTGGCGGAAGGAACTTTACGTTGTAGTTCTGACCGCAACTTTTGCATACACGGCGGTTGCTTAGGCGTGCAATGATAAGGTCATTGTTTACTTCAAAATTTACAACCTGAACATCAGGGCAAATCTTTTCCAAAGCTTCTGCCTGCGGAATAGTGCGGGGGAATCCGTCAAGAATAAATCCTTTTTTGCAGTCATCTTTCTTGAGTCTTTCATCTACAAGTTCGCATGTAATCTCATCGCTTACAAGTCCGCCGGCATCAATGATAGCCTTTACTTTTACTCCGAGCGGTGTCTGGTTTTTGATGGCAGCTCTGAAAATATCACCTGTAGAAATGTGCGGAATTCCGTATTCTTCTGCAACCTGTGCAGCAAGTGTTCCTTTACCGGCTCCCGGTGGTCCGAGAAAAATAAAATTCATTTTTTTAATCCTCCAGAAAATATAGGGAAACTTCAAAAACTTTTATTTAAGAAAGCACCCGTATTCTATTTTACAACGAATTCAGCGAATCCTCAAGAGAAAGTTTATGCCTTTGTAATTTTAAAGATAACATTCCGTGTTTTCCATGAAAAAAGTGTGTCTTTTGCGGCAGCTTTCAGAAGTTCTGCTACTTTTGCTGCATTTTGGGCACCGATTTCATGTGCAACTGCTGCTCCGTAAGAAGATTCTGTTGTGTTGAACCAGCGCTTTATTTCGTTTTCAGATATTCTGCGTTTTTCTGTAATTACAGTGCTTTTGTATGAGCACGCAAGACTGTGTTTTGCAAAAACTTCGGCTGCCGTTTCTTCGTTCCAGTTAAAAAGAGGATTTGCCGGGTTTGAAAAGAAATCAGATTCAGCCTTTTCCATTTTATTCAGAATCTGCGCTGTCTGCTCGTCAAACTTTTTTTGTTCAAGCAAAAGTTCGCTTATGTGCTGACCTGCGCACGGAATTCGCTGTGAGAGAATGATTTGTGCATTTTTTGAAAGAAGTGCGGGCGTATCTTTGTTAAGTGTGTCATCTTGGCCAAAAGCTATGTCGCGGTTTGGATTTTCTGTTTCCGAAAAGGTTTTGTCTATTGCCTCTGCAAAATTCTGTATGTCTTCCACAGAGGAAATAATGTCTCTGAAGAAAATTCTGTCAAATACAATGTCACCAAAACTGCGTGAAGACTTCAAAAAACTGTTCTTTGAGAAAAACAGAGTGGAATTATCAGGCTCAATAAGTGCAAGCTGCGGTTTGTCGAGTTCTGCAAGCGTTTTTGAATACTGAATGAGCGTGTCAAAACCGTTTTTTGTACGGCAGAGTCCGCATGTAAGTCCTTCGGGGGCTTTTCTTGTTATGTCAAAAAGTAAAAGTGCATCATCGGCATTCCAGATAAGTGAGCGGTGGTGCCTTAAAATACCGGCAGTTTCTTCCATATCGTTTCTTATCTGAAGAAGTGTCTGCGCCCTGTTGGAGTCAAGCCTTGCCTTCCATGAACGGTCGGCTCTGTCCAGAACTGCATTTTTTGTTCCGTCAGCCGGGCTGAACGTAAGATTTTCTTCTTTTTGTGCAGGTAAGTTAAAATGTTCGTTCATCCACCATTGCGAAACGGGGTTTACTTTTGCACCGCTTATTCCCTGGTTTTCAAGAATTGCCGAAATCTGAAGTTCGCGTCTGGAAAGTACTTCTGATTTTATTTTGTTTTCGTAACCCTGGTCAGACGGATTGTAAAAGACTTTTCCTACAAGGGCATCGGGAAGATACTGCTGGGCAACCCAGTGGTCCCTGTAAGCATGCGGGTACATATAGCCGGCTCCGTGTCCAAAACCTTCTGCATCGCGGCTGGAATCCTTGAGGTGGTTGGGAACATCTGCGTCTTCCTGTTCTACGGAATGAAGCGCGTCAAAAAAAGCCATGGAACTGTTTGATTTTGGTGCCGTTGCCAGGTAAAGGGCTGCGTGTGCCAGAAAATACCGTCCTTCAGGCATTCCTACACGGTCAAAGGCTGCCGCACAACTTTCTACAACTTCTATTGCATGCGGGTCTGCAAGTCCTGTATCTTCACAGGCACTTATAAGCATTCTTCTGAAAATAAAGTCCGGGTCTTCGCCTGCTTTTACCATTCTTGCAAGCCAGTAACAGGCAGCATCGGGGTCTCTTCCGCGCAGGCTTTTTATAAATGCAGAAATTATGTCGTAGTGGTAGTCGCCGTCGCGGTCGTAAAGAACTACTTTCTTTTGAATGGATTCTTCTGCAGTTTCGCGGCTTATGTAAATTGTGCTTCCGTAGGACGGAACAGGAGGTGTTGCCGAAGGATTCCATTTTTCAGGGGTAGTTTCGACGGCGAGTTCCAGTGCGTTAAGGAGCGAACGGGCATCTCCGTTGGCGGTTTCTACAAGATGTTCCAGCGCACCTTCTTCGAACTGTACTTTCCAGTGTCCGTAACCGCGTTCTGTGTCGTCAAGAGCCTGGTGCGCGGCGTGCATAAGGTCGTCTTTTGTGAGCGGCTTAAGCTGAAAAACGCGGCTTCTGCTTACAAGGGCTTTGTTTACTTCAAAAAACGGGTTTTCGGTAGTGGCGCCTATGAGAATTATTGTTCCGTTTTCTACCCACGGAAGAAGGGCGTCCTGCTGGCTTTTGTTCCAGCGGTGAACTTCATCTACAAAGAGAATTGTCTTTCTGGAATACATGTTCTTCTGGGTTTCTGCTTCAGAGATTGATTTTCTGATGTCTGCAACACCGGTAAGAACAGCATTGAGTGTTATGAAATTGGACTGCGTGTGGTTTGCTATTACACGGGCAAGAGTTGTCTTTCCTGTTCCCGGCGGTCCGTAAAAAATAACCGAAGTAAGCTGGTCTGCTGCAATTGCCCTTCTGAGAAGCCTTCCTTTGCCTACAATATGATCCTGTCCGATGTATTCGTCCAGTGTTCTTGGTCTCATCCTTGCGGCAAGAGGTTCATGCGAAAATTGACGTTCGTCAAAGAGATCCGGCATTTAAAATCAGTTTCCGCCTGATGAAGTGTCTGATGTTCCGTCCCTGTTCCATTTATGGCGTGACGGGTAGTAGGCGTAAAGTCCTGTTTCAGAGAATGTGTCTGAACTTCCCCTTATGGAACCGTAAATTGTAGAAGCAGCGTATTCGTCTGTTCCGTTTTCGTTAGAAGCGGTGTCTTCCTGTTTTGAAGGGTCAAGGACAAATACTTTGAATACGTATTCAGAAATTATCGAGTCACCGTTGCTGCTGAAGTCAGAAGAAGATGACTCAGGTGTTCCGTCGGTAGAGATATTTACGCGGCCAAGTCCTGATGATGTTCCCAAAAGAAGTGCATTGGCTGCAGGCGCAATTGAAAGTATGCTTCCAGCTCCAAGGTCATTTGATGTATAAGTGGTGAATTTTCCGGCGTCAAAAGACTTGCCAAAGTGGAGTGTTGCGCTTCCCGAAAGGTTTGCCGAACTTGTGTATGCAGAAGATGTTGCACTTGTGGAATAGTAGATGCCGTTTTCTGTAGAAGCAAGTGCATGGTAGTTTGCAAAAAAGTCTTTTCCGCTGTAGGTTGTAGTAGAACATACTGTGCTCATGTCTGTTTCTGCGGTAATTGCGTCCGGAGTTTCTGTTCCGTTGAGTTTGTAGCCTTTGGTAACCATTGTCGGAGTTTCTGTTCCGTTGAGTCTGTAAATTGTGTATGCGCTTTTTTCTTTGCTGTATACATTTACATAGGCTTTTCTTTCTGATTCTGTATAAGCCTGATTATCAAAGATTACGCGTATGGCGCTGTACGGGTCTTTGCTGGTTGTGCCTGTTATAATAGAAGACAAATTCACTTCTCTCCAGTCTGTTCCGTCAGAAGGATCTTTGTCTGTGGTTGCAAAAAGATGTATTTCGTCAACAAGCTGGTCGCCGTCGCTGGTGTCTTCTTTCCACATGTATGTAAGTGCATAAAGTGTGGTGCTGTCAGAAGCCAGGTACATGGTAAGAGCCGGGACTTCATAGCCGTCATTGCTTTCTGTAAGGGGAAGGGTTGCGCGGTCCCACTGTCCGTTCAGTTCTCCTGTTTTTGCGGATGACTTGCCGGTTTTGTAGTAAACGCGACCGTTTGACAGGTAAATGTAGTCGCCGAATCTGGTAAATGACATAACGTCACCGTTGATTCCCAGTTTTTCAAGGGCAACTTCTTCATTGATTTTTTCAAAAATAGGGTCGTGACAGGAGTTCATAGAAAGAACTGCACACGAACAGACTGCTACTGAAAGTATTTTTACAAGCGTTTTTCCGAATGTCTTTTTCATATAAATTGTTCCGTTATGCAAAATTAGAAGTAATAGCGTGCCACGATGGAAGTGGTAAGAAACTGTCCGTAGAAGTTTTCCCTGCTGCTGTCGTAAAGTTTGTTAAACTGCGGCATAAACATGTACGCAACTTCAAGTCCCAGTGACCAGCCGCTGGTAAGCCTGTAGTGAACACCTGCTTCGGGCTTAAGGATAAGTCCGGGAAAGTAATTGTAGTTGCTGTACGATTCCCACGCAAAACCGACGTTCATGCTTATGGGAAATTCGAATTTTCCGGCTGTGGGCTGGAAAGTAAACGATGCCAGGAAAGGTACATAATTGAGTACACGGCTTCCTATTGTTACGTTAAAGCCGAATCCTATGTCTACACCAACTGCAAAAAGGCTGTTCAGAAAATAGTGGTATCCGAGCGAGCCTATTCCGCCTATGCTAAGCTGGTGCCTGTCTTTCATAAACAGGCTGGGAAAGTCCGGAAAGTTAAGCGGGAATGACGGTGCAAGTGAAATGCGTATATTCTGGTCACCTTCCTGAATCATATCTGCGTTAAAAACCTGAATATCCTGTTCTTCTTCTTCTGTGGTATCGTTCTGGGCTGCAATTGGTGCCAGGCAAAGAATCATCATGCAGGCAAGAGCCGGAAGTCTTTTCATAAGTCCTCACTTTATTAAAACACGCGCTATGGCAATTTATTTGAAAATTTTGTACAATTCCCAATTATAGTTAAATTGCTGTGTTTTTTCAACCTATAAAAAACTTATTCAACGGAAGGTTACATTATGAGCGCTATTGTGATTGACGGAAAAGCTGTTGCCGAAGAAGTGAAGGCAGATGTTGCAAAAAAAGTGGAAGGACTTAAGTCGCGCGGAATTGTTCCGTGTCTGGCCGTTATTCTTGTTGGGGAAAATCCTGCAAGTGTAAGTTATGTTACAGGTAAGCGCAAGGCTCTGGCTGCAGCCGGAATGGCCGACAAAAGTGTTCTTCTTCCCGAAACAGCTACGGAACAGCAGGTTCTGGATTTGATTCATGAGCTTAACGAAGATTCTTCTGTACACGGAATACTTGTTCAGCTTCCCCTTCCGAAGCATATTGATGAAAAAAAGGTAACAAACGCAATTTCTCCCGAAAAAGATGTTGACGGATTCCACCCGGTTAACGTAGGAAAACTTCTTTCTGGTGAAAAAGGATTTCTTCCCTGTACACCGCACGGAATTGCAGTTCTTCTTAAAAAAGCGGGTGTTGCGACAGACGGTGCAAATGCGGTTGTTATAGGCCGCAGTAATATTGTAGGAAAACCTATGGCTCTTCTTCTTTTGCGCCGTGAATACAACGCGACTGTTACTGTCTGCCATACCGGTACAAAAAATCTTGCAGAGTATACAAAAAAAGCTGATATTCTTATTGTTGCTTCAGGCCATCCGCATACGGTAACTGCAGATATGGTAAAAAGCGGTGCTGCAGTAATTGACGTCGGTGTTAACCGCATTCCCGATTCTTCTAAAAAATCCGGGTTCAGGCTGATTGGCGACGTTGACTATGACAGCGTAAAGGAAGTTGCCGGTTATATTACACCTGTTCCGGGAGGAGTAGGACCCATGACAATTGCAATGCTTATTTACAATACGCTTGAAGCAGCAGAAAATATTTCTTTGGCTGAAGGAAAATAATTTGATAGATTTACAGAGTACACCTGACACAAGGGAAATTCCGCTTGAAAAAGTCGGTGTACGAAAACTAAAATATCCTGTTAGCGTTTTGGACAAAAAAAACGGAACGCAGATGACTACGGCAAGCGTGGATCTTTATGTTAATCTTCCGCATGATTACAAGGGAACACACATGTCCAGATTTATTGACATATTCCACAGGCACTACAGAAATCTTGGAATGAGGCAGTTTCTTGTCATGCTGTCAGAAATCCGTGAATCGCTTTCTGCGGAACGTGCATTCGGTTCAATGAAGTTTCCGTTTTTTATGGAAAAGAGCGCGCCGGTTTCCCGCGAAAAGAGCATCATGTGTTATACTTGTACTTACGAGGGAGATGTTGCCTTTGATTCTGTTACGAAAAAAAATACAGAAGATTTCCGCCTTAAGATAGAAGTTCCGGTTACGACTGTCTGTCCGTGTTCAAAGGCAATAAGTGAATATGGTGCACACAACCAGCGCGGAACTGTTACGGTTACTCTTTCAAACAAGAGTCTTTTTTGGATTGAAGATGTAATTGAAGCCATAGAATCTTCTGCTTCGAGCGGGCTTTACAGTCTTCTTAAGCGCAGTGATGAAAAATATGTTACAGAACATGCCTATGACAATCCTCGTTTTGTAGAAGATGTTGTACGCGAAGTTTACATTGCTCTCAAAAATTTTAAGGGAAGTGAAAAACCATTTTCCTGGTTCAAGGTTGAATGTGAAAATTTTGAAAGCATTCACAATCACAATGCCTACGCCTGCGCTGAATATAACGGCTGAATTTAATACTGTTTTTTAAGGGAAGAAAAATGACTTATTTTTTTGAAACATACGGATGCGAGATGAATCTTTCTGAGTCTGCCGCTGTTGAGCAGATTTTTATTTCACGCGGATGGAAAAAAGCAGATGATGTTCAGCTTGCGGATGTCGTTGTAATAAACACATGTTCTGTTCGCGCCACAGCAGAAACGCGCATTTTTGGAAGACTTGGTTTTTACAGCGGACTAAAAGCCGTGCGACATATGGAACCGAATGCAAAGACACGCAGCATGGAAACAGCAGCAGAGTATGTCAAAAAAAATGGTCCGGTTACCCTTACCGTAATTGTCATGGGATGCATGGCCGAACGCCTTTTGAAATCTTTGCAGAAAGAATGGCCTGTCGTTGACTACGTTGTGGGAACTTATGCAAAAAATAAATTCGGTGACATAATTACTGCAGTAGAAGAAGGAAGAAAACCTTTTGAAATTGACGATTCCCCTGTTTATACTTTTGCAGAAACTTCTTATGAAGAAGGTGCGTTTTCTGCTTTTGTTCCGATTATGCACGGATGCAATAATTTCTGTTCGTACTGCATTGTTCCCTATGTAAGGGGTCGCGAAGTTTCAAGACCGCTGGATCAGATTCTGCACGAACTTGATATTCTTTCTGCGAGGGGAGTAAAAGAAATTACACTTCTTGGACAAAATGTAAATTCTTACCGTGGCGAAGACGGACTCAATTTTCCGGGACTTCTTAAAAAAATCGGCGCGTACATTGATGAAAAAAAATCGAGCATAGAATGGATAAGGTTTGAGTCAAGCAATCCAAAAGATTTTTCTGATGAACTTATTCAGGAAATTGCTTCAAACAGACATGTCTGTACGGGCCTTCACGTTGCTGTTCAGCATGGTTCAACAAAAATTCTTAAGGCAATGAATCGCCGCTACACCAGAGAAGATTATCTTGTTCTTGTAAATAAAATAAAAGCGGCTGTTCCCGATGCTGCCCTTACTACAGATATTATGCTGGGATTTCCCGGAGAGAGCGATGAAGATTTTGAAGAAGTGCTTTCACTTATGAAAGAAGTTCAGTATGAGTCTGCATTCATGTACTATTACAATCCGCGAGAAGGAACACCGGCCGCGGTTATGGAAGACCAGATTCCGGTGGAAGTAAAAAAAGCGCGCCTTCAGAAAGTTATAGATACCCAGCTTAAAATTACTTCGTCTGTTATGAGCCGCTATGTAGGCCGAACAGAAAAAGTTCTTGCAGATATAATCAGCCGCGACAACCCAAAAGAACTTCTTGCAAAAACAGAACGCAATGAAAGAGTCGCCTTTGAAGCACCTGCATCACTTATAGGAAAATTTGTCACGGTAAAAATAGAAAGTCTTAACGGCAACACCTTCCGCGGGACACTTGTGGAATAGAATAGATTAGATTATAAAAATAAATGGGGCTGTCTCGTACTTTTGAGACAGCCCTATTTGTTTATTCCGCGTAGACTTTAAGAATGTTTTCGAGTTTCTGACGGCCTATGATTCTGAAGAAACTGGCGAGTCTTGGACCCTGGTCTTTTCCTATAAGAGCGTGGTAAAGCGCGTGGAACAAAAGTTTTGAGTCCTGTCCTGCGTTTGTTGCTACATCATAGATTTTCTGTGCAAGTTCTTTGTCTTCTGTAATTGAGTCCATTACAGGAAGAACATCTGTGTAAACGGTCTTGAGCATTCCGTATTCAGGTGCTGTCAAGTCCGTCGCTTTTGTTCCGCCCTGAGTGAGCGCAAACCTGAAGTTTTCGGGAGCACATTCTGTTACCCAGAACCATGCGCATTCACATCTGCGGCGAAGAGTTTCCCTCTGTTCGGGTTTTACATCCTTGAGCGAATCAATTACCGCGTCTACATTGCCTTCGTAAATGCACAGAAGTGTCGTAAGCTGACGCAGACCAATCTGGTACGGCATAACCTTTGGCATTCCGCATTCAATCTGTGAAAGCTCGTAAATTCTCTTTTCTTTAAGGAAGAATTCTTCGCTCTTTGGTTTGTCTATTCCCCATGCAATTCTTTCTGTCTTGTCGTAGTCTTCGTAGATTTTAAGAACGTCAAGATCAAAGCTGATTGCAAATTCTGTATTCGGTCTTGTTCCTGCAAATATGTAGCGCAGAACTTCGGGCTGGTAAACCAAAAGTGCATCTACGAGAGAAATAACTTTTCCCTTTGAAGATGACATTTTTCCGGGAATTCCCTTGAGGTTTACAAAGTCGTATCTGAATGTAACAGGTGCGTCCCAGCCGTATATTTTTTTGCTTACAAGTTTTGCAGTGTCGTAACTTCCGCCCGGACTTATATGGTCTTTTCCGCCCGGCTCAAATACGACTTTTTCTTCATTCCATCTCATTGGCCAGTCTACACGCCAGCCAAGCTTGAATTCCTTTGATGTGCGCAGGTCTCCGTGTTCTTCGTGGCCGCAACTGGTGCACTTGTAAGTAACACCGTATTCACCGTCGTAGTCAAGAATTTCTGTTGTGTCCTTGTTGCATTTGCAGCAGAATGCCGAAATAGGCCAGTAAACGTCTTCTGCCTTCATTTTGTGCTGCTCGTCGCGGTATTCATTAAGGCATTCTTTTATGAGCTGGCGGTTCTGAAGGGCTTTTTTCATTCCCTCTGTGTAGCGGTTTGCTCTGTATCTGCTTGCCTGGTAAAGAAATTCAGGATAAATTCCTACGCGCGGCAGTTCTTTTTCTATGTCTACTTCGTGGTGGCGTGCATAGTTTTCATCACGGCCGAATGTGTCGGGAACCATTGTGATAGGGTAGCGCAGGTATTTTTCGAGTTCTTCGGGATGAGGCATGTTTGCCGGAACTTTTCTGAATACATCATAGTCGTCCCAGGAGTAAATGAATCTTACATTCTTGCCCCTGTCTTTAAGAGCGCGTACTATAAGATCTACAGTGATTATTTCGCGGAAGTTTCCAATGTGTACTGTTCCGCTCGGAGTGATTCCGCTGGCGCATGTATAAAGCGGAAGGTCACCTTTTTCTTTTATTATTTTTGCCGCCTGCTGGTCAGCCCAGTGGCAAAGTTCGTTTGTGCTGCGGTTTGTTCCGCTTGAATTCTCATTGCTCATAATTGATATATTATAGTGATTAATTTTGTTTCTTTCAATCGCCTGATGCAAGAGCGCTATAAGAGCTGACTGTTGTCTGGAACCTGGTTGTGGCGGGGAGTGCGCGCTTATTCAAAAACCGGGTAGCATTCAAAGCCTGCGTTTTTGAGTTTTTGTCCCATTGTTCCTTCTGCATTTTCATCTACTACGACAGCGTAATAGGTTGTTCCCGATTTTCTTTTTTCGGGAACAGAATATGCGTCAAAGCCCTTTTCCTTGAGTCTTTGTATGCTGGCATTTGCATTTTCTTCTTCTTTGTAAAATCCAAGCTGCTGTTTTTTTGCCTTTGCGGATTCTGCAGTTGTGGCAGAAGCATCTGCAGAAGAAGCAGAAGTTTTTATTTCTGACTTTTTGTCTGTAGCCGGAATAGTCTGTGCTGCTGTATTGCGCGGAACAAAATACCAGAACGGAACACTCATTATCTGCGCGTTGCCTTCTGTAATTGCAGTTTCCGGACTTGAAGGATATTTTGCCCTGAGTTCTGCCGAATATTCAGCGTCAGACGTAAGGTACCAGAGCGTCAGAAGAACTGCAGGCTTTACATCTTTCATTGATTCCATCGCGGAATAAGCCTTCAAAAGCGAAACTGAATCCTGCGTTTCCTGCACAGAAGTGGCTTTGCAAAGTGAACTCCATACAGAATAAAGATTTACGTATGCAAGAATTGTTTTGTTTTTTGAAGAACGAACCGCACTGTTAAGATAAGAGTCTGCTGTTTCCCAGTCACCGGAACAAAGGCTTGTCCTTACTGCATTTATGACAAGCTGTTCAGAAGAGACTTTGGGCATTCCGGCAGCGTCTGCTGCAGCAATTCCCGCGGCTTTTGCATAGGATTTGCAGGCGTCAGAATAGAGACCGAGCTGTTCCTGCATTGTGCCTGTAAAGTAAAGGATTGAGCGCTTGTCTGCCGGTGTTGCCGCACTGTCCAGACTGTTTTTCAAGAAGATTACAGCGTCCTGTACTGATTCCTGCGAAAGACTTTCTTCTTTGATTGAAGCGGCTGTCTTTTTTGTATTCTGTGCGTAAAGGCATGCCGGAACAAGGATTGCGGCAATTAAGGCAGCGCATGTTTTTTTCATTCTGATTTTGTCTCCGAAAGAGGCTCTTCTTCTTTTACTGCAGGGATTTTTGTTTCTGGAGTTTTTTCCTTCTTTTTGTCACGTGAATCTTTTTTTGATTTGAGCGAAGACTTCATGAATGTAAAAGGAATTGTGACGATAACTCCGGCAAGAAAAGCACCCAGAAGAGCCGCAAATACCGGAATATTTGAAAAGTTATGGAAGAACCATATTGTACAGGTATTTTCTATATTGAATCCTGTAAGAACTGCAACAAGCACAACCAGCAGCAGGATTCCAATCATTTTAACAGGCATACACCACCTCTCAGGGAAGAAAATTAGTATAGATGAAGTTCCATGGGGGCTTTATCTATACTTCCATTATATCCCAACTAAAATGCTCTTGTACAGATGTCACCGGGACTTGCAGAGGCGGCTTTTTGCAATTGACTCAGTTTCCCATGCAGATTCCGCCAGTCTTGAAAACTTACAGTTGTTGATTACAAACAAGTTTGCCTGTATAATGCCGTTGTATAATAAAATGGAGAATAAAATGGAAGAAAATAAGGTTTTGGAACAGGAAATGCCTCTTGCCGAGCGTTTCAGTAAAAAAGTTATACTCAAGGTTGCAAAAATTGTTAAGGTTGAACAGCATCCCGGCGGAAGTCTTCTATATATTCTTACCCTCAACACGGGTGATGAAGAAGAAAGGCAGATTGTAAGTTCAATTGTTCCGTTCTATAAGGCAGAAGAACTTTTGAACAAAAATATTGTTATTGTTTACAATCTCAAGCCGGCCAACTTCCGCGGAGTACGCAGCAACGGAATGCTTCTTGCGGCATCGGACCCTTCTTCTGACGATGAGCACGAGACATGCGAGGTTCTGTTTGCACCGCAGTTTGAAGCCGGAACAATCCTTGAGCCCGAAGGATATTCTGTTCCTGAAGAAAAGCTTTGTTACGTAAAGGCAGACAAATTCTTTGACATGCCGCTTTATACAAAAGACGGATTCGTTGAAATTGACGGAAAGAAAATAGGCGCCGGCGGACAGTATCTTACTGCAAGCGTCTATAAAAACGGCAATGTAGGCTGATTTTGCGCGGAAAGAAAATTTTTAAAGAAAACTTAAATTACTGGAGAATTATATTTAGGGTACAACTATAGATGCAACTTTGAAAATGCGATGTTCCACGTCGTTATATTATAGAAATGTGGAACATCGCATTTTTAGACACATAGAAAGCCCCCCTCTTTACTTTTTTTTAACACTGTAGTAATATTTTTTCCATTACTGGTGTCCATAGTAAAGAGGCAATACCCGTTCCCATACCGAACACGGAAGTCAAGCTCTTTTACGCCGATGATACTGCGAAAGCGGGAAAGTAGGTAGATGCCGGTTTTTTTTATTTTAAACAGCCTGTTGTGTAAAACAATGCTCTTTGTGTTACCTCTTTTACACCGTTACGCCGTCTATGGTAGACTAAACTTCATGACGGGGGTATAATATAAGGCTATGGGTGTAAAAACTGAAAAGAAAACATCTGCGGGCGTAAAAAAGACCGCTTCCAAGTCAGGTTCAAAAAAAGATTCCGTAAAAACGGTATCTTCAAAAACAACAAAGACAGTTGCTGCAAAAAAAGCCGGGACTTCAACAAAAACAACAGCAAAAAAGAGTGTGGCAAAGGTAACTGCCAAAACGGCTGCAAAGACAAAAACAGTATCAAAAGTTGTACCTAAAGCCGAATCAAAAGCGGCTGCCGTTAAGACAAAGACAGAGCCAAAAACAGCGGCAGCTCCTGTTTCTGCAAAAAAAGTTCCAGAACAGAAAAAAGTTTCTGTTGCAAAAACTGTAAAAACTTACGATGAAAGCCAGGTAATTCATCTTGATGCACTTGAACACATCCGTTTAAGAAGCGGAATGTACATAGGCCGCCTTGGTGACGGAACAAACCAGAATGATGGAATTTATGTTCTTCTTAAGGAAGTTATAGATAATTCAATTGACGAATACATTATGGGCTTCGGTTCAAGAATAGATATCGAAGTAAAGGACAACCGCGTTAAGGTAAGGGACTTTGGACGCGGAATTCCTTTGGGTAAAGTAGTTGACTGTGTAAGCCAGATCAATACAGGTGCAAAATACAACGACGATGTCTTTCAGTTTTCTGTCGGAATGAACGGAGTCGGAACAAAAGCCGTTAACGCTTTGTCCTCTTATTTCAGGGTTGTTTCGGTACGTGACGGTCAGTGTGCCGAAGCGGTTTTTGAAAAAGGAAAACTTGTATCCCAGAAACAGGGAACACTCAAGCAGAAGACCCACAACGGAACTTATTTTGAATTTGTTCCCGATACAGATGTTTTCGGAAAATACGATTATAATATGGAATTCGTTGAGCGCCGTATCTGGAACTACGCCTATCTGAATTCTGGTCTTACACTTTATCTGAACGGAACAGCGTACAAAAGTGACAACGGACTTTTGGATCTTCTTGCAAAAGAAATTGACACTGAATGCCTTTACCCGATAGGAAGTTATTCCAGCGACCATCTTAAGTTTGCATTTACACATTCAAACGCTTATGGTGAAAATTATTTTTCTTTTGTTAACGGCCAGTATACTGCAGACGGCGGAACCCACTTAAGCGCATTTAAGGAAGGCTTTGTAAAGGGAATAAACGACTTTTACGGAACAAGCTACAAGAGCGAAGATATACGTGAAGGAATTACCGCTGCAGTTCTTGTAAAGGTAAAGGATCCTGTTTTTGAAAGCCAGACAAAAAACAAGCTGGGCAATACAGACATACGCCAGTGGATTATGGGAGAAACCCAGAGCGGGCTTGACGACTGGCTTCACCACAATCCTGAAGCTGCAAAAAAAATCCAGGAAAAGATTCAGGCAAATGAAAAACTGCGCACCGAACTTAGTGCCGTTAAAAAAGAAGCAAAAGAAGCTGCACGCAAAATAAGCATCCGCATTCCAAAACTCAAGGACTGCCGCTATCATGTACAGGACGGTCCCAAAGGCGAAGAAAGCATGATTTTTATTACGGAAGGAAACTCTGCTTCCGGAACAATGACGCACTCGCGCAATGCAGATTACCAGGCAATATTCAGTCTGCGCGGAAAGCCCGAAAACATGTACGGCAAAAAACAGAGCGAAATCTACAAAAATGACGAACTTTACCAGCTTATGATGGCTTTGGGAATTGAGCAGGATGTAGGAAACCTCAAGTATTCAAAGATTGTAATTGCAACCGATGCCGATAACGACGGTTTTCATATACGCAATCTTGTTATGACATTTTTCCTCGGATACTTTGAAGAACTTGTAACGTCGGGCCGCGTTTATATTCTTGAAACCCCGCTGTTCCGCGTGCGCAATAAAAAAGAAAATGTCTACTGCTATTCCGAAGAAGAACGCGATAAGGCCCAGTCAAGACTCGGTGCTTCCTGCGAAACTACACGATTCAAGGGACTGGGAGAAATAAGCCCCGGTGAATTCAAGGATTTTATTGCACCCGAAACAATCCATCTTACTCCGGTAGAAATAAGCCAGCTTAAGATGGTTCCCAAACTTCTAGGTTTTTATATGGGAAAGAATACTCCCGAGCGCCGCTCTTTTATAGAAAAGCATCTGCTTGGTAATGCCGACATTGACGCTTAGTTTTTAAGCTGTAATTTAATAGGAAGATAAATGGCTTTTGTAAAGAATCTTTTTGACAAGAATTTTATTGAATATGCAAGCTACGTAATCAGGGACAGGGCTATTCCTGATCTTGAAGACGGACTCAAGCCTGTTCAGCGTAGAATAATGCACACTCTTTTTACCATCGACGACGGAAGAATGCACAAAGTTGCAAGCGTTGTCGGTGACTGCATGAAATTCCACCCGCACGGCGATGCTTCTATCGGAGGCGCACTTGTAGTTCTTGCAAACAAGGGAATTTTTATTGCGCGTCAGGGAAACTTTGGAAATATGTACACCGGAGATGAAGCTTCTGCAACACGTTATATTGAATGTTGTGTTCACCCGATTGCAAAGAAATTTCTGTACAATCCAGACATAACGGAATATATTCCAAGCTATGACGGCCGCAATAAAGAGCCCGTCGTTTTTAGGGCAAAAATTCCTGTCGTGCTTGTAGGCGGTGCTGAAGGAATTGCAGTCGGAATGTCTACAAAAATTCTTCCGTATAATTTTAAGGAAGTTATAGATGCAGAAATAAAAGCTCTCCGGGGCGAAGATTTTGAAATATTCCCCGATGTTCCGACGGGCGGTCTTATTGATGTTTCAAACTACAATGACGGCAACGGAAAAATTATCACGCGTGCAAAGTTTGACATGAGTGATGAAAAGCGCATTGTCATTACCGAACTTCCTGTAGATACAACTTCAAAAGATCTTCTTGACTCAATTGATTCTGCATACAAGGCAGGAAAAATAAAAATCAGTTCCGTAGAAGATTTTACAACCGATCACTGTAATATCGAAATAAAACTTCCGCGCGGTGTTTATGCAAAGGATGTAGAAAAAGCCCTTTATGCTTACACTGCCTGCGAAAAGTCCATTTCGTGCCAGATGCTTGTAATCAAAGACAACATGCCTGTTGCAATGACGGCCACCGAAGTAATTAAATATTACGCAAAAAAACTTACGGCAATCATAAAAGACGAACTTGAATTTGAGCGTGCATCATTAACAGAGGAACTTCATGCAAGAACACTTGAGCGCATTTTTATTGAAGAGCGCATCTATAAAAAAATAGAAATGATGAAAACTGCGGAATCGGTTAACCGCGCTGTCAAGGAAGGATTTGTTCCGTTCAAGAACGAGCTGGTGCACGAGGTAAGCGATGACGATGTTGACCGCCTTCTGAAAATTCCAATCCGCCGCATTTCACTTTTTGATATTAACAAAAACAAGGATCAGGTTGCGGCTATAAATGCACGACTTAAGGAAATTACAAGAAGACTCAAGCATCTTACTGACTGTGCTGTTGAATATCTTGACTCGGTTCTTGAAGAAATGAAAAATTATACTGCTCTTGATCCAAAAAAAGATCCGCGTGCCGTTGACCCGAAGCTTATGGAGCGCCAGACGACAATCACTTCGTTCAGCGCCGTAAATGCAAAGGAAATTGTAAAACGCGACATTCCGTTAAGATACGATGACAAGGGCTATCTGGGAACTTCTGTTTCTGCAGGAAAAGAACTTATTAAAGTTACACCCTATGACAGAATTCTTATTGTACGCAAATCAGGAATCTGGAGTGTCTGTGATGTTCCTGACAAGCTTTTTGTAGACACAGGTATGTGGTTCTGTAATTATGCAGACAAGGATGTTATAGGAAAAATTCTGTTTACAATAATTTACCGCGACCCCAAAACAAAATTCTGTTTTATAAAAAGATGCAGAATCGCCGGCTGGATTATGAACAGGGATTACAGTTTTGTACCCGACGGAATGGAAGTACTTCATGTTGACTCGCGCGATAAATTCAAGTTTACAATGCGTTTTGTCAAAAAGCCGCGCATTAAAATTTCAGAGCAGGAATACAAAGCGTCGTCTTATGAAGAAAAAGGACTTAAGGCAAACGGTGTCAGATTGGAATCCCGCGAGGTTGAATCTGTTTCTGTAGAGCCGTCTGACAATAACGGACAGGGAACACTTTTTTAGTCTATGGCAGAAAAATTAAAAAAGCCTGAATACAGGCGCATGTATGGTGTTTTGAAAGAAAATCTTGCAAGGAATTTCGGCAAAGGTTTTTTTGCAGTTTTTCTTTTTGAAATTCTTCAGATTGTTTTTTTGAGTCTTGAAGTTGTGCTTTTGTCCGGACCTGCCTCGTCTGTTTTTTTTCCTGACAATTCCGGGGCACCGGGTATTGGCGGAATAGTACTTCTGGCAGCGCTTCTTTTTGTGGCGCAGTGTTTTGTAGGCGTACTTACATTCGGACTTATTTCTTATGTTACCGAACTTGTTCTAAATAAAAAAGCAGGGCTGGCCGATTTGTTCTGCGGTTTTTTTGAAAAGACGGGCCGTGTTTGGCAGGGCGCTGCTTTGCATGCACTCATTTATCTTGTTGCTGCGGGAATTCTTGCACTTATTGCATTCCTTAATTCAAGTTTGATTGCATCAGTTATGGAAGATATTTCTGCAGGAAAGACGGACTCTCTTTTTAAGCTTGCCGGTATAGGAAGTGTTATTTTTATTTTTATTCTGATTGTCCTTGAAATTCCTTTTCTGTTTGCATGGAATATTATACGCGAAGATTCTTCTGTTACAGTTTCTGCAGCATTCAAAAAAAGTTTTTCTCTTATGATACGAAACTATTTTCATTTTGCAGGATACATAATTTTTGTAAATTTAAAGAATCTTGCAATTATTGCTGTAATTTATGCACTTACATTTTTTGTTCCGCAGAAAGTTTTTAAAGCTGTTCCTGTAATTATGGCATTGATGAATTTTTATCTGTTCGTTCAGCAGTATACTGTTCTGATGAAGATTTATTTTGCTCTTCCTGTTTATTATTATTCACTTCTGAGCGTTAACGGGTTTATTCCGCAGAAACAGAACCTTAAACAACAGAATCTTCTTCCCGGTGACACTGCACAATGAATGTTCTGCTTGAATACTGCCGCACTGAACTTACAATAAAAAATTCACGTTTCATTGCGGAATGTTTTCCTGTAGAAACCCAGGCTCAGGCGCGCAGTCTTCTTCATGATGCAAAGCAAAAGTATTTTGACGCGACACATGTTGTGCATGCTTTTATTACAGGACATAACGCAGAAGTAAGCGGAATGAGTGATGACGGCGAGCCTTCTGGAACTGCAGGGCGTCCTGTGCTTGATGTTCTTAAGGGCAGCGGACTTACAAATATTCTTCTTACTGTGACGCGCTATTTTGGTGGGACACTTTTGGGAACCGGCGGTCTTGTTCATGCTTACGGGGACTGCGCAAAGCAGGTGCTTTCTTTATGCAAAAGTGAACCGTTTGTAGAAAAAAGAAAATTTACATTCCGCGCTGACTATTCTTCGTTTGATGAAATAAAGCGCATGTTTTCACTGTTCCATCTTGGAAGCATTTCTGAAAATTACGGTGCAATGGTTGATGTAACCGGCGAAATATGGTCGGCAGAGTCTGATGATTTTGCGCTCAGAATAAAAAACCTTACGCGCGGCAGGTCAAATGTAATTTATCAGCCGTGAGTAAGTTGTATAAAATCGAATTCTTATACAGGAGGTACCATGCATCTTATTTTTATCAGACACGGGGATCCAGATTATGCAAATGATTCGGTAAGTGAAAAGGGCAGCCGCGAAATTTCCCTTCTTGCAGAACGCGCCGCTTCATGGAAAGTGAATGAATGTTTTGTTTCGCCGATGGGCCGCGCGCAGAAAACAGCCGCTGCAGTTCTTGAAAAACTTCATGTTCCTTCAGAGACTCTTCCATGGCTCAGGGAATTCAATTATGACTTGAAGGATCTTAAGACAGGAAAGAGACGCATTGCCTGGGACTGGATGCCGCGTGAATATTTTGCAGAAAAAAAATATGCCGATGTTTCTTCGTGGTGGAGTACAAAAACAATGCGCACCGGAAACATACGCTCCCATTACAAAACTGTCTGTGACGGAATAGATTCAATTCTTGAGTCATACGATTACAGCCGCTTTGCAGACAATATGCCCGTTTACAACTGCTTTCCGCATCTTACTGATGAACAGGCAAAAAATGACACGCATCTTCTTGCAAGCCAGCAGGAACTTGACGGAACAAACCTTCTGTTTGTGTGCCATCTTGGCGTTATGTTTGCAATTATTTCACATCTTACCGGAATAAGTCCCGTGCAGTTGTGGCAGGGATTTTTTGTAGCACCGTCTTCTGTTACTGTTCTGGGAGCCGAAGAGCGTGTTCCTGGTGAAGTAGTGTTCCGCGTACAGCAACTGGGGGATGTAAGGCATCTTGCAGAAAACGGGGAGAGCGTTTCTGCTTCTGGCTTTTTCGGAAACTGTCTTACGCTTTGAAAATGCGATGTTCTAAGGGGCTATATTATAGCGACTTAGAACTCGACGGCAATCTCTAGAAATCCAGTTTACTGGATTTCTAGAGATGCAATTTTATTTTACAAATTCTTTTTTAAGGAAGTCGAGGTCAAGTTCGGGGTAGAGAACATGCTTTGACAGAAGTTTTTGTACTCTGCCTGTTGCTTCTTCTTCTACTGCCGGGTCAAGAACGATTTTTCCCTTTGCAGGTTTGCCTTCTTTTGTAAGGCCTGGCTTTGTTCCCTTAAGAACAGTGTCGATGATTCCTGCAACTTCTTTCATGTCATTTTCATCCATGCCAAGAGTTGTAAGCCCCGGTGTTCCGATTCTTATTCCGCTGGTCCACCATGCACCGTTTTTGTCGTAGGGAAGGGCGTTTGCATTGGCTGTTACACCGCACTTGAAGAGGGCTGCTTCGGCCTGTTTTCCTGTAAGTCCGTAAGTTGTAACATCAATGAGCATAAGGTGGTTGTCTGTTCCGCCTGTCTGAAGTCTCATTCCCTTTTCAATGCATGATGCCGCAAGAGCCTGTGCATTCTTTACGATGTTCTGCGCATACTGCTGGAATGCCGGAGTACGTGCTTCCTTGAATGCAACTGCCTTTGCTGCCATTACGTGTCCGAGCGGTCCTCCGAGTACCATAGGGCAGCCCTTGTTTACGTAGTCTTTGAATTCTTCCTTGCACAGAATCATTGCTCCACGCGGTCCGCGCAAAGTTTTGTGTGTTGTAGTTGTAACAACATCTGCCCATTTTACCGGATCAAAATCTCCTGTAAGAACTTTTCCTGCTACAAGACCTGCAAAGTGTGCCATGTCTACCATGAGGACAGCACCGCATTTGTCTGCTATTGCGCGGAATCTCTTGAAGTCAATTCTTCTGGGGTAGGCAGAAAATCCTGTAAGAAGGATGAGCGGCTTTACTTCCATTGCCTGCTTTTCTATTGCATCGTAGTCAAGAAGACCCGTTTTTTCGTCAACGCCGTAGGGGTGGCTTTCAAACATTCTTGCGCTTACATTCATTTTGTAGCCGTGTGTAAGGTGACCGCCACATGAATAGTCAAGACCCATAAGCTTCTGGTTGCCAAAGCGCTTTCTGAGCATGTCAAACTGTTCTGCGCTGAGATCTGCGAGTGATTTTACACCAAGTTCTTCAAGTGTGGGTGTTTCTACCTTTTTTGAAAGAATTGCCCAGTAAGCAACAAGGTTTGCGTCACAACCTGCGTGGGGCTGAACATAGGCATAGTCTGCTCCGAAAAGCTTCTGTGCTTCATCTGCTGCAGTCATTTCAACAGCGTCAATGTTTTCACATCCGCCGTAGTAACGGTGTTCGGGGAATCCTTCTGCATACTTGTCCGTAAGAAGATTTCCCATTGCTGACTGAACGTTGAGTGAACAGTAGTTTTCGCTTGCAACAAGCTTAAGATGCCTGCGCTGGGTTGCAAGTTCCTTTACTACATCGGCGGCAATCTCCGGTGCTACCTGTGCAACCTGCTGAAGGTTTGCAACATAAGCTGTCATTGCCGGATTGAGTTTTCCGTTGCAGAGTGCAACATAGTTTTCCAAAGGTGTTGACATAGATTCTCCATAAGTATGATTCGCATTGCGAACTTTAGATAAACGACCGGCGAAATCCCGACGGACATTTTATCAATAGTAGTTAATTTGTATTAAAGTTTCAAGTTGAATTCCGTTTTTATGTCCGATATTTACTATTGCGCATCTCTACAAATTGAAATTTTTGGAAACTCCCTGTTCTATTGCGTTTATGTGAATTTTATCATAGAATTGGTGAATGAAAAACAGAATTTTTTTTAATGACGGATGGCTTTTTTCGGATACTTTCAACGAAAGTATGCTTTTGCCCAAGTGTACGGGAAAATTCAGCGAAGTAAGAATTCCCCATACTGTTGCACAGACTCCTTTTAACAGTTTTGATGAGTGCGTTTACCAGAAACTTTGTGTTTACAGAAAATTTTTCAACACCGAAACCAGCTGGAAGTCAAAGAAAATAATTCTTACTTTTGAAGGTGCCGCACATTCCAGTGAAGTTTTTGTCAACGGCAAGTTTGCAGGACGACATGACTGCGGATACACGCCCTTTTCTTTGGATATAACCGATTTTCTGCTTGCGGCAGGCAAAAAAAATGTTCTGGCCGTTAAGCTCGACAGCAGGGAAACACTGAATATTCCGCCCTTCGGAAACCTGATTGATTACATGACTTACGGCGGAATTTACCGTGAAGTTTATGTGGATGTACGCAATCCTGTTTACATTCAGGATGTTTTTGTGCGGACTTCTTCAAATCATTTTGAAACAGAAATTGAACTGAACACTGACTGTATTCCTGAAGGATATTCTTTAAGACAGCGTGTTGAAAATTCAACCGGTGCAGACGTTGAACCCAGTGCGCAGATTGTTACCGGAATCCGCGGAAAAAAGACCCTTACTGCCGCAGATGCCGCTCCTGTCGTTGCCTGGAGTCTTAAAAATCCGGCCCTTTACAATCTTGTTACAGAACTTCTTGATGAAAAGGGAAAAGTTTCTGATACACATTGCGTTAGATTCGGTTTCAGGGACATCCGCTTTGATTCAACCGGTTTTTATCTTAACGGAATAAAAGTGAAGCTCCGCGGACTGAACAGGCACCAGTCTTACCCGTACGTTGGTTATGCAATGCCAAAAAACATGCAGTATGATGACGCAGATATCCTTAAGTTTGAACTGGGACTCAATTACGTGCGCACATCACATTATCCGCAGAGCCGCCATTTTCTGGACCGCTGCGATGAAATAGGGCTTCTTGTTTTTACAGAAATACCGGGCTGGCAGTACATCGGTGACAGGAACTGGAAGTCTGCTGCGCTTGACAATGTACGCGACATGATTGTCCGTGACAGAAACCATCCGTCCGTTTTTATTTGGGGTGTACGCATTAATGAAAGTGCAGATGATGATGAATTTTATGAGCGCACGAATGCCCTTGCAAAAAAACTGGATCCTTCGCGGCCAACAGGAGGTGTACGCTGTATAAGAAACAGCCGTCTTCTTGAAGATGTGTACACTTACAATGACTTTATACATACAGGAAAAAATGCCGGGACTGCACGCAAACAGGATGTTACAGATACCGAAAAAGGCTACATGATTACAGAATACAACGGCCATATGTTCCCGACAAAAGCGTTTGATGATGAACCTCACAGAACAGAACATGCAGTCCGCCACGCAAATGTACTGGACAGCGCCGCAAAAGATCCGCTTATAGCAGGTTCAAGCGGATGGTGTGCCTTTGATTACAATACACACAAAGAATTCGGCAGCGGAGACAGAATCTGCTACCACGGAGTTATGGATATGTTCCGCAACCCCAAAACCGCGGCGGCAGTATATAAAAGCCAGGCAGATGCAGATGTAACGGGCGATGTACTCGAAGTGTCGTCTTCAATGAGCATAGGTGATTTTCCTGCAGGCGAACTTAACGGAATATGGATTTTTACAAACGCAGATTCGGTAAAAGTTTATTCTGGAACTTCATTTGTTGCCGAATACACGCGCGAAGACAGCCCTTACAAATATCTTCCCCACGGTCCCATTCTTTTTGAAGACAGAATAGGCCGCCGCATTATTGACGAAGACGGTATAAGCGAAAAATATGCTGCTTCCGTCAAATCCGTGCTGAATGCAGTCATGCGCTTTGGTGAAAAAAATCTTTCTGTAAAAGACAGGCTGCTGCTTGTAAAACTTTTTTTACTCAGGGTTTTGGACCGTGAAAAGATAAAAAAACTTGTTTCAAAGTATGCAGGCGGCTGGGGAAAGGCTGGAAGTGTATTCCGCTTTGAAGCATACAGGGAAGGCAAACTTGTTTCTTCTATATTAAAGGCTCCCGGAACGGAATTTTCGGTAAGCGCAAAAATCATCAGGAATGTTCTGACTGAAGAAGAAACATACGATGTTACAGAAATCCGTCTTTGTGTCCTGGACGAAAACTCAAACCTTCAGACTTACTGCCAGGAAGCCGTTATTGCAGAAGCTTCGGGAGCAGTTGAACTTATAGGACCGCGCGCCGTATCTTTGAAAGGAGGTACCGCCGGTATTTACGTACGTTCCTGCGGTGTTTCGGGCAGGGGGCTTGTGACAATTACCGACTGGCAGAACCGTGTGATAAAAATTCCTGTTTCTGTAAAAATAAAAAAGCGATAAGGCTTAATCTGCGTGATTTTTTTATGAAAGTGTGTTATATTATCTGTTATGAAGAAGGATGAATTTTTCAACCTTATGCATAGTATCCCAAAAGCTGAACTTCATGTGCATGAGGAGGCCGTTCTGAGCCTTAATACGATAAAAAAAGTATACGAACGGAGTTTTGGAAAATCCATTTCTTCAGGGGAACTTTCTTCTTTATTCAAATACAAGGATCTTTCGGGATTTCTGGACTCTTTCATAAAAATCCAGTCTTATTTTACAGACATAAATGACTTGAAATTTCTGTTTGAAGATTTTGCTGACTATCTTGAAGACAATAATATAGTTTATTGCGAAACGTTTTTTAGCCCGACATCGCATTTAAAAAAAGGCTGGGATTTTTCGCAAATGATTGGTCTTGTTTCAAAAAGCATAGAAAAAATTCAGAAGGAACGAAAAAGAACTGTAAGGCTTATTATAGATGTAAGCCGTTCCTTTGGTTTGGAAAATGCCATGCACAATCTTGATCTTGTTCTGAAGGAAAAGTCACCTTATATAATAGGAATAGGGCTTGGTGGTAACGAGGCAAAGGGCCCTGCACAGGAATTTATTTCTGTGTTTGAAAAAGCACGCAAAAACGGGCTTCATGTAGTTGCACACGCCGGTGAAGTCTGCGGAAGTTCTTCTGTGGATGATGCTATAGAAAAACTTGGTGCCGAACGTATCGGACACGGAATAAGTTCCTGCAAAGATGATGCACTTATGAAAAAAATAGTTGAACGCCGTATTCCCATGGAGATATGCCCGACCAGCAACGTTTTTACAAGGCAATTGGTTACTGATCTAAGAAAACATCCTGTAAGGGAACTTTATGACAGAGGAGCTGTTGTTACAATAAATACAGATGACCCTGCTTTTTTTAAGGTTTCACTTATTGAAGAATACTGGAATATTTATTACAAACTCAGGTTTAAGCTTGATGATATAAAAGTTCTTATTGAAAATTCATTTACTTCTTCCTTTGCAGAACAAAAAGAAATAAAAAAATATCTTTCTGATTTTGAAATATCCTGGCAAAAGTGGTTTGCTGAACACCCGTCTTTAACTTGACACGTGAACATTATTGGTGTATTTTAAAATTAAGCTTGAATTTTCAAAAAGTGCTATTTTTGCCCTTATTGAGAAAAAGTTGCAGCTGGCATCAGCAAATTTGAAACGCCCTCAGTAAGGCAAGGATTTTTTATGGCAAAAAAGATTTACATTGGCAATCTTAATTATGCTACAACGGATGATTCCCTCAAATCAACTTTCGAACAGTACGGAGAAGTTCTTTCTGCCGTAATCATCAAAGACCGTGATACAGCTCAGTCAAAGGGTTTTGGTTTTGTAGAGCTTGCTGATGACGCTGCCGCTGACCGCGCCATTGAAGAACTCAACGGAAAGGAACTTGACGGACGCCGTGTTCGTGTCAACTTCGCAGAGGAAAGACCTCAGGGTGACCGTCCGCGCCGCAGTTTTAACCGCGGACCACGCAGAAATTTTGACCGCGACCGTGACTTTGACGGAAACCGCTACTAGTTCATTTTCAAATGGACTTTCTTCCAAAAGATTTTAGCGAATATCTTGAACTAAAGGGGAATCGTGCTGATTTTATTCAGTCATGGCTTTTAAAGCAGCGCGTTTCTTCTGATAAGATTGTGATAGGCGGTAAAAGCCATGTTCTTGTGCAGTTCGCTCCGGCTGCATATAATCCACAGTACAGAATAAAAACTGTTATTGCGCATCATGACAGGGCGGGGGAAGGTCCCGGGGCAAACGACAACAGTGCAGCCTGCTTTCAGTTAATGCAGTGGGCTGTCAGTCTTTCAAAATACATTGGATTCCATAACGTAAGAATCATTTTTACAGACGGAGAAGAGTCCGGAGAAAAATCCGGTGTTGTAGATCAGGGTGCTTATTCAATAGCATCTGCATTCAGACGTATTGGCTTGTCAAATGATGATGTTTATGTATTTGACGCCTGCGGCCGTGGCAATATTCCTGTTCTGGCAAAAACAGCATTTCCTTCTGTTTCTCCAAAACTCAACAGACAGTTTTACAATTTATTTTCGCGCACACAGGATATTCTTAGAAAAACCTGTCCCGGCCGGTGGATGAGTCTTCCCGTTCCTTACAGTGACAATGCTTCTTTTTTGGCTCAGGGAATTCCCGCTGTTGCCGTAACAATGCTTCCGGCTCAGGAGGCTTCTGTTTATGCCCAGACATTATTTGCCAAGCCAGAACTTGAACGACTTGTAATGAATTCACCGGGGAATGCAGGACTTGAAGATTATCTTCCTTATACTTGGCGGCTTTTTCATACTCAAAATGACTGCAAAGAGTCGCTTACTTCTGAAAGTTTTGCAGTTATGAAAAAAATTCTCCGTACACTTGCAGATTCAAAAACTTATGCCTGAAGATTCGAAAGTGTATTTGCTGTTGCAGAAATTGCATCAAACTGAAGTTCGAGTTTTTTATTCATGACGTTGCTTATTGTAAAAAAAATGGGACGGTTTTCTAAAAGAAGACCGTCCCATTTTATTAAGCCTGAAGTGCTGTTACGGCAACGGTTGCTACAATGTCATCAACATTGCATCCGCGTGAAAGATCGTTAAGAGGCTTTGCAAATCCCTGGCAGACAGGACCAATTGCCATCCATCCGCCCATGCGCTGTGCAATTTTGTATCCTATGTTTCCGGCATTTATGTTCGGGAAAATAAAAACATTTGCATGTCCTGCAACTTTAGAGCCGGGAGCCTTGAGTTTGCCGACTTCTGGTGCGATTGCTGCGTCAAACTGGAATTCTCCGTCCAGGGCGAGGGAAGGTGCCTTTTCTGCTGCGAGTTTTACGGCTTCCTGTACTTTGGGTACTGACTTAAGGAACTTATCATCGTTTCCGCTTCCTTTTGTAGAGAAAGAAAGCATTGCTACGCGCGGTTCAACACCTGCAATTTTCTTTGCTGTTTCTGCTGTGGCAACTGCAATGTCTGCAAGCTGTTCAGAAGAAGGTTCAATATTGATTGCGCAGTCTCCAAAGAGAGCAACACCTTCGGGAATATATTTGTTTCCGCCTTCCGGTGCAACCATAATAAAACTTGATGAAACCGTAGAAATTCCCGGTGCAGTTTTGATAACCTGAAGTCCCGGGCGGAGTGTATTTGCCGTAGAATGACATGCTCCTGAAACGTATCCGTCTACATCCCCAGCCTTAAGCATAAGTGCACCGAACATTGTGCGGTCTTTTGCCTGTTTTGCGGCTTCTTCTTCTGTCATGCCCTTTGCTTTTCTGCATTCGTAAAGTATTTTTGCATATTCTGCGGTTTTTGGCGAAGTTTCGGGATCTACAAGTTCAATTTCTGAAAGGTCAACATCCGGTGCAACTTTTTTGCACTCAGCTTCGTTTCCGACAAGAACAATTTTTGCAATTCCTTCTTTAACGATTTTTGCTGCCGCTTCTACGACACGTTTGTCTTCGCCCTCACAGAGAACGATTTTTTTTCCTGCTTTCGCAGCCTTGGATTCAAGTTCCTTTACAAAGTCCATATTTTTCCTCGCTGTAAAAAAATCTTCTATAGAATATCACTAGAGCCGCTTTTGGGCAATTGCCTCTATTTCTACAAGAGCCGACTTTGGTAGTGCTGCAACCTGAACACAAGAGCGCGCAGGTTTTCCTGTAAAGTATTTTTCGTAAATTGCATTTACCTTTGGAAAGTCCCTCATGTCGGTAATAAAACAGGTCGTCTTTACAGTGTCTTCTGCGGACACTCCAGCTGCATCAAGAATTGCCATAAGATTTTTGCAAACGCGTTCTGTCTGCTCTTCTATTCCGCCGTCAACCATTTTTCCTGTAGAAGGATCAATTGCAATCTGACCCGAAGTGTAAACTGTTCCGGCTGCTGCAATTCCCTGTGAATAAGGGCCTATTGCCTGTGGAGCCTCTTTTGTAAATATTTTTTCCATATTGATTTCCTTATTCAGGTTTCTGCATTTTTTCCTAAAAAAAAGTCCCGCTTGCAAAGGCAAACAGGACTTAATCAATTAAAAATTATTTGTTTCCGGGAACAACAACTGTATCCCACTTGTTCGGGTCTTCAAGAAGTCCGTACTGGCGGCCCTTAAGAAGGTGCTGCAGTTTTTTTGCTATAGGTCCTTCCGTTCCGTCACCGAATACAACTTTCTTTCCGTTAAGATCGGTAAGTGAAGACATCGGGCTTATTCCGGCAGCTGTTCCTGTTACGAAGCATTCAACAGCTTTCTTCTGGACTTCTTTGACGCTTACCTTGCGCTCTTCGACTTTTATACCGCATTCCTTTGCGAGTGCAATAACTGACTTGCGTGTAATTCCCGGAAGAATTGTGTCTCCAAGTTCAGGTGTAACCAGTGTTCCGTCTTTAAGAACAAAGAAGATGTTGCAGCTTGAACCTTCCTGGAAATATTTGTGCTCAACTGCATCGAGGTACACGCATTCAACGAATCCTCTTTCTTCTGCTTCCTTTTTTGCAATTGCAGAAATTACGTAGTTTGAAGCACACTTGATGTATCCTGTTCCGCGCGGTGTAGCACGTACTCTGTCTGTAATAACAGCGCCGTCAAGACCTTTCTTGAAGTAGGCAGAAACTGTAGTTGCGCAGATTACAACGTAAGGTGCTTTTGAGCATCCGACTCCGATGGCTCCTTCACTGTTCATGAACGGGCGCATATAAATTGATTCTGCATCAGCATAGTCTGTTTTTTCCCAGTCAGGATTGTACTTTGGAACATAACCAAGTTCCGCATTGCGTCTTACAAATTCTACAGAAGCTTTTACAAACTGCTCTTCCGGGAAAGCCGGGCAGTAAAGTCCGCGCATGCTGTTTGCAAATCTTGCAGCATTCTGATCTGGGCGGAATATAGCAACACCGCCGTCTTTTGTAGGAAATCCTTTCATTCCTTCAAAACATCCGTATGCGTACTGGCTTGTGTATGTGACTGTGGGAATTCCCATCTGATTGCGGTTGTCAAGAATTTTCTTGCGCTCGTCTTCATTCATTGCCATAAGCTCGTCGAAAGTAACGTGATCTGCTTCCAACCATTCTTCATCCCAAGCCTTTGTGTCCGGATTGTAGCGGGCGATATAGGTTATGGGGTACAAATTAAGACCAAATGCCATTTTTGTTCCTCCTGCATGAACCTGAGTCCGGAAAATACCGCAGTGTCGGTTCCGTGCGAAATACTTTACTACTATAACATTAACTTCAGTATTAGTAAAGAAGATAGAAGAAAGGAAACAGCACAGGAGTGCAACAGACAGTTCTGAACAGCCGGCAATTGACAGTTTTGCGGAATATGCTTATTTTAATTGAACTATGGAAGAAATTACTTACAAAACAAACGGTGTCTGCTCTTCAGCAATTCATTTTACTCGAGACGGGGACAAAATCAGAAATATCCGCTTTGACGGCGGATGCAACGGCAACCTCAAGGCAATCGGAATTCTTTGTGAAGGAATGACTGCCGCAGAAATTGCAGAAAAACTTTCAGGAAACAAATGCGGTTTCAAAAATACTTCATGTGCAGATCAGCTTGCAAAGGCTGTGCTTTCCTGAACTCCGGTAAAGGGCGCCTGTCAGAAAATAATTCTGCGCCTGGAGTTTTTAAGCTCGGAACGCAGTTTTTTCTGGTTAAGGCGCTTTTCTTTTGAAGCCTTCGTGGGCTTTGTCTTTTTGCGTGCAACGGCAATGTGTGCAGCCTGAATAATCCTGCTTTCAATACGCTCTGCTGCAATTTTTCTGTTTACATCCTGGTAACGCTCGTCATCAACATTTATGCATATTTCATCTTCTGAATTAATGACGGCATCCAGTTTGCGGCGTGCGGCAGAAAGTTCTTCTTGTGAAAGACCTTTTATCCTGCAGAACGGCATTACGGCGTGAACTTTTGTATTTACTTTGTTTACGTTCTGTCCGCCTTTTCCACCGCTACGGGCAAATGAGAACTTAATGTTTCTTTCTATAGATTCGTGAAGTTCAGCCCTGTTCATCTTTGCCCGTTCAGTCCTGCATTATACGTTGAACTTAAAGAAAAGTACGTCGCCGTCCTGAACAACGTATTCTTTTCCTTCCTGTCTGTATTTTCCGGCTTCCTTTATTTTTGCTTCAGAACCGTATTTTCGAAGATCATCTACAGTGTATGCTTCTGCCTTGATGAATCCTTTTTCAAAGTCAGTGTGAATTACACCTGCTGCCTGAGGTGCTTTGTCTCCTGCGTGGATTGTCCATGCCCTGCATTCATCTGCTCCGCCTGTAAAGAATGTTCTGAGTCCCATAAGGTGATATACGTGGCGTGCAAGAACTGTAAGTCCGCTTTCTTTGAGTCCGACTGCATCCATAAATTCCTTGCGGTCATTTTCATCGGTGATTTCAGAAAGGTCTGCTTCGAATTTTCCGCAGATAACAATTACTTCGGACTTCTGTTCTTCTGCAATTTTCTTTACGGTTTCTACATATTTGTTTGTTCCCGAAGCAATTGTGTCTTCGTCAATGTTGCAGACAAAAAGCTGCGGTTTAATAGTAAGAAGATGCAGATCGTAAACAGCTGCCTTTTCTTCATCGCTAAGGTCTGCCATTCTTGCGCATTTTCCGTCCATAAGAAGGGGCTTTATTTTTGCAACTGCGCTTGTATAAGGTGCAAGTCTTTTTTCTTCTTCTTTACCAAGTGCACGGATCTGTTTTGTAATTTTTTCCTGGCGCTTTGTAATTGTATCAAGGTCAGCCTGGGCAAGTTCAAAATCTATTGTAAGAATATCACTTTCGGGATCAATCGGTGCGTCTGTTTTTGCATCTTCGCGTACGTGCTGAATATCGGGGTCGTCAAAGCATCTGACTACATGGGCAATAACAGTAGTTTCGCGGATGTTTGCAAGAAACTGGTTTCCGAGACCTTCACCCTTGCTTGCACCTTTTATAAGACCGGCAATATCAACAAAGTCTACGCTTGCAGGAATTTTCTTCTTTGGCTGAAAAACGCTAGCCATGAAGTCCAGACGCTCATCGGGAAGGTCTACGACACCCATGTTGGGGTCAATGGTACAGAACGGATAGTTTTCTGCAGAAGCCGGAGCTTTTGTAAGTGCGCTGAAGATAGTTGACTTTCCGACGTTTGGAAGTCCTACAATTCCGCAAGTGAGTTTCATGATCTTTTCTTCCTATAAATGTTTTTTCAAAACTATGTGCAATGGGTCAGCTTAAAAAGCAACGGAACATTTACAACAGGGTCGAATATACAACTTTTTTCTGAAAAGTACAATCACATTAAAAGTGTGATTGATTTTATGGAAAAAAATGTATATTATTGGAATGTTAATTTTGGTAAATTTTCCATTTGGAGGAATTTTTTTATGATTAAGACTGTAAAAGACGTGGATCTTAAGGGTAAACGCATTATTATGCGTGTTGATTTCAACGTTCCAATGAAAGACGGGGTTGTTCAGGATGATACCCGCATCATGGCCGCACTGCCCACAATCAAGTATATTCTTGAACAGGGACCAAGAAGCCTGGTTCTGATGAGCCACCTCGGAGACCCTGCAAAGGATGTTAAGAAAGCCGCAGAAAAGGCAGAAAAAGCAGGAAAGACTTTTACAGAAGCAGACAAGGAAAAGTTTATCAACGGAAAGAACCGCATGGCTCCTGTTGCAGCTTACCTTGAATCAAAGCTCGGACAGAAGGTTGTATTTGCAGCCGACGCTCTTGGACAGAAAGCCGCAGTAGACGCTCTTCCTGAAGGCGGAGTAATGATGCTCGAAAACACACGCTTCCACAAGGAAGAAACATCAAAGGATGCTGCTGAGCGCGACAAGATGGCACAGGAACTTGCCACATACGGTGACATTTTTGTTAATGACGCATTCGGAACAGCACACCGCGACCATGCTTCAACAGCTTCTATCGCAAAGTTCATGAAGACAGAACCCGTCGGCGGATTCCTTATGGAAAAAGAAGTAAAGTATCTTGAGCCTATGCTTCACAACCCGCCAAAGCCACAGGTAGCAATTATCGGTGGAGCAAAAGTTTCTTCAAAGATTGCAGTTCTCGAGAGCCTTCTTAAGAATGCTTCTGCACTTGTTATCGGCGGCGGAATGGCATATACATTCCTTAAGGCACAGGGACACAGTGTAGGAAAGTCTCTTGTTGAAGATGATTTTATCGACACAGCAAAGAAACTTCTTGCAGATGCACAGGCAAAGGGTGTAAAGATACTTCTTCCTGTAGACCATGTTGCAGCTGCAGAATTCAGCCCGGACGCAGCACCTGTTGCTGTTGACGGAGTATGCATTCCTGACAACCTTATGGCTATGGATGTCGGTCCAAAGACAATCGAAGAGTACAAGAAAGTAATTTCAACAGCAAAGTCCATCGTATGGAACGGACCTGTAGGAGTATTTGAATTTGACGCTTTTGCAAAGGGAACAGAAACTGTAGCCCGCCTTGTAGCAGAAGCTACAGGTAACGGAGCAATGACAGTTGTAGGCGGCGGAGATTCTGTTGCTGCTGTCAACAAGTTCCACCTTGCAGACAAGATGAGCCATGTTTCTACAGGCGGCGGAGCATCCCTCGAGTTCCTTGAAGGAAAGACTCTCCCTGGAATCGCTATTCTTGCGACAAAATAATTTATACAGAGGTAAGTTGAATGGCACGCACACATTATATCGCCGGAAACTGGAAGATGAATACAAGCAGGGCAGAAGCCGTAAAGCTTGCACAGGATTTGGTTGAAGCTCTTAAGGACCAGAAAGGCAAGTACATGATCGGTGTTCCGTTTGTGTATCTTGACGCTGTTTCACAGGTAATCAAGGGAAGCAATATTATTCTTGGTGCACAGGACGTAGCCGCTACAGCCAACGGAGCACACACCGGTGAAGTTTCAACAGAAATGCTCAAGGATGTGGGAGTTCAGACTGTAATTATAGGACACTCAGAGCGCCGTCACGAGATTGGCGAAAGCGATGAACTTATCAACAAAAAAGTCCGCCGCTGTCTTTCAGAAGGTCTTGATGTAGTTCTCTGCATTGGTGAACTTCTTGCTGACCGTGAAGCCGGAAACGCAGAAACTGTATGTGCATTCCAGCTTTCTGCTGACCTTGCAGGTGTTTCTGCAGAACAGATGGCACATGTTACAATCGCTTACGAACCTGTTTGGGCAATCGGAACAGGAAAGACTGCAACTCCTGAAGATGCAGAAGCTATCCATAAGTTCTGCCGTGAGTATATTGCAAAACTTTACAACCAGAAAGTTGCCGACGAGACAATCATCCAGTACGGCGGTTCAATGAAGGCTTCAAATGCAAAGGATCTCCTTGCACAGCCGGACATTGACGGCGGTCTTATCGGAGGAGCTTCTCTTAAGGCAGATACATTTGCTCCAATCTGTGAGTTCTAATCTGAATACATAGATTTTTGGCAATACAAGGGCTGGGTGATTTGTTTGAAAAAACGGTCACCCGGCCTTTTTTTATTCATATTCGTTTTATAAAGAATTAATAGTCATTTAATTTTGCGGTCTTATTCTGCTTGCATGGATTTTGATGAAATAAACAGACGTTCAGTGGAAGCGGTTTTTCAGCCTATAGTATCGCTGGAAAATGGAGATATTTTGGGTTATGAAGCATTTACGCGGATTGACGGGGAATGTGTTTCCGGGATTTTCAAAGAACTCGATGACAGGAACAAAATTTGGGACCTCGAGAAACTCTGCCGCAAGGCAATTCTCAAAACAGCTGCCATGATGGGAATACACAGGCGCATTTTCATAAACGTTTATCCGTGTGCCGAAGAATGTTCCGGTTCGCATCAGGATTACACAAAGGGACTTTTTGAACGGTACAGAATTGATCCCAGAAATATTGTCCTTGAACTAACAGAAGGCCTTCAGTCAGAAAAAGAAAAAATTCTTTCCGATATAATGATGCTTTACCGCCAGCACGGATTCAAGGTGGCACTTGACAATGTAGGGCGTGCATATTCCGGGCTGGAATCAATATGTTCGCTTAACCCCGACTACATTAAGCTCGACAAGGATATAATCAGGGGAATAGAAACAAATCCCATACGTCAGTCCATGATAAAAAGCCTTGTTTCATTTTCGTCAGACTCGGGAATAGGACTTACGGCTGTAGGTGTAGAAACTTCTCAGGAACTGGACACTCTTCTTACTTTGGGCGTGCGTTTTGCCCAGGGTGACTTTATTGCGGAAGTGTCGCTTGCACCGCAGAAAGTGTCTCCTGCAGCATATTCACGCATTATTGCATACCAGAAAAATCTTGCAGTCCTTCGCGGAAAATCAGCGGCCGAAGCAAAAAAAGCCGTCGGAAGCAAGAAAAAAGCCTCAAATATTCAGGTTGCAAAGGAACTTCAGGGGGCAACAGACCCGTCTTTGGTAAGTGGACGCAAAATAGGCGAACTTGCAGCACCGGGAATTACTGTTTTTTCAGACATGCCTGTTACGGATTTGATGAGCCTGTTCCATACAAACGACAACTGCACCATAGCAACTGTTGTGGATGTAGACCGTCGCATTCTTGGAATTATGCCCAGGGCGTTTCTTTCGGACCTTCTTGGAGGCCAGTACGGGTTTGGGCTCAATTCAAGAAAACTTGTAAAAGATATAATGATCCGCGATTTTATTACACTTGATTCTTCTGAAGCCGTAGAAATTGCCGCAAACAAGGCTATGTCAAGAAGTGAAAAAAGCATTTATGACCCGATTGTAATAAGCGAAAACGGAATTTACCTTGGAATAGTTACCATCAAGGAACTTCTGGACAGCATTGTTTCTGTCGAAGTAACCGAGCGTACACGCGAAATAAGCCGAAAAAACCGCCTTCTGCAGGAACAGCAGATTGTTCACGAAAGGGACATGCGCATGGCCGAAACTGTTCAGAAAAGTTTTTATCCGTCAAAGGCACCTTCAACTGACGAATGGGACTGTGCATTTTACTTTCGCCCGATGTCTTCTGTTTCGGGCGATGTCTACGATTTTTATTACAACAAAAACGGGGACTTTGTGGGAACAGGTCTTTTTGATGTGTCAGGCCACGGTGTTGCATCAGGACTGGTTGGAATTCTTTCAAAATATATTGCCGAAAGAACCTTTATGCAGGGAAGAAAAGAACCTTTGGAAACAGTAGCCCGCCGCTTTAATGAAATGCTTACAAAAGAGAAGGGAATGGTCGAAAACTACCTGACGGGACTTTTTTTGAGGGTAAAAGATAACCAGGTGGAATATGTCAACTGCGGACATACTGATGTTCTTGTAAAAACAACAGACAAATCTTCAAAAAGTGAAGTTTCTGTTCTTGGCGGAACAGACGGCGCCTTCAGGGGAATGTTTTTGGGAATGGACGGACTTCTTCCTTCGGGCTGTAAAACAATAGAATATCATGTAGAAAAAGATACATATTTTCTTCTATATACTGACTGTCTTGTAGAAAGCCGCAATCTGGCCGGTGATGAACTTGGTGTAGAAAGACTGCAGCATATCTTCGGAAACGCACCCGCTTCTTCTTCCAAAAAAGTCCTGGAATACGTACTGGACATTTTCGGTTGCTTTACAGAGGCTGTTCCGCTCAGAGACGACCTTACCGTCATTGTCCTCAAATACAAGGGAAAATAAAAATACAGGGTCCAAAAAAGTGAGGCAGCCTTAGTGTGTTTTTTAGAGGTTGCATTAATTGACTATAACATGATATTACGGTATTATGGAATGTACAAAATGATTTTTCCGTAATAGTACGGACTCTGGAGTAAAAAAATGGGTGTTGTAAGAACAATCCTGCTTGTGGCATTTGTTATTATTTGTGTATTACTGGTATTGCTTGTACTCGTGCAGAACGAAGATAACAACGGTATGGGAAGTGCGTTCGGCGGCGGACAGAGTGCTGCGTTCGGTGCGCATTCAGCCAGTGTGCTTACAAAGACGACGGGCGTTTTTGTTGCCCTTTTCTTTATTGTTGCATTCTCTCTCTCTCTTCTGAATAAGGCTCCTGCAAGGGCAAGTCTTGATGATGCCGCTGTTCAGGTTCAGGGTGCAGAAGAAACAGCTTCTTCTTCAGATTCAAACTGGATTGATCAGGAACTCGAAAATGAAGTTCCACAGCAGACAATCAGTGATCCTTCTGCCAAAAAGACCGAATAATCGGAGAGCATAATGATTTTGTCCCGGATTTTTTCTAAAGAGTGCATTTTACTCAATTTGGAAAGTGAGGATAAGGACGAACTGTTTGAGGAAATGACTCAGGCTCTTGTGTCTGCAAATCCTGGTCTGGACAGAAATAAGGTTCTTTCTGCTCTTCATGAAAGAGAGTCAAAAATGAGTACGGGAATCATGCACGGAATTGCGGTTCCCCACGGTACATGTGCGTCTGTAAAAGGGTGTATAGGTGCTTTGGGAATAAGCCGTTCTGGAATTGACTATGAATCGCTTGACGGTTCTCCCGTGCATCTTGTTTTTATGGTTTTGTGCGGCGAAAACGAAGATGATCTTCATCTTAAAGTCCTTAAGGATTTGGCTTCAGCCCTGCAGAATCCTGAATTTTCAAAAAATATCGAAGAGAAAAAATCCGCGCAGGATGTTTATGATTTTCTTTGTGGGTTTGATAAAAGCTGAACATTAGTTTGGCTGCGGTAGTTCATTTACCGGAATCAGGGAGGTATAAGATGGCTGCAGAAGTTGATGTAATACAGCATCTTCTGGACGTGGAGCATGAAGCCTCTATTACTTTGCTCGATGCACAGAAAGAAGCAGACAGAAAAATTGCAGAGGCCCGCGCACTTGCCGAGTCCAAATTTGCAGAAAGATACAAGTCTGTTGTTTCTGGAATTGAAGTTTCCGAGACTTCTGAAAAGACCCGCATAGATTCGGAACATGCCAAATCTATGGAAGATTATAAAAATTCTCTTTTATCATCAAAAAAAGATACAAAAGCATTCGATTCCTTTATGGATTCGATTCTGTTTTCCTAAGGGCTGCTTATGGCAATGGATAAGTCTGCCGCTGATTCTTATGTTTACGCAAAGGCGAGCGGAATGCTGGCCAGGTCTTTTGTAGGTGCACGTTCTGAACGCCTGTTTTCGGCAAAGTCCCTGCAGGAATTGTGGACTCTTCTTTTTAAAAAGGAAATTCCGGCTGTTCCGGAAACACTTTTTGCCAAGGCTCTTGAAAAACAAGCCGCAGACAAGTTTATAAGCGACTTCAAAAGTCTTCTTCAGAATTATTCAAAGCCGTCCCCCGTTCTTCTTTCCCTGCTCAGTTTTTATGACTACGACAATTTAAAGGAATTTGCTGCCGCGCTCTGTCTTAAAGAAAAGAAAATTCCGTCTTACCAGTCAATTGCTCCGTTCAACCTGATTGACTATTCAAAATGGCCTGATCTTGCTGCAATTACCTGCGGCGGGCCGCTTGAGTGGTATAATACTGTTCCCGAACTTTCGGAGCAGAAAAATCTTGATTACAAACTTGACTGCCAGTATACGCAGTCTTTGTGGAATTCCCTCAGGCATATTGACTCTGAATGCAGAAGTGACTTGAAAAATCTTATCGGTGACAAGCTTAATATGAACAATGCACTCTGGGCTTTGCGTCTTAAGCTTTATTACGATATGTCAAGGGAAGAAATTCTTGACAATCTTATTTATTCAACTGATGAAAAGTCAGAAAACGACCCGCTTGTTCTTTCTGCATTAGAAATTATAGACAAGGATACAGACGACTGGGGATCATGGAAAAACTGGAAGTATGCAGAACTTTTGAACCCGCATGAAGAAGGTGTTGTTTGGACTGTGGATGCAAGATGGATTTCCAATGCATACAAACATGTTTATCTGGAGCGGGCGAGGCGTCTTTTTCACAGGCATCCGTTTACAGAATGTCCACTTGTCTGCTGGTTTATCATAAAGAGAAATGAACTTGACAATATCCGTATGGCGTCGGAAAGTCTTCGACTGAATATAAGTTCCATTCAGGCTATGCAGATGGCCGGAATTTCGGAGGTGAAAAATGGCTAGAACAACTGCAATGAGACTTGTCGAACTGATGGTTCTTAGGGAAGATATTCATGCAGTTCTCAAATATCTTGGCGAACTCGGCGAATTCCAGTTTCAGCAGGATTTGACCGGTGCTTCGGCTTCTTCGGGGGAACATCTGAATCCTGACGGTGCAATTTTCAGCCGGCTTGAGCAGGTCAGAACAGCACTGGATATTCCCGACCTGACGGAGTATAAAGAAAAACTTTCTGTTCCGAGTACAGAAGATGAAAGTGAAGCAGTAAAAATTATTGACTCTGTAGAGGAACTTCATAAAAAAGAAGTGGAAGCTTCTGAAATGCTTAGGCGCGTGACTTCTGACTATTCTGAAGCACAGGCTTTTTCAAACCTTAAAGTGTCTTATTCAGAACTTGAATCCCTGTCATTTCTGACGCTCAGAATAGGAAAGATTGATCCGGCAAAATTTGATGCCCTTAAGGAAAAAGTTGGTGCGCGTGCAACAATCGTCAAACTCGGCGATGACGGTTCAAGAATTCTTGCGGCTTCATCAAAAAAAGCGCGTTTTGCCCTTGATGCAGATTTAAAGGAATTCGGCTTTGTTGAACTTTCTGTTCCTAAGGATTTCAAGGGAATTCCTGAGGATGTACTTATTTCGCTTAAAAACAAAAAGACAGAGGCTGTACAGAGGCTTTCTGAAATTCAGGAAGAAAGAAAGAATTTTGCCGAAACACACAAAAAGGAACTTCTTCATCTTCTTCAGGTTTATTCTGTCGGAAGCCAGATTCATGCAGTTGAAGGAAACCTTGAGTCAACTGAATTTGTTTACAGGATTACAGGCTGGATTCCGGCTTATGAAAGCAGACAGGTCATGAAGGATCTGGATGAACTTACAAAAGGCCACACCGGAATAAGGGAATTTCTTCCGCACGAAGTTGAATCTGTTGCTTCTGGCCAAGAAAAGGTTCCTGTTCAGCTTAAGCACGGAAAACTTATAAGCAGTTTTGAACGTCTTATTTTCAGTTACGGTTCACCTTTGTACGGAACGGTTGACCCGACTCCTTTTGTTGCAATTTTCTTTACAGTTCTTTTTGGAATTATGTTCGGTGATGCCGGCCAGGGATTTGTGTTCCTTATTCTGGGAATTCTTATGGCCTGTAAGGTTGTAAAACTTGCCGGCTGGGAAAAGTTTGCACTTGTTTTTATAAGCATTGGTGTAAGCAGTACAATAATGGGCCTTCTTACCGGCGAATTCTTTGCAAACGCAACGGTTCTTGTTCCTTTCTCACGCTGGGTTACAGGTCTTTTCGGAACACCGCGCGATACTATTCTTGAACTTATGCCTTCAGGCAATCCCGAATCAATAAAGCGCATGTTTATGTTCTTTGGATTTACGATTGCTGTCGGTTTTGTTATCAATACCTGCGGAATTATCATCAATATTATCAACCAGTTTGCGCTGGGCAAAAAGGGTAAGGCTGTATTTGGAAAAACCGGACTTACGGGCGCAATTTTCTTCTGGTATGTCATTGTATTTGCCGTAAGAGTTGCGCTGTTTGGACATTCTCCTGCGCTTTATGACTGGATTGTCATGGGTGTTTCACTTTTCCTTACTGCCTTCGGTGAACCTTTTGAACGTCTGGTTGACGGTGAGCGCCCTGTTCTTGAAAATGGACTGTTCAGCGCGGTAATTGCTGCCATTGTTGAAATTATCGAAGTAATTTCTTCATATCTTTCAAATACCGTAAGTTTCCTGCGTGTAGGTGCCTTTGCCCTTGCACATGCGGTTCTCGGTTATATTATCGAAATGATGGTAGAAATTGTTCCGCCGGCAGGTGGTATTCTGGTTTCAATAATCGGTAACGGAATTGTTATTGTTCTTGAAGGAATGATTGTTGCCATTCAGGTTGTAAGACTTCAGTATTATGAATTCTTCAGCAAATTCTTTTCAGAAACAGGAAGGGAATTTAAGCCGTTCCGCTTTGAATACAAGTCGGCGGTTCAGGCGTAATTTTGTTAATAACGGTTTTGTTCTTTTGAGCAGGCCGATTTATAAAATAAGAGGTATTTTTATGAGCAGGAAGTTTTTACTTGTTTTGTCTATGATGATGGCTGTATGCGTTGCAGGAATTTTTGCACAGACTGCAGAACCGGCCCAGACAGAAGCTGCCGCAGAGCAGACTGTTGAGACTCAGGCTCCGGCAGAAAAATCAGACATCGGCTCTTCCATCAAATACATTGCAGCTGCTGTTGCTGTAGGCATTGCATGTATCGGTGGTGGTGCAGCTGTCGGAAAGATTGGTGCTGCTGCTATGGGTGCCATGAGCGAAAATGCGGAACTTTCAGGAAAGGCTCTTCCGTTTGTAGGTCTTGCAGAAGGTATCTGTCTTTGGGGATTCCTTGTTGCGCTTTTCATTATAATAATGTAAGCCGTCCGCTGGAAGGATTTTCTTTTGGAGTATTTTGTCATAGGAGAACGGGAAATTGTCCTTGCCTTTATGCTTGTAGGCGTTAAAGGACAAACCGCAGTCAACCGGAGCGAAGCTTTGAATGCGTTTATGCGCGTTACAGGGCAGTCTGCTTCTGTTGATTCTCCGGCGGAACAGGACAGACCCAAAGTTCTCATTCTTACAGAGGATGTGTCTGACATGCTGTCTCCGGAAGTCCGGGATTGGCAGATGAAGGGCTCGTCTCCTCTTATTGTGGAAATTCCAGGTCTTGGAGGGCATATCGAGGGTCGCAAGACTCTTACCGATGCCATTCGTGAGGCTGTAGGAATTCAGGTTTAGCAGTCGGAAAATATAAAATGGAAGAATTACGTTCAACAGAAGTTCTTGATAAAGAAATCAGGGCCGACAGTACAAAAAAAGCGGCCCGTGTTCTTTCTGAGGCTCAGAAAACGGCAGCGTCTCTTATTGACGGTGTTGAAGCCAGACTTGAACTGGCCGCAGAAGCTGCAAAAAAAGCGTCTCAGGAAAAAATGCGCTCTTATGAAAAAAACTTAAATGCTTCGCTTCCCCTTGAAAAACAGAGGTGTCTTGTAAGTTTTGTTTATAACAGCGTTATTGAGTCTATGAATTTGTATTTTGATTCACTTGACGCAGAAAAGCATCTGGAAATAATCGGAACCATGATTGAACGCACAAAAAAAATACTTGAAGGTAAAAAAATCAATGCAGTCGTTGTTGGTTTCGATAAGACTGCGGCAGAAAAAATGCTTAAAGACAAATTCGGTGAAAATCTTGCCGGCTGTTCTGAAGGAAAAGAAATACTTTTGCGCGACGAAGCCGTAAAGGGATTTTCAAGAAGGGAAGGAATTATTCTTTCTACTGATGATTCAAAAATAAAATGCCGACTTACACTTGACGAGATAATAAAAGAAATGCTTGATGAAAAAAGTGAGGAGCTTTCTTTGGCTCTCTTTTGCGGGAGGCTTCCGGAATGATTGAAGGTAAAATAACAAGAATAAGCGGACCGATTGTTTATGCCGAAGGACTGGACGGCTGCGGACTCTACGACGTTGTTGATGTAGGCGAAAAAAAACTTATCGGTGAAATAATCCGCCAGAGTGAAGGAAATGCCACAATCCAGGTTTACGAAGACGTTTCGGGAATGCATGTAGGTGAACGCGTAGTAAGCAACGAAAGGCCTTTGTCCCTTAAACTTGGACCTGGACTTGTCGGAACAATTTACGACGGAATCCAGCGCCCGCTTAAGGAAATGTACGAAAGCGGTGGTGCTTTTCTGCTTCCTGGCCAGCGTACAGATGCAATTGACACAAAACGCAAGTGGGACTTTACCCCGGCACAGCATCCTTCTGACGGTTCAGAAATAAAAGAAGGCTCTTCCATTGCCCCGGGAATGGTTTTGGGTACAGTACAGGAAACAGGCTCTGTTCTTCATAAGATTATGGTTCCTCCCACAATAAGAGGCCGCGTTCTTTCTTCATTTGCAGGAAAGGGGTCTTATACTGTAGACGAAGTTATAGCAACGACAGAACTTGATGAAAAAATTACAATGTCACAGTACTGGCCGCTCAGAAAACCAAGACCTTTTGCACACAAACTCGAAGTTTCACAGCCTCTGGTAACAGGACTTAGGGTTATAGATGTTTTCTTTCCATTAAGCAAGGGAGGCACTGCTGCCATTCCGGGTGGATTTGGTACAGGAAAAACTATGACCCAGCATGCCATTGCTAAATGGTGTGACGCTGATCTTATCGTTTACATAGGCTGCGGTGAACGCGGAAACGAAATGACCGATGTTCTTACAGACTTTCCAAAACTGATTGACCCAAGAACAGGCCGTTCCCTTATGGAAAGAACCATTCTGATTGCAAACACATCAAATATGCCTGTTGCTGCCCGTGAAGTTTCGCTTTATTCGGGAATTACACTTGCCGAATATTACCGCGATATGGGAATGCATGTTGCAATCATGGCAGACTCTACCAGCCGTTGGGCCGAAGCTTTGCGTGAACTTTCAGGGCGTATGGAAGAAATGCCTGCCGAAGAAGGATTCCCTGCATATCTTCCTACAAGACTTGCAGAATTTTACGAACGTGCCGGCCGCGTAGACAGCCTGTGCGGAAAAGAAGGTTCTGTTTCTGTAATCGGTGCAGTTTCGCCTCCTGGAGGAGATTTTTCTGAACCTGTTACCCAGCATACAAAACGGTTTATCAGATGTTTCTGGGCTTTGGACCGCGAACTTGCCAATGCACGCCATTATCCTGCCATCGGATGGATAGATTCCTATTCAGAATATGCAGATGAGATTCGTTCCTGGTGGGATAAATTTGATCCGCGCTGGGCTTCAATCCGTGTTCAGGCACTGGATCTTCTTAAAAGAGAGCAGCGTCTCCAGCAGATAGTGCGTCTTATTGGTGCAGATGCTCTTCCCGATGCAGACCGTCTTGTTCTTACTGCATGTGAGCTTATTAAAAACGGCTTTTTGCAGCAGGACCAGTTTGACAAGGTAGACGCCTATTCAGTCCCTGAAAAACAGATTCAGATTCTGATTCTTATAATGAACTATTACGAAAAGGCTCTTGAGGTTGTAAAAGCCGGCTGTCCTCTTCTTAAGGTTGTTGAACTTCCTGTTCGCGCCGAGATTCTTAGGGCAAAGAGCGAAGTTGCAAATGACAATTTGGATAAACTTACAGAAATTCAGGGTCATCTCGAAAACCAGATGGCCGAACTGGAGCGGATGTACCGCAAGGATGCAGCTGTATGAGAGGCGTAGAATATTCCGGACTGACCGCAGTTGACGGACCGATTGTTGTAGTCCGCCGCAGCGAGAATTCTTTTTATGACGAAGTAGTCTATGTTCGCGACAAAAACGGTGAAAAAAAGACCGGACGAATAATTGACTTGAACGAAACTGCCGCTGTTGTTCAGATTTTCGGAAGCACGACAGGCTTGGATTTGGATGCGACAACCGTTGAATTCCTTGAAGAACCTCTGGAACTGAGGGTAGGACGCGGTCTTTTGGGAAGAATTTTCAACGGTCTTGGAGAACCCATTGACGGTTACCCCGAAATTATTTCCAGCAGAAAGGTAAATGTAAACGGAAACCCCATTAACCCTTATGCCCGTGTTTACCCGCGTGACTTTATTCAGACAGGAATTTCTTCCATAGACGGAATGAACACTCTTATTCGCGGACAGAAGCTTCCTATATTCAGCGGAAACGGTCTTCCCCACAATAAGCTTGCTGCCCAGATTATCAGACAGGCAAAACTTTTGAACAGTGACGAAGAATTCGTAATGGTTTTTGCAGGAATGGGAATCAAGTACGATGTTGCCCAGTTCTTTAAGAATACTTTTGAGGAAAGCGGTGTTCTTTCAAAGGTAGTAATGTTCCAGAGTCTGGCAGATGCACCTTCCATAGAAAGAATTATTACACCAAGATGTGCCCTTACTGCAGCTGAATATCTGGCTTTTGAATGCAACATGCATGTTCTTGTTGTAATGACAGATATGACCAACTACTGCGAGGCCCTTCGTGAAATTTCTACAACCCGCGGTGAAGTTCCGGGAAGAAAAGGATATCCTGGATATCTTTATTCAAATCTTGCGGAACTTTACGAGCGTGCTGGAAAAATTCAGGGAAGTACAGGTTCGATTACCCAAATTCCTATTCTTACGATGCCCAACGATGACATAAGCCATCCTATTCCTGACCTTACAGGATACATTACAGAAGGCCAGATTGTTCTTGACCGCGAAATGTCGCAGAAGGGAATGTATCCTCCTGTAAGCGGACTGCCAAGCTTGAGCCGCCTTATGAAAGACGGAATCGGTGCAGGTATGACAAGAGAAGACCATGCTTCTGTTTCCAGCCAGCTTTTTGCTTCGTACAGTAAGGTTAAGTCCATACGCAACCTTGCTTCCATTATCGGTGAAGAAGAGCTGTCTTCTTTGGATCGCCTTTACCTTAAGTTTGGAAACGAACTTGAGTCAAAGTTTTTTACCCAGGGTGAGTACGAAGACCGCTCAATTGATGAAACACTTGATTTGGGCTGGAAACTTCTGTCAATCCTTCCGGTGGACGAGCTGTACAGAATAAAGACGGATCTTATAGAAAAATATCTTCCAAAGGAAAAGGAAGCAGAATAATGGCAAGGCTGAATATAGCTCCTACAAAGTCAAATCTTCTCTCAATAAAAGAACAGCTTCAGGTCAGTACTGAAGGCTATGATCTTCTTGAACAGAAGCGTGAGATTCTTGTAATGGAACTTATGCGCATTGTCGAAAAAATAAAACTTCTTGAGCGTGAAATTGACAAGTGTATTGCCAAAGCATATCCTGCGCTCAAGAACATGCTTATGGCGGTGGGAGGTGACCGTGTCGAACGCATTGCACATGCGGTAAAATATAAATTCGACATAACAAAAAAGCCTGCCGTTGTTGGCGGAATGACGTTTACAACAATAGACGTAAATCTTCCCAAAAGAGAGCTTTTTTCTTCAATGCTGGGAACCTTTGCAGACAGCGACGAAGTAATGAAAGATTTTTTTGAACTTCTTTCACTTCTTACACAGATGGCCAGCATAAGGACTATAGCATGGAGACTGGCACTTGAAGTCAAAAAAACGCAGCGCCGTGTAAACGCACTTGACAAGATGGTAATTCCGCAGGCAAGAGACACCGTAAAGTACATTGAAAGTGTCCTTGAAGAACGTGAAAGGGATAATGTGTTTGTCTTGAAATCTTTAAAGAGCAGGCAGGGAGTAAAATGATAAAACCTCTTTTTCAGCGTATTGTTGTGGCATACAATGGTTCTCAGTCTTCGTTGCGGGCAGTAATGTTCGGTATAATTATGGCAAGGCAGTACAAGTGCAGCCTTAAGGTTGTGTATGTTGTAGATACTGCAACAATCCGCCAGCTTGCACTTTCCAAGTTTATTGTAAAGGAAGAAGGGGATACCATTGCCGGAAACCTTCAGCAGGACGGGGACAGAAACCTTTCGTATGTTGCTTCCCTTGCAAAAACAAAAGGCGTAAAAATAGACGTTGAACTCAGAAAAGGTGCCGTCTGGTCAGAAATAATTACTGCCGCCGATGAATATAAGGCAAATCTCGTTCTTTTGGGCGGAACAACAGGCGGAAGCCGCACTACGTCTTCTTTGGTTCATGATGTTGTAACCGAACAGGATGCCGAGATTATTGGAAGCGCACACTGTTCGGTCATGGTTGTAAGAGAACCGTTTATTGAGCAGCTTTTTAAGTTGTGCTAGTCATAATGTTAGTAATTTATGCTGGTTAACGGCAGGAAAATATAGTATACTGTCCCAATGAGAATTCTTTTAGTCGAAGATGAAATCCGCCTTTCACAGGCTCTTGTAGAAATATTCCAGAAACGCCGTTACGGTGTAGATGCTGTTTATACCGGCACTGACGGTTTAAAATATGCCCGCAGCGGAATCTATGATGTCGTAATTCTTGATATTATGCTTCCCGGAATGGACGGCTTTGAAGTTTTGAAAACTCTCCGTGCCGAAAAAAATCATGTTCCGGTTCTTGTGCTTACCGCAAAAGATGATGTGTCTGATCTGGTAAAAGGTCTTGATACGGGGGCCGATGATTACCTGGTAAAGCCTTTCAGTACAGAAGAACTGCTTGCACGTCTCAGGGCTCTTACACGGCGCAAGGGTGAAGTCCGCGAAAATACTGTTTCCTTCGGAGATCTTGCCCTTAACAAAAGCAACTGTGAACTTCAGAAAGTCGGTGGAGAAGCAATAAAACTTTCGCTCAAAGAATTTCAGATAATAGAACTTTTGTTCGAAAACCCGCGCCAGATTATAAAAAAAGAGCGTATTATAGAAAAAATCTGGGGCGGTGACAGCGATGCTGAATACAATAATGTTGAAGTCTATATTTCCTTTATCAGAAAAAAAATGGAACAGCTTAAAGTCACAACCCAGATAAGGACTTCGCGCGGAATAGGTTATTCCCTGGAGGAAGGAAAGTAATTTTCTTTTTGGCAGTAAGTGTTCAGACGTCTTCACTTAAAGTTTTCGTTTATTTCTCTGACAATAATAGCTGTAATAATGGCCGTTATTGTTTTTATGCTCAATTATAATCTTGCCCTTACAAATTACGACGGTTCCGAGCGTTTTATGCAGGATCTGCTTGAACATGACGGGCATCTGCCGGCCTTTGAATACGAACGTTTTTCCTATAACCACGGCGCAAAAAGTGAAAAGCAGGATTCACATTTGTCAATAATAAAATTTCTTTTTCCGTTTTCACCAATGCCTGCCGGGTTCCGCAATTTTTATTCCGGTCTTTTGAACAGCAGCGGCCGGCTGTACAGAACAATAAGCGATTTTTCCAGTTCAGAAACAAATGAAGAACTCAACACAATAATTGCGCGCATGTTTGCTGACAGAACAGAAGATTATTCGCATAAACTTTATGACGGTTATGCATTCAGGATGAGACCCTATGCAGACGGATACCTCATCGTAATTCTTGACAGGCGCAACGAGATTCACCTTCAGTTTAATTTTACGCTCATTTCGCTTGCAGTTTTTTTTGTAAGCCTTGTAATTGCTTTTTTTATCTGCTGGGGATTTTCATTCTGGGCAATAAAACCTGTAAAAGAAGCCTTTGTACGCCAGAAACAGTTTATTGCAGATGCAAGCCACGAACTCAAAACTCCGGTTGCCGTAATCGGTGCAAATGCTGATGTTCTTGAACAGGAGATTCCGGGCAACAAATGGCTGGAATATATAAAAGAAGAAAATATGCGCATGTCGGCACTCATAAAAGATCTGCTCTTTCTTGCAAGAAACGATTCTGGCCGTCTTGAGATGAACCCGGTCAGATTTGATCTTGCTTCCTGCTGTGCATGTGCCGTTCTCCCTTTTGAAAGTGTTGTTTTTGAACAGGGTAAAAAGCTCGAAACAGAAATTCCCCAAACCCCCGTTTACGTATATGCCGACGAGTCCAGAATAAAGCAGTGCCTTGTAATTTTTTTGGACAATGCACTTAAAAATTCAGAAAAGGGCGATCTTGTAAGGGTAAGTGTCGGAATGAGTGACGGAAAGTGTTTTATAAAAGTCTTTAATACCGGACACGGAATTCCAAAAGATGCCCTTACAAAAATATTTAACCGCTTTTACCGCACAGATACATCTAGGGCACGTGCAACAGGAGGATGCGGTCTTGGACTGTCTATTGCAAAAACCATCGCTGACTCACACCATGCCAGAATTACGGTTAATTCGGTAGAAGGAAAAAATGCCGAATTTACGCTGTACCTTAACCAAGACCTGCGGCACAGAATTTCAAAGCTGTATTGAACCGTACAAAAAAAAATGTTAAACTTTCAAAAATTCTGAAAATCGCTCAAGAGGACTTTTATGATAAAGAAGAACGAAAACTACACAAATCTTGCCAAAGGATATCTTTTTCCCGAAATTGCAAAGCGCCGCCGTGAGTTTCAGGCTGCAAACCCAGATGCAAAAATAATCAGCCTTGGAATAGGAAACACAACCGAGCCACTTACACCCCATATCGTTGAAGCAATGAAGAACTTTGTTGAAGCGATGGGAACAAAAGAAGGCTACGAAGGTTATCAGGATGACAGTGCCGGAATGCCCAAACTTCGTGAAAGAATTTCAAGCGCAATTTACTCGGGTAAAATTCTTCCCTCAGAAGTTTTTGTTTCAGACGGTGCAAAGTGTGATCTTGGAAGGCTTCAGGCAATGTTCGGAAGGGGAGTGAAGGTTGCAGTTCAGGATCCTTCTTATCCTGTTTATGTAGACGGTTCTGTAATGGCTGGTGCCGGCGGAAAACATCCCGTGACTGACCATGGTTTTGATGATATTACATACATGCCCTGTCTTCCCGAAAATGTTTTTTTTCCTGACCTGTCAGTAGTTCAGAAAGACAGCCTTATTTACATCTGTTCACCAAACAATCCGACCGGTGCAGTTGCTTCACGCGAAAACCTTTCAAAACTGGTTGAATTTGCAAAGGCTAACGGCTGCATAATTCTTTTTGATGCAGCATATTCTTTCTTTATTCAGGATAAAAATCTTCCAAAGTCAATTTACGAGATAGAAGGGGCAAAGGACTGTGCAATAGAAATGCAGTCTTTCTCAAAACCAGCCGGATTCACCGGTGTACGTCTTGGATGGTGCGTTGTTCCAGAAAACCTCAAGTTTGAAGACGGTTCACGTGTATGTGATGCCTGGGCCAGAATTACAAATACTGCATTCAACGGAGCAAGCAATATTGCCCAAGCCGGAGGATACGCAGCTTTGGATGAAACCGGTCTTGCCGAAATGAATGCGACAATCAGATATTATCTCGAAAATGCTGCCCTTATCAGAAGCGCCCTTGAAAGTGACAATTTCAAAAAAATGGGTGTAGAAGTTTATTCAGGCGGAAACGCACCCTATGTCTGGGCAAAATTTACAGGAAAGAAAAGCTGGGACGTTTTTGATGAAATACTCCGCCAGTGCAATGTTGTAGTTACACCGGGCGCAGGATTCGGACCGAGCGGTGAAAGTTTCATAAGATTCAGTTCCTTCGGTCATCGCGAAAATATTCAGGAAGCATGCGAAAGACTCAAGTCCTTCAATATGTAGTTTTTCTGCTGGTTTTAGCAAATATAAAGTGATGCCCTTAATTTATCTTTACGAGTTTTAGCTTGCTGAAACTCGTAAAGATAAAAGTGGTTGTCGCAAACAACACCTTTTATCTTACAACTGGCTTCTAAAACCGACAGTTGCCTGGATTGCGGACTTCCAGTCAGAAGCCAGTTCAAGGCAACTTACCGACACCGCTCCGTTCAAAGTTCCGCCGAAAACAGGGAATTTTATGAAAGGAGTAACAAGAAATTCTTTGTTCCAGCCTATAACACTTTGAAAGTCATTTATTGCATCTTCAAGGTCTGAGTCTGTAAAGAAGAATGTTCCGTGTATACCGAATGTAAAATTCGTGTTTCCAAGATAAAGATTGTCAGAAACTACACAGAGATTCATTCCCAGAAGGTTGTTTATTGTCTCATCCTTTGTTACGATTCCCTTAAGATAAAGCATATCGTCTGCACTTTCTGTCGGAATATTGAATGCTGTTATGTTTATAGTACAGTTTCTGAGCATAAGGCGCGGTTCCAGAAGAAAATACAGGTCAGAAAAGGACAGTTTGTTTGTGTTTTCGTCAGTGGCAGAAGGGTTAAGCGTCAGTTTGTTGAATCCTGCCTGCATAAAGAAAGAAGACATATGTCTGTCTCCGATGAGCATGTTTATTCCCGTATGGAACTGGACTTCCCTGATAATAAGAATAACTTTGTTTCCTGCATCATCAGTTTTGTCAATGGGGAATGCAAGGCCTGCCGAAAAGTCAAGTGTCAGTTTTGGCAGAACAGTTGCAATCCTGAAGTCTGTATTTATTGCATTTCTGTTGATTTCCTGTGATGTTCCTGCATTTTTTATCTGCTCGTTGTTGTAAAGTGAAAATTCAAGTGCAAAAGGTTTCTGCGGGTGAAGAACGTATGCAAGACCGCCACCGTAGAAAGGATAGACAGAAGCACCGCTCAGACCGTGCCAGCTTTCTGTAAGCATTGATGTAATAGGTGCAACCCCAAACTGGCGCTGAATAAAAATGTCAGAACCCGCCGGCTCAAAGTTTCCAAGAAAGGCGCTCAAATAATGGGTTGAATTGAGTGTTCCTATTTTGTATGTAGCAGATATTTCTTCCAGTCTGAAGAAAGAATTCGGTTCATCAGGGTCTTTAAAAATATTCTGTCCGAACAAATCCTTGGCCTGCATATAGAATTCCCCGCGCAAAAGCAGGTTTCCGCCAAAGTCAAGCTGTCCTGAAAAAAATGTTTCCGCAGAAACTTTCGGAGCCATGGCATCTGAGTTTTTTGTATTGTAAATGTCAGACAAAAATCCGGCGTATCCGCTGAAGTACGGCATTTGAAGGCCGAAAGCCGCAGAAGAAGCGACAAGAAGAGCCGCTGATGCTCCTAAAAATTTTTTCACTGTGTCCTCCCTGAAAGTACCGGTTTAGTTCAGCATAAAAATCAGTACGGGTCTTTTTTTTATTATCGGCATTGGAGTTATATATCTTTAGCAGCCGAAAAACATTTGAAAACCTTTCAAAAAAGCAACCTGATTGCTTGACTTATATAGATATCCGATTAAAATATAGGTATGAGTGATTATCTTGATGCAAATAATGAGGAACTTCTTAAAGATTTCTTTTCCGAAGCTGAACAGCAGGTAGAAACTCTTGAAAGCAATATTCTTGTTATAGAAAATGATCCGTCAAATCATGACGCAATAGATGAGATTTTCAGAGCCGCCCATACTTTAAAGGGAGGTTCCGCTACTGTTGAAATGACAGAACTTGCAACTTTCTGTCATGAAGTAGAAGATCTTCTTGACGCTCTCAGAAGCGGTTCTGTTTCTGTATCCGAACCAATAGTTGATGTTCTGCTTTCGGCAATAGACACAATAAAGGCTATGCTTGAAGCAAGAAGTTCGGGGACAGTTTATGATGGAGACACAGATCCCATTGTAAAAAAGATAATGTCATTCATTCCCGAAAAGGGAGAAAAAAAGAAGTCTGCCCCTGTAAAACTCCCCGCCGGAATGCTTGGTGCGGCTTCTGTTGCAAAGAGTGAACCCCAGATGGTTCCTGCCGCTGCTGCCGGTGCAGATACAGGAATGCCTCCTGTCCCGCCTATTTCTGCAGAAGAACTTTCGGAACTTAACGATGCAGTACAGGACGGACAGAAGCTTTGGACAGTAAACGTTACATTCGATGAAGCAAACCCGATGAACAGCGTCGGCGGAATTCAGGTATTTGCGGCTCTTAAAAACTGCGGAACCGTACTTAAAACAGTTCCTGACTTTGAAGCACTCTACGAGGATGAATTCCATCCGCAGGTAGTTTACTATATTTCATCTTCTGCAGAACAGTCCGTCCTCGAAGATGTTGCTTTCCTTGACGATGTTACGACAGCAACTGATGCACATCTGGTCGAATCTTCTGCTGCAGCTCCTGTTAAGGAACAGCCTGCTCTAGTAAAGGAAGAGCCCAAAGAGGAACCCGTACAGACCGCTGCTCCTGCTGAAAAAGAAGCGGCTCCGCAGCCCGTACAAAAGCAGGAATCGGTTCCGGCTACTACAGAAAACGTTCAGCAGGCAAAGAAATCCATACAGCAGCCGTCCCATGCCGTGGCTCAGACAGGTTCAATTCTTCGCGTAGATTCAAAGCGTGTAGATAACCTTATGAATCTTGTAAGCGAAACTGTAATTACAAAAGCCGCATTCAACCAGAACGGTCTTCATATGGCCGACCTTCAGATAAGACTTCAGAATTTGAATTCTGCATACAAGGAAAAACAGCATCATCTTATTGATTCATTCCCCAAACTTGTAGAATCCATTCAGGCAGGAATGTCATTAAAAGATGCAAGGCAGAAGTTTGTAGAAGAAGTAGGCGGAATGATAGGTCTTTTTGATGTATTTGAAAATGACTTCAAGGCTTCTTCAAGCAAATACAGGTCAACTACCCAGAATTTGGGACGTATTACAAGTGAACTTCAGGAAGGCGTTATGAAAATAAGAATGGTTCCGATTGGAACTATTTTTAACCGTTTTCCAAGGGTTGTACGCGATTTGAGCAAGGATTTGGGCCGTAAAGTAGACCTTGTTATAGAAGGTGAAGATACAGAACTTGACAAGACTGTAGTTGATGATCTTCTTGATCCTATCATGCACTGTGTCAGAAACTCTGTTGATCACGGTATTGAACCCCCGGAGCGTCGTCTGGAACTGGGTAAAAAAGAGACAGGTACACTTACTCTCAAGGCTTCCAATGAAGGAAACATGATTGTCATTGACATAATCGATGACGGTGAGGGTATCAATGTAGAAAAAGTACGCGAAAAGGCAATAAAGAAGGGACTTATAAGCCCCAACAAGGTTCTGTCAAATCAGGAAGCATACAACCTTATTTTCCTTCCGGGATTTTCTACAAGCGATAAAATAAGCAGCGTTTCGGGTCGCGGAGTAGGTCTTGATGTTGTCAAGACTATGATAGAAAAACTCAAGGGAACCATAAGCGTTACCAGCGAAAAAGACAAGGGTTCAAAGTTCTCTATAAGGCTTCCTCTTACACTTGCTATTATTCAGGGTCTTCTGGTTCGTGTCGGAAAAGAAATTTACTCAATTCCTATTGCAAATGTTATTGAAAGCCAGCGTGTAAAGCGCGAAACTATCAGTACAATAGACAATTATGAAGTTTTGAACGTAAGAAACGAAGTTATTTCTATTCTCAGGCTGAACAGACTGTTCAATATCCGCCGCAGTGATGAAAGTGAATACTGCTTTATCGTTATTGTCGGTTCCCAGGAAAAGAAGATCGGCGTTATGGTAGATGCTCTGATTGGTGAAGAAGATGTTGTTATAAAGCCTCTGCACGATCAGTTTACTTCTTCACCGGGAATTGCCGGCGCAACGGTATTGGGAGACGGATCTGTTTCTTTGATTATAGATGTAAGCCAGCTTCTTGAGCTTGGTGTAAAACAGGAACTCGATGCCCAGCAGCTTCGTGAGGCAGAAGCCATTAAAAGCGCGGGAAGGAGTTAATAAATGGCAACTATTCAGGATAAATTAAGCATACTGGCAAAAACAACAGAAGCTTTTGATGACAGTTCGGATTCAAGGCTTTCTGACGAAAAAAAGAAGGTAACCCTTGTTGACTTCAAGATGGTTACTTTTTCACTTTCAGGAAAAGATTATGCCATTGATATCATGAAGGTCAAGGAAATTGCAAAGGCCGGCCACTTTACGTATGTTCCGAATACGCTTCCTTTTGTAAGGGGAGTTTACAATCTTCGCGGCGATATTATTCCAATAATTGATTTGAGGCTCTTTTTTAATATTGATGTCAGCGAAAGCGATGATGAAGCGCTCGAAAACATGCTGATTGTTACTGTCGGTGAGCAGACTTTCGGTGTTGTAGTTGATGACATTGACAAGGTTGTCGGTATTCAGAAGAGTTCAATCCAGCCGCCGCACCCTCTGTTTGGTGACATTAACATCAAGTACATTTACGGTGTCGTGGAAGCAGAAAAACGCCTTTACATTCTTCTTGACATAGACAGAATATTTGGCGTTCATTCCATTGAAGAAGCTCGTGAAATGGCCGCTTCTGCAAAGAGAAATATTTCTGCCGAAGAAAAAGAAGAAGAAATTCCGGCTCGTTCAGAGGAAAAGACAGCAGAAGAAAAAGTTGCTGCTGTTGCTGCTGCATCTGAAGCCAAAAGCAAAGAAGATATTGCTGCCGAAAACATGCACTTTGTTTCGGAGTCGCTTAAAAATCTCAGAAAATTTTCTGTAAATTCCATAACAGAAGACTGGTTTAAAAACCGCTTTAAGGAATGGAGTGAAGCGCGCGGTGAAAATATTCAGCTTCTTAATGAGGCCGATGCAGATTCTTTCCTGGCACCTTTCTATTCAAGATGTAACGGAACATGGTGGACCGAAGAATATGCCCAGTCTGTTTATAAAATTCTTCCCGACAATTCTGCAAGGAATATTGTTGTCTGGAATCCTGGCTGTGGAAAAGGTTTTGAGTCCTATTCACTGGCCTGTATCTTAAAAAAGCGCTATCCGAATGCTTCAATAAAAATTTATGCGCATGATGTTGACCTTCTGAGTGTTTCAAATGCGCCGTTAATGAATTTGACAGATGAGGCAAGCAGGGACTGGTACCAGCCCTATACAACAAAGACGGCTTCCGGTGATTATACTTTCTCCAAGGAAATCAAGGATTCTGTTATGTTTGAATATCATGACTGCGTGAACACAAATAGTCTTCCGCCTATTGATATTATTTTTGTAAGGGATATGATATCATTTATTCCCGAAAAGTCCCAGGAAGTTCTTCTTTCTGAATTTGCGGAAAAAATGAAAGGCAACGGAATTATTGTTTCAGGTGACAATGAAGTTCTTTCTGTTCCGGGATTTACAAGAAAAACTTCGGGAAATGTGGCGTTCTATTCAAAATAAGTATAATAAAAACAGGGGGATTTTGAATGAGAGTAGAATACATCAATCCGTTTGTTGAAACTTCCTACAGGGTTTTGAAGGAAGTTTTAGGCGGTGCAGAGGTTAAACGCGGTGATTTATACCTGAAGTCAACGGCAATGCCTGTAATGGGTGTTGCAGCTCTTGTAGGTCTTGCAGGAGATGTAGAAGGCCGTGTTCTTTTTGACATGACATTTGAGACGGCTCTTAATATTGCCTCTAAAATGAATGATGAAAAGCTTCAGGTTTTTGATGATCTGGCAAAGGCTACAATCAGTGAACTTGCCAATCTTATTACGGCACAGGCTGTAACAAAGCTTCATGAACTTGGATTTAAGTTTGATCTTACTCCGCCTGCACTGTTTGCAGGAGAAAAAATGGAAATAGCGGCATTGGGCGGAACCAATGAGAATGTAGAAGCTCTTATTGTTCCTCTGATTACCGAATATGGAAAAATCGAAGTAAACGTCGCAATCCGCGAGCGTGCATAAATAAGGAGCTTATATATGAAGACAAAACAGGATTTTCCGGCAATAAATGAGCGTCCGCCTGAAGGTATTAAAGTTGACGGCTCCAAATTCAGAGTCATGATAGTTGATGATTCAATGTTTGTTGCAAAACAGCTTACACAGATTCTTACCAGCGACGGATACGAAATTGTAGCTACGGCTCAGGACGGTAAGGAAGGCGTTGATAAATACAAGGAACTCTGTCCCAACGTTGATCTTGTTACAATGGACATTACTATGCCAAGAATGGACGGAATTACTGCATTGGAACAGATTATGGCTTTTGACAAGAATGCCCGTGTAGTTATGGTAAGTGCACTTGGTAAGGAAGAGCTTGTAAAGAAGTCCCTTCTTAGCGGTGCAAAAAACTATATTGTAAAACCTCTTGACCGCAAAAAGGTTCTCGAAAGAATCAGTGCTGCCCTTAAATAGGTTAAAAAAAGGTTGCCGGAAGGCAACCTTTTTTTGCAGTTTAGAAATGAATTGCGAGAAACAATACATTTCTAAAAATTTAATTAGGATTGACGAAAGTCAATTCTAATTAAATTTTCTTTCTGCTTTTTTGCGCTTTTTTTCTGCATACATTGCTTTTTCTGCAATGCGTTCAATCTCTGCACTGGTTCCACCGTCTTCGGAAATTCTTGCATAACCGGCACTGATTCCGGGGGTAATTTTGAGTGAACCTATAATAATTGTACGTTCAATTGAATTTTCAATTCTTTTTATAATGGCTTTGTAGGTTTCTTCTGACTGCGCACCGTTAATTATGAGTGCAAATTCATCACCGCCAATTCTGTAAGGTTTGTCTTTGTCGCGTACGCAGTTTTTCAATAAATTGGCAATTATTTTAAGAAGTTCGTTTCCTGTTTTGTGTCCGTAAGTGTCGTTTACTGTTTTGAAGTTGTTCAGGTCAAGATAGATTATTCCGTAGGGGGAACCTTCTTTTTGCAGGCAATCCAAAGTCTGCTGGTATTTTCTGCTGTTTGAAAGGCCTGTAAGTTCATCAATGTAGGTAAGTTTTTCAAGTTCCTTGTTTCTTTCCCTGATGTTCATAAGCATTGAAGACAAAAGAGATGCGAAAGCGCTCAGGAGAATAGCGATAATGATTTTTACTGTAAAATATACTCTTTGATGTGTCATAAACTGGTCTATTTTTAATACCCAGTACTGGTTCAGAATAGGGATTGTAAATTCCTGCGGATCGTAGAATTTCTGGGACTTTGACTTGATAAAAGGCACTGTATTTATTGACGTGGAATCTATTACGCTCAAATCGAATTCATAACCGTGTTTTTCTATTCCTTCAAGGTTTATTCCGTCAAAAATTGCGTCTGAACTAATGATTATTCCTGCGTAACCCCAGTACCTGTCTGTTTTTGCCGGAACATGGAGAGGATTGCGCAGAAGAAAATATTTCTTGTTGTCTTTTCCCGTAAAAGGGCCGTTCAGCGAAGGAATTGTTTTGTTAGGTCTGGTATTAAAAGCTTTTTGGAATGATTTGTCTGTGTCCAAGTTCTGCAAAACAATGTCGTTCTGGTCTTTAGGAAAAAAATATTTTGGTACATCGCCTGGAGCTATTGCAATGGAACGTATGCCTTTGAATTTGTAGGCAAGGACAGTGGAAACCTTTTCAAAATCACTTATTTTTCCGTCACCCTGAATAAGTAGGGGTTCCCAGATGTCAAGCATGCTTAAATAGTTGTTTATGTTTGCGTTTATTTTTGACATTACGGATTCCGTTGTATATACAAGACGGGCCTGTTTGTCTTTGTTATCGTTTTTTTTCATGGTGACAATTATTACGGCGGCTACACCCAATGCTGCAATCAGTACCATTAACGGAATTTTCTGCTTTATTTTTTTTACTATGGACATAATACAACCTGAATATAATATAGGAATAGGTTCCGCGTGCTGTACGCAGATACTATTCCTATATTATAAACTTAATTCAGAACTTTGGCTACAAAAAAAACCGGAGTGCCGCGGTTGATTAAACAAACACACTGCATTCCGGTTTTATATAAGTCCGTGGTTTTTTAGCAGAACGGATTTTCGTCAGGGTAGCGTACTTCCTTGGGCTGGTTGTAGGCAATGTCACCGATATTAAGATACTGGAAAATTGTGTACAGGGCTTTTCCGCAGTTACCGAAGGCTACAGCTCCGTGGTGCGGATACTGTTTTCCGATAAGAACATGCCTGTAGAATCTTCCCATCTCTGGAATTGCAAAGACTCCTATTCCTCCGAAAGACTTTGACGGAACATTGAGTATTTCACCATGTGCAATGTATGCCTTGAGCTTCGTGTCTGCCGAAGACTGGAGCCTGAAGAATGTAATCTTTCCGGGCTGAAGGTCTCCTTCAAGGGTTCCGCGTGTAAAGTCAGGTGTTCCGCCGTTTTCGAGAAGACGGTTCTGGATAAGCTGGTACTTTACTGCAGGATTGCTTGCCTTGTTGAGCATGCACAGCGGTGTGTTTCCGCAGTGGAATGCCATGAATGTATCCTGAAGTGTGTACGGATATGCAGATTTTCCCTTTATGGAATTTTCGTACATGTCACGCGGTACTGAATTGTTTATGTCAAGCAGTGTTACCGGTGCTCCGCTTACGCAGGTTCCGATGTATTCAGAAAGTGCGCCGTAAATGTCTACTTCGCAAGCTACTGGAATTCCGCGTGAAGCAAGGCGGCTGTTTACGTAGCAGGGCTCAAATCCGAATTCTTTGGGGAATGCAGGCCAGCATTTGTCAGCAAAGGCAACATACTTTCTGCTGCCCTTGTTCTGTTCAGCCCAGTCAAGAAGGGTTACTTCGAACTGAGCCATTCTTTCAAGAAGATCCGGGAACTGGTTTCCGTCCCCAAGTTCTTTTGTCATGTCTTCGATTACTGACGGAATGCGACTGTCCCCTTTGTGGTTTCTGTAAGATACAAGAAGGTCAAGCTCTGAATTTTCCTGGATTTCTATACCGAGGTCATAAAGTGCCTTGATTGGTGCATTGCAGGCAAAGAAGTCCTGCGGTCTTGAACCGAATGTGATGATTTTGAGGTTTTTGATTCCTATTATTGTTCTTGCAACAGGAATGAAGTCTTCTATCATTTGTGCAATGTCGTCTGCTGTTCCTACAGGATATTCGGGAATTACAGCCGGAATGTGGCGCAGGTTGAGGTTGTATGAGCAGTTGAGCATTCCGCAGTAGGCATCACCGCGGCCGTTGATAAGATCTTTGTCTGATTCTTCGGCTGCCGCTACAAACATGCACGGGCCGTCAAATTTCTGCGCAATCTGAGTTTCTGGTGTTTCGGGGCCGAAGTTTCCGAGAAAAACGACAAGTGCATTGCATCCGGCAGCCTTTACTTCTTCTACGGCTTTGAGCATATCTTTTTCGTTTTCTACGGTTGTCTTTGCTTCAAAAATGCTTCCTTTACCGGCGAAAGCTTTTGCAACTGCAGCTCGCCTTTTTTCTGACAGCGAGATGACAAAGCAGTCACGGCTTACTGCAATGATTCCGAGTTTTACATCGGGAATATTTGTGAATTTTTCCATTTAATCTTTCCTCCTGAAATGGATTCTTTCCAAAAAAATACAGTGAGTCTCTAAAAAGCCAGTTTACCAGATTGTTAGAGATAATTTATATTACACCCTCAAAAACCATTTGTACATTTGAATTTTAGTGTAAATGTATTAGAAATTTACATTTTCCTGGCTCCGGAAAGTTCCTTAAGCCACCGTTTTCTGTTCCCCTAAAGCTGCGAAAGATCTTTGTATACGCTTTTGAGTGCAGGGTAAAGTTCTTTGTAAATTTTATAATACTTTTCATACTCTGCGGAATTTTCTGCGCACGGTTCCGTTTTGTCGCGCATTTTTATTACGGCAGAGCAGCCTTCACTTACGCTTTTGTATATTCCGGTTCCGGTGCCTGCAAGTATTGCAACTCCAAGAGCCGGACCTTCTGTATTGGAAATTCTCAGTACAGGAGTTTTCATTACATCGGCAAGCATCTGTCTCCAGACATCGCTTCTGGCACCGCCACCGCATACCTGCATTGTGGAAGTGTCTACTCCCATTCCGTGGATAATATCTGCAGAATCCCTCTGGCTGAATGCAACGCCTTCCATTACAGCCCTTAACATATGTGCACGTGTATGCATTGCAGAAAGGCCAAAGAAAACACCGCGGCAGTTGGGGTCAAGATGCGGAGTGCGTTCTCCCATGAGGTAGGGAAGATACAGCAGTTTGTCACATCCTGGCGGAACAGTCTGCGCTTCTTTGTTCATTATGTCGTAAGGATCTGTGCCCAGACTTTCTGCAACGGTTTTTTCTGCCGCACAGAAATTATCCCTGAACCACCTTAGTGAAAGACCTGCAGCCTGTGTTACGCCCATAACGTGCCATGCTCCGGGAACGGCACAGCAGAAAGTGTGGACTCTTCCTTTGGGATCAATTACAGGTGAAGATGTATGTGCAAATACAACACCGCTTGTTCCGATTGTAGTAAATGCAGTGCCGTCAGTTACTGTTCCTGTACCGACTGCGGCCGCTGCATTGTCTCCCGCACCGCCTGCGACAGGAGTTCCTTCGGGGACTTTTGTAAGTTCGGCGGCTTCTTTTGTTATGCGGCCGGTAATTTCAGGAGATTCGTACACTGTACCCAGAAGAGACTTGTCTATCTGCAGCTTTGACAGAACCTCGTCTGACCATTTTCTTCCGGGAACGTCCAGAAGCTGCATTCCGCTTGCATCGCTTACTTCTGTTGCGAATTCACCGGTGAGTCTGTATCTTACATAGTCTTTGGGCAAAAGAATATGCGCGCATTTTTCGTAAATGTGCGGCTCGTGGTTTCTTACCCAGAGTATTTTTGATGCAGTAAAGCCCGTAAGAGCTGGATTTGCGGTTATGGAAATAAGACGTTCAGCACCTACAAGGGATGTTATCTGTTCACATTCTTTTTCTGTTCTCTGGTCGCACCAGATTATGCTTTTTCTTAAAACTGCGCCTGACTTGTCCAGCATGACAAGACCGTGCATCTGACCGCTTATGCCTATTCCTTTGATGTCAGATGGATTTATGCCCGATTTTGAAATTACTGCCGACATTCCGCCGCACGCAGCCTTCCACCAGTCTTCGGGATCCTGTTCTGCCCATCCGTTTTGTGGCTGGTAAAGTGGGTATTCTATTGTTTTTGAAGCAATTGAATTTCCGTTTGTGTCAAAAAGAACTGTCTTGGTACCGCTTGTACCTAAATCTACGCCGATTAAGTATTCCATACCAGAATTATACACCCGTAAAAGCGTGCCGGAAAGTATGATAATTTGAAATAATTCATTTGTTTTTTATGGAAATATTGCGCTGCAAAACTAAGTTGTTTAAGGCTTTATATATAGTGGAAAACCATGGAATAAATGTGACAAAAGCAGCGTAAAAGAGGGTGTGTATCTTGACCAAAAAGACGTGTTCTGATAAAATAATATACATCAGTTTTATGCGCGACTAGCTCAGTTGGTTAGAGTACAAGCATGACACGCTTGGGGTCTTTGGTTCGATTCCAAAGCCGCGCACTTAAGGTCCGGAAACTCTTCCGGGCTTTTTTTTTGCCTTCTACTGTCGGTCCTTTTTTCCCGGAATAACCAGAATAAGAATAACTGCAAGAATATACGGAAGCGCCAGCAGTATTGATGACGGAAACTGTGCAAACGCCGGAATATTTTGTATATTTGCCGAAAGATATTCTGCAAAGGCAAAGAGCAGTACGCACTGAGCCGCAAAAACAGCATTTTTTCTTCCCAGAAAAACAGCAGCCAGTGCAGTCCAGCCGCGTCCCGACGAAATTCCTGGAACATAAGAATCAATTCTTATGGCAAGACATGAACCGCAGAGGGAAGCACAAACGCCTGCAAGAACCCACGAAGCACACCGGTATTTGTCTGCACTTATTCCGCGGGCTTCAAGGACACCGGCTTCACTGCCTGAAATTCTCAGTTCAAGGCCCGGAATTGTAAAGGCAAGAAAAAATACAATTGCTGCCGAAACGCACAGACAAACTGCCGAAGTAATGCCCCTTGCCGCAGCCGGGTTAAAGATAAACGCTTCTGAAAAAAGTACACCCCTTGTGCCGAATATAATAGAAGAAAGAAGTGTTGTCAGCGAAGAAAACAGAATGTTCATTGCAAGCGCGGCGAGAAACATATTTGCTTTAAGGCGCGTGGCCAGCCGTTCCAAAACAAAGACCAGAGCCGCTACGCCCAGTACGGACAGCAGTGTTCCTGTTACGGGGCTTCCCGTAAAAACAGTGAAAGTATAGCAGAGAAAAGCCCCCAGATTGGCGGCACCGTCAAGAAAGAGAGCCATTCTTCCTGCATATTCGCTGGCCAGTCCCCCTATTGTCATTGGTAAAAGAGGCGCCGCGATGTTCAGTATGGAAAGAAATGCGTTCATTTTATTCTCCTGCCGGAACTGTTTTGGCTGATGCTTCTTACGCTGAATACGGATATTGCAAAAAGGACAATTCCCTGAATAATTCCGCCTATGTCAAAACCAAAGCCGTTCATAAGTGAAATTCTGTCTGCAAAAGTGTAAAGCCACGCAAGAAAAAGCGATGACGGAATAAGCATAAGCGGGTTTCCCGAAGATAAAAGTGCGGCACTGAGTGCGTTCCAGCCTGTTCCCAGGTAAAAGCCTTTGTGGCATGTAAAATATGTCATGCAGACTGCCGTGAATCCTGCAAGTGCGTGAAGTGCTCCTGATACCGCCAGGGACGAATATGTATACGGATATGAGGCAAATCCGCAGTAAGATGCAAATTCCGGGGCTTTTCCCCAGAGTGACATTTTTCTTCCAGAATATGTCCTGTACAGAAAAAGCCTGGCTGCAATGCAGAAAAGCGGGCATAAAACAAGGCTTATCTTTGGCATCCTGTAAGCTTCACTTATATAAGGAAGTGCCAGCATGTTTGTGGCCGACGTGTTTTTTGAGGCGCTTATGAACCCGTCTATAAGCGGAATAACGGCCGCAGAAATTATAAATGAAGTGAGAAGAGGCTGTGCACCGCGTTTTTCCCAGAGAAGGGCAGAAAGAAGTCCCAGAAGGGATCCCGAAGCAAGGGAAGCGGCCAGTGCAAGTGCAAAAACCAGAGGTGATGGGCCCTGTACATAGACAAGAACTGCGCAGCCTGCAAAACCGCCTGCATATATTTGTCCTTCGCCGCCAAGATTCATTGCACCGCATCTTATTGAAAGAAGGGCGCCTGTTCCTGCAATCATGAGAATTCCGGCTGAAGTAAGCATTGTCATAAGGTAGTACATTTTTTAGCCTGCCTGTTTTGAAAAAGAAAGTTTAAGGATACCGCTTTCAAGAGTATATACGCGGGAACACAAAGTAAGCGGAAAATCTTCTGCTCCAATGAGAATTACGGCTTTTTCATCTGAAACGAGGGAAAGAATTCTTTCACACAGGCGTTTCTGTGACGCAGCATCAAGTCCCTGCATGGGGTTGCACATTATAACAAGACTGGGGTTTGTAGAAAGCTCGCGTGCAAGAATGAGTCTCTGGAGCATTCCGCCGCTAAGGTCAGAAACACTCTGCTGCGGGGTGATTTCTATGGCTGCGTCTTTTATTAGGTCAAGCACTTTTTCTTCTGCATCTTTTTTTGTGTACACAGAAAGCATTTCTGCGACTGTAAGCGACGGGTTTGAAGCCCTGTATGTTTTGTCGGACGGAATAACGGCAGTTCCGTTTTTTCTAAGGAAACAGGGGGTAAGGTCTGCTGCTTTTATCGCAGTTTTTTTCTGCTGAGCTGAAAAGAATGAAACCGTTCCTGAAAGGCCGTCTTTTTCCATTCCGCAGAGAGCATCTTCAAATGTTTTTAGAGAAGAGTCACCCGGCGATGTAACTGCACATATTTCACCGTAGTATGCCTGCAACCCTGCGTCTGTTACCGGAGGGCGGTTTTTTGGTCTGCATGAAAAGCCGCTTATTTCCAGACAGATTTTGTGCTGCGTTCCGGTGTTTGTCTGCTGAACAATTTGCGCGGATTTTTCTGTAAAAAAATTCCTGTCTGCCAGAGAATCCGAAGCCCTGGCGTAAAAGTGCGACAGTTTTCCTTCATTAAGAACCGTTACTGTATCTGCGTTGGCTGTGGCTTCGGCACGGCTGTGGGTTATTACAATTATGCACATTCCTTTTTGCGCAAGGGTTTTCAGAAGTTTGTAAAGTTTTTCCCTTTCCCCTTTATCAAGAAAGGCAGAAGGTTCATCAAGAATAAGGCATTTTGGTTCGTAAATAAGGGCTGCCGCAAGTGAAGTGTAAAAGCGTCTGCTTCCGCCAAGATTTTTTATTTTTTCATCCGGAACAATACCCGGGTCAATTTCTGCAAGCTGCTTTTTGATTTTTTCTGTCTTTTTTTTACCGGTAAAGATTCCTGTTCCCAGAAGAATATTTTGCAGTACAGTAAGATTTTCTGCAAGAACCGGACGCTGGCGTACAATATATATTCCTTTTGACATTGCGTCTGCAGCAGAAACAAAGTGCGTCTGTATTCCGTCAATAAAGATTTTTCCGCCTGAAGGTGAAAGGCTTCCCGAAAGAATCGAAACAAGGGTTGATTTTCCCGCTCCGTTTTCTCCAAGAATCGCATGGATTTTTGACCCTCCGAACGTGATAGTTATTCCGTCGAGGGCAGTTTTAAGCGTGTATTTTTTTGATAAATCCTGAATGCAAAGTTCCATCAGTTGCTTTCTGAAAGTGACTCTATGAGAACGTCCATTTTTTCCCTTATCGAGGGGCTTACCGAACTTTCATAAAGCGGGTCATCCCTTACAAATTCAATGTATCCGTCTGAAAAACCTACTGTGCGCGTCTGTCCCCATAAAATCTTTCCGTTAAGGTAGTCAAGTGCAGTTTCTTTTGCGGCTTTTTTCTGAAGAACCAGGCATGAAGAAATGATTGTTCCCGGTGCTTTTGAAAATGCATTTTCGTCAAACCATACAAGGTGAATGCCCAGTTCCTTTGCAGCAGAAATTACTCCTCTTGAAGCACCGCCGCAGATTGGAAGAATTACGTCTGTTCCCGAAGAAGCCATGGCTTTTGTAATTTCGGCACCTTTTGAAGCATCGTACCAGTTTCCTACAATTCTGAAGTCACAGACGGTTTCAGGAACGGCGTCAGAAGCACCCTTTGCAAAGTAAGGCATGAGTACTTCATTCATTACAGGATATTCCTGGGCTGCAATGAGACCTACGCGTTTTGTCTTTGAAAAAAGGCCTGCAATGTACCCCGAAAGATATGCCTGTTCCTTTTGGTTGTAGCTTACTGCCGCCATATTTTTGTTGCCTGAAACAGCCGCATCCAGAAAGATGAACTTCTGTTCCGGGAACATTCTGCTTACCGGCTCTGCAATTTCGGGAAGGGAAGGGTTTGACGAAATTATTACATCGAATTTTTTTGTTGCGGCAAGGGCGGTGAGTTTTGTTCCCCATTCTGCCTGGTTTGTTCCAGCTTCTGAAACGGTAACCGAAGCTTTTTTTTCTGAAACTGCATTGTATTCCTGAACAGCTTCCTTTACTCCTTCTGCAAGATTTGCGTAGATTGCAGAGTCGGCCATTATTCCGGGAATGTATACTGCAATTGAATATTCAGATTTGTCTTTTTTTGCTGAACACGATGACAGTACGAAAAGGTTTATTACTGCAAGAGAAACCAGTATTGCCGGAATTTTTTTTGAAAAAATGTATTTAAGAACTGCGGATTTCATATTTCCCCCAGAGAAAAATATAGTTTTATTTCAAACTAATGTCAACCGTTCTTTCTTTGCTGAATCTACGTTTTCTGACATTTTGAGCAGCAGTGAAAGAAGAGTCTGCTTTTCTTCTTCAGAAAAATTTTTGTAGCAGACAGACAGTAGTTCCCTGGAGATTGATGAAGTAAATGAATTGTATTCGCGGCCTTTTTCTGTCAGTGAAATGTATTTTGTACGGCTGTCTTTTGTACCTGATTCTGAAGTTACGAGCCCTTCGTCGCACAGTTTTCTTATTAAAACAGTTGTGGTCGACTTGTCCCTGTTTATGCGGCGGGCAATTTCTCCCATAGAGAGAGAGCCGCTGTTTGCAAGCTGAAAGAGTATAAAGCCGTGTGATGAAACAAAAGGTGCTTTTTCTGAAAGCATTTTGTTGGTAAAATCGGCACTGGCCGCGTGTATGTGGGAAATAAGCGATAAAACTGACGAAACTGAATATTCCATTCGTAAAGTCTAGCATATTTTTTTGTTGACTGTAAACTGTGATTATATTAGTATTTTTATATGTTTAAATTCTTCTTTAAAAAGAACTTTTTTGATGTCTGGGACAATCTCTTTCATGTTATTGCCTGCAATCTTATTTCACTGGTTGTACTTGCACTTTCTGCATTTTTGTGCTTTGCTGCGGTTTCTGTTCCGGAAGGGAACCTTGCAAGAAATGTGTGTACATTTGCAGCCGTTGCGGTTTCGTGCATTCTTATAAGCATTTTTTCCTTTGCAGAAGGAAGCAATGCGGCCGATGCTGCGTCTTTTGATACACCGCGCTTTTTGGACTATTTTAAGTCTGTAGTTCCTTCTATTAAAGACGGTGTACTTTTTGGACTGTTGTCGGCTCTTCTTGCGGGAATTGCATTTGTAAGCATTCCGTATTATTTTAACATGTACAGGGCCGGCGGAACAGCGGGTTTTGTTTACCTTCTGATTGCGGCACTTATTTTCTGGTTTATTGTAATTACAATACTTGCCCTGCAGTGGTTTCTTCCAGTCAGATCGCTTATGGGAAACAACTTTGTAAAATGCCTTAAAAAGTCGTATATAATTTTCTTTGACAATCCTGCCTTTACGCTTGGTGTAGCCCTGGTAAACGTGCTTAACATTGTGCTTTCTGTAGTTACACTTGGACTTGTTCCCGGAATGAGCGGAATAATCATTACAAATACGAATGCACTCAGGCTTCGCCTTTACAAGTATGACTGGCTTGAAGTTAACCCGGACCTTACGCCTCAGGAAAGAAAGAATGTTCCGTGGGGAGACCTTCTTGCCAAAGACAGGCGCGTTGTAGGCGACAGAAAGCTGCGTTCCCTTTTCATGCCGTGGAAACAGTAAGCTGCAAACAGTAGCCAAGAAACCTGCTTTGTGATAGACTTTCCAAAATATCTTGCCAGAAGTGGCTTTGGCCAGTGCAATCCGGTGCCGGCCTATAGGAGTTTAAAAGTTATGGAAAAGAAAGTCGATCATTCATGCACGCTTGATAAGATTATAAGCCTTTGCAAGCGCCGCGGATTTGTTTACCAGTCCAGTGAAATTTACGGCGGTCAGGCCGGTGCATGGGATTACGGTCCGCTTGGTGTAAATTTAAAGAAGAACATTCAGGCTGCCTGGTGGAAGGAAATGACACAGCTTCATGATGATGTAGTTGGTCTTGATGCTTCCATTTTTATGCACCACAAAACATGGGAAGCTTCAGGACACGTAGGCCACTTTTCCGACCCTATGATTGACTGTACAGAATGCAAGGCTCGTTTCCGCGCAGACCAGCTTATTGAAGATTTCTGTTCTGCACATTCAATTGTTCCGCCAAAGCCTGTTGATACAATGAGCCACGAAGAAATGAAGGCTTTTATTGACGAAAAAGGCATCCACTGTCCTACCTGCGGAAAACACAATTACACTGATGTACGTGAATTCAACCTTATGTTCAAGACACATCTTGGACCTGTTGCAACCGATGCATCCCTTATTTACCTGCGTCCTGAAACCTGTCAGGGAATTTTTGTTGACTTCAAGAATATTGTTCAGTCAAACCGCATGAAGATTCCGTTTGGTGTAGCACAGGTCGGTAAGTCATTCCGCAATGAAATTATCTTCAAGAACTTTATTTTCCGTACCTGCGAATTCGAGCAGATGGAAATGGAATATTTCTGCAAGGAAGGAACTGATGTAGAAACTTTCGAACGCTGGAGAAAAGAGCGCTGGGCATTCTACCTCAAGTATGGTATTGCCGAAAGTCACCTTCAGTGGCACCACCATGACAAGCTTGCCCACTATGCAAAGGACGCATACGATGTTCAGTACAAGTTCCCGATTGGTTTTGAAGAAATTGAAGGAATTCACAATAGAACTGACTTTGACCTTACACAGCATTCAAAATTCAGCGGAAAGGATATGTCCTATATTGACCAGGAAGACGGAAACAAGAGCTTTATTCCTTATGTAATAGAGACTTCTGCCGGTCTTAACCGCAACCTTCTTATGTTCCTCTGTGAAGCTTACGAAGAAGAAAATGTTGGAACAGACGGTAAGGACGACTACAGAACAGTTCTTCACTTTGACCCGCGTCTTGCTCCTGTAACTGTAGCAGTTCTTCCTCTTATGAAAAAGGACGGACTTGCAGAAAAGGCACAGGAAATCCGCAATATGCTTAAAGAAGATTTCATGACCGACTACGACCAGAGCGGAACTGTAGGAAAGAGATACCGCCGCCAGGACGAAATCGGAACACCTTACTGCGTTACTGTTGACTATGATACACTTGATTCAGCAAGTCCCAATTACGAAACAGTTACCGTACGTTTCCGTGACAGCATGAAGCAGGAACGTGTAAAGCTTTCAGAACTTACAGGCTTTATTCATAATGCAATCCGTAACTACAAGAGTGTGGTTCGCGACTAAAAAGGCTAAAGAAAAATAACACTTGCGGCTGTCCAAAAGTTTTGAAACACTTTGTTTCTTTTGGACAGCCCGCTCTTTCTGGTGGAAAAATGGAATACGTTGCGCTTGGAAAATCAAATCTTCTTGTAAGCAGAACAGCATTCGGTGCCATGAGCCTTGACTGTCCTGAAATAAACTCCTGCGGTGCCGAAGCAGAAGAAAAGGCCTGTGCTATTGTTCATCAGGCTTATTCCGGCGGAATGAATTTTTTTGACACTTCCCGTTCCAAACCGGAATGTGAACAGAGACTTGGAGCGGCCCTTCACGGTATAAGGCATAATGTAATCCTTGCTACAAAAACTGCCGCTCAGAGTGTACAGGAACTGCGCTCTGATCTTCAGGAAAGCCTGCAGGCACTTAATACAGATTTTATTGACCTTTACCAGCTTGAAAATCCTTCTGTTCTTGCGCAAAAAGACGGCCGCGACGGTATTTACAACGAACTATGTTCCCTGCGAGACAGGGGAGTTATAAGGCATTTTGGAATTGCTTCAGAAAACCTTGATCTTGCCGAAGAAGCCATAAAAAGTGGTCTTTATGAAACCGTTCAGTTTCCTTTTAATATGATTTCTTCTGAGAATACTCTTTCACTTGTAAAAATGTGCGATGAAAATGACATCGGGTGTATTGCCATGCAACCTCTTAACGGCGGTATTGTAAGCAATGTTCCTCTTGCTCTGGGGTTTTTGCACCAGTATGAAAACGTTGTTCCTGTCTGGGGAGTTCATACGCAGGAAGAACTTCACCAGATTCTGTATTTCAACGACCATCCCCCTGTAATTGATGAAGAATTCAAGTCAGAAGTCGAAAAAATACGCTGCTTCTTTAATTAACATAGCGGATAAAAATGACAGCCTGCTGAAATTACACCCTGTATTTTATTTTTTTATGGTCTTCAGTGCGGCAATCAAATCTGCAGATTCCTTTTCGTTCATCTGACGCAGTATTTTCAGATTGGTTTCATTTGTCTGTACGGTAATTGGGTTTCCGTCTGCGTCTTCTTCACCCATAATCTGAACAACCGGATTGCGCGGGTTTCCTGGAGTTACATCTGTTACCTGTGCGGCTTTTCCGTTTGCAAGATAGACATAGGCTCCGATGGGGTAGAGTGACATGCTGTACAGAAGCGCTTTTACAACCGTGTCGTCATATTGATGGTTTTCGTTGCGCAAAAGTTCAATCATGGCTTCGTAAGTGGTTTTTGCTTCCTTGTAGTGTCTTGGCGTCGTTATTGCTTCGAATGAACAGGCAACTGCAATTATTTTTCCGTAGAGGGATATATTTTCGCCTGTAAGATGCCGCGGGTAACCTGTTCCTGTTTCACGCTCGTGGTGGTCAAGTACACCAAGCTGAATGCTCAGCGGGAAATTTGCTTCTTTAAGAATGTTGAATCCAAGAATTGTGTGGGTCATCATCTGTGACTTTTCCATGGGAGTAAGCGGCTTGTCGTTCATGTAAAGTTGCGGTGGAAGTCTTATCTGACCGAGTTCATGCAGTATGCCGGCAACACCCAGTTCAATAAGCTTGTCTGCATTCATATTCAGCTGGAGTCCGATTGTAATTGCAAGAACTGTGGAACGCATGCTGTGTGTTACCAGAAAGTTTTTGTTGCGCGCTTCGTAACTGGGAGAAATACGCAGAATATAGCGTGTGTTTTCACGTACAAAAGTGCAGAGCTCGCCTACGGTTTCACTTATTTCCTTTATGTTAAGCTCTTTATGTGTTGCGTAGCGGGTAAACATTGCATTTATATAAGCCATATATTCTTTGTAGACAGCCTGGACAATTTCGAACTTTTTTTTGTCATCGGCTTCTGCCATAATTTTATGGTTAATGTTTTCCTGGGCAAGGGCAAATGCGTTTTCTTTTTTTACCGGAATTTCGGGTTCTTCAGTAACAGTTGGTTTTGGTTCAGGTTTTTGAGGAGGCGGAACAGTGAGTCTGTCATCAGATTCGTCAAGATATTCCGAAAGGTCTACTGATTCTGTTTTTCCAAGAACTGCTTTTTTTGCGGGATCTGAAACTGCGCTCTTTTTATTTTGAAAGGCTTCTGCTTCTGCAGTTTGGGCTATACTGATTTTTCCTTCTGTATAGACCTGTGTGAAATTCCATTCTTTTAGAGCCCTAATCTGTTCGCCCGTAAGGGGACTGGGCGGCATTACGAGTAAAAAAGACTTGTCCAGCATGAGAGGTTTGTTAAAATAAGTGTTCGGCTTTAATTCTGAAATTTCATAGGTATTCATTTTCGTCTCCCGAAGTTCTCATGTGTCTTCTATATAATATCGGCATGTTATATGCAAAACTGAACCTGTAAATGCAAATGCCCATTTAAAAAACGAAAAGACCAAAGCTAAGAATCTTTGGCCTTTCCAACGGAGATCTTATTTCTCCTGAACCTGGATGTGGTTCTGGAGTTGTACTTTACACAGGCGTCTGGATGTCTAAAAAGAACCGCCTGTGTAAAGGAAATCACAACACGATAATATTATCGGTGAGCGCCAGAAAAACTTTATAGTAAGATGCTTTTATTTAAAAACTTTTTGCATTCTTCTGCAGATGTAAAAAGCTGTTCATAGAGTATTCTCGAAAACTGAATCTGGCCGGATGTTTCGCCGGTATTTATATCTTTTGTAAGAAATTCCAGCCGGCTCTTTGTCGGAAAAACGAGTTCTGCAGCCTGTTTTGCGCCGGAAGCCAGAATTTTTTTGTCCAAATCTGAAAGAGTGTAGAGAATTCTGTCTGTTTTTTCAGGTGCTGCCAGTGCCCTGTTGCAGAAATTTATTCCTTCGCGGGCAATATCTGACAGTTCGTTTAAATCGTAAAGAAATTCATTTAGAATATGCAGGAATTCACTTTTGTCTGCATTGATCGTCTGTGAATTTTCGCACAGTATTGAATTCTTTTTTTGCCTGATGTCGGGAAGATCCAGCAGGGCTTTTGGAAGTTCTGTTTTTATTCCTTCGATAAAGAGGCTTTTGTCTGAAAGAGAATATGTATCAAGCCCACCTAGAGCCGCTTCTGTACAGTTTTTTTTGAACCATTGTGCAAAAAGCAGCATTTTTTTGTCGGTAAATATTCCGTTTCCGCAATAGTCCTGTTTTTTGATGAGCGCACCGTTTATCAAGGCCACTGTTCCTTCAGTTTCTGCCGTATTTAATCTTGACGAAACTTCATGGGCTTTCTGTTCAAACTGGGATCCTCTTATATGCGTCTGTCCCTTTGGAAAACCCAAATCCAAGCCGGCCATAAAAATAACATTTGCTCCGCAGTAACGTGCAAAATCCCATGCAGTTGTAGAAACACTTCCCCCGGCTCCAAGTCCCCAGCCCCGCGACCCGCTTTTGCTCATCCGTGACTCAAAGTATTGCCCGATCGGGAACTGCGAGGCGTAAAGTACTTTTTCGCGGCAATTGAATCTGAACACAGAAGGCCAGGCGGCAATTTCTGTAACAAGAACAGAAGATGGAGACTTCAGGAATTCAAGGTGAAGCGAACAGTAATACTGCGGGTCAGACAGCAGGATAAAGTCTGGTTCAATTCCGTACTGAAGGCATGAATGAAGGGCTGTATCTACGCAGACAGTTACCGTTTTTTGTGAAAGCTGCTTTAAAAGAAGCAATGTGTCAGAAAGTGTAGGGCCTGCCGCAAGAATCAAAAATGGAAGGCCGCTGAATTTATTGCGGAATTTCTGTATTGTGTCGCAGAGAATAATCTGTTTTGCATTGATGCAGCTGTTTTTGAGCCAGAGCCTGCTGAATTTCTCGAGCGTTTTTTCGTTTACGCTGTCTCTTTGTTTTCCTTCAGCAAGAGTTTCTTCTACTGCAGAAAAAAAATCACGGTCATGCTGAATCTGCGCATTGTTTTTGAATACAAAAATTTCTTTGGCATTGTACCGATCCAAAAGAGATTGCGTCTGTTCCTTTGAAGCGCCAACGGCAAGAATAAGGTTTTTGTGGCTGAATATGCTTTCCCAGTCAGTTTCATTAAGGGCCGCCAAAAGTCTGGAAGGATTGCTTTCTACAAGAATGATTGCGGCTTGAGGAAAACGTTTTGCAAAGGCCACCGGTGCATAACCCAGCCCGAATCCCAGAAATACGGCAGCAGAATATTTGTTTTCGTCAAAGGCTTTTACTGCCTCTTCGGCTTCTTTTTGCGGATTGTATTTTGAGTGAAGGGGAATATTGTTTTCTATAACCGTCGGCTGACCGTTTTTTGCACTTACAATCTGTAACGGTGCCGGTGTACAGTCCTGCCATAATTCTGAAAGCCCGGGGAATCTTTCTTTGAGAAGCTTGAGGTTTTTATTTAAAAGTGAGCTCAATCTCTGTATTCTCCGTGTATGGCATTCCCGGCTGCGGGTTTTGTGCCACGACCCATCCTTCACCGGTAATTTTTATATTGGCTGTTTCAAGAAGGGGAATTATGTCGCATTTTGGCCGCCCCAGAAAGTTTGGCATGGGTCTTCCTGGAACAAGGGCGAGTGGAGCATTGTCTTTTATTGTGATTTTTCCTGAATGTTCAAGGCTTGCCGCACCGTTTCTTGTCATTCCAAGATGGTCAATTATTTCGTCGGCGGCCTCTGCAATTACAGGGGCTACAATTCTTCCGGCGTAGGTTTCTCCTTTTGCCTTTTCTATTACTATATAAAGAATTATCTCGGGCTTTTCTATAGGAAAAATGGCCATACAGTTTGAAAGAAAGTCCGTGTTGCTGTAACCACCGTGTACTGTGTCTGCCATCTGAGCTGTTCCGGTTTTTACGCCTATTGAAATATCACCGAGTGCTGCCCGTGTTCCTGTACCGCTTTTTGCAGTTGTTTCCATGCAGCTTAAAAGATATTGTGCAGATGCAGCGTTCAGAACACGTTCTTTTGTCTGCGGTTTGTGAATGTATTTTATGTTGCCGTCTACATCGGTTATTCTCTGTATTACAGTCAGCTGAATCGGAACACCGCCATTTGCCAAAGCTGTAGCAGCCTGAACCATCTGCAGTGCACTTACGCTTATTTCCTGTCCTATAGACATTGTGGGTTTGCTTCGTGCAGACCAGTACCGGTCATTCACATTTTTTACAGAACCGCGTGTTTCTGCAGGAAGTTCTACACCTGTACGTTCACCGAACCCGAATTTTCTTATATACGAAAGAAAAGTGTTTGTTTCCATTCTTTCACTCATCTGTGCAAGTGCGTCGTTGCAGGAATATTTGAGCGCGGTTCTTGCATTGATCCAGCCGTGGTGGTCAAGACATTTTATCGTAATTGTTTCGCCAAGGTTTGTCTTTCTCTGGTAGATTCCATCGCAGAGAAAACTGTCGTCAGGTGTAATTGAACCTGCATCCAGAAAAGACGCCACTGAAAATATCTTGAATACACTTCCCGGTTCATAGGCCGCAACTGCAGGTCTGTCTATTGTTTCTTCTTTGTCTGCAAAAGAGTAGGCATTAAGGTTTGCAGAAGGCAGGCTCACGTACGAAAGAATTTCACCGTTTACGGCATTGGCGGCAATAAGCATTATGTTTTCTGCCATTGTTGTTTCCATCGCGTTTTTTGCAATTTTTTCGAGCTTGTACTGAAGATCTGCGTCTATGGTAAGATAAATGTTGTCACCGTGGATTGTTCCTGTTTCCCCGGGTTTTGGTTCAGGCTGAAGAACCGACTGCTGCGAGTATTCTATTCCGCTTAAGCCCCGTCCTGCATCTCCCATGTATCCTATAAGCTGGCTGGCAAGACTGTTTTCTGGATAAATGCGACCTGGAATTTTGTCGAATTTAACAAAATCGGCAAATTCTGATTCAGACAGAATTTTCTGCAGTTCATCACGCTGTGCTCTTGAAATCTTTTTTTTGATGTAGGTAAAATTCGGGTTTGTGGCTGTTCTGATTTTTGATTCTATTTCTGCAGGATCCATTTCGAGTGTTCCTGCAACAAGAAGGGAAAATGTTTCCGGGGAGCGTATTTTGCTTGGTGTAACGCCAATGTGGAAAAAGTCTGTCTGGACAGCGAGCTGCTTGCCGTTTCTGTCAACAATTGCTCCCCTTTCTACAACAGGAACTCTGACCCTGGGAGCCGGCTGCTTGCCGAGAGCAAGTGAGAAAAATTTTGCATAAACAACAATCATTATGGCGGCGCAGAATACAAGACAGAAAATAACCCTGCCTTTCCTGAAGAATCCTGTCATTTTATGATAACCCTGCCTATTACATTTTTTTCAGGAACAAAACCGTATGCCCTTGAGTCTACGGACTGTGCGGGATTGTCGCCCAAAGCCAGAATAGTTCCTTCGGGAACACGATCCGTGCGGCAGAGAAGATGGTACTGGTTTTCAGAAAGAGGATATTTTTTACTTCCCACAATGAGATTATAGCCCGAATTCAATGAAAATTCCAGTGTATTGCCCGAAACAGCAGCGCACCGTTTTACAACAAGATTTCCGTCGTGCAGGTAAGTTATTATGTCATTGACCTTTGGTTTGTTCCAGTTAAAAAAAACGCTGTCACCGAACGGTTTTACAGGACCGTAGGCAAGTTTGCTTACTGCGATTGTCTGACCGTCCCTTAAAGTCGGAAGCATGGACTTTCCGCTGACAGTCAGAATATCAACTGCAAACAGTTTTAGAAAAAGACCCGCGGCAAATCCTAGAAATGCGCATTTTACGGCGGTTTTAAGTAGTTTTGACATTCTTCTCCCATCAATTTGAATTTATTCTAATATGGAAAATGTTTTATGTCGATACACTAAGCATGGAAATAATAAACTGTTCTGATTTTTCGGGCTATGGAAAAAGATTTGAAAACCGTTCTTTTCTGAATTTTTCTTTTGGAAAGGCTTCAGGAGCAAGACACACTTCACGTTCTGTTGCTGCACATTCTGTTTCATTGAACCGAAGTCTGCGTTATTTTAATTTTCATTCTTTTCTGAGTGAAGCAGAAGGACGCTGTGTTCTTGCCGCAAGAAAATTGCGTTCTTTTATAAAAAGCCACGCTTCTGTAATTCCGTTTATTGCGCTTGCGGCTTTTGTTCCGTTTATTGTTTCTGTACTTCTTTCTTTTTCTGAAGGATTTGCACGCCGCGTAGATCTGGGGATTTCTGCCGCAGACAATTATGTCTTTCTTGACTCTGCAATGACCGATTTTGCATTTGAAAGAATCGGCTATTTTGACACAGACGGAAATGTTTTTTCAGAAAACGGGCTTCCTGTTTCTGCAAAAGCTTCGTTTAAGGAACCCGTTGTTTTTTCTGAATATACTGTAAGACCCGGAGATACAATCAGTGGAATCAGCCTTAAGTTTGGTCTTTCAAATATTTCTACCCTTATTGCTGTAAATAAAATTGACAATGTAAGATCTGTACGATCTGGAACAAAAATACGTATTCCTTCGGTGGACGGTCTTGTTCATACAGTTTCATCAGGAGAAAGTCTGGGGTCGATTTCCTCAAGATACGGTGTAAGCATAGAAGACATTCTTGATGTTAACGATATGGCTTCTGATGTTCTTAAAACCGGCTCACAGCTTTACATTCCCGGTGCACGTCTTGACAAAAATACTCTGCGCCGCGCTATGGGTGAAACATTTATCTGTCCTCTTACTGTACGGTGGCGTCTTACATCAAAGTTCGGTTACAGAAAAGATCCTTTTTCCGGAGTTGATTCGCATCATACCGGAATTGATATGGCCTGTCCTACGGGAACTTCAATCCGCCCTGCAATGAACGGAACAGTTGCTGCTGCCGGCTTCCATAAAATTTACGGAAATTATGTTATAATAAGACACTTTGACGGATATCAGACTTTGTACGCGCATATGAGCAAAATTCTTGTTTCAAAGGGCGACGAAGTTTCTGTTGGAACAAAAATCGGTCTTGTAGGAAGTACAGGATATTCTACCGGACCGCATCTGCATTTTTCTGTTTACAAAAACGGAAGACTGGTGGATCCAGCGACAGTGCTCAAGTGATGGTAAAACAATGAATGCAAGAATAAAAATAATCAGCGCTTTTCTTTCTGTAGTTCTCTGTACCGGGGTGGGTTTCAAGGCTCATGCCGGTGTATTGTTTTCTGATTTGAGTCTTGGAAGTAAAGACGCACTTTTGTTTACCGTCAAAAATGATATTCCGGGAACAAAAAAATATGAGAGTGTATTCCTTACAAAACTTGGAAAAAACTCTACTCTTGATTCACCAAAAATTTTAACATGTTTTCCCGAAAAAATGGAAGTTCTTGATGAAGGAAAAAATCTTCAGGTAAGAAACCGTTACGGAACAGCATGGTATTCGTTTAGTGAAGATAAGTTAACATGGATTTCCCGTGCAGAAAAACTTCCTGTTGGATATTCTGCCGTAAATTCACAGAGCGTAAGTCCTGACGGCAGGTGGATTTGTTTTGTAAGGGCAGACGGAATCTGCCGCGGAAGTCTTGTGATAATGAATGCCGTTACTATGGAAGAAAGAATTCTTGTTGACTCTCAGACTCTTGGCGGAAGTGATGTCAATATACGCTGGTCACCTGACAGTCGCTTTCTTCTTTACGAAAACAACGGAAGCATTTATTTTGAAACGCCTGAATCGTTGTTTAAAAATGTGCGTCTTTCTGAAAGTTACCGCAGAATCGGGCAGGGTTACATTGACTGCGTAAGATGGACCGAAGAAGGTGATATTCTTTATATCAACGGCGACATAATTTACAGAATATACGGCAACGAACTTTATACGCGCGGACTTTATGCATCGCTTGTAGGAAACGGAACAATTGTAGGAAGGCTTTCTTCTGCATTTGATTCCATGCATGACAAATTCTTTTGTGACCCGAACGGCACCCAGATTATTACAATAACCGGAAACAATCTCATAACATATTGTACGCTCGGGTCGGTTGGATACGATTACGCAAAAATAAATGCAATTTATCCTTTGTCTGCACTTGGCGGAAATCCGTTTTCTTACGATGTATTCTGGACTTCAGAAAGAAAACCTCTGCTTTGGATTGACATGATAAGTTATTCTTCCGGAAAAAAGGTGAGTTCACTTTTTACTCTTTTCGACAGGATGGCAAGACTTTTTGAAACAGAAAATTCTGTCGCGCCGGTTTTGTCTCCTGACAGAAGATTTGTTGCATATTCCGGCCCCAAAAAACTGTGTATCTTTGATGCACTCAGCCAGAAACCCAGAACAGAAGTTGCAGGCGAAGAAATACATTCACTTGCATGGCGCGACTCAAGAAATCTTATTGCAGGCGGTGAAAATTCTGTAAGAGCTTTTAGAGTCCCGTCTTCTGAGTCTGCAAAGACTGAATCTTCTTTTTTGTTCCTTTCTTCGGCACAAAACTGCGGTTGGGAAAGAGATTCTGTTTACGCTGTCTCTTCCGGAAAAAAATATTTTTATAAAGAAGCATCTTCTGTCTGGTCAGAAGCAAAACTGAATTCTGGTACAGAAATTTTTTCAGAAAAAAATGGAAAGTTCAGAGTGTTTACGGGAGCTTCTTTGAACAAACTTTTTGACAATGCAATTTATGTACGTTCACTTTCTGGAGGAACTACAACATATTCTGTTTTTCCTGAAACAGATGAAGAAAAACCTGATGCAAAAAAAATAGCCCTTGTTTTTGATGCAACTGACAGCGCAGACGGAGTTGCCTTTGTGCTGAACTCTGTAAATTTTTACGGAATAAAAACTACATTTTTTATTAACGGTGAATTTATACGGCGCTATCCTTTGGAAACAGTCCAGCTTGCTTATGGTGCAGACTGTGCATCCGGATTTTATTCAAATGCAAATCTTGTATCGGATGATTTTGCAATTGATGCAGATTTTATAAGGCGCGGTCTTGTCAGGAACGAAGATGAATTTTTTTCTGCTACAGGAAAAGAACTTGCACTTTTGTGGCACGCTCCTGAATACCGTTCAAGTGAACTTATGCGCAAAGCCGGAAGTGATGCAGGCTACAGATACGTGAATGCCCTTTCTGCAGAAAATGACTGCGAAAGTTCCATAGAAAAAATACTCAGTTCACTTTCTGACGGAACAGTTCTTTCTGTTAACGTAGGAAAAAGCGGAAAAGCCAGAAGTGAATATGTATTTGAAAAAATCAATTATCTTATAGCCTCAATTCTTGACAGCGGCTATGAGATAGTTGACGTGCGCGAAATTATAAAATAAATTCCGCAATTGTTTTTGTTGCGACTGACCAAAGTGAAACGCGTCTGCTGCTGTCCCGGTCTGCAACCAGCGGAACTGATTTAAGAAGTGTGTCGTCTATTTTGTAAACAATCTGTCCGTAAGGCGCTCCCTGCTGAACCTGGCCGTATATGTATGAAGGAATATTTATTTCTGTACGAACTTTTTTTGCACAGTCTTCTGCGTCTGTTCCTGTTATGAAAGGAACTGAAAAAGATGCATCTTCTGCCGGAACAAGATTTACAGAGTTCACCTTTGAGCCAAGAACAGGAACAGAATATTTTCTTTCTTCACTGTCTGTGTACGGCGCAAATTTTCTGAATGCAAATTCCATGAGGGCTGTTCCATCTTCGTTTCTGTATTTGTTTCCTTCTGCAGAACCTGTTCCGGGACCGCGCATTGTTACCGAAATAAAGCGGCGGTTTCCTCTTTTTGCAGTAAGCGCAATATTGTAACCGCTTTCGTAGATAAAGCCTGTCTTGAGCCCGTCGCAGCCTTCCAGTTTTCCAAGAAGTTTGTTTGTGTTGTATTGGACTACAGCCTGACCGTCACCCTGCGCGCGCTGGCTTTGAGGCAGATTGTGTTCCAGAGGATAGCGCAACACTTTTTGTGAGTGAAAGTCATTTATTGCAAACGGAAATCTTTCTATATAAACTTTGCAGAAAGCAGCAAATTCTTTTGCTGTAGTAATGTTCTTTTCACTGTAACCGCTTGATTCTACAAATTTTGTGTTTTTAAGACCAAGTTCATTTACGGTGCTGTTCATCTGCATGACAAAATCTTCCATATTGCCGGCAACATAATTTGCAACTGCTATTGACGCATCGTTTCCGCTTGCAATGGAAAGACCAAGAAGAAGTTCTCTGAGAGTAACCTGCTGTCCCTGTGCCAGAAACATTATTGAAGCGTCACGCGGAAGATTGATTGCCCAGCTTTGAGGCGGAAGGGGAACCTTATCGTCGAGCGATATTTTACCTTTTTCTGTAGCATCAAGAACAACATACATTTCTACAAGTTTTGTCATTGAAGCCGGGGGAATAAGTTCGTCTGCATTTTTTTTATAGAGAATATTTCCTGTCTGTGCATCAATAAGAATTGCGCTCTGTGCGTGTACGGGAATTTCTGCCGGAACAGTTTTGTACGGAAGTTCTTTTACAATCTGTAGTCTTTCGGGAAAAAGTGTGTCGAGTTTTTTCTGGAATTCATTCTGACTTTGTCCTGCAAGGGATTCACATTCTTTCGGGTAAAGTATATTGAATAAATTCAAAATTACGGGTGTGACAATAAAAATAGAGATTGCCAAACCCGCAAGAAAAGAAGCAAATGTTTCTTTTGATTTAATGTGCATTGCCGGTTACTCCGATTTTGAACTTCTGTTTCTGAGACTTAAATCTGCAACTGCAATTGCTGCCATTGCTTCTACTACGGGAATAATTCTTGGGCAAAGGCATACATCGTGGCGACCTTCGATTTTTATGCTGCATTCAGACATTGAAGTATCGACTGTTTTTTGTTCCCTGTAAATGCTGGGAACGGGTTTTACTGCTACCCTGAAAATTATTTCGTCACCGCGTGAAATTCCACCTAGAATTCCGCCGGCGTTGTTTGAAGCAAAGACTGCATCTTTTTTCATGGAATCATTGTTTTCGCTTCCTGTAAGTTCAGCTGCATCGAACCCAGCACCGAATTCAATTCCTTTGACAGCTCCTATAGAAAGCATTGCGTGTGCAAGAACAGCATCTATTTTGTCAAATACAGGTTCTCCAAGTCCTGCCGGAACTCCTCTGATTACACATTCAATTATTCCGCCGGCGGAATCTCCTTCTTTTTTTAATTCTTCGATTCTTTTTTGCATAATGGCTGCAGCGTCTGAATCTGGAGCACGCATCAAATTTTTTTCTATCTGGGATTCATCTGTTTTACTGCATTTTATTCCGGCTGCTTCTTTTGTGTAGGCACAAATTGAAATGCCTTGTTCTTTAAGCAGCATTTTTGCAAATGCACCTGCAGCAACCCTGGCACAGGTTTCTCTCCCGCTCGAACGTCCGCCGCCTCTGTAATCGCGTATGCCGTATTTCATAAAGTATGTGTAGTCTGCATGACCCGGCCTGAATTTGTCGCAGATATTGTTGTAGTCAGATGAATGCTGGTTTGAATTTCTTATGAGAACTGCAATCGGTGTTCCTGTAGTTTTTCCTTCGAACACGCCGCTAAGAATTTCTGCCTTGTCGCTTTCGTTTCTTGCTGTAACTGCGGCTCCCTTTGTACCTGGTTTTCTTCTGTCCATTTCGTGCTGAAGAAATTCTTCATCTGCTTTAATTCCTGCAGGGCAGCCGTCAATTATGCATCCAAGCGCGGCTCCATGGCTTTCACCAAAAGTTGTTACTCTGAATATTTCACCAAATGTATTTCCTGACATATATACGTTTACCTCGCATTCTGCATTTTACCGAAGTTTTTGCATTAACTCAACACGGCTGTGTACATTTATTTTTTTGAAGATTTTCTTGTTGTGTGTAGCAACTGTAAGTGGAGAAATTTTGAGTTCCGCAGAAATCTCTTTGTCTGTTTTTCCTTCTGCTATAAGAAGTGCAATCTGTTTTTCTCTTGCCGAAAGATCAAAACTGTCAAGATTGCCGGTGCTGTCTTTGGGATTATCCTGAACTGCATGCTGCTTTTCTGTTTTTTTCTGCGGCTCTTCAATAAATGAAGTTTCACCTATTCTGCTCATTGTTGAATGTCTTATTTTTTGCGATACCGAAATTACTGCCTGAATTTTCTGTGTCAAATCTTCAATAGAAAAAGGTGTAACAAGACAGTCTGCAAGTCCTTTTTTAAACAGCCGAGACATGTTTTCTTTTTCATTTACCGGAGTCATCATAATAAAAGGAATGTCCTGCGTAAGGGAGTCATAACTGCATTTTTCAAAAAGTTCAGCTCCGTCTATGATTGCAAGATTGTAATCGCTGATTATCAAATCCATGCGTTTATAGTCAGGTGAGTTCAATATTTCAAGCGCTTCTGCTCCGTTAGATGCAATTGTTACGCTGCAGCTATGGGACAGAATATTTTTTATAAAATTGCGTTCCCCGGTGTGTCCTGCAACAAAAAGAATATTCGGCGGTGTTTTGTATTCCGGAAGAAGACCAAAATCAAATAAATCATTTTCCTGCACAGAGATTGTTTTTTTTGATTCCTGCATAATCATTGAGTCTCTGACCATAACAGACGGCTTGTCTTTGTCTGCAATAATTTCTGGGGAAAACTCAATTTCAAAACGGCAGCCACCTGCAACTTCCAGTGCGGTCATCTTTCCGTTGTAGATTTCTATCGTGCTCAAAACAAGGTTGAATTCTATACCATCACTTTTTTCGAAGGTATTGAAATCTGCTTTTTTTCCTTTGACAAGAACCGGATAAAGACTGGGGAGTGCAGACTTTAAATTGGAAACAGTTATTCTGCTTGTTGCGCTGAGCATAAAACTTTTTCCTGAGTTTCTGAAGTTAACGGGAATTGTTGTTCCGCGTGGGGAAATTTTCAAAACCGATGCTATAAAACTGACCATAATTATTTCCATTATATTGCAGTCCGCATAGACTACGCAGTCAGCTGAAACTTCTGTTGTTACTGTAATTTTGTTTTCTTTTACTGCGGCTGTTTTTTCTGAAGCTTTTATGCAGCTGTTAAAAAACGGAAGAATCTGTATGGGAACATTCTTGAGTTCATTTTTATTTTCAAAAACACAAACTGCTTTAAGATAATCATTTATTCTTGCAGAATTATATTTTATTATATCAGCATATTCCTGTTCGTTTTTTTCTGAAATTCGTCCTGCCAGAAGGGCGGCTGCATTTTTCATTACAAACGATGATTCTGCAAGTGTTTTTATTACCATAAAGGTGAGTGAAGTTTTTTTTCTGAGTTCAGAGTAGTTTTCTTTTGTATATTGAAGCATCGTGCGTACCGAAGAATATTTTTGCCTGAACGTTATTCCGACAGTGTATATTGCTGGAAGTGTAAGCAAAAGAAAGTCGGTTGTGAAAACAAGATTGTCTTCTGTTTTGCTGAAAAATGTAAGGAATGAAAATTCCGGCATGGTTCTTAGAATAGATGCACTTTGCATAATTACAGAAATGATAAGTCCCGGAGTCCAGAGTGTAAGAATAAGTTTTGTGTTTTTGTCAAAATATTTCAGATCCGAAAAAATGCAGGCGCAGAAAATTGTCTTTACGGTAATCATGCCTATTACAAAAATGCAGAACATTATTGCAGGTGAATGTACAATAAAACAGAGAATGAGAATTCCGGTTGAAATTGTAAGAAGAAACGGCAGAATTATGAATGCAGTTCCATCCTGTTTTTTTCTTTTTAAATGAACTGTAAAAAATGTGATTAAGAAAATAACATACAGAACGGTAAGAATGTACATAATTCTTACGCTGTGCGGAATTTTTGTCATAAGCCCGTTCCAAAGATAAACCGGTCCTATGCCTCGCATCTGCATCTGAAGAATCGTAAATGTAAAGGCCGCCCCAGCAAGAGCCAGATATGGCTTTTCTTTCAGTCCGATACCTATCGCAAGAAGCATTAATGAAATAAGAATAAAAATTCCAAAAATGCAGTAAGTATAGAATTCCAGAAAACTCTGGCTGCTGTCAAAAACGCGCTTGGGAACAATAGATACAATCACCGGCGAACCGATGTAAGAAACAAGCCTTATGCGGATATGGTGTTCTTTTTCTTCTGGAAAAGTAACTTCGCTGAACGGAATGCAGAGTCTCCAGTTGGGATATGTAATTTCATCTGTCGAAATGCTTCTTCCGGTGCGTCCCAGAAACTTCCATTCATCGCCTGTATCAAGGAATACTTCGGCAAAATCTATGTGTTCATGGCCAAAATAGAGATAGTAATCGCTTCCTTCTGTCTGTTTTGTGTCGGAAAATGTCAAGTCCAGCCACAGTGTTCCTGTATAAAATCCCGGGTTGAACGGAATTTTTACTTTTTTCAGTTCCTGAACGGGCAGATTAGAGCATTTGTATTTGTTTTCTTTGTCCAGATATTTTTTTGCTTTGTATGGAATTGACTTGCTTTTTGGGACAAGAACGGACTGTTCTGTAAGGTCTGGGATTATTTTTTCGTTGTGAGGGGAAGATGCGTGGGCCCGAGCTGCAAACAGAAAAAGTGCTGTATATATGAAAAACTTTATTGATTTTTTGCTAAAATGGAACATATAAACAGTATAACTCAAGTTATTTCAAAAATAAAGGTTTTTATACCATATTTAGGGTATAAAAATACTATGTTTAGGGTATTTTTGATTATTGAGTGTACCCATTTACAGGGGTATTATTCACAGCGTCAGGTGTTACAAAGATAACAATGGCGGGATGAGATTAACATATATATTACTAAACTTATATTTAAAAATGAAAGAAACTGGGCTGTCCTTCTGATACGGACGGCCATTTTTTATGCCTTTCTGCTTAAATATGCTGAATATTGATTAATTTACCATAAAATGTAATAATATGCAGTCAGTCAGAAGGCCTTTTGTAAGCCGAACGGTTATATAACGCAGGCTTTTTGCTGATTTTCTATACTTATTGTAGGGGCTAATTATGGCAAAACTTCAGGGATCTTACACAGCTTTGATAACACCCATGCTTCAGGACGGGAGCGTAGATTATGAAGGGTTTAGAAAAAACATTGTTTTTCAGCTGGAGCAGGGAATAGATGGACTTCTTCCCCTCGGAACAAGCGGTGAAACTCCGACACTTGATGAAGATGAAGAAGAAAAACTTCTTGATGTCTGTATTCCGCTGGTTCGTGAGTTTAACAGCAAAAACGGTAAAGATGTAAAAGTTCTTGTCGGTGCCGGAAGCAATAACACAAGGGACGCAGTACGTTATGTTGAACGTGCAAAACGTCACGGAGCGGATTTTGCGCTTGTTGTTACTCCCTATTACAATAAGCCGAGTGATGAAGGTATTTACCGCCATTTTGAAGCTGTTTCAAAAGTTGGTGTTCCCATTGTTGTATACAACATTCAGGGTCGTACAGGAAAAAATATTTCTGTTTCCCTCCTCAAGAGAATTGCTTCACTTCCCAATATTATTGGCGTCAAAGAAGCAAGCGGAAATATTTCACAGATGATGGAAGTCATAGAAAAAATAAAGCTTGCAAACCCCGACTTCTCTGTAATGAGTGGCGATGACGGGCTTACACTTCCTCTTATGGCTGCCGGCGGTGACGGGGTCATTTCTGTAGTTACGAACATGATTCCGGGACTTATGACACAGATGGTTCATGACTGCATGAAGGGTGACTTTGAGTCTGCAAAAAAGATTCATTACAGACTCCAGCCTTTCTTTAGGGCAGCTTTCTGTGACGGAAACCCCATAAGCATAAAGTATGCAATGAATGTAAAGGGAATGGCTGCAGGTGCTCTTAGACTTCCTCTCGTAGAAGCGAATCCTGCCGCACAGGAAACAATAAAGGCTGCAATAAAGGAATGCAATCTTTAGTCATATAAAAACGCCGGTTGCAGTTGCCGCCGGTATTTTATGGGAGAATATTATGGAAAAGATTTCTGTTGGTATTTTGGGTGCAACCGGAATGGTTGGCCAGCGTTATATAAAGCTGCTGGATAATCATCCGTGGTTTGAAGTAACTTATGTTGCTGCATCTCCCCGCAGTGCAGGCAAACTCTATAAGGATGCCGTTGCAAGCAGGTGGCTTATCGGTTCTGACATTCCGCAAGGTGTTGCAAATCTTACAGTACAGGATGCAAATGATGCTTCGCTGGCTTTGGGAAAGTGCAAGTTTGTATTCAGCGCACTTGAGATGGGAAAAGAAGAAATAAAGGCTCTTGAAGAAGCTTATGCTGCAGAAGGAATTCCTGTTGTTTCAAATGCCAGTGCAAACCGCTGGACAGATGACGTTCCTATGCTTATTCCCGAGATAAACAGCGCCCATCTTGATATAATCAAAAAGCAGCAGGCACACCACGGCTGGGACAAAGGCTTCATTGCAGTTAAGCCCAACTGTTCTCTCCAGACTTATATGATGCCGCTTTATGCACTTATACGCGCCGGCTATCCTGTAAAAAGAATGATTGTTACGACACTTCAGGCAGTAAGCGGCGCCGGTTATCCCGGAGTTTCCAGCTTTGACATGATTGACAACATTGTTCCCTATATTGGTGGTGAAGAAGAAAAGACCGAACGCGAATGTCTTAAGATTCTTGGAACTGTCAGCGGCGAAAAAATACAGAATGCAACTGCACCTGTAGTAAGTTCTACATGTACTAGGGTTCCGGTAATTGACGGACACACTGCAACAGTAAGCCTTGAATTTGATCTTCCCGAAGACAAAAAGCCGTCCCTTGAAGAAATTGAGCGCGTCTGGACTGAATTTTCGTCTGTTCCGCAGGAATTAAAGTTGCCGTCAGCTCCGGACCATGTCATTGTTGTACGCCACGAAGAAAACCGTCCGCAGCCAAGACGTGACCGCGAGACAGAAAAGGGAATGGCCTGTGTAATAGGAAGACTCAGAAAGTGCAATGTCTTTGACGTAAAATTTGTAGCACTAAGCCACAATACAAAAAGAGGTGCTGCCCTCGGCGGAATTCTCAATGCAGAACTTCTTAAGGCCAAAGGCTTTTTTGACAATCTTTAATCAGTTTTTGTAGAATGTCTTCAGGGCTGTCTTTTGTATAAGGCAGCCTTGATTTTTTTTAAAACAATTCCCCTTCGCGTACGGTTTCGCACTGAACGTCTTTCTGAACACTCATTGTGTCACTTAAAATTCTTTTGAATACTTCCATGCAGACTCTGGCGTCGTCACTTGCCCTGTGTGCTGCCATAACATTTATACAGAATCTTGAAGCAAGGGACTGCAGTTTATACTGTCCTTTCTGCGGTTCAAGTACCAGTTTGGGGTAAGCCCATCTTGCCAAAGGCAGTGTATCTATACATTTATTTTTGAGCGGGCCGAGCGCACATCTTTCAAGACCCGCGTGCATAAATCCCAGATCAAAAGGGGCGTTGTGGGCAATAAGAACTGTGTTTTGTGTATCCAGATATGAAAGAAAAGAAAGAAGCGCAGAACTTTCAGAAACACCGTCCTGTGCCATGCCGTCTGTAATTCCTGTCAGCTGTTCAATAAACTGCGGAACCGGGACCGGCGGTTTTATTATCTTGTCGAACGGGGCTCCTATAATGCCGTCTTTCGAAAACTTTACGGCTCCTATTTCAAGCATAAAGTCAGATTCGGCATGAAGCCCCGTGGTTTCTGTATCAAAGGCTACAAACACTGTTCCGCTGTAGAATTCGCGTGCAAGATGTTTGTAGTCCCTGATAATACGAAACTGCCCCTTAGTTTGCTGCATCAAGAACAGCCTGTATCTCTGCTGTTATTTTATTGCAGAGGTCGTCGGCATCTTTCTTTGCTGCGCTGAGTGCTGCTTCTGTTTTTGCAGAAACAGGAACTGTGCTGTTTATATAGAACTTAATCTTTGGTTCTGTTCCGCTCGGGCGTGCGCTTACGATTGTTCCGCCTTCAAGAATAAACTGAAGAACGTTGCTCTTTGGCCATGGAAGTGAAGCTTTCTTTAAAGGTTCTGCAGGGTCAAATTCAATCTGCTGCTGGATGTCGCGGATTTTTACAACACGCTTTCCTGCAAGAGACTTGAGTCCGTCTTCACGGAGCTTTGTCATAATTCCCTTCATTATTCCTGGGCCTGAAACCCCCGGGAAGTTCTTGCTGATTGCCCTGTCTTCAAAAAGACCGTATTCCATGTAGAGTTCGTTAAGGCGTTCGAGAAGGCTCTTTCCCTTGCTTGCCCAGTAAAGTGTCATTTCTGCACACATTGCAGCTGCCGAGATTCCGTCTTTGTCCCTTGTTTCTGTTTCTACAAGGTAACCGTAGCTTTCTTCAAGACCAAAAGCGTAGTGTTCGTTTCCTGTCTTTTCCATCTGGCCTTCATCGTATGCAATCCACTTGAAGCCTGTAAGACATTCCTTTACTTTGACACCATAAGATGCAGCGATTTTGTCTACAAACGGGCTTGTTACAATAGAGCGGATAAGTACCGGGTTTGAAGGCATCTTGTTGAATTCCTTCTTTGAGAGAAGAACATAGTCTGCAAGAAGTGTACCCATCTGGTTTCCTGTAACGAGAACGTAGTTTCCGTCTTTGTCTGGGAATGCTGTTCCGAAACGGTCTGCATCGGGATCAGTTGCCATTACAACATCTGCCTTTTCCTTCTTTGCAAGCTCTACAGCCATTTTGAGTGCCGGTGCTTCTTCAGGATTCGGCTTTTCTACTGTCGGGAAGTTTCCGTCACCTTCGCGCTGTTCAGGAACGGTTATTACATTCAGTCCAAGATCCCCAAGAACTTTTTCTACATGCATTGCACCTGTTCCGTGGAGCGGTGTGTAGACTACCTTTACACTGCCGGCCTTTTCCTTGATGAGTTCAGGGCGGTAAAGGTTTGCCTTGATCATTGCCTGGAACTTGTCATCGATTTCTTTGTCAATAAGAACAATAGAACCTTCTTTGATTGCCTGTTCCTTGTCGATGAGCTTTACTTCCTTTACGGCGTTTACTTCGTCAATAATTCCCTTGTCGTGCGGTTCAACAACCTGTGCACCGTCGTCCCAGTAAGCCTTGTATCCGTTGTACTGCGGCGGATTGTGGCTGGCTGTAACTACAACACCGGTTTTGCATCCGAGAACCCTGATTGCAAAGCTCAGTTCCGGGGTAGGGCGCATTCCTGTAAATGCATAGGCTTTGATTCCGTTTGCGGCAAAAACTCTTGCTGTAATGTCTGCGAACTTGTCGTGGTTGTTGCGGCTGTCATAAGCGATACATGCGCTCAAAGTTCCGGCTGCTGCTTCTTTCGGGAAAGCCTTTATAATGTAGTTTGCAAGCCCCTGTGTAGCCTTGCTTATATTGAGCGTGTTCATGCGGTTTGTTCCACCGCCCATGACTCCCCTGAGTCCGCCTGTTCCGAACTCAAGGCTCTGGTAGAATCTGTCTTCGAGTTCTTTCATATCCTTTGCGGCTACGAGATCTTCGACTTCCTTGCGGAATGATGCATCTTTTTCTTCCGCGATATACTGTTTTGCGCGGTCAAGAATTTCCTGTTCGTTCATGAATATCTCCTGTCTGAAAATACTTTTTTTTGAATACTGCTTTATAAGTGTATCAGTTTTTTAAGTTCTTTTCTACTGTTTTCCTATTGCATCTGCCCGCATAAGAATTGATGTTTCCCATTCCAGAAGCGAATGTTCTTCCTGCGGTTTTATTCCCTTTGTGTCGCACATTACTCTGAATACGCTTTCTGTTCCGCTCGGTCTCATCCATATAAAGGCTTTGTTTGTTCCCGAAGAGTCCATGAATCTTATTTTAAGGCCGCCGTTGCCGTTGTTCCAGTCGGTTGCGTTTTTGATTTCTTTTGTACCGTTTGTCGTATCTGCGGCGTATGATTCAATTCCGTATTTTTCCTTAAGTTCATCACGACGTACCTTCCATTCCTGTTCAAAAAGTTTCTGGAACCTAAGCTTGAGCTTTCCCTTGTCTTCGGTCTTTACGTGAAGAACTGCACGGCTTTCGCTGACTCCTGTTGTTGTGTATGCCGGAAGGGAAGCAAGTATGTCAGAAAGTGTAAAGTCGGGTTTGTATTTGTTTTCCTGACCTGACTTTATGCACCACAGATGGAAGAGACCTGGTCTTATTGTTCCGTCGTGTTCAAGGCTGTCCCTTATTGCAAGAAGTTTGATTATTGCAAAAATTGTTGCAAGAGGATCCCTTACGCTTGAAGGGTATGTTATGTTGCCGCCGTTGCTTCCTTCGCCAAGAATCCTTACGCTGTAACCTTCTTCACGCTTTTCTCTGGCAAGGTTTACGACATTTGCTTCTCCTACTTCGGCTCTGAATACACAAGCTCCGAATGCCGCGCAGATTTCGTCTGTTCTCATTGAAGTAGGTCCGTTTACAGCAACTGCAATTTTTGATTCTGTTCCGCTCCAGATTGAACATGAGATTTCTGCCGCAACACAAAGCGCAAATACTTCCTGCGCCGGAATTGGTTTTGCGGCTTTGGAACTGTCATCCCAGTAGACTATGTTTCCCCTGTCTCCGTCGCAGTCCGGCATGTAACCCAGTTTTACATCTGTTTTTCCTGAATTCTGAAGTTCTGTCATAGCCTTTGCGCAGTGAACAAGGTTTTCGGGTTCAGGAATAATTGCGTGGACTATCTGCCCCGGATTGTCATTGAAGGACAGAAATTTGATTCCGCGCTCTTCCATGTATTTTCTGTCTACAGAAAGCGTTCTTGCCGAACCGTTCATGTCGCACAGAACAGAAACCGGTGATTTTGAAAGTGCATTTTTTATTTCTGAAAAGATTTTGTCCTGCTTTTTTTTCTGATCAAAGCCGGTTATAACTTTTCCCAAAAAGTTTTCATATTCGGCAAGGGCCTGCTTTTTGTATTTTGCAATGCTCTCCAGCACTTTTTTGAGTGAACTTTCGCTGCATTCCGCAAGAAGACGGTCTGCGTGTTCTTCTGCATTTACGGCGCCGCATTTTGCCCTGAAACTGTCTGCGAGTTTTTTTGCTTCGCTTCCCGGAACAACACCGCCGTCATTAAGACCGAATTTTATTCCGTTGTGGCCGACCGGATTGTGGCTGGCAGAAATGTAAAGAAAACCGTCGAGTGTTCTTGCATAGGCCATAATTTCTGGAGCGGCTGAAACCGAAAGAAAATGGACCTTTATTCCCCTGCATAAAAGTGCCCTTAAAACTGCATCTGCAATTTCGCTTCCTGTAGGCCTTGTGTCTGTTGCAACCGCGATTACAGGCGATTTTTTCTGGGTTGCGGCAATTGTATATTGTGCAAAAGTTTCTCCTATAAGGGCACAGAGTCTTCTGTTTGCAAGCCCTATGTGTTTAGATTTGCTTTCTTCGTTATTGTTTTCAGTAAAAATTTTGCGCCATCCCGACGCCGACAAAATCATGTTGTGTTCCATATCTTTTATTATAACAATATTTATTTTGATTAGCAACTTTACAGACCGTTGTCTAAATCCTAGTTTTATAGTATGATTTAGGAATGAGTTATAATAAGCTTGAGATGCCAAAAAACGGCGATCTCGTTGTAGTGGGACTTTCAGGCGGAGTCGATTCGACTATGACCGCGCTTCTTCTTAAGGAAGCCGGATGCCGTGTTGTAGGAGTCACAATGTCTCTTTGGAAAAACGATATTCCAGGATTCCCCGAAGATCCGAATATGAGAGAAAGCTGCTATGGTCCCGGAGAAGAAAAAAATATCGAAGAATGCAAAACCTTTTGTGAGGCAAATGACATTCCCTATTATGTGATAGATGTTGCCGAAGAATACAAAAAACAGGTTCTTGACTATTTTACTGCCGAATACCGCGCCGGCCGCACGCCCAATCCGTGTATAAGATGCAATCGTTTTATAAAATTCGGTGCTCTTCTGGCCGGAATCAAAAATCTAGGCATAGACTACGATTATTTTTGTACAGGACACTATGCGTCGGCTGTGCGTTCAGATGTTTCACTCTCAGAATCTTACGGAATAACGGGAGACTCTGAAGGCAAAGACAAATATCCTGTTCAGATAGCATGCGCGATGGATGCAACAAAAGACCAGGCATATTTTCTTTACAGAATTCCGTCTGAAGTTCTGGAAAAAGTAAGGTTTCCGCTTGGGGAATACAAAAAGCGCGATGTCATTGCAATGGCTGTCAAGAAAGGACTTGTTGCTGCCGGCCGCGAAGAAAGCCAGGATTTTGTTCCTGAACAGCTGTTTGAATATCTGTTCAGCGATAAGCCTTCTGTTCCCGGGGATTTTATTGATATGGACGGCCACGTTCTTGGACACCACCGCGGAATAGAACATTACACTGTTGGACAGAGAAGGGGACTTGGCGTAAGTGCAAAAGAGCCGCTTTATGTTGCAGCAATAGACAAAGAAAAAAATCTCATTGTTCTTGGTAAAGATTCTGATCTTTTCTGCGAAGGGCTTATTGCAGACGATCTTGTCTGGCCTGCAGATTTTAATCCTTTAAAAGAATTTGATGCGCTTGTAAAGATAAGGCTTGCCTCGCGTCCTGTTCCTGCAAGAATTGAACCATGCGGCAGTACAGAAATAGGGGGAGATGCCGTAAAGATTACGTTCAGCGAACCGCAGCGCGCAGTTGCCCCGGGACAGTCTGTCGTATTCTACAGGGACGGCGTTATCTGCGGCGGCGGAATAATCTTGGAATCAATTAAGAAAGGTTCCGCGTTTGCCACGCAGAATCAGTAAACGTCCAGGGCGTATGTTACTGAAGTTGCCGTTCCAAGAATATTGGTGACGGTAACAGAAACTGTATTCCGACCGTGGGTAAGCTGTATTATGGCCAGAAGTTGTCTTTCTGCGTCGGGGTACAGTTCCTGCGCGGAATAATTTGAGTTTCCTGTTGCACAAAGAAGACCTGCACTTTCTTTGAGAGTGTCGTATGATATGGACTCTACTGTAGCACCGTTTATTGCAACACTTGTTCTGTAAGGAACCGCAACACTCTGTCTTTTTCTGTAAAGTGAATAGACTCCTGCCGGAATGTATCTTTCCCATGTAAGATTGTGTGATTTTCCGTCCTTGCCGTCCATTGTAAGTGTACCGACGGCAAGTGGCAGTTCTTTTCCTACGCGTGGCATAAGAATTCTTGGGTTTATTACCGTGGCGTTTTTTGTGTCAATTACTTTGAATTCAAGACAGCTCTGTCCTTCCTGCCAGCCCGAGTTTCCGCTTACACCGAGTTTTTCGCCCGATTCTACTGTTTTTGTTTCATAGAGTTTTTCTGGAATTGATTCGTCGTCAAGATTTGCATAGACTGTAACAAGATTGTCTTTGTGTGCTACAGTAACTGCATTGCCGAGCGTGGACTCAAACCAGCCGAAGTCATCACCGTGGTCTGTAATAACGGCTGTAACGCGTCCTTCATATGCTGCCTTTATTTCTGAATTGTCCTTGAATATAAGAGATGAACTTATTGTTCCGCCCCTGAGCTGCCCGAAGTAAGAAAAAAATGAATCTGAGGCTGTCTGTTCCTGCGGCCAGTCGAATGCAAAAGCTGCAGAAGAAGAAAGTGCGCATAAAGCGACTGCAACAAAAAATGAATTCCTTGTTTTCATAAACTATTCCCTCGAAACTGAAATTTTTGAAATTCTGTCATCGCGTCCTACAAAAAGCATGTTGCCGCGGACCTGTATAAAGGCGCTTGAACCTGTGAACGAAAAGGATGAAAGTTTGTGGTCAGAAGGCTCTATGGCTGTAACGGTGTAGGTATCTGCGTTTCTGCTCAGAACAAAAACAATGTTTTCTACCGCAGATTCTTCTATCTGGATAATTCTTCCGTCAATGGGAATTCTGGAACTTTTGAGTGTGTCGAGATTTGCTATACCAAGAAAACCTTTTGCGTCGTACCAGACAGTCTTCGAGTCCGAACTGAATTTTACAAGAACCTGAAAATTCTGTGAATTTTCAAGATATTCGTGGAATATAACCCTTGAGTGCCCGCTGTTTTTTTCGGTAACAACGAATCTCTGTTTGTCCTGACCGCTCACACATGCAATTCTGCTGCCGTCCTGCGAGATACCTGCTCCCAGAATGACTTCGTAAGTGCTTCCGCCGGGAGAAAAGCGTTGTGTCTGGTTGCCACTGTTGTCAAAAGAAACAAGCGTTCCGTCTGCAAAACCGGCTACTGTTCCGCCTGTGCTTGAAGAAAATGCGGTTACCGGGGCATAGCTTTCATATTTCCAAAGCTGTGAACCGTCTTCTGCGTACATGCCGAATGATGTTCCGCCAGGGAAAAACATATACATTCTGTCTTCTTCAAAAAACGGAAACCCCGGAGTGTCCATGCGTCCTGCAATTTTTGCGTCGGGAGTGCGGAATTCAGTATACTGGCTGTCTGCGCCGTAATATGCAAACCTTGAGTCAGAAATGGTTGCCTTGAACGGAAAAGAAATGCATGAAACAATGCGGCCATCTTTTGTAAAATAGCCTATATTCTGTGAAAGCCTGAACGGAATAAGCTCTTCTTTTGCAATTACAGGCTTTACGTTCTGGATGGATTCTGTCCATTCCGGCTTTAAGTGAAGTTCCGTGCTTAAAGGGCGTGCAGATAAAATTATATAAATAAAGCAGAATGCCGCTATGAATGGAACCGGTGAACTTTTTTTCTCATTGATTTTCATGTTTCTATCTTATATAAACGCAATAAAATAGGCAAGATATAGGAAGACAATAGTGGTTTTAGCGGCAGACCTGATGTAAGCCCTGATGCAAGACTTGACAAAAAACCGTAAAGAATGCAAAATACTGCAAAGAAATAAGGGGTTATTGTGGAAGACGATATTCTTACTATAGAAGAAGTTGCAAAATATCTTCGCGTCAGTGAACGCACTGTTTATGACTGGGCACAGAAAGGTGAAATTCCCAGCGGAAAAATCGGAACTGTATGGCGTTTCAAAAAAGCAGAAATAGAAAAATGGGTGAACGAGCGTCTTTCTTCATCTTCGCGCCCTGCTGCAACCGATATTTCGGTGCAGGTAAAAAGTATTCTGTCTCCCGAGCGTATTGTTTTTATGAATCACCAGACAAAAAGAGATGCACTTGTAAGACTTGCCGCAAATCTGGCTACAGCTCCGCAGATTAAAGATGCACGCGAGCTTGAAACAGAGATTATAAAGCGCGAAGAACTTATGTCTACTTCTATAGGAAGGGGACTTGCAATTCCTCATGTAAGACTTTCGAGTGTTACTGACCTTGTTGTTTCTGTGGGAATCTCAAAATGCGATATAATTGATTTCCAGCCGATTGACGACATTCCGGTAAGGCTTCTGTTTATGATTGCCGCTGCATACAACCAGCACAGCTATTATCTTCAGACGCTTTCGTTTTTCAGCTCAAAGCTTAAGGATGCTGACTTAAGAAATTCCCTTCTGAATGCAGAAAATTCCATGGACGCGTACAATCTTCTTATAAAATAGAAAAATTCATATAAACAAAGCAATTCTTAAGGGAGCAGAACCGGAATCCATTTGGATGAGTCCGCCTGCTCCTTTGCTATTGTACCCCAGGTGGCACCTTTTTTAGTAGTTTCACCGGTAAGATAAGCTTTTCCGCCGGCTTTAAACGAAAATCCCGGATGGTCAGAGACAAAACCTGCAACGGCGTGGGCATATTCTGCACTTACAAACATTACGGCATCTTCCCCCGCGCACTGGAGCATTACATCAATAAGCATAGAACGGCTGTCGCAGTCACTTCCCCTTCCCAAAAGAACAGACGGCAGTGGTGTAAAGTCACTGGATTTTAAGTTTCTGCCGTAGTCCAGGTTTTGTGTCCAGAATAGAAGTTTTTGTGCATAAGAAGTCATGTCGCTGCATTCCGGGGCAATTTTTTCATAAACATTTTCGGCTGTTTGCGAAAGTCTTCCTGCAGAGTCGCGGAAAATCATTCTGTAATAGCGCTGCCATACTTCTTTCCAGAGAGGGCTTTTCTGGTATAGGAGCGACACGGAATATTCCCTGTCCACAAGATACTGCGCTGCTTCTTCGTCCGATTTGTCCAGTGAAGTTTTTATTGTTTTGCCGTCAATCTGAAGTTCTACAGGAAGTTTTTCTTCTCCCGGGAAAATAAATGAAGTAAGCGGGCCGCATTCAAAGAAACTGCTTCTGTCGGGGTAAAGGGAATCTGCGATGCTTGCGGCAAGGCTCAGTGCCTGAACGTTGTCTTTTTGAGTAGTCCACGCCGCACACAAAAAAAGAGTGTCATCTTTTGGAATGCGCACACATACGGCATAACCTGCAGCCGGTGTTCCAAGTACTTTTTCTTCTATTATACCGCAGGCTCTGTCTCTTTTGTTCCACGGAATTGCACCGCATGAAAAGCCTTCTGCTATTTTTTCGAGCGAACCGTTCAGGGCTTCAAGGGCACTGTTATATCTTTTTGCACCGTAAATGCGGACCAGGGCTTTAACAGGGGCGGCATCCGATGCAAGCAAAAAGTATGTGCCTTCTGCGTTGCTTTCGGTAACATTTGTTCCTTCTGGAAGATCCATTGTAACTTCATCGCCGTAAATGCTGAATCCGGTTCGTTCTGCAAAGGATGAATGTGCTGCAATAAAAAATGTGCAGAGTGCACAGAGAATAAATCTGTAAAGTTTGCCCGTTTGTATTGTCATTTTATTAAACCTCATTTAATATATTCGGCAGATGGAACGCATTTCAGTATTATTTGAAAACGAAGAGATTCTTGTCGTAAACAAGCCGTTCGGACTTGCTGTCCAGGGCGGTAAGGGCGTGGGCCGCTCCCTTGATGATGAACTGTCGGCACAGGTAGGTTACAGAGTTCATCTTGTTCACAGGCTGGACAAAGATACGTCGGGAATTCTTGTAGTTGCAAAAAACACGCAGTCAGCCGCAAAATGGACGTCTCTTATCGGCGGCGGCCTTGTAAAAAAACAGTACATGGCCGTTTGCACAGGAGAACCCTATTCCGGAGGAACAGGGAAGGGCAAAATAGAAACTTCAGTTACCGCACACGGAAAAGTTCAGTCTGCCCTGACATATTTTACCGTAGAAAAGCGCACCTCTGTTGCCGTAGAAACAGAAGGCGGCCTTAAGGAAATTCCGCTTTTTCTTTTGAAACTTGAACTTGGGACAGGCCGTATGCACCAGTTGAGGATACAGCTTGCGGGTGCTTTTTCTCCCATTGCGGCAGATGACCAGCATGGTGACTTTAAAACAAACAAACTTCTTCGCAAAGCCGGAATAAAAAAACTTCAGCTTGCGGCCGTCTGCCTTAATCTAAAAGTACCGGGAGTTCCTGAAAAAATAGAAATTCCGCTTCCTTTCCATATGCAGGAAACTCTGGAAAAGTACTTTGGTTATTGACATATTTTTTCTTATATGGTAATGTAATTGTACATTTTAATATTCTTTAAGATGGAGCCGAAAAAAGGGCTCCTTTTTTTTAGTCTTTTTAAGAGGTTTGATTTGGAATATATTTCTCCGGAAAAAAATCCCTATTTCAAGGACTGTTCCGCTGTAGTAGAGGCGGAGGGTTTTAAACTTGTGGAACTGCAGGTTGTTCCACAGCACGGAGCTGTTCGTGTATCTGCAGTTATCGCGTCAAAGGATCCCTCAAAGGACATTGGTGTTTCTGACTGTGCAAAGGCACACCGCGCTCTTCAGCCAAAGTTAATTGCATTGCTTCACAAGTCCGAGGACGATGTTTCCATGGAAGTGTGTTCTCCCGGAATGGAACGCAATTTCAAAAATGCCGCAGAATTTTCTGTCTTTACCGGCCGTGAAGTACGTGTATGGGACAAAACTGTCGGTGACTGGGTTCGCGGCATAATAAAATCTTCTGATACAGAACAGGTTACACTGGAACTAGAGGCTGGCGGTGAAAAATCCGTAGCCTATAATGATATTGCCAAGGCAAAATTTATACATTTATAAGGGGGCTTGATATGTCAGAAATGGCAGATGCAATCCGTGCGCTTTCCGCAGAAAAGGGTATCAGCGAGGATTCAATCAGGCAGACAATTGAAAACACAATTAAGGCGGCTTACAAGAGAACTTTCGGAACATCGGACAACTGTATAGTTAAATTTGCCGATGACAATTCTGATGTTGACGTTTATTCCCGTAAGACTATTGTTGACGGAGTTTATGATCCTGTTATGGAAATAGAACTTGAGGATGCGCTTAAACTTTCTTCTGACAGCGAACTCGGTGACGAAATAGACATCCGCATTGATCCGCATGACTTTGAGCGTTCTGCAGTTACTACAGGAAAACAGGCTGCACACCAGGCTCTGGGCGAAAGTTTCAAGGATAATCTTTACAACGAATACAAGTCAAAGATCGGTGAGGTTATAATTGGATACTACCAGCGTGAGCATAAGGGAAGCATTTATGTAGATCTCGGAAAGGTCGAAGGCGTGCTTCCTGTAAAATACCAGAGTCCGCGCGAAACTTACGAAAAGAATGACAGAATAAAGGCACTTATTGTAGATATAAAGAAAACTTCTTCTGGTATTCAGCTTGTTTTGAGTCGCAGCGATCCTAAACTTGTAGAAAACATTCTTTCCGTTGATGTTCCAGAAATTGCAGATAAGATTGTTACCATAAAGAAAGTTGTACGCGAAGCCGGTTACAGAACAAAGATTGCTGTTGTAAGTGACAAGAGTGATGTTGATCCGGTTGGCGCATGTGTTGGTCTTAAGGGAACACGTATACAGAATGTTATTCGTGAACTTTCAGGTGAAAAAATTGATGTTCTCAGATATGACGAAGATCCGCATGTGTTCATCAAAAATGCACTTTCACCTGCCGAAGTCAAGAAAGTTATTGTTCTTGATGAAGACAAAAAGCTTGCTCTTGCCGTTGTTTCTGAATCTGAATTTTCAATTGCAATCGGTAAGCAGGGACAGAACGTTCGTCTTGCAAACAGACTCTGCGACTGGAATATTGATGTCAAGACAGAAGAACAGGCTGCCGAAATGGATGTTTCCGAAACAGATGCACGCAAGGCCGCAGAAAATCTGTTCAACGGGGATTCTGAAAATTACGAAGAAATAACTTCTGTCGCACAGCTTTCTGGCATTGAACCGAGAGTTGTTGAACTTCTCAAGAATGCAGAACTTGATGACATTGAGCGTTTTGTTGCTGCAGCAAAGGACGGAAGTGCACTTAAGGTAGAAGGACTTACACAGGAAGATATTGATGCTGTAAGTAAGGTTATAAACGATACTGTAGAATTTGAGGAAGAAGATGCCGCAGATGCTGCCGCTGAAGATGCACAGCCGCAGGAAGTTTCTGATGACGAAGAAGAAGAGTACTTCTGCCCTGAATGCGGTGCAAAAATATCTCTTGATATGTCTCATTGTCCAAAATGCGGTGTTGAGTTAGTATTTGAAGAGGAGTAAGGAAATAGAATATATGGCGGATGAATCAGAAAAAAAGCCCGAATTTGTTTTGAACAAAAAAGAGAAGACAACAGAGTCTCAGCCAAAAAAGAAAGTGGTTGTCATCAAGCGCAAAACCACAGGTGCTGCCGGCACAGCTTCAACTTCACCCAAGGAACCTAAAAAGGAACCTCACAGGGTTGTAGTAGCAAAGAAGGCTCCTGAATCATCCGCTAAACCGGAAGATACTAAGAGTGCTGTAGTTCCGGAATCAAAGCCTGCTTCACGTCCTGCAAGTGCAGAAAGTGAAAAACCCGCACAGCCCCAGACCACTTCTGCAGAATCAAAGCCTGCACAGAAGTCCCAGGTACAGACGTTTGAGCTTCACAGTGCCAGACCTAATGTCAAGGCAGGAAACCTCAGTGGCGGACCAAGGGGACGTTACGGCAACGGCGGCTACAACCGTCGCGATGGTGGTGGATTTACAGGCACACAGGCCCGTGAAGGATACCAGAGCCGTGAGCGTACCGGCGGTTACAATAACGGCGGTCAGAGAACAGGCGGCTTTAATAACGGATCGCGCCAGGGCGGCTACAATAACGGCGGCCAGAGAACAGGTGGCTTTAATAACGGACCGCGCCAGGGTGGTTTTGGCGGCGGAAGGCCTGGTTTCGGCGGTGGTGCTGGAAGACCGGGACAGGGCGCTCCCAGACCGGGTTTTGGTGGCGGTGCCGGAAGACCGTTCAGCGACCCTTCTGCAATTGCCGGAAACAAGGTTCCTGCAAAGAAGCAGTTCAAGGGCAAAAAGCAGGTTTATAACAGAAAGAACAAAGAAGATGTCTTTGATGAGAATGAGCTTTACCAGAACAAAAAGCGTGAGGCAACTCCTGCCAGCGTAGTTCCTTCAAAGATAGATATAATGGAAACAATTTCTGTTTCTGATCTTGCAAAGAAGATGAATCTCAAGGCAAGTGAAATTATCGCAAAACTTATGTCAATGGGAATGATGGTTACAATTAACCAGTATATTGACAGCGATACTGCGACAATTCTTGCTTCTGAATATAACTGTCAGGTTCATCTTGTAAGCCTTTATGACGAAACGGTTATTGAAAGCGATCAGGGCAGTGAAGAAAGCATCCGCCTTCGTCCTCCGATTGTTACTGTAATGGGTCATGTAGACCACGGTAAGACAAAGACACTTGATGCCATACGCAATACAAATGTCGTTGACGGTGAGGCTGGAGGTATTACACAGAAAATCGGTGCTTATCAGGTTGCAACACCAAAGGGTGTCATTACATTCCTTGATACACCGGGTCACGAAGCGTTTACAATGATGCGCGCCCGCGGTGCACAGATTACTGATATTGTAGTTCTTGTTGTTGCTGCAGATGACGGTGTTATGCCCCAGACTCTCGAAGCCATAAACCACGCAAAGGACGCAAAAGTTCCGATCATTGTTGCAGTAAACAAAATCGACAAGCCTGAAGCAAATCCTGACCGCGTTATGACACAGCTTTCTGAGCGTGGACTTACTCCAGAAGCATGGGGCGGCGATACACAGTACGTAAATATTTCGGCCCTCAAGAGAGAAGGAATTGATGATCTTCTTGATGCAATTCTTGTTCAGGCAGAAATGCTGGAACTCAAGGCACAGTATGACTGCCGTGCAGAAGGTAAGGTTATTGAAAGCCGCATAGATCAGGGACGCGGTGTTGTTACTTCTGTTATTATTCAGAGGGGAACTCTCCATACCGGTGATCCTTTTGTTGCAGGAATTTATTCAGGCCGCGTAAGGGCTATTTTCAACGATCGCGGTCAGAAAATCCATGAAGCAACTCCTTCAATGCCTGTTGAAATTCTTGGTATTGAAAGCATGCCGAATGCCGGTGATCCGTTCCAGGTTACTGAAACAGAAAAGAATGCCCGCGCATTTGCTGCAAAAAGACAAGAACTCAGAAGACTTGAAGAAGCAAAAGCCGTCAAGAAGGTTACTCTCGACAATCTTTATTCCACAATTGAACAGAAAGAAATCAAGGAATTCAAGGTTGTTATCAAGGCCGATCTTCAGGGTAGTGCCGAAGCTCTCAAGACTTCACTTGAAAAGCTTTCGACTCGCGACATAAGACTTGTTGTAATTCATTCAAGTGCAGGTGCAATCAACGAAAGCGACGTTATGCTTGCTGCTGCTGATGACAATGCAATTATTATCGGATTCAACGTACGCCCGACTCCGAAGGCAAAGCTTCTTGCAGACCAGGAAAAAATCGAGATACGCAAGTACAATATTATCTACAAGTGTGTTGAAGAAATTACCCAGGCTATGGAAGGTATGCTTAAGCCCGATACAAAGGAAGAAGTTACCGGTACAGCCGAAGTCCGCAATACATTCAAGGTTCCTAAAGTCGGAACAATTGCCGGATGTTATGTTACCGATGGTATTATCAAGCGCTCAAGCAATGTCAATATCATTCGCGACGGTGTTGTTAAATATACTGGAAAGGTTGCTTCTCTCAAGAGGTTCAAGGAAGACGCAAAAGAAGTTCGTGAAGGATTTGAATGTGGTCTTGGAATTGAAAACTGGCAGGATATCCAGGTTGGAGACCAGATTGAAGCATTCGAATTTGTTGAGGTTGCCAGAAAACTTGGACAGACGCTTGTTGACGAAAAAGCCGAAATGGAAAGAAAAGAGGCCCTTCGTGCTTCTGGTTCCGAAGAAGCTGTTTCGACCGACGCAGAATAGCGGTTGTTCATTCCGCGCAACTGGTTTTTAATTACAGGTTACGGTGCTGTTTGTAAAGACAGGCGGCACCGCAGCCATTTTAAAGGAAAACAATAGTTTATGGGACAATACAGGCTTATACGCCTTGGTGAACAGATAAAGCAGGAAATTGCCACAATGCTTTTGCGGCACGAAGTTAAAGATCCGCGTGTAAACGAGTTTCTTACAATCAACCGTGTTGAAGTAGCAGGCGATCTTGCCTATGCAAAAGTTTATGTTTCATCATTTATGGATGACAAAGCCGTAGAGCGCGGTGTAGAAGGTCTTCAGAGTGCGGCTGGTTTTATTCAGTCTTGCATTGCAAAAAAACTTTCTATATATAAGTTTCCGAAGTTTACGTTTATTGCCGACTTCAGTATGAAGGAAGGTTATAAGATGGTACAGAAACTGAATGCGCTTGAGTCAGAAAGAAAATCTGATGAATAAAAAATATTCTCCTTCCGGGGTTATGCTTTATGCAAAGACTCCGGGAATTACAAGTTTTTCTTCTCTCTGGAGTATCAAACATGCACTCGGTACAGATAAGGTAGGGCATACAGGTACACTCGATTCGTTTGCCGAAGGTCTTCTGGTTGTACTGAGTGGAAGTCTTACGCATCTTGTTCCGCATATAACCGGGTTTACTAAAACTTACAGGGCTGTTGTCTGTTTTGGACGCGGTACCGATACACTTGACCCGGGCGGAGCTGTTACTGCAACAGGCCGTGCTCCTTCAAAAGAAGAAATTGAGACTGTGCTTCCGTCGTTTACAGGAGCCCTTCTTCAGACACCGCCTGTTTATTCTGCAGTTCATGTTGGCGGAAAACGTGCCAGCGATATGGCCAGAACCGGAAAAGCCGTCACTATGGAAAGCCGTCAGGTTTTTGTCTATTCAAACACAATGCTCGATTACCGTGCTGCAAGTGACAGTGACCCGTGTTCCTATGCTCTTCTTGAAATTGTCTGTTCAAAGGGAACGTATATCAGGGCTTTGGCAAGGGATATTGCACAGGCGTGCGGAACCTGCGCGCATTTGAGTGCTTTAAGAAGAACTTCTGTTGGTCCGTTCAAACTTGAAGATGCTGCATGTGTTTCTATGCTCGGGGAATTTACAATAGACTCTGGAATAAAAAACGATATGCGCTTTCAAAAAGAGCGTGACAGGCTTTCGGAAAAAATTGCGGCAGACAAAAAAAAGAACCGTGTTACCGATCCGCAGGAAGTTGTAGACGACATACGCAGTCATTTTAGAATGTTTACCCCGGAACTTGCTTCTCTCTGCGGATTCAGATGCGATACGCTTAAAGAAGAATTTTTGCGTTCCTATCTTAACGGGCGTCCTCTTTCGTCACGCATGTTTACAAAAGACCAGGGACCCGAAAAAGACTATATCTTCTATAATCCCGACGAGATTTCTGTATTTTATCCTGACCGTTCTTTTGCAGGAATTATAAAAATAAATGAAGATTACAGACTTTCGTACGGATTCGTTGTTCCGCCTGAAAAAGAAAAGAAAATTTCTGTTTTTTCATGGGACGAAGTTTCAGGCAGGGCTTTTCCTGTTGAATGGCTTGCAAAGGGAACTTCTGTTTCTGTAGGAAGTTTTGACGGTTTTCACAGCGGTCATGCAAAACTTGTAGACGGTGTACTGGCAGGCAGCGGTCTTGTTTCGGGTATTCTGATGTTCAGAAAGTCATTCCGTAGTTTTGATTCAGACTACCAGGGTGATGTTTCTACTTTAAGGCAGAGAATAGATTACTGCGCTCAGAAAGGCGTTGACTTTGTTGTGGTAATTGACTTTTCTGATGAATTCAGTAGAATGGAAGGGAGCGTTTTTGTCAGAAAACTTCTGTCGTTGCTTAACATGAAAAGACTGGTAGAAGGAAAGGACTTCAGGTGCGGTTACAAAGGTTCACTTGATATGGAAAGCCTTCGCAAAATGTCTGTTGAGTCAGGTTTTGAGCTGGTTTGTGTTGACAATGTGGATTTTAACGGTGAACGTGTAAGTTCTTCAAGAATACGTGATTCTGTTAAAAAGGCCTGTTTTGCAGATGTTCAGAAAATGCTTTTAAGACCGTTTTCATACGATTGTTCGGGATTTGACTGGAAGATTTCCAAAAAAAAGTCTTCGAGTGATTTTTCGTGGTTTGAAACGGAGTCTTCTTCGGAACAGGTTCTGCCTTCTGACGGAGACTATAATGTTGTTGCAGTTTTGTCCGACGGAAGTTCTGAAAAAGATCCTTCCGGGCTGAATACACTGCATACCGTTTGTTCAGTAAGCGGGGGACGCATTTCTTTGCTTCTTCCTGCGGCTGGTACATCGGAGCGTGTACGGACTGTAAATTTTATTCCCGCCGTATAATTAATTTTGCTTGGAATCTAAAATGTCAGTTGGTCCCAGGTAAATATTGAAGGCTGGAAAACACAAGGAGTAAGTAATGGCACTTACAAAAGAAACAACTTCATCTATCGTAACGAAGTTTGGAGCCGGAGCAACAGACACCGGCAATGCAAAAGTTCAGATTGCACTTCTTACAGAGCGCATTAAGGAACTTACCGCACACTGCAAGCAGTTTCCCAAGGACGCTTGTGCTTCACGCGGTCTTCTTAAGGTAGTAGGATCACGCCGCAAGATGCTTAAGTATCTTCAGCGCAAGGATCTTGAGACATACCGCTCTCTTATTAAGGAACTTGGTATTCGCAAGTAAGAGTTGTGTCAGACGGCAGCCTGGGTCATATTTTTTGAGTCAGACTGCCGTTTGTGTTGTATGAGGTGTTCCGGCTGTTCAAACGGTTCGCCCAGGGATACTTTTTTCCCGTTGGAAGTAAAAGAATTTATATATTATAGAAGGAAAAGATGATTCAAAGAGTAACGAAAAAAATCGGTGACACAGACCTGATCCTTGAGACAGGTAAAATTGGAAAGCAGGCTAACGGCTGCGTTTATGCACAGTTCGGAGGCACTGCCGTCATAGCTACGGTTTGCGCTTCAAGCAACGTAACGGAAGGTATGGATTTTGTTCCCGTTACTGTCGATTATAATGAGAAATTTTATGCCGCAGGAAAAATTCCCGGCGGATTTGTAAAGCGTGAAGGTCGTCCAAAGGATAAGGAAATTCTTGTAAGCCGCCTTATTGACAGACCTATGAGACCTCTTTTTGAACCTACATTCGGACGCGAAATTCAGATTGTTCCGACATGTGTTTCTGTTGACGGAAAAAACCCTCCTGATATTCTTGCAGTAATTGCTGCTTCTGCTGCTGTTACAATCAGTGATATTCCGTTCCATGGTCCTGTTGCAGGTGTTCGCGTCTGCTACCTTAACGGTGAATATGTTCTTAACCCTACATATGAGCAGATTGAAAAGTCCCAGCTCGAAATTGTTGTTGCCGGAACAAAAGACGGATTTACAATGGTTGAAGGCGGTGCAAATGAAGCCGGTGAAGATGTTATGCTTGGCGCTCTTGAAAAAGCACAGGACTTTATCAGGGAGATGTGTATTCTTCAGGAAGAACTCCAGAAGCTTGCAGGAAAAGACAAGCTTCCTCTTGCTCCTCTTGATGTTAAACTTGAAAATGCAGAAGCTATTGAAGCAGAAGCTGTTCCTCTTATGAAGGAAGCCTGCTTCCAGAAGGGAAAAATGGCCCGCGGAAATGCAGTCAAGGCTGTAAAGAAGCAGGTTGCCGAGCACTATAAGGAGCAGCTTGAAGATGATGTTCAGGCACGCCTTTATGATGCTCTTTTTGATGACATCCAGTACAAAATTCTGCGTTCAAGCATTCTTGACAAGGGACTCAGAATTGACGGTCGCGGAACAGAAGATATCCGCCCGATTACATGCGAAGTAAATGTTCTTCCACGTCCACACGGAAGTGCACTCTTTACACGCGGCGAAACACAGTCTCTTGCTGTTACTACTCTTGGAACTGCAATGGACGAGCAGGTTTATGACGATATTGAAGGTGATCGCAGCGAGAATTTTATTCTTCACTATAACTTCCCGCCGTATTCTGTAGGTGAAGTAGGTAAACTTTCTACAGGACGCCGCGAAATTGGACACGGAAACCTTGCACGCCGTTCACTTGCACCGATGATTCCTTCAAGGGACGAATTCCCGTATACAATCCGTGTTGTTTCTGAAATTATGGAATCAAACGGTTCTTCATCACAGGCTTCTACCTGTGGCGGATGTCTTTCACTTCTTGCTGCCGGTGTTCCTATGAAAAAGATGGTTGCAGGTATTGCTATGGGTCTTATTACAGACGGACCGCAGTACAAAAAGTATGCAATTCTTTCTGATATTCTTGGTGAAGAAGATCATCTTGGAGACATGGACTTTAAGGTAGCCGGTACAAGAGACGGTATTACAGGCTTCCAGATGGATATCAAGATTGCCGGTGTTTCTATGGACATTATGCGCAAGGCTCTTGATCAGGCCAAACGCGGACGCAATCATATTCTTGACATAATGGAAAAGTGCATTAACAAACCGCAGCCAATAAGCCAGTATGCCCCGAAAATTGACAGTCTTAAGATCCCTGTAGACAAGATTGGTGCCCTTATCGGACCGGGCGGAAAGAACGTAAAGTCTTTGTGCCAGCAGTATGGTGTTACAATCAACACTGACGATGACGGAACAGTTACAATCTACGGAAAGACAGCTATTTCTACGGATGCAGCAAAGGCAGCCGTTAAGGGAATCTGCGAAGATCCGGAGCCGGGTACAATTTACAACGGAACAGTAAAGCGCATTATGGACTTTGGTGCTTTCGTTGAAATTCTTCCTGGAAAAGAAGGTCTTTGCCATATTTCAAAGCTTTCAAGAAGCCGCGTAGAAAAGGTTACCGATGTTCTTAAGGAAGGACAGGTAATTCCTGTAAAACTTCTTGAAGTAGACAAGATGGGAAGACTTAATCTTTCTTATATTGATGCCATTGAAGATCAGGCCAGGAAAAACGGCTGATTTTAAGGACAATAAATGCCTGTCAACGCAATAAAACTGCGGAACAGGGTTATGCTCTTTACGGAACCGGTTGTGACTTCTAAAACAGTTGCAATCGGTTTTTGGTTTTCTGTAGGAAGCCGTCTTGAACGCGATGGTGAACACGGCATAACTCATTTTACCGAACATCTTTTATTCAAAGGAACGCGAACAAGGTCTGCCAGGGACATAGCTTGTGCTTTTGACAGAATTGGCGGTTACGTAAATGCCTTTACGGAGCGCGAGAATGTCTGCGTTTACTGTACAATTCCCGGAGGAACAGAATCTGTCGGAACAGCCCTGAATGTTCTGTGCGATATGTGCAATAATTCAGTTTTTCCTGAAGATGAGATAGAACGGGAACGCGCGGTTGTCAAAAGTGAAATTGCTTCTGTTGAAGATGATCCCGAAGAGTCGGCAATGGACAGGGTTTCTGAATGTGTTTGGCCCGGTCAGTCTTTGAGTACCAGTATTACGGGAAGCAGTGAAGATGTGGATTCAATTACACGTGAACAGCTATTGGACTGGTATGACAAATATTTTGTTAACGGTAATCTTTGTGTTTTTGCCGCCGGAATGGTTGATTCAGATTTTATTGCAGAAAAATTGGAAACCCTTTCTTTAAAAAGTGACGTGCCCATTGAGTTTACTGAACAAGGCTTTGGAAAACTTCCTGTCTGGAAAAACGGTTTTAATTTTATAAAGGCCGGTTTTAACCAGACACAGGTGTTTGAACTTTTCCCGCTTGCGATGCCTGTCAGCGAAAAAGACTATTATACGGCCGCTGTTTTTAATGCGATTGCCGGTGACAGTATGAGCAGCCGGTTGTTTGATTCAATGCGCGAGAGGAGCGGGCTGTGTTACACGGTGTACAGTTTTTTTACATTTTATGCAGATGTTGCTGCCTGGTGTGCTTATGCAAGCTGCGATAATGACAAGGCAGTTTCTGTTGCTTCACTTTTTATTGATGAGATAGAAAAGATTTCCCGCTCCGGTGTTTCGGACGCAGAACTTGAGGCTGCAAAAATGCATTTGTGCGGGGAAGAGATACTGGGTTCAGAGGATATGGAATTCAGGATGAAGCGTATGCAGCGCAATTATTCCATGGGATTTAATCTTAATGACACGTCTCGGATTCTAGAGTGTATACGTTCTGTTACAAAGAATGATATAATTGAATTTATAGAAAAGCTGTTTGATTTTAATAAAATGGCTTTTGTTGTTTACGGAAAAAGTTTATCTATGAAATCAAAAAGGAATATTCTATGCAGGAAAAAATAAATATTTCATGCACTGTAAAAAAAGGTGCAATTGTTCCGGAGTATAAGACTGCCGGTGCGGCCGGTGCCGATGTGTGTGCTTTTCTGGAAGAATCAGTTACACTTGCGGCCGGAAAAAGAGTTCTTGTTCCTACAGGGCTCAGTTTTGAAATTCCTGAAGGTTATGAAATTCAGGTAAGGCCAAGGAGTGGGCTTGCGTTTAAAAACGGGGTTACGGTTTTGAATACACCTGGAACAATTGACAGTGACTACCGCGGTGAACTTAAAATTCTTCTGGTGAATCACGGCGATGCTGATTTTGTAATAAATAGCGGTGACAGAATTGCACAGATTGTTGTAGCTCCCGTTACACTCGGAATTTTTACTGAAGCATCTGAACTTTCTGAAACAGAGCGGGGAGCAGGCGGCTTCGGAAGCACGGGTGTTGCAGAGTCCTAAAGTGCGGGGTTTTTGATTGTTTTTTTTTGATTCGCGCAAAAAGATTTCATTTTATTTCTCAAAGATTTTTTCTGTTCTGAAAAAATTCAGTCCGGTAAGGGTATTTTATCTTTTGGGATTTGTTCTTTCGGGACGTTTTCATAATCTTAAACTCAGAAAATTTTTCGGATTAAGGCTGGCACGACTTAAGGATATCAAAAGCAATGTTCTTGTAAAATATATTGCAAAAGAATTGTTTTTGTATTTTCTTGTATGCTTTGCTTTTTTCTTTGTTGTGTTTTTTGTCAACCAGATTCTTTTGCTGGCAGAAACAATTCTTAAAAAAAGGGTTCCTGTTCTTTCTGTAATCAAACTGATAGGATATTGTCTTCCGGCTATAATTGCACAGTCTGCTCCTTTTGCAACGCTTGTGGGATTTCTTATGTGTCTTGGACGGCTTGTTTCTGACAATGAAGTTATTATTCTGAGGGCAAGCGGACAGAGATATTCTGTTATCCTAAAGCCTGTAATAATAATGGGAATGCTTATTTCTGTTTTCAGCTTTGTAATGAATGACTATTTTCTTCCGCTGGGAACGCTTAACTACAACCGTATGTTCAAGCAGATTATTGTTTCCAATCCTGCCGTGGAACTTGAGTCGCAGTCTGTTAAGCGCATGAATGATGCTACTCTGGTTATTGGTGATGTTTCCAAATACAATGTGAGTGATCTTGTTTTGTTTGATGCGGCTGACGGAGGTAAACAGAGATTAATCATTTCCAAAAACACTGATGTAAAAAAAGCTGTCAGTCCGGGTGTCCTTATGCAGTTGAATATGGACGATGCTTTTGTTCTTATGCTGGACAAAAAAAACAGAAAAAATTTTGACATTCTTACTTCTGACGGAATGACGCTGAATGTTTTTGAAGATTCAATTATTTCTTCCAGTGGTGGAACTTCCCCGCGCGAGATGACATCGTGGGACCTTTACAAAAAAATTAAAAATATGAAGAAGCTCAACAATTCAACAAAGAAACAGCTTAACTCATATAATCTTGAATACAATAAAAAATTTTCAATTCCGTTTGGATCAATTTTCTTTGCACTGCTGGCTTTTCCACTGGCCCTTGTTTTTGGAAGAAAAGACGGGCAGACACTCGGACTTATTTTTGGAATTATAATTTCTGTTCTGTACTGGGCTGCAACTATTCTTGGACAGATGTTCGGGCTTAGAAGCGGATGGAACGGATTCTGGATGATGTGGGGACCAAACTTTTTTATCGGATTGATTGGAATTCTTCTTTACCTGAGGCTCCGGAAAAAATGAAAATTGTCGGATACATGCTCAAGAGATTTTTTGGAATTTTTCTTGGTGCTCTTTTATTTTTTATTCTGATTCTTTCTCTTACAGATTTGTTTATGAATCTTTGGAATTATATTTCCAAAAATGTTACGTCGCAGCAGGTTGCAGAAATAATGCTTTTGTATATTCCAAAAACAATATGGTTTTCTGTTCCTATTGCAATGCTTTTTGCCACGGCTTATATGCTGAGTGATTTTTATGCAAAGAATGAACTACTTGCAATTTTTGCTTCAGGAATTTCTTTGTTTAAATTTACTGCACCTCTTCTTCTGGTTGCAGTTTTTATGAGCTTCGGACTTTTTTTCTTTGAAGACAATATTGTTGTTCCGACTTATGCAAAAAAACAGCAGATTCAGCAGCAGGTTCTTCACAAGGAAAAATCTTTGAACAATGACAAGATTGTAATAATGGCCTGTGAAGGGCGTGTTGTTTATAAGGCTGATTATTTTGACAACAAACTGCAGAAACTGTATTCGGTTTACATTTTGTTCAGGACAGAAGACAAAACTTTTGAGTCTGTAATTTATGCAGACAATGCAGAATGGTTGAATAATAAATGGAAGCTGAACGGTGCTGTTGAATATGCACTTTCGGGCGAAGAAGTGTCTGTTGTTCCGCTCAGGGCCGAACATCTTCTTTTGCTCACGGAACCGCCCGAAACTTTCAGAAACAATACGGTTTCTGTAGAAGAAGTAAATACCCGCGAGGCACGTGCCTATATTGAACACTTGGAACGTGCAGGTCTTCCGAGTGCAGAGGCAAAGTCAGAATATTACAAAAAATATTCTTTTCCGTTTGTTGTTTTTATTGTTGTTTTCCTTGCAGTCGGGCTCAGCGGAAAAACCAGAAAAAATGTTCTTCTGATTAGTCTTGCCCTGAGTATTACTGCGGTTGTTCTTTTTTATGTAACGCAAATGGTTACCATGCTTATGGCAAAGTTTCAGGCTGTTCCGCCAATTTTTGGTTCATGGTTTCCTGTCATTATGTTTATTTTTATAAGCTGTGTTCTTCTTAAGTATGCAAAAACTTAATTTGTTTTTTTTGTTGATTTGATTTATAATTTTTTTTGTGGATGTTTTTATGATAGAAAATTTTTTTGAAGTTCATCACGAATGTTCCGGTTCACTTGCAAGAACAGGTGTTATTCATCTTGCTCACGGTGATGTTCAGACTCCTGTCTTTATGCCTGTCGGAACAAAGGGAACTGTCAAGGCAGTTTCAAAGGATGACCTTGACGAAATTGGTTTTGAAATTATTCTTGCAAACACTTACCATATGTACCTGAGACCCGGTGCAGATATTGTAAATGAGGCAGGCGGACTTCACGGGTTTACAAAATGGAACAAAAATTTTTTGACAGACTCGGGCGGCTTCCAAGTTTTTTCTCTTTCCAATCTAAGGAAAATACGTTCTGGCGGAATTGAATTCAGAAGCGACATTGACGGCAGCAAGCATTTTTTTACTCCCGAAAATGTTGTTCAGACACAGGCGCTTTTGAACAGCGATATCCAGATGCAGCTCGATGTCTGTACCGGATTCGGCGTGGACCGTGCAGAAGCAGAACGTGCGCTTAAAATTACATCTGACTGGGCCTTGCGTGCAATAAATGAATGGAAGATTCAGCGTGAAAAAGGGTATAAAGGAATTCTTTTTCCTATTGTTCAGGGAAATTTTTTTGATGACCTTCGCAAAGAAAGTGCAGAATTTGTGAGCGCACTGGATACTCCCGGTCTTGCCATCGGAGGCCTGAGTGTAGGGGAACCGGCAGATGTTTTTGCAGAAAAACTTCGTCACACTGTTCAGTTTGTAACGCGTTCAAAGCCAAGATATGTCATGGGAATTGGAACGCCTGAATATATTCTTGAAGCTGTTGCCGACGGAATTGATATGTTTGACTGTGTTCAGCCTACAAGAATTGCGCGGCACGGACTTTATTTTTCAAGGCACGGAATGGTTTCTATAAAACAGAAACGCTTTGAAAGGGATTTTGGGCCGCTCGATCCTGAATGCAACTGCAAGGTCTGCAGAACATATTCGCGCGCTTACCTGAGACATATTTTCCGCGAGCAGGAAATTCTTTCTTCTATGCTGGCAAGCTATCACAACCTTTATTTCCTTCGCAATATGATGCTTGAAATAAGGGATGCAATAAACAATGACAGGTTTGAGGAATACAGAAAGTCTTTCCTTGAAAAATTCCATTCAGGAAATATTTAACGCCTATGAAAAATATTTTTTTTATTTTGATTTTTGTTGTTTCCGCAGTGCACGTGTATGCGCAGGAACTTCCTGCGACACCTTCAGAACAGACAGTAGATTCTTCTTTTGAACAGATTGAAAGAACAGCTTCTGATGTGACAGAACAGACTGTTCAGCCGAAGAAAGAAGATGCGGAATTCAAGTACAAGATAGAAAAAATATACCCTGAACCAAAGCGTCCTTCTGTAAAGTCAGAATCATTTTTGGCCCAGGCAGATGAGAGTGACTCTTATGTAAAGGAATGCAGCGATACATTCAGGTACGGTCTTGAAGAAGATATTGCAACACTTTTGGACGAACTTACAAAAAATGATGACTTAAGGTTTGTTGATCCGATTTATGATTTGTTTCAGTCTACAAAAAGTCCTTCAATAAGAAACAAGATTCTTGCTTATTTTACAAAGCTAAAGGATCCGTGTCTTGCTGACTATGCTGTTGCAGTAATCAACGATCCCTATGATGAAAAAAAAGATACTGTGGATGCATGCTTTAAATATGTTGCCGCTGCCGGTTGTATAGAAGCTGTTCCGGGTTTGGTTGACCTTGTGGACAAAGAAGAGGAAAGGTATTTTAACGGAGCACTTTCTGCACTCGGAGATCTTGGCGGAAGGGAAGAGGCTTTGTTTCTTTCTTCATACATTGACCGCGATGATCTGACTGTAGCACAAAGGCAGTCCCTCATGCGTGTTCTTGGAAAAATCAAGGCTGTAGAAACCTGGGATAAACTTTCAGAAATTGCGCAGGACGAAGATGAAAACTCTTTTGTGAGAATGTATGCGGCCGAAGCAATCGGTGCAATGGAAAAGAGTGAGTCCGAAGATATTCTTCTTGATCTATTCGAATCTGATGACCCCAACTTCAGGGTTTATGTTCTTAAGGGAATGTCTTATTTTCATGATTCAAAAGCCGACGCACTTGTCATGCAGGCTCTGCGCGACTCACAGTACAAAGTACGCCTCGAAGCCGTTGAGTCTGCCGGAAAAAGAGATATGAAAGAAGCTGTTCCTTATCTTATTTACCGCTGCCGCGACAAAAATGAACAGAAGGCAGTCAAGGACAAATGCTACAAAGAAATTGCACGGTTGAACACAAAAGAGGGAAATGAATATCTTGTTGAAGTTCTTAAGGATAAAAAAATCGGTGACACAACAAAGGTAACCGTTGCTGCAAATCTATTGGAATTCAATCATGCTGGAACAGATGCTGTAATTGAACTTGCGCGCGAAAGCCTCAAAAGCGATGTTACAAAAAAACTGCGCTATGCTTTGGGAAAAGAATTTGCAAAATACGGTCGTCCTGAATTCGAAGAAATTTGTTCCGAATACATTGCAAGCGAAGATGTTGCAACACAGGGAACTGGGCTTGATATCTGGGCAAAGGGAAGGTATGAAGGCAACCGTGCTTCTGTAGAACTTATTGCAGCCGATGCAGAAGAAAAGGAAGAGCCTTCTGCAGAAAATAAAAAGACTTACCAGTTTGGTGTAAAAAAGAAAAATGCAAATGCAAAAAAAGCAAAACGCATTCTGGAACAGTCTGCTTCCAAACCTGTAGACGCAGTGTCCCATGCTGATGAAAATATTTCTGCCGGAAGCAAAACATCATCTGATGTGAATGCCGCTCCCGCTGCAGAAAAAGAAACAGCGCCCGCAGATAATGCTGTGTCAGCAGACAATTCTGTTTCTGTAGACAATGTTGCCTCTGAATCTGAAACTTCTGCTGCAGTTGAATCTGGGAGTGTAGTTGAACAGGCTTCAGAAACAGAAACAGTTTCTGCTTCTGAAGCAGCAAAGTAAATGTCTATTCGTACATGCCGTTAAGCACGCGGTAAATTATATTTATCTTTTCTTTCTGCGCTGAACTGAGATTTGAGTCTTTGCAGTCATCAATGAGTTTTTCAAGTGACGAAAGATTTTCGTTAAGCGCAGTTGTAAAACCGCGTGAAACCTTAAACCAGTATGTTCCGTTGCCGTCTGTAAATAGACAGATAAAGCCGTATTCTTTTGTGGATTTTTTTGCAACCGTTACGCGCATTATACATGACGACATTCCGACCAGAGTTTCAAGTCCGTCAGGCTCGTTTATGTTTATATTCATTTTGCGCTGCCACTTGTCTTCTGCAAGAGGCATAAGGTTGAGCGTTTTGACGGCTTTTATAATGAGTTCCAGTTTTTCGCCGGACAAAAGCCTGTAGCCTTTTTCCATAACAATTGAACCTTTCATTGCGCCGATGTTCGCAAGAATACTTTCATTGTGTTCTGCCGCAACTGCAGCTTTAAGCTGGGTGAACGGAAGCTGTACAGTTTTTTTGCCCTTCTGTTTCTGGATTCTGAAATCCATTCCGCCGAATGAAACTTCATCTTCTGATTTTGACTTTGATTTTTCTTTCTTTGCAAGACGCGAGTCACTGCGGCCGACCTTTTCTTTTGCATCCCTGAAATTCTTTCCTGAATATTCAAGGTTTCCGGTAAGGCTTCTTCCTGACTTTCCGCGCACTTTAAGGAGGCTCTGTTCAAGATTCGGATCAATCTGAGCAAGAAGATTTTTTGTAAGCGGTGAAACACTCATTGCAAACATTCTGCTTGTTTTGACAATTTCACCTGCTACAATGTAAAGAGGATTCGTTCTGAACATAGAAGAACCGGGGTGGATTGAAATATGGTCTGCTGTAAGACTTCTGTAATTTTCGCGTCCTTCCCTTACGCACACAAACTGAATCATTCCTGACGCAATGCAGCACAGGTAATTGTCCATGCTGCCGCCTCCTGTTATCGGCAGCTGCAGGCGTTCTGAAACAATCTGTTCAAGCTGGGTTTTTATGTTTAGAATCTCGGCCATTACGCGTTCGTCAAGGTAATTGTTTTTGCAGAATCGTTCTTTGTTGTTCATTGACATGTATGTGCGGAACAGTTTCACGTATGTTACAAAGTCGCCCTGTATGTCCCTGAACTCGTGGTGTGCCCTGCGTGCATCCATTTCTTCTCCTACCGGAAGTGCAAACGGTGACTGCGCGCTTAAAAATGAAGCAGCGATAAGTGACTCTTCCAGAATGTCGGGGTAGCGCATAATGCTTTCTACAATAATTCTGCTGACTCTTGGTTCGAGCGGGAACTCTACCATGAGCTTTCCTATTTTGCTTAGTGAACCGTCGCTTTCTATTGCTTTAAGCATTGTAAGCGTGTTTACTGCTCCTACAAGTCCTTCGTGTGCCGGCGGTGAAATAAAGTCAAACTTTTCGAAGTCTGTTATTCCGAGTTCTGACATTCTCAAAACAACTTCGCTTAAGTCTGTGCGGTATATTTCTTCTGTCGTGTAGTTTTGTCTTGTGTCAAAATCTTTTCTGGGGTAAAGCCTGTAACATGTTCCTTCGCACGTCCTTCCGGCTCTTCCGCGGCGCTGGTTGCAGCTGGCTTTGCTTACCGGTGTTTCTATGAGGCTTGACGTAAATGTTTTGGGACTGTAGAAATTTAGCTTTGCAAGACCCGAGTCAATTACTGTCGTGATGCCGTTTATTGTGACCGAAGTTTCTGCAATGTTTGTGCTCAGAACAACTTTCTTTTTTCCGAAAGGTGCGCTGTCAAAAACTTTTTCCTGTTCTTCTTTGGGAAGCCTTCCGTAAAGCGGAACAATATGAATTCTGTTTCTGAACTGTGCGTTTGAAAGCCGCTGCATACAGTCCTTGATAATTTTTTCTCCCGGAAGGAATACGAGTATGTCACCGTTGTCCTTGTTGTCAAGAACGCGGTCAATCGTCTGCTCAATTTTTGCTAGAAGGGCTTCACATGCAACATCACTTGCAGTAGACGCGTGTACAGCCGGCGGGTCATAAACCATCGTGACCGGAAAGACCTGCGTCTCTATTGTAACAATCGGACAGCCGCCAAAATATTCGCTGAAAGATTCTGCGTTCATCGTTGCCGAACTGACAATTACCTTGAAATCTTTTCTGACTGCAAGAATTCTTTTTAGAAGTCCAAGAACAAAATCAATGTTAAGGCTGCGTTCGTGTGCTTCGTCAACCATAATGACAGAATACTTACTCATCCACGGGTCCAGTTTCATTTCCTGAAGAAGAATTCCGTCTGTCATGATTTTGATTTTTGTCGTTGCATCTGTCTTGTCTTCGAAACGCATTTTGTATCCGACAAGGCCCGGGAATTTTGTCTTGAGCTGCTTTGCAATGAATTCGCTTACGCTCAGGGCCGCAATTCTTCTTGGCTGGGTTACGGCAATCATTCCGTTTTGTGAGTAACCCGCTTCATGAAGAATAACCGGAAGCTGTGTGGTTTTTCCGCTTCCTGTAGGACTTTGAACGACTATAACCTGATTTGTTTTGAGTGTGTCAAGAATTTTCTGTTTCTGCGCGTACACCGGCAGATTTTTGTAGTTTATTGCCATATAATATTTCCTTTAATTTTTTCCATTAGTTTTTTTCTTTCTCCAAGATAGTTCGCCCATGTTTTTTGTTTTTTAAGTTTAAGCTCTTCAATAAATTCATCGTCAAGAACTTTTATTACAAAGTGCCATGAAGGTGTAATGTATGTCGTAATAAGAACCGGATCCACCTGTTCAATTACAATTCCGCGCGAATCTTTTGAAACCACAACATTTGTTATAAATGCATCGCCTGTATAATCCCTGCTGCAGGAAGGGTTGCTGAAGTCAGGCTCCCTTCTCTGGCCGCTGATTGTGTTCCCCTGCGAAAAGAAAACAATTTTTCTTGCCGCTCCGTTTTCATCTGCATATACATTCCATTCTTTTGCAATATGCGGATGGTTTGCATTTATTATATCTACACCGGCGTTAAGTATGTCTGTATAGAATTTTTTCTGCATGTCCGAAACTCCAGGAACATATTCTTCTTCGGCAGTGTGAAGGCTTAAAACAAAAAGGTCGCATTCATTTTTCTGCCGCAGCATTTTGAGTTCTTCAAGAAACAATCTGCGCTGTTTTTCAGAAGGCCTTACATAATCTATGTAAGAAGAAAAATCGTTTCTGTTTAGAACTTCCGTCACAGCACAGTAAAGGACTTTCCAGCCTGCCGCGTCAATGAGCGCGAATGTAAGAGGTGCGTTCTTTGAATCTTTTATTCCGGCCGAATAAACTTTGCGTTCAGAGTCTGCGTACAGGGCGCTTTGTTTTTCAAAGTATTTTTTTGTGGCACGCATTCCGTCAAGCCCGTAATCATTCGTGTGGTTGTTTGCAAGGCTGAATACATTGAACCCCGCAGAAATTGCCGCGTCGGGGTAGGCGTGCTTTACATTAAAATTCGGGTAGCTCGAATATTCCTTTGAATCGTCAACAGTAGTTTCAAGATTTACAAATGCAAGATCGCTTTTTTTTAGCAGAGGCTCAATGTCTTTGTAAATTTCACTGAAGTTTCCGCGAACATTATGCTTGTGTGCCATTATGTCACCGGCAAAGGCAAGTGTAAGAGTTTGCACTTCCTGTTCACCTGCCGCCTGCAGAACCGTAAGTCCTTCGGGAACAGAATCTGCCGTTTTCTGTTTGTCTGGGGAAGAGGCGCATGAAAACAGAAGGGCACAGACAGCGGCAAAGGTGGCAAATGTTGCATTTTTTCTGAATGTTAAAAATTGGTAAAATACGTTCACTGCATTATATTCTACATATATATTGCATTTTTTACAATAGAACAGAACCCTGCTTTTTGTGTCTGTTCCGTGCGCGCTGTTTCTCGTCTTCAGTTCCGCATCTGCCGCTGTTCCGCCGATTTGTAAAAAACGGAAGTCAGAAAAAGATATATGTTCTATTTTATTGACATTAAGGCATAAAAAGGGTATAAGTTTCTCATTGCGAAGACGCAGAATCTTTTCGGTTCAGGAAAGGTTCTGCGTCTTTTTTTTTTAATTCAACCTGGAGGAACCTATGAAAAAATCTATTTTAAGGGCAGCCGCAGTTTTTGCAGCAGTTGCAGCATTGGGCGGAATGTTTACCGGATGCAGCAAGAAAAAAGCCGAACCTGAATTCGTCTATACCGGAAAACCCGAATATGCAGAATTTGCAAAGGCAGTAAAAGGAAAGCTTCGTGTAGGAATCGAATGTGCCTATGCTCCGTTCAACTGGACACAGCCTTCAAAAACTGTTCCGGGTCATCCTGAATATACCGCTGCACAAATTTACGGTTCACCTGACTATACATTCGGATTTGACATAATCTTCTCACAGCTGCTTGCAGATGAAATGGGACTCGAACTCGAAGTACACAAAAACGACTGGGCATCAATCTGGATGGGACTCAAGGCCGGTGACTATGATCTTGTAGAATCAGGAAGCATTTATTCAGAAGAGCGCGACAAGTTCCTTGATTACATTGATCCTTACTACAACCGCTTTAACGTAATCGTCGTAAAAAAGGACAGCCCCTATGCTTCATACACAAAACTCGAGCAGTTCAAGGGACTCAAGTTTACAACTCAGATTAACACAAACTGGCCGGCTTACATCAACCAGGTACCGGAACCTGTAATTCTTCCTTACCCCGACACATGTACCGAAGTAATAATGAAAGTTGCAATGGGTGATGTTGACTGCGGTGTTATGGACTGGCCTACAGCTTATTCAGGATGCCTTTCAAACCCCAACGTTGTGATTGTAAACCTCGAAGAAGGCCACGACTTTGTAACACCGCCCGATGCTTCAGACACCTGTACACCTTCTGTACTTGACGGAAACAAAGTAGCCGTAGATGCACTCAAGGCAGCAATGAAGGCAATCGGCTGGAACCAGGAATCAATGGACAAATACATGAAAATCGCTATTGAGACACAGCCTCTCAGTAACTGATGTTCAGAATAAGGGGGATGGGGAAAGCCTTCCCCCTGGTCGGCACTTCGTTGCCTCCACACCCCCATCTCCTAGGGCTTACCGCCCTAAGACCCTGGAGTGCAAATTATTTAACAGCTTAGGATTTTACTATGAACAATCAAGGTTTGCTTTACTGGCTATGGTACATATTCAAGAACTACTGGAACTATTTCTTAAAAGGAACAGTTCTTACCCTTGAGATTGCCATTTTAGGAACTATATTGGGATACATTTTAGGATTTGCCATTGGTCTTGTTCAGGCAACCCCTATTGCCAAAGGCGACGGAATAGGAAGAAAAATTGTGTTTAGGGTTCTTAAGCCCCTGTGCTCGGCTTTTGTTGCTGTATTCCGCGGAACTCCTATGATGGTTCAGGCTATGGTTTTTTATTACGGCCTTAAAAATTCCGGAATAGATATTTCTCCGTTTCTGGCATCGCTTATCGTACTCATGATGAATACCGGCGCATACATGGCAGAAACTGTCCGCGGCGGAATCATTTCAATAGACAAGGGCCAGCTTGAAGGCGGTTTTGCACTGGGCATGAGTCACACAAAGACAATGTTCTGCGTAATTCTACCCCAGGCTTTCAGAAATATAGTTCCCGAAATGGTAAACCAGTTTTTGACCAACTTAAAGATGACATCAGTATTGAACGTCATTGGTGTTTACGAACTGTACTTTGCAACAAAGAGTGCCGCGGGAATTTATTACAGATACTTTGAGTCTTATATAATCTGTGCAATTTTCTATTTCATTATCTGCTCGGTGTTCACAAAGATACTAAAGTCTGTAGAAAAGAAAGCGTTTGAGCAGAAAGACTATGAGCTTGCGGTCCAGTACATGGGCGACAGTGCTGAATAGCGGTTCTGATTTTACTGATTGTATTTTGGAGGAATATATGGAAAAGGAGCCGCTGTTAAAGGTAGAGCATCTTGTAAAGAACTTTGGTTCTCATGAGGTACTTAAGGATCTTGATTTTTGCGTCAACAGAGGCGAAGTTGTCTGCGTAATAGGCTCGTCCGGTTCGGGAAAGTCTACAATGCTCAGATGCATAAACGGTCTTGAAACAAAGACTGCAGGAAAAATAATTTTTGACGGTAAAGAAGTCGGTTCCAATTCAAAGGAACTCAATAAATTCCGCACGAAGGTTGGAATGGTTTTCCAGTCATTCAACCTGTTCAACAACATGACTGTTCTGCAGAACTGCATGGCAGGAACAACAAAAGTTCTTAAGATGAAAAAAGATGAAGCAGAATTTCTTGCAATAAAATATCTGCGTCATGTAGGAATGGCACCTTATATCAATGCACATCCGGCACAGCTTTCCGGCGGACAAAAACAGCGTGTTGCAATTGCGCGTGCACTTACGATGCAGCCCGAAATGCTTTTGTTCGATGAACCTACATCTGCACTTGACCCCGAGATGGTCGGCGAAGTTCTTAACGTAATGAAGGAACTTGCAAAGGAAGGTCTTACAATGATGATTGTTACCCACGAAATGGCTTTTGCCCGTGACGTTTCTACGCGTACAATTTTTATGGACAACGGATTCATTGTAGAAAACGACACTCCTGATGTTATATTCAAAAATCCAAAAACCGCCAGAATGCGTGAATTTTTGGGAAGATACATTAATGATTTGGACCGCAAAAATTAATTTACTAATGGAGGAATAAAATGGAAAATTATACAATTACAGTTGCCCGCGGATTCGGTTCCGGCGGAAAAGAAATTGCAAGCCGTGTTGCCAAAGATTTGGGTATTCATTGTTACGAAAACAGAATTCTCACACTTGCTTCACAGATGAGCGGAATAGACAGACAGCTTTTTGAAGAAGTCAACGAAAGGCTTCACAGCAAGAAAAAAGGACTTTCTGCACTTCTTTCAGGTCTTCCGCGCCGTAAAAACCCCGAACCCGAACACAGAAAGTTTGTTTCTGATGACCAGCTTTTTGAATATGAAAAACAGATTATCATGGAACTTTCAAAAACAGAAAGCTGCGTAATTGTAGGAAAAGCCGCCGACTGGATTCTTAAAGATTCAGCGAGAACATTCAGCATTTATATTGAAGCACCAAGAAGTTTCTGCCGTCCCAGAATTATGGCAAAGATGGGTGTTACTGCCGAAACTGCAGATATTTCAATTACAGAAACAGACAAGTACCGCGCAGAATATTACAGTTATTACACCGGCGGAAACTACTGGACAAATCCTGTAAACTACGATCTTACACTCAACAGTGCGCGCCTTGGAATAGACGGTTGTGTAAAGATTATTGAGCAGGCTCTTCATGAAAAGTTCCCCGATATAGATATTCCGGAGCGTACTGTTACCGGTGAAAGCATCGAAGCCAATGTGGACTAAGTATGGCGAAAGTTCTCTACTACAATATTGATACAATCTTGACTATGAGAATTCGCTATTTTTGAAATGGGGTGTAAGCGGACTTGAACTTAAAGAAATAAAAGGCCGCGACAAACCCCTGTATGAATGTGTAAAAAATTATGACGGACTCGTGGTTGAATATGATCAGGTTACCGAAGAAGTAATGCAATCTTCAGGCAGCCTTAAATGTGTTTCTGATTAATACTGCACGAGGTTCTGTCGTTGACGAAAAAGCACTGGTTCGTGCCCTTGATGAAAAATGGATCAAGGGAGCCGGAATCGATGTTATCGAAGATGAATTATTTTTTAATTTACCTGCACAAGTTCTTAATTTGTACAAGTTTTAGCAAACTGAAACTTGCAAATAAAGTGGGGCTGTCTTAGAAGTTATCCAACACTTCAAAAGGACAGCCTTTTTTTTCATTTCAAAATCCTTTTTTTCAGAAATCGACTTTTCCCTGTTCGTTGGTTTCTTAGCTCAGTCTTGCAATTTGCTTAAAATCATAACCAAGCATCAATAATCCCCATTACATTCTCGTACTTTTGAGACAGCCCCTTTTTTATTGAAAAAAATATTTCTGAAAAAATAACTTTTGTAAATGTAAATAAAAATATTGACAAAGTGAAGTGGGGGGGGGTAAGATTAATTAACTTTATTAACGGAGATATAAAAAAATGAAAAAATTTTTATTTATTGCGTTGACAGCAGCTCTTTTAGCTTCCTGCCAAAACAACCCTTCCGATTCTGATAACAATCAAACCGTAACCTTACAAAGCAGACTTCAATCTGCAGAACCAGGAACTACAATCGATTTGGAAAGCGAAAAACTTTCTGTAACGGACAATGGTTCTTACACAATTGACAAAGCTCTTACGATTAAAAATGGAGATTTAAAGAAAGCAACTTTTACTGTAAAAGCAACAGGTGTTAAGTTTGAAGAAATGAAGAATATTTCAAACATTAATGTTGCAGAAGAAGTTGGCAACGGAGATTTTTCAGTAATTAATTGTAATGAAATTGATGAAATCAATGTAAATGGCGGTGGAGCAAATTCAATCCATATAGAAAATACTACAGTTTTAAAACTTATAGTTCAAAAAAAAGATGTAAGAATTGTTCTTAAAAACAATGACACAACTTCTGTAAAAAACACTTTGATTTCTGCAGATTGTAAACTTGACGCAGAAACAGGCAGTTCATTTGAAAATGTGATTATTAATTCAGGTGTAACAAAACTTGAACTTGCCGGAAATGGCGTAATAGAAAAAATTGTTGCACTAGAATCTTCAAGCGCAACAATTTCAATTACTGCAACTGTTAAAATCAATTCAGCAGCCAGCATAATTAAAGCAAACCTTAAAAAGGAAGACGGCAGCGCAGCCGATACAAGTGAAATAAAAGATGCAACACTTACAGACGCAGAAAAAGAAGAACTTGAAAAAAATATTTTCTATTCAAAATTAGATTTTGAATCTTCAGATAAAGAAAAAGTTACTGTTGAAAAAAAAGATAATGAATTTGTAATTAAAAATACAGACGCAGTAGCTTTTAAAAATAATAATATATGGAATTACTGTATATATACAAATGAAAAACTTCCGGTAGAAAGTAACAAAAATTATCAGATAAGTGTGGATCTTAAATCAAACAAAGAAAGTCTTGTTTTTTTAACTGCAAAAGATTCTAAGTTAACCACTCCTGCTAGTGGTAAATATTTTAAACTCGGAACAGACTATAAAACATATACAGTAGAAACTGGAACAATTGGAAATAAAGGCTGGATAAAAGGCGAATTTTTAGTGGCAATAGGATGTGCTGAAGTTGTTTATGCAAAAAACTTCAAAATTAACCCTATAGATGAAGATGCTTTACCTGTAGCCTGTTGGGCTAATAATGAAGATGATTTGGAAAATATGTCAGCTACCGGTACTTCAAATGGAGCAAAATTTGAATTTACCAAAGACGTTAAAGACAAATTTCAACGTGGTTCAGATATTATTTTAAGCAAAAATGAATTAGACTGCGGAGAAAGTTATGAAATAAACTTTGAAATAACAAGTGATGTAGATCTTGCAGAAGGTGAATTAGGTATATGGACACATGTTGGTAATAATATAACAGATAGTACTGGTTCAGATAAAATAACTCTTAAAGCTGGAGAAAAAACAAAAATTGATTTCTTTGTTCATTCATTTCAGATCAAGGAAGAAACTTTTAGAATTCCATATATTTCATTTTTACCAACTAAAAAATGTAATCTTACAATTGAAAACATACAAACTACTAAAACTACAAAAGAAGAATATTTAAGTAAGTATCCTTCTACTTCTTTGTATTTTGCAGGTCATATAAATGATAAATGGACTGTAACAGAAAATTTAGATTCAATAACTATTCCTGGTAATGGTGAAGTATATTTTGTTTTACTGTATGCAGATACAAATCTTCCTAAAGTCTACGATCCTTGGAGCAGTTTAAACCTTTACCCAATAGAATTTAAAATGCCAAATGATGGTAGTTTGCTTATTCAAAGTCAAAATGAAGATGGAGAAGATAAACTGTATTTCAAAAATCCAAAATCTGAATCTGTTGTCGCAAAGTTTTCTCTAACAGATGATTGCAAAGTTGATGTAACTTATACTAACCCTTGGTATTACATTGATGTAGATAGATCACTTTTACCAGAAGGTGCTACAGGATTAAAATATATATTCAATAATAATAATGGAATACAATCTAATGACGCCTATTTTGAATTAACAGATAAATCAGTTTATTGCTTTAAATTCGGGGATTCGTATGGATATGATGAATACGGAAATCTTAAATATCAATCTGTTGTTTCTGAAAGAACAGACAATCCAACTGAAAAACCTGCTGAAGGTTTTATAAGACTTTACTTCTGTTCAGAACTTCCAGAAACACCGTATGCATATTTATGGACTTCTGGTACTAATCTAGTTGAAGTAACAAACGAAGATGGTACAACAACTTATGAACCTGAATTTTGGAATAATAACGATTGGCCTGGAATTAAAATGATTAAATTTGAATAAAACAATTTCCTTAAAAAGGGGCTGTTCTTATGAAGTGTTGGATAACTTCTAAGACAGCCTCTACTTTATTATCATACCCATTCAGGTTTGTCCCAGAGGGTGAGCTTTGTTCCTATATCGTTCTTTTTTGCATTTTCAAGCATTCTGCATCCCCAGGCTACATCTTCTGTTGGCATTCCGCCGACAGCATAAACTATAATCTGGTTTTCATTGTCTCGTCCTGCCTTTACTTTGTTTACAATATCGCCTATATCAGTTACATCACTTTCCTTTATTTTTCCTGCAGCGACTGCATCATAAAAGGCCATTCCTATAAGTGTAGAAACAGTTTTTTGTGTCGGTGCTTCCTTTCCTTTTCCCCAGCCTTCATACATTTTGTAGTCATCACTTACGAGTTTGCATTTTGATGTATCAGAAAGAAATTCTTCATCCATAAGAAGTGCGCTTGTGCTTATTACAAGTGCACCGGGTTTTATCCATGAAGCGTTAAGGTAAGGATTGTCTTCAAACTTTGCCGCATTGGTTGTTCCAAAATAAATTATGTCAGAATCTTTTGCAGCGTCTTCAATTGTGTCACAGACTTCAAAGGATGTTATTGAAGGACATCTTTCCTTGCAGAAAGAAATAAAATCTTCAATTCCCTTTTTTCCGCGTCCTTTGATTTTAACTGTTTTTACAGAAGGCTTTTCTGCGGTAATTGCCATGATTGCAGTTCTTCCCATAACACCGGGGCCTATTATTGAAGCAACTTCGGGTTCCTTTACAGAAAGATATCTTACACCGAGTCCAGGAACAGCACCTGTTCTCATTGAACTCAAAAGGTTTGCAGACATGTATGCGCGCGGTGCTCCTGTTTCATAGTCCATGAGTGTAAGCATAAGAACCGAGCGGGGAAGTCCTTTGCCGTGGTTTGTCTGGTTTGAACCGTAACATTTTACGCCGCACATTTTGAAGGATCCGCCTACATAAGCGGGCATTGCCATAAAGCGGTAGTCGGGTCCGTTTACAGGAAATCCGGGAATGTCGCTTTTTTCTGGAAAACTCATTTTAAGTCCGTGCTCGTTTCCGTTGGCGCCTCCCATTCTGTAATCACCTTTTCCTATTAAAGAAAAAAGTTCTTCCATGGTGTCAATGCATGCACCCATATTTTCGACGCCGGCCGCAATCATATCTTTTTCATTCAAATAAAGAAAATCTACCTTTGGATATTCTGACTCGAATCCCATTTTATTCCTCCAGAAAATATATAAAAAAATTAAGGTGCCCTAAGCGCATGTTTTGCATACACTTTTGGCACCTTTACCTTTTTACAAAATCATATTCCGATATAAAAAAAAGTCAATTCCGATTTTTACAAAAAAACAATGCTGTGAAAATTATTTCAAAGTTCTTTTTTTTACAATATAAAAATATCTGCTTGCTGTAAATTATTTTCAACATCCGGCAGTTACCGGTTTTGAACAGAGGTTACAAATGGAAAGAATTACAGAGCATCCAATTTTAGGAAAGCCAGAGAAGGGAGCTCTCGTTACTTTTACGCTTGACGGAAAAGAAATGCAGGGCTATGAAGGCGAACCGATTGCAGCTGCGTTAAGGGCAGACGGTGTTTTGGTACACCGCTATACATCAAGGTTTCATCTTCCGCGCGGAATTTTCTGTGCCATCGGAAGATGTACAGACTGTGTTATGATTGTAGACGGAAAACCCAATACAAGAACCTGCGTGACTCCGCTTAAGGCCGGAATGAAAGTTCAGACCCAGTACGGAGCTTCTGATAAAAAAACTTGGTAGGTGAATTGATATGGAAAGATATAATCTTATTGTAGTCGGTGCAGGACCAGCAGGTCTTTCTGCCGCAATAGAAGCAGCCGGCCGCGGAATGTCTGTAATTGTATTTGACGAAAACCACAGACCCGGTGGACAGCTTTTCAAGCAGATACACAAATTCTTCGGAAGCAAAGAACACAAGGCAAAAATACGCGGATTTAAAATCGGTGAACAGCTTTTAAAGGAAGCATCTGATGCAGGAGTAAAAGTTCAGCTCAATTCTACCGTAACCGGAATGTATCTGAATAATGAAGTTACGGTAAACCATGACGGACAAATCTGCCATTATAGGGGTGACAGCATAATAATCGCAACCGGAGCTTCAGAGAATATGGTTCCGTTTGACGGATGGACACTTCCAGGAGTAATTGGAGCCGGTGCTGCCCAAACTATGATGAACCTTCACGGCGTTAAGCCCGGATCAAAAGTACTTATGCTCGGAAGCGGAAACGTAGGTCTTGTTGTAAGCTTCCAGCTTCTTCAGGCCGGATGTGAAGTTGTTGCCCTTGTAGATGCGGCTCCAAGAATCGGCGGTTACGGAGTCCATGCAGCAAAGGTTGCGCGTACAGGAGTTCCGTTTTATCTTTCGCACACAATTAAAAAGGCAGAAGGAACAGACTGTGTAACCGGTGTTGTTATTGGACAGGTCGACGAACATTTTAAAATTATTCCCGGAACAGAAAAGCATTTTGATGTAGATACAATTTGTGTTGCAGTCGGTCTTTCTCCGATGAGTCAGCTTTTGAAAATGGCAGGAGTAAAGATGGAAGACAATCCGCGCCGCGGCGGTCAGGTTCCGATTGTGGATGAATACGGTGAAACTTCTGTTCCGTGTATTTTCGCTGCAGGTGATGTTTCAGGAATTGAAGAAGCAAGTTCTGCGATGATCAAGGGACGCATGGCAGGACTCCGTGCTGCATTCCGTCTTGGATACACAGATGAAGATTCAATGAAAAAATCAGAATCTGACTTTGCTGCAGATCTTGATTCTTTGAGACAGGGAATGTTTGCTCCCGGAAACAAGGGAAAACTTATAGAAAAAACTGATGAAGGAATTCCTGTTTCAATGAATCTTCTTACAAAAGGATTTGTTGCTGCAGATGAAATCGGGCGCTTCCCCGGAGTTACTGTTCAGAAAGGAATTCATCCTGTAATAGAATGTACGCAGAATATTCCGTGCAATCCGTGTCAGGACACCTGTGCAAAACACTGCATAAAAATAGGTTCGTGCATTACGGCTCTTCCGCAGGTAGAAAATCCTTCCCCGTGTACAGGCTGCGGTTTGTGCGTAGCTTCATGTTCGGGTCAGGCAATATTTTTGGTAAACGAAAGTTTTGAAAGCGGATTCGCAAGTGTAACACTTCCGTACGAGTTCCTGCCTCTTCCTGTCGCCGGAGACAAAGGAACGGCTTTGGACAGAAGCGGAAAACCCGTATGTGATGCAGAAGTTGTAAGCGTCAGGACAAGCCCTGCATTTGACCACACAAATCTTCTTACAATGAAGGTTCCTGTGGACTATGCTATGAGCGCACGCTTTTTCAAGAAGAATTGAAAATCAGATACAGCTGTAAAAAAAATTGAGGTGAAACTATGAATGACAGAAATCGAGATATAGGACCGTTTGTTTCGGGCCCTGATGACGATATGATAATATGCCGCTGCGAAGAAATTACAAAAGGTGAAATAAGGCGTGCTGTTCATGACGGAATGTTTACCATGCCCGAAATCCGCCGTTATCTCAGATGCGGAATGGGACTCTGTCAGGGACAGACATGTTCCCGTCTTGTAAAGGGAATTGTTGCAGCCGAACAGAAAGTGAGTCCCGCAGTTATTGTTCCTGCGACCAGCCGCGGACCTGTAAGACCCACAGAAATGTCTGTTCTTGGCAACGAGTGCAGGTAACTTTTTTATAGGAGAATATATGCTTACAACTGCTGATGCTATTGTTATTGGTGCGGGAATTGTTGGAAATGCAACCGCATATTATCTTGCAAAAAAAGGACTTTCAGTAATTGTTCTGGAAGCATCTGAATATATTGGAAACGGCGGCTCGTCACGGAACGGCGGCGGAGTAAGACAAAGCGGGCGAGATCCAAAGGAACTTCCGCTTATGGTCTGGGGTGTAAAAAACATCTGGCCGCATCTTTCCGAAGAACTGGGAGTAGACACAGAATACAAGCAGAAGGGAAATCTTCGTCTTGGAAAAACGCCTGCCCATATGGAAAAATTAAAGACACTTGCAGACAATGCAATAAAATGCGGTGTAGACGTTCAGATGCTTACTGCAGAAGAAGTCAAAAAAATAAATCCATATCTTTCAGATGCAGTAATAGGAGCAAGCTGGTGTCCAACAGACGGCCATGCAAACCCGCTTACAACAACGCTCGGTTACTACAAGGCTGCCCGCGCTCTTGGTGCAGATTTTGTAACCGGCTGTCCTGTAAAAAAAATAATTACAGAAAAGGGCAAAGTGTGCGGTGTCGAAACTCCCGAACAGAAATTCTATGCACCTTCAGTTGTCGTCGCCGCTGGATTTGAAAGCAATGAAATACTTGGAACCGTCGGAATAAATATTCCTATGAGAAAAAGAGTTCTGCAGTGTCTTGTTACCGAAGCAGAACCACAGATGTTTGAACAGATGCTCGGAACAGCCGCTGCAGACTTTTACGGACACCAGACCAAACACGGTTCGTTTGTGTTCGGAGGGCACGACGGCTTTGAAGATGATCCTGTCGTAATCAACAATGACTATCCTTTTTCTACGGGAGACTTTGCTTCATGCTGCAGTCGCGGAATAATGGGATACTTCCCGCTTCTGTCAAATGCAAAAATCGTAAGAACCTGGAGCGGCTACGAAGACCACAGTTCGGACGTTGTTGCGACTGTAAGCAAATGTGACGAAGTTCCGGGACTTTACATCGAGTGCGGTTTCAGCGGTCACGGCTTTGGAATAGGTCCTGCGGCTGCCTACAATATTGCAGAACTTATTGCAACTGGCAGTTGTCCTGCAGATATTTCACCGCTCAGATACGACAGGTTCAAGAGCGTCATTTAATGCGTCTGTAATTCAAAACCAAATTCTGCCGGGACATAATTCTACCGGAACTGATTGACAAAAAGTCGTTTTTAAGGCAGAATAATCTCAATACGAAGACGTGAATGGTTTAAACCGTTCGCGTCTTTTTTTTTGCCAAATTTCATATCAAGGGGTTACGCTCATGGAAGACGACATTTTTCACATCAAAACAATTCAGCCTTTTCTCGTTTTTGAAACAAAAAAATTTTATCAGCGCGTTATAGCTTCCTGCGGAATTTCACATTTCTACAGTTTCAGTGGCAGTGACAAAACAGTTTCTGTTCCGTTTTTGGCAGACGGCTGCAGCAATATAATTTTCTGCTACGACCGCGGGAATATAAATGCGTATGTTCTTGGACAGACCGTGGAGCAGGGTGTCTTTACAATAAAAAGCGGTGCCGACTATTTTGGCATAAGGTTCCAGCCCGGCGAAAACCCGTGTTTTGAAGATCTTGATGTAAAGGACATGGCCGGCAAAGAGCTGCTTCTTTCTGACTTTTCGGATATGCGCCTTCTTATAGAGAAAATGACTGAACAGACTACATTCACTACAAGAATGTGTACTTTTATGGAAGCATACAGGCACTACAGAAACAAAAAAGTCAGTTCGCAGCACCAGCTTTACAGACAGATAATCCGTCTTATTGTTGCAAAAAAAGGAATGCTCAAAATAAGCGAACTTGAAGTTCTTACAGGATATTCTGCGCGTTATATAAACCACATTTTTGAAAACCACTCCGGAATGAGTGCCAAGCAGTTCTGCGGAATAGTCAGAATTCAGTTTGTGGTAAGTGAAATGAACAAAGGTAATGTTTCGTCCTTTTCAAAACTTGCATCAGACTACAGGTATTACGACCAGGCGCATTTTATACATGAGTTCAAGCAGTATACGGGAAAAACACCTTCAGAATATTCCGCAGAAGTAGAACGCTGTTCCTACAAGGCAAACGTTATTAACATTTAAGGGAGTCTCTGAAAATTGCAGTTTTTTTTTGAGACAGCCTTTAGAGGTTGCCTTTATTGACTACATTTATAATTCCAATTAAAATAGAAACATGTTTGAAATAAAAGATTCGACTCCTTTTGAGACAGATGAGGAAGATTTTGATACAGTAATGGCTTCCGATATTTCATTTACCGGAACAATCCGCTTTGCCAAGCCTTTTATGATTAAAGGAAAAGTGAACGGCAATATCGAAGCTACAAGTGATCTGCTTATAGACACCGATGCAGAAGTCAACGCAGATATTAGTGCAGAAAGGGTTTTGGTCAGAGGCAGGGTCAAAGGAAATATTTCAGGCAAAAAAGTTGTCTATGTTTCTTCAACAGGTTCTGTTTTTGGCGATATATCTTCAAGTCAGGTTGTACTTGAACCGGGTTCTAGCTTTACCGGAAAATGCTCCATGACGGCGGGGTTTTAAAATGAATTCTGTTTTAAAAAGATGTATTCCGCTCGTTTTTATTGCATTTGCATCCGTTTCTGCATTTTCACAGGATTCCAAGCCTGATGCGCTCAAGCTCTATAATGAAGGCAACTACAAGGAATCAATCAAAGTCTGCGAAGATGAAATAAGTGCAAACCCCAACAATATGGATTCTTACAGCGTACTCTGCTGGGCTCTTGTTGCAAACAGGCAGTACAACGAAGCCGAACAGAGAGCCATTGAAGCACGCAAGATAAATTCCTACGATGTAAGGCTTATTGAAGTTTTGGGTGAAGCAAAATATTATCTTGGCAAAAACAACGAAGCCCTTAATATGTTCCAGCGCTACATAGCCAATGTTCCAGAAAACGGAAGCCGCGTGGGAAGAGTTTACTTTTATATGGGCGAAATCTATATAAGACAGGCCCGTTACGAACATGCAGATATTGCCTTTACGACTGCAGTCCGTACAGAACCGTTAAGGGATTACTGGTGGGCCAGACTCGGTTATTCTCGTGAAATGACAGGAAACTGGAAAAGTGCACTTTCTGCCTACAACCAGGCGTTGTCCCTTAATCCGACTCAGTATGATGCTACCCGCGGAAAAGCCAGGTGCCAGTCAAAAATTCAGTAATGAAAGCAACCCTTAAAGTACATTTTGAAACTCTTGGATGCAGGCTCAATCAGGATGAGTCAGAGGGGGCGGCTCGTGCTTTCTGCAATGCCGGATTTATTACCGACATGGAATCCTGTACAGCCCGTTCCCTTCCCGACAGCAGTGTTGCGCTTGCCGTAATAAATACCTGTACCGTAACAGGCAAAGCAGAACAGAAAGCCCGCAGAATAATCCGTCTTGTTCTTGACAAATGCCCGGCGGCCGTGGTTATTGTTACCGGCTGCTATGCAGAACTTGAAGGAAATGCTATAACGCAGATATGCCCTGAACGAATATGCATTCTTCCCGGACAAAAAAAGTCTGTACTTAAAGATATTGCACTTGCAATGGCTGCCGGGTCTGCGTCCGGTACTGACGGCCGACTTTCTCTGGCAAAGATTGATTCCATAATAAAATCCTCTTCTTCAGAAAAAAAAGATGCTTTTGTACTTTACACGCCGGTTTTTGAAAAACACAGCCGTGCTTCAATAAAAATACAGGACGGCTGTAACAATTCGTGCACATTCTGCAGAATACATCTTGCACGCGGAACATCTGTTTCCCTTGACGCACAGACTGTTCTTGAACGCATTAAAACAATGGAAGACACCGGTGTTAGGGAAGCTGTTTTTACAGGAGTAAACTTAAGCCAGTATGCGGGCGACTTTAACGGAACAAAACTTTCTTTTGGCTCACTTCTGGAACTTTTGCTTAAAGAAACATCTTCTATAAAATTCCGTGTTTCAAGCTTTTATCCGCAGCATATTACACCCGCGCTTTGCAGTATTCTTTCTTCTGACAGGGTACAGCCTTCATTTCATCTGAGCATACAGTCAGGAAGCGACAGAATACTCAATCTTATGAGCCGTCCCTACGACAGAGATTCAGTATTGAAAGCGGTAGAACTATTAAGAAAGGCAAAGAACAATCCGTTTATTTCCTGCGACATTATTGCGGGCTTTCCTTCAGAAACAGAAGATGATTTTGCGCTTACACAGTCTCTCTGCAGCGCGGCACAGTTTTCGTGGATACATGCATTTCCTTTTTCTGCAAGACCCGGAACAAAGGCTTATTCAATGAAACCGCAGATTCCCGAGCGCATTAAAGGCGAAAGAGTAAAATGGCTGTTTGAAAAGGCTGTGGAAGGCAAAACCGCATATATTTCTTCATTCAAGGGAAAAATTCTTCCTTCAATTGTAGAAAACAGCCGCTCTTTAAGACTGTCTTCTCCTTCTGCCGCAAACTTTGTGCGCGTAAATGCTGTTACAGAAAATTTCCTTCACGCAGAGTGTCTGGTGCCTTCAAAAGGTTTTATTCCTGCTCCCGGAACCGAAGTAAATGTCAGAATAGACTCGGTTCTTGAAGACAGCATACGTTCCGGAAGAGAAGTGGAATGTTCAGGAATACTTGTGCTTTAGAATATCTCTAAAAATCCGATAAACGGGCTTCTTGAAGACTCTCTTTAGAAACAGAGTTCTATTCCTGCTGAATACTTGAGCATAAATTTGTTTGTATCGTTATACAGAACAGACGAAGAAACCATTATACCGAATTTCTTTGGAATGTAAAGCTCAAGGCTTGCCCCGACTCCGCCGCCGAGTTCGTTTAATATGTATCCGCCTTCACCGTAGACGCTTGCCCTTAAATACTTTGCAATGTTATAAGATGCTCCCAGAATTCCGCTGCATGTTAAAACAGGTTCTGCGGTATCATCTGTTTCATAATACGAACTGTCATAGTAATAATCATCGCTTTGTGGAACCGAGAAAAAAGCTGTTCCACCACATCCGGCTTCAAGGTTTCCGCCTATAAACATATTGTCAGAAAGACCGAGTGTTGCCGTGTAACCGACTGTAATATAGGCAGATTTGTCATTTGCGTAAAAGTTTACTGCACCCGGAATAAATTCATATAGCAAAGAACATATTGTGTCACGGGGATCCTGTTTACTGCTTTTGGAAGATGCAGATTTTGCCTTTTTTTTCTGTTCTTTTTTCTGCTCCTGCTCTTCTTTTTTCTGTTCTTTTTTCTGCTCTTTTTTCTGCTCTTTTTTCTGCTCTTTTTTCTGCTTCTGCTCTTCTTTTTTCTGAGCATCAAGTTCGGCCTGTTTTTTAAGGCGGTTCTGTTTGAGCATTTCTTCGTAGTCAGACTTCTGCACTGATTCTGTTCGCCAGTCTATATCTACAGAAGGTGTATACTGGTAAGGGCAGTGTATTAAAGGCATTACTGTCTTTATTTTTTTTCCTGTACTGACGTTGCGGAATTCAATTTTTTCAATAACAAGAACATAGGAAGAGGGGTTTTTGTAACTTTGTGTACGTACAGAATAGGTAAGCACCGCTTCTACAAAAGGAACGTTCATTCTGAAGAAACTGTCATAGTTTTCTACGGTGTCCAGATACTGGTTGTAAAGTTTTAGATTCTGTTCACGGTTTTTGGAACCAAGTTTGGGGTATCCGGGAACAGTTTTGCCGGTAAGATCCTGATATGAAAGCAAATCTTCTGTTTCATAGACAGTCTGCCCGTCAAAGCTGAATGCAAGACCGTATTTCCAGCCTTCTTTTCCTATGTTTCCGTCGTAATTTCCTATTCGCAAGTACAGTCCCTGTTCTGCGATTGAAGTAATCGTATATTTTTTGGACTCGAGATCATCTATATCTGCCGTTATTTTTTTTCTGAGCTGTTTCTGGGCTTCGTTTGTTTTTTCCCTGATGTCACTTTCGTTTTTTGCTTCAAGGTCTTCGTATTTTGCCTTTATTTCAAGAATGTCATTTTCAAGGGACATGAGGCCTCTTTCGTTGAGTGTTCCGTCAGGATTTTTTTCTGCTGTCGGCGTTTTTCTTTCGCGCCTGGCTTTCATCTGTGCTTCACATTCTGCTTTAAGTTTTGAATTGTAGTCTTCTATGCTTGCTGCAATTGTGTTTTCGTTTTCAAGAAGTGCAAGCTTTTCACCTTCAATAATTACTATTCTCTGGGCGGCATTCAAGGCTTCTGTCTTTTTGTCGCGTATGGCCTGAGCCTTTTTTTCTATCTGCGAGGAAAGAGAAAGAATTGAGTCGCGTTTTTCTGCATTTCGCTTCTTGTTTATGGCATCTTCTTCCTGTTTTTTTGCTTCATCGGCCTTCATTCTCTGGATTTTGTCTTCTTCATTCTTTTTCTGCTGCAGAAGAAGGGCTTTCTGTGTTTCTATTCTTGTCTTGTGTGCCTGTTCTTCAAGGCTTGTAAGCGACTGTACCGACAGTTCTGACTGTTTTTTTGAAAGTTTTTCGAGTTCAGCATTTATTGCAGAAAGATTTTCTTCTGCGTCCGAGATGTCACCTGATACGGCTTCATCAAAACTTCCTGTACATATAAGGCGCTTTCCTGCAGATGTAAGTTTTACGCCCATCTGTTCAAGAAGTTCTGCTGACACTGTTCCGTGGGCTTTTGTAACAAAATCTGCCTGGGAAAAACTTGGCTTGAGTGTAAAGCCGCCTTCTGCCTGTCTTGTTTCTATATTATAGATTGTGGCAGAAATTCCGTAGTAATCCTGTCCCTTTTGTTCAAGTCTTGTAGTTGTAAGCGTAATGTACGATTTTGCCTGAACAGATTTTCCCAGCTGAACAGGATTGTCCGTTGAGTATTCAGAACTTTCGTATTCTTTCTGGATTTTTCTGATTGTACTGCGCTCGTCGGAATTGATTACGGTAAGATTTGAATATGTTACAAGATCGTTTATAATGTCGCGCTTAACTTTTGACGCAATCCAGGCATCGCTTGAGTCAGAAAGTCCGTTTTCAAGCTCTGAAGTGTAAACAAGGACACGTTTTCCGGCACCACCGTCTCCTATAAAATAGCCTTCTGCCGTAAATGCACAAAAAGAAGCGAGCATTACAAATGTATATGAAATAAGTTTTTTAAGCTTCATTACGCCCTCTTTTTCGTTTTTTTAGAAACTGTTTTCTGTTATTACGATTGTTATTTTGTATTCTACCATATTTTAATGCGTTTTGTCGATACAACAAGGCCGCACGAAAGAATAGTGTACATTTTGTAATATTTGTATTATTATATAGTATCTGCAAATAAAAACGAGGTTCCAATGGACGAAGAAAACCGTTATCCTGATTCAATCATGGAGATTTGTCAGCTTCTTGCAAAGACAGACGACAGTCAGCTTATTTTTGATTTTTTTGAATGTCTTTTTACCAGGGCTGAACTCAGGGATTTTTCAAACAGGTGGAATCTTGTAAAGGAACTTGATGCCGGAACAACGCAACGTGAAATTGCACGCAAATACGGAATGTCACTGTGCAACATAACCCGCGGCTCAAAGGAAATGAAAAAAGCAGATTCAGCCTTTGTGCGTATGCTTGAAAAGCTTAAGGAAACACACTGAAGCTGGCTGAAAATCATTTTTTACAGTCCGAACCGCATTCTGTGCATATTCCCCAGACGTTGAATTCAATTTTTTTTACCGTAAATCCTGCGGGAACAGTCTGGATTTTGTTTTCTTCAATCTGTGTAAAAAAATCTTTGTTGAATATATCAAAAACTTTCTGACATTTTGTGCATTTGAAGTGAATATGGTCCGAAGTGTCTGCATCATAGCGTATTTCGTCACTTTCTATCATGACATTGCGCACAAGATTTTTCTGGCTGAACAGATGCAACGTATTGTAGACCGTAGTTTTTGAAAGGGTAGGATATTCCGGGGACAAAGCCATGTATACTGTATCTGCAGTAGGATGTACTTTGTTCTCCGAAATATACCTGTATATGGCAGTTCTCTGTACGGACGGTCTTATTCCGTTTTCTTCGAGTTTTTTTGCATAGATTAAGTCGTCCGACAATTTATACCGCCTTTTTTTAGTTGAAGTAACGTGCGAGAAGTCCCTTGAATCCTGCTCCGTGGCGGGCTTCATCCTTTGCCATTTCATGAACAGTGTCGTGAATAGCATCGTATCCGAGTTCCTTTGCGCGTTTTGCAAGCATGAGTTTTCCTTCACATGCACCGGCTTCTGCATCTGCTCTCATCTGAAGGTTCTTCTTTGTTGAATCTGTAAGAACGTCTCCAAGAAGTTCTGCAAACTTTGATGCATGTTCTGCTTCTTCAAAGGCATAGCGCTTGTATGCTTCTGCAATTTCGGGGTAACCTTCGCGGTCTGCCTGGCGTGACATTGCTAGATACATTCCGACTTCTGAACATTCACCGTTAAAATTGTCTACAAGACCCTGTACTACTTCTGCATCGAGTCCCTTTGCTGATCCGACCTGGTGCTCACAGGCAAATCCCTTTGATTCTTTCTGCTCTACAAAAGCATTTTTTGCATGACACTGGGGACATACTTCCGGAGCGTTGTCTCCTGTATGTACATAACCGCAAACTTTGCAAACCCATTTCTTCATAATTAAACTCCTTAATTTGTAATCATTACAATAATGATATTATTGCAGTTTTAATTAGATGTCAAGTATTTATTTGTTTTTATTTACAATTCTTGTTTCGGTTTTACCGGTTTCTATGTCGATTGTTCTTACAAAAAGGGAAACTTTGTTTTCTTCGTTGAGTGAGTTCCAGATTGTTGAGGTAATTTCTTCTATATCGCCATTGAGTTCAACAAGTTCGGGCTCGCCTTCAAAACTTGGCAGCGGGTTTGCGTTTCCCATGTATGTGTGGATATAGCGTCCCACTCCGGCCCTGGGGTTTTCATAGCTGAATGTGTATCTCTGGCAGGAAGATTCGATTCCGCAGTCGCTTTTGAGTATAGACATGTCCAGTGCAAAGTTTCCGCCGCTTACGTTAAGGCAGGCCGAAATTCTTGGTGTAAAGTTTGGTGCATCGGGCTCGAACTTTCTTGAACGCAGTGACTGCTCGAAGGTTAGTCCGCTTTTCATTCCGTCGTATACTGTATCTGTCTGGTCGCCGTTTGTTACAATTGTATTGTTTTCCAGAACCCTTACCGGTGCGTAAATAATCAGGCTGGGGTCAACAAGTTTTGACGGGTCAAAGGCCTGTGTGCGTATTCCGTCGTTTTCTTCAACAAAAACCCTGTTGCGGCTGTTTTCGCTGCGTCCCATAATCCAGTAAGCTGCAACGGCTTTTTTTGAGTCTGCAGATTTTCCAGCGATGATTCCGCGTCCCGGATACTCGTTCATGGAAAGTGTCTGTGCCAAAGGTTGAATTTTCATTATTTCCCCCAAAAAAGTTTTTTAGTATGCTTATTTGCCTGCGTATTCTACCACAATATGCCGGTTTTGTGCTATATTTTAGTTATGGCAAATATGACTGACTATATTAAATGGCGCGGCGATGTGGGAATGGACAAAATTCCGTTCGGTGAAGTTGACGCCCTCATTCTGTGCCAGCTTAGCTATCTGAACTTTGACGGAATTGTTCCATCAGACTTTTCCCGAACGCTTACACTCAGGCAGGCTGCGTATGACTTTGCAAGGGCAGATGATTACGAAACAAGAAGCGACGTTGGTGCACTTATTAATCCAGACACCGTACAGCTTCTTCAGCTTGCAGGAGAGTCGGAGCGCTTTGGGGAAATAGGTTTGTGCGGTTTTATAAACAAAGTTGAACTTGAACGCGAAGAACAGTTTTCGGCGGTTACCTTTACGCGCGGAAAAAATCTCAATTTTGTTGCGTTCAGGGGAACTGACGACAATATCGTGGGCTGGAAGGAAGATTTTAACCTTGCGTTCATGGACACGGTTCCGTCACAATCTGATGCACTGGCTTATCTTGGTGAAGCTGCACAGTATCTGCGCGGAACAATTATGGTTGGCGGTCACAGCAAGGGGGCAAATCTGGCTCTTTATTCTGCGGTGAATGTTCCAAAAAAGATACAGTCGCGCATAAGTGCAGTCTATGCAAATGACGGCCCAGGCTTTAAGAAAGAATTTTTTGAACGCGCTGAATTTGCTGCAATAAAAGACAGACTTCATGCCTATGTTCCGCAGCTTTCTATTGTAGGAATGCTTTTTTCACATGCAGACGGCTATATTACAGTAGATTCTGACGGCCGGGGAATAAGACAGCACGATCCCTTTACATGGCACATTCTTGGCGCACATTTTGTAGAATTGGTCGGTCTTGACGAAGAAAGCGTCTATATTTCACAGACAGTCAACGGCTGGTTCAATGCACTTACGCAGACACAGCGCGAACTTTTCGTCCAGACTCTGTTCGGGCTTCTTAAAAATGTTGATGTCAGGACAAATTCTGAGTTTACCGAAAACTTCGGTGAAAATCTGTTCAAACTGCTTAAGGCCGCAACAAAGGTAGATTCAGAAACAAGGGAAGCGGTTATGAAAACCGTAAAACTTCTTGTAAAATACGCATTCAAAAATGTCGGTCAGCTTAAGAAAACACCGGTTTCTTCCGGCTTTTGAAAGGAGAATAATATGGATATAGCAGAAATTGATGAAAAGGGCAGAGGGCTTCTTTTTTTTGGAAACGGAACAGTCACGGAATGCAGTGCTGTAGCAGGACAGGACAATGTATTTCTTCTTGAAACAGAAATTGTTCTTGAACGCGCGCAGCAGCTTACAGCGGTTCCGGGGCAGTTTTATCTTTTGCGTTCTGCCGTAAGTTCGGTGCAGTTTTACCGCCCCATAAGTGTTTACAAAAGCGAAGTAAAAGAAACAAAAAGTGACGGCAGCCGCACAGTGCTTGTAAAATTCCTTATTCTTCAGAAAGGTGAAGGAACACGTGAACTATGCCATCTTCTGCCGGGAGAAAAAGCAGGTCTTATTGGTCCGCTCGGAAATAAATTTGAACTTCCAGAAGAAATTGAAGCAGCCCCTTCACAAAAGCCGCAGATTGCCGTTATTGGAGGCGGAATAGGCGTTGCTCCTGTTGCCAACTTTGCATCATCTCTTGCTGAAGGTTCGTATGATTTTTATGCAAGCTTCAAAAGCGGAGTCTACGGTCTTGAAAATGTAAGGGCTGCAAATACTTATATTACAACCGATGACGGTTCGGCCGGAATAAAAGGAATGCTTCCTTCGGCACTGGATGCAGATAAAATAAGGGCAGCAGGGTACAAATGTCTTTTTGCGTGCGGCCCGACCCCTATGCTTGCCTATGTACAGAAAGTTGCAGCAGAAGCAGGCGTACGCTGTTATCTGAGCCTTGAGCGCAAAATGCTGTGCGGTGCAGGTGCCTGTCTTGGCTGTACAATAGAAACAAAGGACGGGAACAGGCGCGTTTGCAAGGACGGCCCTGTCTTTGACTCTTCAATTGTTATTTTCAAAAAGCCTTCATCAGAAAGAAGAAAACCGCTTGCAGAAGGATTAAAGCCCGATCTTTCGGTTTGTGTCGCTGGCGTTAAGTTCAAGAATCCTGTAATTGCCGCTTCTGGAACATTCGGCTTTGGTCAGAATTACCGCGGTTTTTTTGACGTAAATCTTCTTGGCGGAATCTCTTCAAAAGGCTGTACACTTGAACCGCGTAAAGGAAATTCCGGTGAGCGCATAATAGAAGTTGCGTCCGGAGACATAAATTCCATAGGTCTTGAAAACCCAGGAATCCCGCATTTTATTGAACATGAACTTCCCGAAATGATGAAACTGGACTGTGTTTCAATTGCCAATATGGCGGGCTCGGATTTGGACTCTTACGTAAAGGGCGCGGCACTTCTGGACGCAACAGATGTTCCCATGATTGAACTCAACATAAGCTGCCCAAATGTAAAGGCCGGCGGAATGGCATGGGGAATGGACTGTACTGCGGCTGCTTCATGCGTGTCTGCCGTGCGTGCGGTTACAAAAAAGCCGCTTATGGTAAAACTGTCGCCCAATGCACCCGACCTTACAGGGGTTGCCCTTTCGTGTATAGAAGCCGGAGCCGATGCACTGAGCCTTATAAATACAATTCAGGCGACTGCAATAGATATAGAAACTGGCCGCCCCGTGTTTGACAACATCAGAGCCGGTATGTGCGGTCCTGCAATAAAGCCCATTGCTCTGCGCATGGTATACGATGTGGCTCTTGCAGTAAAAAAACTACCGCGTGAAAAACAGGTACCGATTGTGGGTATAGGCGGAATTTCAAACTGGAAAGACGCAGTGGAATTTATCATGGCAGGGGCAACAGCTGTTCAGGTTGGAACGGCAACATTCTCCAACCCGCGCGCCATGCTTGAAATAATTGCGGGACTTGAAGCGTTTATGCAATCCCACGGTTACCATAATATAGAAGAAATGCGCGGAATTGCCCTTGTCTGACAGCATTTGCAAAATAGTGCGGGCTTTGATAACTTAAGTTTTTGGAGCCTTCACTATTTTAATGGACTTTTGAAAAATACTGGGATATACTTTTATTATGTCTGATACAACAATAGTAAATACAAGTCCTTTGGGACAGCATTTGGACAGAATCGCGGAATCACAGCAGGTTTCCTACCTTGTGTTCAATAAAAAAAGAATCCAGCTGGTGGCAAAAATTACTATCGGCCGTGAAACCGACAACAATATTGTGATTGACAGTAAGCTTGCAAGCCGCCATCACTGCGTTATTCAGAAAATAAGGGATGCATATTTCCTTAAAGATGAAAACAGTACAAACGGTACCTTCCTTAACGGTCGCAGGATTCCTTCCGACAAGTACGTAAGGCTCAATCCCGGTGACAAGCTTACAATAGGTTCTTCCAATTTAATAATGGGGTAACATGCCCGTATCATCAGGTTTAACATACGATTTTTTTTCCTCACTGTGCACCGGCAACTTTCCGTCAGAGACTGAACTCATTGAGTCAATGGATACAGCAGTTTCTGTTCTTGAATCCGAAAGTTCCCTTTACAGACCAGCTGCAGATGACGGTACCCCGGGCGGGCTTCTGGACTTTACGGGCAGTGATGTTCCTGTTATTGTAGTTCCCGATCTGCACGGAAGGTATAAATTTTTACTGGATCTTCTTTCATCAGATTCATCGGTAATTCGCTTTGTTCCTTCAGGAATGAATGTGCTTGAAGCCTTGGGGGAAGGGCTTTTGAAAATAGTCTGTCTTGGTGACGGCATTCATTCAGAAACAGATGATGCTTCAGAAAGATGGAAAAAATGCTATGAAGAGTGGGAACACGGAAACTTCTGCGGTTCTGCCATGTGCGACGAAATGCACAGAAATGTTTCTACTATGGGCATTGTAGTTGAACTTAAAAAAGCATTTCCTGAAAACTTCCATTTTCTTAAGGGCAATCATGAAAACATCATGAATGAATTTGGCAACGGGAACTATCCGTTCAGAAAATTCTCTTTGGAAGGCGAGATTACCCGCAGTTTTATGCAGTATATGTTCGGGGACGCGGTACTTCATCTGATAGACTGTTTTGAAAAGACACTGCCGCTTTGTGCTGTATTCAAAAACTTTGCATTAAGCCATGCCGAGCCTGTCAGTGCGTTTACCCGCAGCGAAATAATCAACTGCAGAAAAAATTCCTCAGTCATAGAAGGGCTTACCTGGACACCAAACGGTTCGGCCCTTGAGGGAAGTGTAGTTTCTACTTTTGAATCCGTTAATCCTGGTGCAGAAACTTCGGGTTCAGTCTGGATAGGAGGGCACCGTCCCGTCCGCGGAAAATTTTCCCTGAGGCAAAACGGTTCCTATGTTCAGATTCACAATCCGTATGAAATGAATGTGGCACTTTGCAGTCCGCAGAATAAATTCAATCCGCAGGAAGATATAGTTAGCGTCTAAATAAGGACATTTATAGGAGTGAGTATAAAAAATCCGCCAAAATGGCGTCGGCTTTTTTAACTTAAAGTTTGCGTTGCAAACTTTTTTATTAACTGTACATTCTCACTTTGTTGCGAATGTACGTAAATGTTCATTCCTAAATCTGAAGATTTACTCATGAACATTTATAGGAGGAGTATAAAAAATCCGCCGGAATGTCGTCGGCTTTTTTACCTTAAAGTTTGCGTTGCAAACTTTTTTATTAACTGTACATTCTCACTTCGTTGCGAATGAACATTTATAGGAGGAGTTATGGCTGTTCAGCCTGAGTCTATCGGAAAGTATAAAATTTTGTCGGTCGTTGCCGTAGGTGGAATGGGAACTGTTTACAAAGCTGTTCATCCTTCATTAAAACGGCAGGTTATCATTAAAAAACTCACCCTTAAAAACAAAGGCGGAACAATACGCGAAAGATTCAAGCGTGAGGCACAGATTCTTCTGGACTTGTCAAGCCCTTATGTTGTGCGCATGTTTGATTATTTTACAGAAGGCCGCTCTGACTACATCGTCCTTGAATTTGTAGACGGAATGTCTCTGGACAAGCTTATTGCAAAGCAGGTGTCCCTTCCGCCGCAACTTGCACTTCTTATTTTCCTGGATGCCTGTTACGGACTAAAGCATGCACATGCAAAAGGAATTGTACACCGTGACATTAAGCCTGGCAATATTCTTATTTCAAGGCGTGCAGAAGTCAAACTTGCAGATTTTGGCATAGCAGGCGGTGAAAAAGAATCTGTAACTGTTGCTGACGAAACCGGACCATCAGCCTCTTCTGCAACTACAGCAGCAGAATCAGGAACAGCAATTACTATGGCCGGAACAACTTTGGGAACACCTGCGTATATGTCGCCGGAACAGCTCGATGATTCAAGTTCGGTAGACCAGCGTGCAGATATTTATTCTATGGGCGTTATGCTTTATGAAATGGTAACCGGAACAAAGCCTTTTTCAGGAGATATGAGTGCGCAGAGTATTGCAAAAATCAAAAAAGGAGACTATATTCCGCCTGCAAAACTCGATAAAACTCTTCCGCATATAGTGCGTTTCCTGATTAAAAAAATGATGAAGCCCAATCCCGCGAGACGATTTCAGACAATAGATCCGGTAATTGTGCGCATAAGACGGTACTTAAAGCATTACGATACGCATTCAGTCCGTATTTCACTTGCACAGGCTGTAATTGCGTCCCATCCGTTTGAACTTCCGCAGTATCAGAAGAAAAAGCGTCCTGCACTCAGGGCATTTCTTATTCTTTCGGCAGCAGCTCTTTTTATAAGCGGTTCGGTTCTTGCGTGGAACAACGGAATATTCCACAGAACAATTTTAAGCCCGTGGTTCAGAAGTATTACTCTTACTATGGAAATGCCGTCGACCGCAAGTGTTGATGCCGACCTTCCTGCAAGGGCATTCTTTTTTGTAAATGATAACAAGGACATTCCTGAAGTTTCAGGCACAAGAAGAATTTTTACTGCGTCAAAAGACAGTTCCGCATCTAAAAAAAATATTGAATACAAAACGCGCGCTGTTTTCCTTAGACCCGGTGAATACAGAATAAAAATTGCTGAAGGACCTTATGTCTGGTGGGGTGCGCTTGCTGTTGCCAGCGAAAACTGTGACATAAAGCTGGACTTTCTTAAAAACGCCAGCCGCAAACTCAAGATACATACTGTTGCCTTTGATTCTGAAACTTCAGAAAATATTACTTCAAAGACAAAGTTTATGGTTCAGTCCGGGGCAAAATGGATTCCGCTTGAAAAACTGGACACTTCTTCTTTACGAACCGGAACCGTTTACAAAATACTTGCGGTAAGTGAAGGTTACGAAGATGAATATTTCAGTCTGCTTGTGGACTGGTATCAGGATGAATTGTTTATAAACAGCAGCCTTCGGAAAAAATAAAATGTCAGTTTACCTGCTTACGAAACATGATCAGATCGGTGTTTTTAAAAAAATTGCCGCCTGCATAGAAACGCCTTCAAGTAAAGTTGTTTTGTTTACGGAACCGACAGAACTTGACATCGCACTTAATCTTGCTCCTCCCGATGAAGTTGAACTTGTGCTTATGGACTGCCGTTTTTTTCAGATGGACTTATACAATCCGTATATGTATATGGCAAAAAGGGCAAGGCCTGTTCCGCTTGTAATTTATAACGATCCGTATCCTCAGCCAGAAAACCGCGTAGCATACTGGATTGTAAAAAACAGACACTATCTTTCTGCACTTTTAAAGGAAGATGCTTTGGACAACATCAAAAATATCCTTGATATTATACAGGGTGCCCTTATGACAGAAGAAATCGGGCCTTATGTTTCTGTTGTTTGTCCTGCAAAAAAATATCTGACGGCTGAAGGAACTTATGTTGCCTTTGACCCGGAAAAATTCAGGAAAAAGCATTTTATCATGCCTTCACGCTTTAAGCTGTTTGAATATTTATATGCGAACATTGAACAGGTTGTTTCTGAAGAAGACATATGCATGCATCTCTGGAACACATACAATGATAACGTTCGAAAAAATCTGTATACGTATATCCATGATTTAAGACAGATTTTTCTTAAAGAAACAGATCTCATTTTCAGAATCGACAGGTATAAAATGAAGCATTACAGACTTAATGTTACACTCGGGGAAACAAACCGCTATGAAATACCTCCGGATCTTTTTTCTGACTATTCAATGCATTAAGTAATTTTCCGCTTCCATAAAAAAAGGGTTGCCACTTATGACAGCCCTTTTTTACTAAAAATTATTTTATATTTGCCTTAATGAAGGAAAGCTTCAGATCCTTGAGCTTTTCTGTCATTGAGACCTTGTATATATGGGGATTAAGAATTCTCTTGTAGGAAGGATCAAGTGTCGCTGTTTCCTGGCGCATTCTTTTTCTTGCAAGCTGAAGCTGTTCCGCATCGGGAAGCCTTTCTTTGATTCTTTTACCGTCGGCAATCTTTTTTGTAAGCATGGGTTTTACAGAAGCAGCCGTGAAAGAAAACTGTCTGTAGTCTACCATTGGGTGATAGTAACGGTATTCTTTGCCGCTTTCAACGGTTTCGCCTTCAAGTGCAAGAATGTCTGCGCGTGCCATTCCGTTTTCGTCGTAAAGGCGCCATACATTTTTTATTCCCGGGTTTGTGTTCTTTGCCGGATTGTCACTGAATTTCATTGCAGGAATCATTTCGTCGGTTTTCTGGTCATGTCTTGCCGCAAGTTTGTATACGCCTGTAAAACTGGACTCATCGCCGCCGGTTACCATGTGCGTTCCGACACCCCAGCTTGCTATAGGTGCATTCTGCTGGACAAGTGTTTCTATGATTTCTTCGGTAAGTTCATTTGAAACAGAAATAAATGCCTGTGGGAAACCGGCGTTGTCCAGTTCCTTTCTTACTTCCTGGGTAAGATAAGATATGTCTCCTGAGTCAAGGCGTACACCAAAGTTGTAGCCCTGTTCAACAAGTTTTGCCCCGGCTTTTATTGCATTTTTGATTCCGCTTTTAAGGGTATCATAAGTGTCAATCAGAAAGACTGTTTTGTCAGGATAAATTTTTGCGTATGCTTCAAAAGCTTCAAGTTCTGACGGGAAAGACATAATCCACGAATGGGCCATTGTTCCCATAACAGGAATTCCGTAAAGTTTTCCTGCAAGGGTATTGCTTGTTCCCGCAGCGCCACCAATATAAGAAGCCCTTGTTGCGCTCATTGCACCGTCAGGTCCCTGTGCTCTTCTGAGACCGAATTCCATTATGTTTCCTTGTTTGCTTGCCAGCCATACTCTTGCAGTTTTTGTTGCAATAAGACTCTGGAAGTTGCAGTGGTTAAGCACAAGTCCTTCAATAATCTGCGCTTCAATAAGATTTGCATGTATTCTTACAAGCGGTTCCTGAGGGAAAATAACCGAACCTTCTTCAAAGGAATACAAGTCGCCGCTGAAGTGAAAGTCCCTCAGATAATCCAGAAATCCTTTTTCAAAAATTCCCTGCTGCGAAAGATACTCTATGTCGTCGTCGCTGAAAGAAAATTCCGTAAGCGAATCTATAAGTGTTTCTATTCCTGCAAAAATACTGAATCCACCGTTAAAGGGCTGCCTTCTGAAAAACATGTCAAAGACAACCTGCTGGTTCATATTCTGAAGCCAGTAGCCCTGAGCCATTGTAAGTTCGTAAAAATCTGTAAAAAGGGCACTTTTGCTTGGTGCTCTTTCTTCTGTGTGTGTCGGTTTCATTATCGTTCTCCAAAAATCTGACAGGACGATTTTCTTTAGAGTGCACAGACAGTATCTGCTGCGTACAGCCGGCGTCCTTATTTTGTTCTACAGTATATACTTATGCTTTACAAAAGTCAATTTGAAGGCCTTTTGCAGAATAAGTAGGTCATGCGCGCGCCAAAATACCTGCCCACAAAACGGCTGGCTGCTGCCTTGAATTTCCACTTGAATGTCCACATTGAATAAAGCTTTCCTTTTCTGGAACAGCGTATTGCGTGTTCGACTGTTTTTTCGGGGGAAACACCGTGGCGCACTTCTTTTCTTGCACCTTTTGAAGCAACGTCAGCAAATTCCGTACTTACGGGACCGGGGCAGAGTGCCGTCACTTTTATTCCCTTGTCCTTAAGTTCTGCTGCAAGTGCAACAGTAAGGCTTAGTACAAATGCCTTGCATGCTCCGTAAACTGCAAAATTTCCCAGCGGAAGAAAAGAAGCCAGGCTTGCTGTATTTATTATTCTTGATCCCCTTTCCATGTACGGGAGTGCAAATCCTGTAAGTCCTGTAAGGGAAGTGCAGTCTGTGTCTACCATGTCCATTTCGCGAACCGTGTCTGTTTTTGCAAACTCTCCGTATGTTCCGAATCCTGCGTTGTTTACAAGAACATTTATGCGCAGATCTTTGTCGTTAAGTTCTTCGTTTTTCAGAAGTTCGTTTACTTTAATGGCGCCGTCCCTTCCGCAAAGATCAACTGCAAATACTTTGATTTCGGGGTAAAGGTTATTGCAGAGTCCCGACCGTACGGCTCTGCTTTCCGAATTGAATTTTTCTGCCTGTATGTCAATTTCCTTTGCAACTTCAAGAAGCCTTTCTTGGCGTCTGGCAATAATCCATATTTCGTCAGATGCCTGCTGCCTGAGTTTTTCTGCCTCTCTGATTCCGCTTTTTGTTCCGCCTGACAAAAGTAAAAGTGATTTTTCTGTAAAGCATGCACTTTCCATGGCGAGCTGCTTTGCAAAACATGTTCCCATTCCGCTTGAAGCACCGGTAACTATTGATATTCTTTTCATAATTGAATTCTATATCAAATGAGCTTTGTTTTCAATGAGGGCTAATTACATTTACGGTCACTTGTGTACATTAACGCCTGTTAACGCATACAAGTGCAGTTGTTGTAAAATTATGCTATTTTTTTTATAATTCAGTAATGGTAAATAAATCCGGAATTTTAAAATGTTTCTTTGCTGCTGCCGTTCTTTTTCTTTCAAATGCTGCTGCCGACGACATAGACAATTATCTTGCGTCTCTTTCCGAAGCCGATGCCGCAGCCCAGATGTTTCTTGTCAATATAGAAGGCAATTCCAGCTACTCTGTGGTAGAAGAAATAGACGGAAGCCCGCTTGTTCCGGGCGGATGCATTTTGTTTTCATTTAATATCGCTCCTTCTGCAGAACAAATTATTTCCTATACTTCATCGGTTGCATCTTACTGCAAAAAAAACAGCAAGCCCGTGCCTTATATTGCCATAGACCAGGAAGGCGGCCTTGTAAACAGACTCCGTGATATTACAAGTCCGCTACCGTCAGAAAGCCGCCTTGCTGCAAGGGTAAGTCCGTCATCTGCCGCAGAAATTTATTCAGCCCAGGCACGCCAGCTTCGTGCGCTTGGTATTACGATGAATCTTGCTCCTGTTGCCGAGCCTTCTGTTGAGTCCAATAAAGATTTTCTTGGTACAAGAAGTTTTGGTTCCGTTGCAAATGCGTGCGTTTATTCCTTTGTTGCAATAAGTGCTTATGAAAAAAACGGAGTCGGTTCCGTATTGAAACATTTTCCGGGAAATACAAATACAGATCCCCATACAGGACTTCCTTTTATTGAACTGTCCTTAAAAGAACTGAAAGAAAATTTTATTGTTCCGTTTGCTTTTGCTCTGGAAAGCAGCCCGTCTGCTGTTCTTATGTCACATGCGGTAACAAAAGTTGCAGATTCCAAAACGCCTGCTTGTCTGAGTGAATACTGGACACGTGAAGTCCTTCAGAAACAGCTTGGTTACGGCGGCCTTATAATAAGTGATGATATTTTTATGAAAGCCCTAGCCGACAATGGTTTCCCTCCTGAAAAAGCTGTGCTGATGGCCGTTCGCGCCGGAGTAGACGTAATTATGCTGAGTGAAAAAAAGTTTGCGAACGTAGTTTCAATTCTTCTTTCCTATGCGCACGCAGATAAGTCTTTTTCCGAAAGCCTTAAAAAATCACAGCGCAAAATTATTGAATTCAAACTGTCAAAGGGAATACTCAAAAGGCAGAATGGTAAAATTGTTTCTGCACAGGCAGTTGATTCTGAACAGTCAGTCCGGGACTTTTATTCTGCCAAAAGAGAAGGCGATGAACTTTACAGACAGTTATTCCTTAACGGAGATTTGAATGAAAAAAAATAAAAATTCAGAAAACAGGGGTGCCGCCGGATTCGACGCATATTATACAGAAGTGTATGGTCCGCGGTGGAATACTCTTAAAAATGCGCTTTCTAGAGAATCCCTTCACGCCGGAATATGTTATCCTTCAAAAAAAGAATATTTTCTTGATCCTGCAAGTTTATGCGTCGCTCTTTGTCTTCCGTGTTCGTCTTCGTCCAGGAATTTTGACATGTGTGCAGCTCCCGGCGGAAAATCTCTTGTCCTGGCCGGCTGCATGAATGAAGAAGCATCTCTTTTTTCAAATGAACGCTCGGCACCAAGAAAGAAACGTCTTGATTCGGTTCTTGCAGAATCCCTCGAAGATTCTGTTCTGCAAAGAGTCCGTACTTTTTGCGGTGATGCAGCCGTAAGATGCCGCCGCGAAACTGAATGTTATGACTGCATTCTTCTTGATGCACCGTGTTCAAGCGAAAGACATGTTCTTGCAGACCCGCGCTACCTTTGCGAATGGTCTCCTGCAAGAATAAAAACTCTTTCCATGGAACAGTGGGCTCTTCTTTCATCTGCATGGAAAATGCTTGCGCCGGGAGGTTTTATCCTTTATGCAACCTGCGCGCTTGCTCCAAAAGAAAATGACGGAACAATCCAGCGTCTTTTGAAAAAGAATCCCGAAGCCCGGATTTGTACACGGGAAACAATCCGAAGTATCATGACAGAAAATCTTTCCCGCGCAAAATTCAGCATTAAACTTCCAGCTTCCTGTTCTGTAGAATCTGTATTTGACAGTGCAGAAAGTACAGAAAACGGACTGCATGTTCTTCCCGATACTTCGGGCGGGTATGGGCCCTTGTATTTTTCGCTTATACACAAACCTTTCGCGCAAACAGAAAACGGCGGCCAGTGCTGAATAATTGTTGCTTGTAAATTTATATTATTTTGATTATAATAAATTTAATTCAGATTGAATTGAATGTTTAGGATTTGCATTTTGTCGGGAAGTAAAATGGACGATACTAATACGCAGCAACTTATTACTCAAATAGAAAACCGTCTCAAAGAAATAAAGGACATAGATGTTCTTCTTGAAAATATTCTTTCCGGTGCCCGCGAGATTGTAAATGCTGATGCGGGTTCAATTTATGAGTATGATAAAAACGAAGAAATCCTGCGCATACGTTACAGCCAGAATGATACCATTCAAAAAAGACTTCCGAAAGGTGAAAAACTTCCCTATGAAATGAAGTCCGTTAAGCCCGACTTTTCTACAATAGCGGGTTACTGTTTGAAATCCCGACGCACCGTTAATGTTGCCGATGTCTACAATATGTCCGAATACATGGACAGCGATCATCTGGAAAAACGGTCGTTCAGTTTTAACAATGCCCTTGATCTTAAAAACGGTTACAGAACAAAGTCCATGCTTACTGTTCCGCTTTTAATGACAAACGGAACAGTTCTTGGTGTACTTCAGATAATAAATGCACAGAATGAAAAAGGCGAAGTAATACCCTTTGACTCCGATGCTGAATTCTATCTTTCACAGTTTGCCGGAAAAATCGGTACAATTTATGAATACGCATATCTTACACGTCAGGGAATTGACCGTCTTGTAAAAATGGCAGGATTCCGTGATCCAAAAGAAACTGGTGCCCATGTAGAAAGGGTTTCGTGTTTTGCGCTTGAAATTTATGACCGTTATGCCGCAAACAAAAATATTCCTGAAAAAGAGCGCAATAAATTCCGCGACAACCTTAAGCTGGCTGCACGCTGCCATGATATAGGAAAAGTTGCAGTACCCGACGGAATTCTCAAAAAACAGGGGCTTCTTGACGAAAGAGAACGCGATATAATGAAAGGCCACACATGTGTAGGCGCGCAGATTTTTACTCCGGTAGAAAATGATGTTGACCAGATGGCCTGCGACGTTTGTCTTCATCACCACGACAGATGGGACGGTGGTAACAGGGGGTATCCTGGAAACTATGACTACCGTGAATATATCCCTGAAACAGAAATGCCGCACGAAATAGAGCAGGCTCTGAAAGGAAAAGAAATACCTCTTTCTGCAAGAATTGTTGCCCTCGCTGACGTTTACGATGCTCTTCGCAATAAAAGATGCTATAAAGATGCGTGGGGAATGACAGAAACATTTGAAGAAATTGAGTCGCAAAGGGAGCGGCAGTTTGACCCCGAACTGGTCGATGCTTTTATGCAGATAAAAGACCGCCTTGAAGATATAAACCGTTCAATCAATTAAAAAAAACAGGAATCGTTCCGGTGTTTCTTTCAGAAAACAGCAGTTCAGTTTACAGAAAGGCCTGCAATTTCTTTAAGAGAACTTTCAAAGCATTTGCAAAAAGCATTTGTTTCCTTTTCGCCGAATGTAGAAAAAGAACCGCCTCCGTGCAATCCCAAAGACTGCATCTGCATGCTTAATTCCCTTTGTTCAAGCATTTCTTCAATATTTTTTGAATCAAACCTTGTTCCCCTGTCATTTATTGCACGTTTGCCGCTCTGAACAAGTCTTTTTGCAAAAAGAATGTCCCTTGTAATAATCAGGTCGTCTTTTGTTGACTGTTCAAAAATCCAGTCGTCAGCAGCATCTTTGTGTCCGTCGCAAATCTGCATAAAAAAAAGGGGATTCTGGGTGGTGAAGGGGATGTTTCTGTTGGCAACAAAAAACAGTTCCATGCTGTTTTTTACGGCCGCCTTTTGAATAATAGATTTTATTTTTTTTGGACAGGAATCTGCATCAACAAAAATTCTTCCTTTCATTCAACAGCTTCCGTTATTTTATTGATCATTTCTTCTGTAAGCCGCATAACTTCACTGTCGTTTTTTTCTTTCTGTGGATTTTCTGAATTGAGTCTGGCATTAAGCTGCTTTTCTTTGTAAAGTTCGTCAACAAGTGATATTCCTGCCAGAATGCTTATCTTGAGAGGATCAGAAAGTTTTCCTGATTTTTTGATTGTGTCAGTTATTTCCCTGTAATAGTTCAAAAGTTTCTGAAGATATTCATCATCTTCATTTGCCTGAGCCGAAAAAGCCGTACCTAAAATTTTGATCTGGAGTTTTCCCATCAAAACCTCTGGCTGTTAAAAAATATCGAACTGTCCGTTGAGTTCCTCAGCTGTCTGCTGGGATTTTTGATTCTGTTCTTCGGAAGCCAGTTCAGACTGTTCTGAAGTTTCCTGTGCAGGTTCTTCTTCTGTTACAGCAACTTCTGCTGTTGCTGTGTCTGTAACATTTTCTTCCTGATTATTTTCCTGAACATTTGTATTCTGCTCTTCTGTCTGATTTTCTTTAGAAGAAGGCTGTGCAGGGGGAACAGCAGTATTTTCTTCTGCTGTATTGTTTTGCATTGAACCGTCCTCCTGTGAGAGAACAGAATTCTCTACCGCAGAAAGGCGGTTCAGTGCTTTTAGAATTCCTTCCTCGATCTGGCTCTGTGCAGATTCCAAACTTGTGACCAACTCCGATTTGTCAGAAAGCGCTTTTGTGAGCTCAGTACACTTTGTGCGCAGAGCATCGTTTTCTTCCGTCAGCTGTGAAACCTGAACCTTGAGGGCATCAATCTTTTCTACAGCGGTCTCAACTTTTTCCTGAAGCAATAAAACCTGATCGAGTGAAATCATAATTATGCCTTAAGTGCGTTTTTGGCTACTTCGACAACAGCCTTGAAAGCAGTTGTATCTTCAATAGCCATGTTGCTCAATGCCTTGCGGTTAAGAGTTACACCGGCTTTTGAAAGACCGTCAATAAAGCGGCTGTAAGTGATTCCTTCTGCGCGGACAGCAGCGTTAATACGTGCAATCCAAAGTCTGCGGTAATCACGCTTCTTGTTGCGACGTCCTGAATATGAATGATCAAGTGCCTTTACAACTGCGTCTTTTGCTGCCTTGTAGTTGGACTTTCTGTCACCCTTAAAACCCTTTGCAAGCTTAAGAAGCTTTACACGGCGGTTCTTGCGTTTTGTTCCATCTATTGCTCTAGACATCTTTTACTCCTGTCAATTCCAAAGATAAATCAGCCGTATGGAAGCTGCTGTTTGCGGATTCTTGCTGCTGAATCCTCAGAGAGAATTCCTGCATGGCGAAGATGCATCTTTCTTTTTGGCGATCTCTTTGTCAAAATATGACGAAGATTCATTTTCTTGTACTTTACTTTTCCCGTACCAGTTAAGGAGAAGCGCTTTGCTGACGCTTTCTTTGTTTTCATCTTAGGCATAACAATTACCTCTACTTTTTGGCTTTTGAGCTTAGTGTCATTGACATAAATCTTCCGTCCATTGCGGCAGGCTTTTCAATAACATACGAGCCTTCGGTAAGCCGTTTTTCAACCTCTTTCAGGACATCAAAGCCGAGTTCTGTGTGGGCAAGTTCACGTCCGCGGAAACGGATTGTTACTTTTACCTTTGCGCCCTCGTCAAGAAATTCCTGGGCATGCTTGGCTTTCGTATCAAGGTCGCCTGAGCCGATTTTTGGCTGCATACGAATTTCCTTAATCTTAAGTACTTTTTGATTCTTCTTGGAGTCACGGAGTTTTTTCTCCTGTTCGAACCGATACTTCCCGAAATCCATTATCTTGCAAACCGGCGGATTTGCGTTAGGCGAAACTTCTACAAGGTCGAGCTCGCGCTCCTTTGCCATTCTGAGGGCTTCTATTGTAGGGACAATTCCCTTCTGTTCACCTTCATCATCAATGAGTCTGATCTCACGTACGCGTATCTGTTCGTTTACGCGCATACCTTTATTGTCTGCCAACGATCCTCCCTGAGCTGATATAGCTCTTGTATGCAAAATATTTGTATAGCATAGAATTAATAATAACAGAATTTACTGTTCTTTGTCTAGAGTGAATTCAATTAGCCGCAGAAAAATCTTCCTTAAAATACGTTCGATTAAGTGAAGATAATTGAAGAATTCTACATACTCATAAAAATAGGCTGCCGTTCACTCTTTTTTTCATCATTCAGGTTCAATATATAGAAGATAAATGACAAAACAATAAAAATACAGGCCAGCGGAATGTAAATTAATGCGCTTACCCTGAACATCCACATTGTTCTTATTGCTCCCGGAACTGCCATTGCCGCAAGAACTGCAGCACAGAACAGAATGAATTTAACCGTCTGTTTTTTTGTGAATGAAAGATAAGCTTTTTTTATCAGTACGCAAATCAGAATCACCGAAAAGAGTGTTAACAGCGGTGACATAATGAGCATGAACAAAGACTCTGTTTCGCTGCAAGATACAGAAAAATAGGGCACCATTGTTGAATATGCGCTGGCAAAATATGGAAGTGCAGCATGAATTTTGTATTCTGCAGTATCTTTTGAAAAAAGAAGGCCCACAGCACTCAGTAGCAGAAGCGGTATAAGGTTTTCTTCAATAAAAATACAAAGGAATTCTGATGCCGGTCCTGAATTTGCCGCATCAGGAGAAAAAATAAGGAATTCCTTTACGCAGCATATTACCGCACCAAGCAGAAAACCTGTGATAAGAGCCGGAATATAGGATTTGAACTGATATTTTTTGTCTGTTAAACAGAACCATGCCAGAAAAGCAGGCACGGCAAGAAAAAGAAATGCATACATACGGTAAGTCTAGCATATATCCACGCCGTGATTCAATAACTGAAGGAATATAACTTTGCAGATATGTATAAAGTAAAAGAAGCTGAATACCCGGTGTAATTCCGGCGGATATCCAGCTTCTTTGTCAGTCTTGTTTATTTACTATATAAGACTATTTGTCAAAAGCATGTCCTGCAGAACCAAGAACTTCAATATTCTTGTGCATGTACATCTTCTTGAGTTCCTCACGTGCAGGTCCAAGGTATTCGCGAGGGTCGAATTTACTTGGGTTTTCTGCAAAGAACTTGCGGATAGCTGCTGTCATTGCAAGGCGTCCGTCAGAGTCGATGTTGATCTTGCATACTGCAGACTGTGCAGCCTTGCGGAGCTGTTCTTCAGGAATTCCTACAGAATCAGGAATTTTTCCACCGAACTGCTCGATGATTCTTACGTATTCAATCGGAACAGATGAAGATCCGTGAAGAACAATCGGGAATCCTGGGAGCTTCTTCTCTACGCCTTCAAGAACGTCAAATGCAAGTGGCGGTGGAACAAGAACTCCATCGGCATTGCGTGTGCACTGTTCCGGTGTGAACTTGCATCTTCCGTGTGATGTTCCGATAGAAATTGCGAGTGAATCTACTCCTGTCTTTGATACGAAGTCCTGAACTTCTTCGGGCTTTGTGTAGTGGCTTTCTGCTGCAGCAACGTCATCCTCAACACCTGCGAGAACTCCGAGTTCACCTTCTACTGTTACGTCGAACTGGTGTGCATAGTCAACAACCTTCTTTGTAACAGCAACGTTTTCATCGTATGGAAGTGCAGAACCGTCAATCATTACTGATGAGAATCCGTTGTCGATACAGTCCTTTGCAACTTCAAAGTTTGGACCGTGGTCAAGGTGAAGTACAATAGGAATATCTGCACCGAGTTCATGGGCATACTCTACAGCTCCGCGTGCCATGTTGCGAAGAATGTACTTGTCTGCATAGGCGCGTGCACCCTTTGAAACCTGAAGAATTACAGGTGACTTTGTCTCTACGCAAGCCTGGATGATAGCCTGCATCTGCTCCATGTTGTTGAAGTTGTAAGCCGGAACAGCATAGTGTCCCTTCATTGCCATTTCGAACAAATGTTTTGTGTTTACAAGTCCGATGTCTTTGTAACTGAACATATATTTCTCCTGTTGAATTAGAATAGGGTATTCCGAAATTTACGGAACGTCCCTTAATATGCGTTATGTTAAGAATAGTCTATTTAAAGTTAAAATTCAAGACAAAAAAAATCCTGCCGGCCTTCAAATCGTTTGACAAAGAAGTCGTGTGCAAATATAATGAAGGGAAATACTGATAATACTTTTTGACGGAATTTTCCGCTAAAGAGATTAATATTATCTGACGATATGTAAATAAGGTGTTTTCCGCAACTAAGATATGGAAGGCATGATTCAAGGAGATTTGAATGAAAAAGGGCGTAGTTATTTTCGGTAGCCTGATTTTTGCGCTTGCGTTATGCGTGCCGGTTGTTGCCCAGCCAAGTGCCAAGGCTGTGGAGACAATTGTAATTGATAATTTTGACACCGAAGGTGCTCAGGAATATCTTTGTGGCGGTCAGACCTACAACTGGACATGGGGAGTTCAGACAAGCCGCTTTGTAACGGAAGGATATCCTCTTGTAAAGATGTTCGATGGAATTCCCAATTCCCTCCGTCCGTACCAGAAGGAAGGTGTTACACCGCAGGTTCTTGGTGTAAAGATAAAGTTTGACAGAAAGGGAGACAACTGGTTTGAAGTATTTCCCAAGTCAAATGATGAAATAACCGAGATTCCTTTTATTGGTACAGTTACACAGATTGATTTCTGGGTATGGGGTGCCAACTATAACTATAATCTTGAAATTCTTCTTCGCGATGCAGATGGTCGCGTTCATACAATCAAGGCAGGAAATCTTGCATTCCAGGGATGGCGCAATGTTGTTGTAAATGTTCCGGGATATATCCGCCAGCATTCAAGAATCCGCTCAGGCCGCAGAAATCTTACTTTTGTAGGATTCAGAGTACGCACAGATGCAGATGAAGCTGTAGATGATTATGTAATTTACTTTGATCAGTTGAAGTATACTACAAATACTCTGTCAAACATTTACGACGGATATGAGCTTAAGGATGCCGACTTTGGTGATTCCGACAGTACAGAGACAGTCAGCACTGACGCTGCAAAATAAGGACGGTAAATAATTATGAAAAAATTGCATTTTGCGGTTATGGCCGCTTTGATTTTGTCCGGAGCTTCAGTTTTTGCACAGACAGATTCTCTTTCTGAGCCTGATGCTTCAAATATCGGTAACGACAGTGCCAAGCAGGCTCTTAGAGAAGTAAGTGTTGACCGTTTTGAAAGGGAAGGTTCGTGGAATGTTCATATTTCACCCGATTACGGTGTTATTTCCGGCCGCCTTTTTGACGGAAGTCCGCTTGCAAAGGAACCTCTTGAAGATGCAGACAATCAGGAAATGGAAGATACAAAAGTTTTTGGTGTAAAGACAGAATTCTTCCGCCGTGGTGTTAATTCTTTCTATATTACTGCAGCACGCCCTATTCCTATTGAAGGAGTAACAAAGACTGTTTCTGTCTGGGTTTGCGGACGTAATATGGGTCACCAGATGTGGCTTTTGGTTCAGGATTACAACGGAAACAATTTTGAAATCTGGATGGGTTCACTTGAGTTCAGCGGATGGAAAAAACTTACTACAGCAATTCCACCTTCACCGGACGGAGAGCACGGAATTATCCAGCAGAGTGTTTACCATGGAGACAAACCCGGTCTTCGCATTGTAGGATTCAGAGTAGACTGCAATCCTATGGAAGCAAAGGGTTCTTTCTATATGTACCTGGATGACATACGCGCGGTTACTGACTTGTATGATATTCAGAATCGTGATGAAGACGATATGATGGACAACTGGTAACAAGACCTTTTTGTCTTACAACCCGGTTCTTAAGGTGGTTTCACTTTTTGAGCCGGGTTTTTTGTTTTTGAATTTATTCTGTTCCGAAGTAATTTTATTTCTGAAGGCCGCTTTTTATTCTGTATATTTTATGGCGGCCGTTTTTTTCTATAAATTCAATTAAGCCGGTTTTTATACAGACCCAGACAAAAAGTCTTATTTCATTTTCTTTTATTCCCGGAATATTTTTCTTTGCGCATAAAAGAAGGTCTTTGATACAAAACATTTGCGGCAGATCTTTTGGAATGAGATTCAGGTAACTTCGGGTGCCGTTAAAAATATGTTCTGTTCCTGTGTCTTCGAGGCGTTTTCCGGTTTTTAACCAGTTTTTTCTGAACCGGCGCCTGTTGTTTTTTGACTGGACGCATAATTCAGTCTGTTCCCTTTCTTCTGTAATTGTTGACTCATGTACAATGAGTGTAAACTTTGGATAGAGCAGAACTGAGGTGAGGCCGGTCAGCTCTTTGAATATACTGTAAATATTTTTTGAAACAGGGCTTTTTCTTCTGGAAACAAGACAGCCGTCTTTTTTTGTTTCTATATATTTTTTTGCGGCAAGAGGATATACAACGGTTACATTTCTTTTTGCGGCCAGATATTTTGTTATCTTGGGCAAAAGGGATGAAAGGTTTCCGGTCTGGATTTCAATTATTTCGCCGTCTGGTCTTATTATGTCGGCAATGTATCCTTCTGCCGGCTGTTCCATAACACTTCCTTCTGTTTTGTTTGCATAGATTCTTTTTAATGTTTTGTGAAGGTGTGTTTCGTTTAGTGTGTTTATCATTATTTTACTGCAGAATATTTTTTTGAAAATCAAGGCGGGACTGTTCTGCCGGAACTTTCCTATACATTTTTAAAGTTTTTATTTGAAAAAATCAATATCAGATTAACAAAATTATAAGTATCGGCATTTTTCCGCATTGACATTATAAAAAAAGTTGATAAAATGGTTGGTAAGTGGGAAATAGTGGGTAAAAGTGGTGAGTAGTGGCATGGAAATGCTTATCGGTGAATATTGCAATACGCTTGATGAAAAGGGAAGAATTCTTTTTCCGGCCAAGTTGCGTTCTGTTTTGCAGCAGGAAGTTCTCATGGTAACGCAGGGTCTTGATCACTGTCTTATGCTTTTTACGATGGAGGAGTGGGCTTCTTTGAACGAAAAGATACTTGGTTCCGCTTCTTTGTTTAATGATCAAAAACGTCTTGTTCTGCGCAGGTTTATTGCTCCAGCGCAAAAATTGGAATTTGACCGTTCGGGTCGCCTTTCTATACCCCAGAGTCTTAGGGAATACGCAGGTCTTTCCGGAGAATGCACAATTCTTGGTATAAACAAATACATGGAATTGTGGGATTCTGCCAGTTACCGCGATTATCTCGAAAAGACTGAAAGTTCGTTCCAGCAGGCCGCAGAAAGTATGAGCGGAATTCTGCTGTGATTTTAATGAAGTTTTGCGGGGTTTCAGAAAATGGAGATTGTCCATACGCCTGTTTTATTGAATGAATGTCTCGAAATGCTTTCTCCTGCGGGCGAGCCGTTTGAGAAAGATGCGTTCATGATCGATTCAACGCTTGGCGAAGGGGGACATTCCTTTAATTTTCTGACAAAGTTTCCGGCATTACATATTCTTGGTGTTGACGCGGATCCTGTGATTCAGTCCAGGGCCCGCGAACGCCTTGAACCTTTCGGCGAAAGAATGCAGTTCTTTAACGGATGGTTCAATGATTTTTACAGAAATTATCCTGCTGACATGAGAAAACCTGATCTTATTCTTTTTGATCTTGGAATAAGCGTTTTTCATTACGAACGCAGCGGGCGCGGTTTTTCATTCCGGCATGACGAAGAACTTGACATGAGGCTTAATCCTTCTGCAGGTGAAAGTGCAGAGGATGTTGTAAACGGAATGGATGAAAAAAAACTTGCAGATATGATTTATCTCTATTCCGACGAAAAATATTCACGCAGGATTGCTTCGGCTATTGTTGCTGCAAGAACTCAGTTCCGTATTACGTCGACAAAGACTCTTGCCGATATTATATATAATGCTGTTCCGCAGAATTACAGGCACGGAAATATTCATCCTGCGACAAGAACGTTCCAGGCAATAAGAATTTATGTTAACGGCGAACTTCGAAGGCTTGTCGAAGCTGTTCACGATGCATTCAATGTTCTTGCTCCGGGCGGAAAACTTGGCGTAATTACTTTTCATTCGATAGAAGACAGAATTGTAAAGAATTACTTCAGAAATCTGGCGAAAGTTTGTGTCTGCCCGCCGGAAAGGCCTGTCTGTACTTGCGGCGGCCATCCCTGTGCGGAACTTTTGACAAGAAAACCGCTTGCACCTACAGAAACGGAAGTTCAGGAAAATTCCCCTTCCAGAAGTGCAAAACTCAGGGTTGTAAGAAAAATATGTGATGCCGGACAGGACAGGCTTAGAGGAGTTGAAGCATTATGAAACAGGGCATAAGTTCTATTTTCAAGACCATGGGACTTTTTTTGCTTGCGCTCAGTATTCCGGGTCTTTTGATATTGAATGCAGTTCAGTCCAAAAAATTCAAGGAACAGGAAGATTCTGTTCTTGAACTCGAAGAAAAGCAGTCTGAATTTGTGGAGCAGAATAAAAAGCTTATTACCGAGATTGGAGTTCTCTCAAGCTCTGACAGAATTGAAAAGGTTGCAGAAAATGAACTCGGCATGAGAAAAGCCGAATCAAATGAAATTGTCAGGGTAGAAATGAGGAATAAAAAATGAGCGGTACAAGCGGTAAAACTGAAAACAAACAAAGCCTTCTTTCTCTTGAAAATGTTCTTTCTGCAACAGGCGGTGTGCATGTTCTTGGGGACGGGGAATTCTTTTTTGATTCTGTGCAGACAGACAGCAGGCTTGTAACAAAAAATTCTCTTTTTGTTCCTCTTATTGGTGAAAATCAGGACGGACATAAATTTATTCCCCAGGCAGTGGCAGCAGGTGTTTCTGTTGTTTTTATTGCCTTTGACAATTTTGAAAAAGACAGTGATTATTTTGTAGACATTCATTCAAAAAATCCGGCGGTTATTTTTATTGCTGTACAGAATACTTTGACGGCTTTGCAGAAAACTGCTGCGGCTTATGTAGACAAGTTTCCTTCTTTGATCAAGATCGGGGTAACTGGTTCTAGTGGCAAAACTACTACAAAAGAGATAGCGGCCGCAATTCTATCACAGAAGTACAGTGTTGTTACAAACAGGGGTAACTTTAACAGCGAAACAGGACTTCCTCTTTCTGTATTTGCAATCAGAAAGGAACATCAGGTTGGTATTTTTGAGATGGGAATGAACCGCGTTAACGAAATCGGTGAAATTGCCTCTGTTCTTAAACCGCGTTTTGCTGTTATTACAAATATCGGTACGGCACACATAGGAATTCTTGGTTCCAGGGAAAATATTGCTGCAGAAAAGTCAAAGATTTTTGATTATTTTCAAGGAATCGGAACAGCTTTTATTCCGGCAGGAGATGATTTTGCTTCATTTTTAAAGGAGCGCGTTGACGGAAACGTTGTTCTGTACGGGGAAGGCGTAGATGCAGATGTGCAGCTTGTAAAAGACAAAGGTCTTGAAGGAACCGAAATTTCTGTATGCGGCAAAAAAGCACTTATTCCGCTTCCGGGAAAGTACAATTTTCTGGACGCGCTTGCTGCCGTTGAACTTGCAAAATTCATGGGACTTTCTGCAGAAGAAATTTGTTCCGGCCTAAATAATTTAAAGCCTATGTTCGGAAGAAGCCAGGTGCTCCACGGACGGTATACTGTTGTCCAGGATTGTTACAATGCAAATCCAGACTCCATGGAAAGGGCAATTGAATTTATTTCTTCTGTTCCATGTCCGCAGGGAAAATGCTTGGTTCTGGGAGATATGCTTGAACTTGGAGAGGCTTCTGCTTCTGAACACAGAAAAACAGGTCTTCTTGCCGCCGGGGCCGGATGTTCCCTTGTAGTGTTTACTGGCGATGAGATGCAGAATGCTTACAATGCTGCACTTGAATCGCACTGTAAATGCGAACTTGCATACTTTGCAGGAAAGAGTGATTCTGTTATGGAACAGGCTGCAGAAAAAGTCTGCTCTTCTATGGGTGAAGGTGCTGTTGTTCTTGTAAAGGGTTCTCGCGGAATGGGGCTTGAACGTGCAGTTGCGCATATTCTGGGAGAAAATTCCCATGACTAACTATACGCTTTTTGCAGACAAACCTGCCGTAAGATTCAGAAAAAGTGATCCTCTTTTCTTTGTTGCTGTTCTGCTTTTGTGGTCTCTGGGAATGGTTACGCTTTATGTAAGTACGCAGGAAGCCGCGCTCAGAATCAGAAGTGACGCAAACAGCCTGGGCTTTTTTTACGATCAGCTTAAGTATTCGTGTGTGGCATTTGTTGCTTTTTGTGCAATGGCATTTCTTCCGGTTAATTTTATAAAGAAAATTTCGGTTGTTGTTTTTTATGCATGCTTTATTCTTTGCGTTATGGCCGTAATTCCGGGATTCAAGGACGAGAGAAACGGTGCGTACAGATGTGTTGATCTGGGTTTTATTTCTTTTCAGCCTTCTGAATTTATAAAGCCGGCACTTGTGTTTTATCTGGCATATCTTTTTGTTGACCATGCTTCTGACTATGAAAGGGAAAGCGGAAAGAAACACCGCAATTATCCTCTTTTTGTTGTTGTTCCTCTCTGTGCATTTATTGCTTTTGGTCAGAACGATTTGTCTACTGCCATTTTTATTTTCTGCATTGGAATTTTAATGTTCATCATTACAGGGAATTCAATTTTGTGGCTTTTGCCTATGGGAATAATTCTTGTTCTGTTTGCAGTTTTTTTTACTACAATAAAAGTTTACCGTCTGGACCGTGTCATTGACTTTCTGAACGGTGAACTCAATTACCAGCTTATAAAGTCACAGCTGGCTATTACTGCCGGTGGAATCTGGGGAGCAGGAATGGGCGGCGGAATGTGGCGTGTAGCTTCAATTCCTGAAGTTCAGAGTGACTATATTTTTGCAGGGTGGGCAAATGCAATGGGACTTGCCGGAGTAACTGTATATTTTGTTCTTCTTGCTTTTTTTGTATGGCGCGGAACAGTTATTTCTTTGTCCTGCCAGAATAAATTTGCAGCGTACTCGGCATTTGCGTTTACAATAATGATTGCAGCACAGTCTCTTTTGAATTGCGCTGTTGTCTGCGGTGCTGTTCCTACTACAGGAATATCGCTTCCGTTTTTTACTGCCGGAGGAACGTCGCTTTTGACGACATTTGCGATGAGCGGTTTTATACTGAACGCTTCGCACTGCGCTTCGGATGAGGAACTTGAAGAATACAGTTTTGCCAAAAAGAATATGACAGAAAGTCTGGAGGGAATAATAATAGAAAATGAGTGATGTAGTATTTACCGATTTTGAGGATTTTGTGACTGTTTCAGGATCTGACAAAAGTGAAAAAAAAGACAAAAAGGTTTTTCTCGTAAAGATTCTGGTTTTTGTTCTTGCCGTTCTTCTTTTTGCTGAACTTATTATATCGATGGTTCTCGTTCCGTGTTTTTCAAAACCGTCAATAACTGTTTCCGGACTGAAGTCTGCTTCCCAGCAGGAATTTACGGAACTTCTGGGCAGTATGAAAACATCGTCCTGGCTACGCTTTGATACCCAAAGGGCAGCATCTCTTTTGAGTTCTGTTCCTTATATAGACAGCGTTGATGTTTCAAAGGTTTTTCCTGACAGAGTGATTGTGTCTGTCAAAGAACGTGTTCCTGTAGCAAAAACTGTTATTAATAACGGCGGCCGCTATATATCTGTTCAAATTGATAAAAATGGTGTATTATTCACTGGCAACCGTCAGAAATCTGACACCGATTATGAGATACCGCTTGTTTCGGGTCTTCCTGTAGAAAAATTCAGGGAAGGTATGAGCATACCTGCAAATTACCGCGTTCTTTTGGACCAGATAGAAACTGTCAGAAGCCGGTCGCAGAAGTATTTTGCCGCTATTTCTGAAATTCAGGTTGTGCAGAAGGAATACGGCAATTACGAACTTGTTCTGTATCCTGTGCACAAACATGTCAGGGTTCTTACAGACCGTTCTCTTAACGAAGAGGCCTTGAAGTACATGATGGTTGTGCTTGATGTAGTCGATTCAATCGAGCCGGATGTTTCCGAGATAGATTTACGCTACGGTTCAGTGTCCTACAGGACTCGTTCTTCCGCAGCCGTTAATTGAAATTTGTGTGACAGGAACTTGATTTAAGAATTTTGTTCCTTAAGTCAAGTAATGTTTTGGGGGATTATTTTGGGCGACAAAGTTGTTGGTCTTGACATTGGAACATGTTTCATAAGAGTTGCCATAGGTGAGCTTGATGCCGACAACAATATAGAAATTATCGGTCTGGCAAAAAGGCCTTCTCAGGGACTCCGTAACGGCGTAATAGTAAATATTGATGCTGCCATGAACGCAATAAGGGAAACTGTAGAAGAAGCTGACCGTGCCGCAGGTGTGGAAGTTACTTCTGTCTGTACGGCAATCGGCGGTTCCCAGGTAGAAAGCACGAATTCCACAGGCCAGACAGGGGTGGACGCTTCGGGCAGAAACTTAAGACCCATGGAAATAGGCGAAAGTGCAAAAAAAAGGGTTATTGATGTTGCAAAGTCAATAATGATTCCGCTTGACAAAAAACTTATCCACGTAATTCCTCAGGATTATATAATTGACGGTCAGGCAGGTTACAAAAACCCTATTGGAATAATGGGCGTAAGACTGGAAGTGTCAGTTCACCTGGTTATGGCTTCGGAAACAGCCTTTGCAAATATCCAGCAGTGCATAACCCGAGCAGGATACAATCTGGATAATGTTATGCTCAAAACGCTTGCGGCTGCAAAGTCAACGCTTCATTCAGACGAAATGGATCTGGGTTCTATTCTGATTGACCTTGGCGGTGGAACTACAGACGTGATTGTAATAAACAACGGTGCGCCTGTTTTTACAGCCTCAATTCCTGTAGGCGGAAACCTTGTTACGAATGACATTGCAATAGTAAAGGGAATCCCGAATGCTGTTGCAGAAAAGATAAAGGTAGAAAGTGGAAGCTGCTGGGTATTCGGCGGTGAAGAAAATGAAGAAGTAATTATTCCCGGAGTAGGTGGAAGACCGCCAGAGCAGACTAACAGGCTCGAACTGTGCCAGATAATTGCGCCTCGTATGGAAGAAATACTTACTCTTGTAAAAAAAGAGGTTGTGCGCCGTTCTAATCTTACCAAGCTGAGCGGAAGTATCGTTCTTACAGGCGGCGGTGCTTTGATGCCGGGTGTCGTTGAACTTGCGCAGAGTGTATGGAAGACGTCTTCTGTAAGAATCGGCTGCTGTTCTGACATGGGCGGTGTAGACAAAAGTTACCGTGAACCGGACTTTGCAACTGTTATGGGGCTTGTTCAGTTCAATAACAATTCGCAGGACAAAAAGAAGTCTTATTATAAAAAGGCCGGGAAATCCGCTTCTGACAACGGCGGGCATCATTTTATAAAAGATTTTATAAAGCATTTCTTTTAGGAACAGAAACTTTTAGAACTTTTCAGGGCAGTTACGGACAGTTTGCGTAATATGCCTTAATAAAAGAGAATTGGGTTTGGAGGATTTATGATAGATTTTGACAATATCGAGGAAGAAAAAACACCTGCAGCTGCAGATGATTCACAGCTCACGGCGAATCCGACGGTAATAAAAATTATCGGCTGCGGTGGTGGCGGTTCAAGTGCTGTAAAACGCATGATAGAAGTTGGCGTAAAAGATGTTGAATTTATAGTTTTGAATACAGATCTGCAGGCGTTGAAAATGTCTCCGGCTCCAAAACGTATTCCTATAGGACAGGCAATAACCGGCGGTCTTGGTGCAGGCGGAAACCCCGTAGTAGGCGAACAGGCTGCAAAAGAAGATTCAGAAGTAATAAAAGGGCTTCTTGAAGGAGCCGATATGGTTATTATTACAGCTGGAATGGGCGGCGGAACAGGAACAGGTTCTGCACCTATTGTTGCCCAGCTTGCACAGGAACTTGGCATTCTTACAATTGCCGTTGTAACGACACCGTTTGAATTCGAAGCGGCCGTCAGAATGGCAAATGCAAAGGAAGGTCTTAAGAAACTGCGCAAATATGTAGACAGTCTTATTGTAATTCCAAACCAGCAGTGTCTTAAGGTTTCATCAAAGGATAAAGCCGCAAGTCTTCCTTACAAAAAGGCATTCCTTCTTGCAGATAACGTTCTGTGCGAAGGTGTAAGGGGAATTTCTGAAATTATTACTATTCCGGGTGAAATCAACCTTGATTTCAATGATGTACGCTCGGTTATGAAGGGTGCAGGCGATGCAATTCTTGGAGTCGGTGCAGGTGAAGGTGAAAACCGTGCAATCGATGCCGCCCAGAATGCAATTTCCAATCCTATGCTTGAAAACAGCCATATTGATGGTGCTACAAAGATTCTTATTAACATTACCAGCGATGATTCCCTTACCATGCCCGAAATTGACGAGATTTCAAATAATATCAAGGCTTCTGCAAGTCAGAATGTTGAACTGTTCCTTGGACTTGTTGACAATCCTGACATGGCCGGCCGTGTTTCTGTTACTGTTATTGCAACCGGCTTTAACAAAACAGAAGTTTTTGAAGATGCAGAAGATACAGCAAAAAAAGATGATGATGATAATCTTGTAGATTACGGTGTATTCCAGAAAATCATAGGCGGAACATCATCTTCTGCAGCAGAGTCTGATGCTGATTCAGAAGAAGACCAGAGGTTCAGTACCGTGAGCGTTTCTGAAGACGGCGGTTATGAAGATACAGTCAGTGACGACGATGTTTTTGACAGGGACGGTTTTGTTTCAGGCCAGTCGCATCACGAATCACTGAAGCATAAGGCAACACACGAAGTTCCGCCGGGATACAAGGTAGATCCCGAAGATCTTTCACAGCCTGCCATTTACCGCAGAAAACTTGACGGTCTTTCACGTGGAATCAACCTTAGCGAGGATTAACTGAATGAAAAAATCATTGTTTTGCATTGCGGCAGTAATATTTGCATCTGCCGTTATTTCGTGCGGCCCTTCCTATAATTCTGTAAAAAGAATGCAGAAGATGGAAGAAGGCGTTTCAAGTCCGACTACAAAAGAAGAACTGCAGGAAGCAATTGCAAAATATGATCAGAGGGCAATGGATCTGGTCTCTTCTGAAGCACAGGTGGGTATCTGGTACAAAATACTGGGTACCCGTTACCTTGACCAGCAGATGTACGGAAAAGCCTTTGACGCATTCCGCAAGGCAATAGTCTATTACCCGAATAATGCAAACCTCTATTATTACATAGGAATTTGTGCGGGTTATCTTGCAAATTCTTCACTGGATTATGATGCTCAAGGCCAGGTTTCGGATTATGCCGCAAAAAAGATGAATTATCTAAAGCTTTCGGAAGAAGCATATATTCAGGCTCTGGAAATCAATCCAAAATATTACAGGGCAATGTATGGAATAGGCATTCTTTACGTGTTTGAACTTGGCGAACCGCAGAAGGCTGTTCCTTATCTTGAACGATTTCTTGAAGTTCAGACAAAAGATACGAATGCAATGTTTGTTCTTGCAAGGGCTTATTACACCATGTACGAGTTTGACAAGGCATGTGCTCTTTATGACAGGATTATAGAAATCAATCCCAATCCTGAAAAAACAGCAGAAGCACAGGCCAATAAAAAAATAGTTCTTGACGCACAGTATTCCAATTAGTTAGTTTTAATACGTGAGTATTTTAGACATTGCACTGTCCTCAATTACATTTCTCACTCTCCGCGAAAAACTCTTTTTAAAGAAGAATCTTGACAGTTTGGATAAACTTGCTGTACTGTCTATAAAAGGTATTTCTGAAATAGTAGGAAGGTCCGTGCGTGCAACTATCTGGAATGGCAGTGAATGTGCCCGTTCCGCCGAAAAAGCAGAAAAGATAATGAAGGCACGTGAAATATCGGCCCTTGTTTATTCAGAAAACGGGTATCCGGCACTTCTTTCAGAAATAAAGGATGCGCCCTATGCTCTTTTTTACCGCGGAAACGCAGATGCTCTTTCAAACCGCAGTGTTTCTGTCGTAGGAACCAGGCGCGTGTCAGAAAAAAGTGCAGCTGCCGCAATGGATTTTGCAAAGGATGCAGCCCTTGACGGCAATACCGTAATAAGCGGTCTTGCATACGGAATTGATTCTTTTGCACACAGAGGCGCCCTTGCTTCGGAAAGACACGGTTCTACGATAGCCGTGCTGCCCTGCGGAATAGATACAATCGTTCCTTCGGGGCACAGAAGGCTTGCGGGGAACATTCTTCTTTCTGACGGATGCCTTGTTTCGGAATATATTCCGGGAACTCCTGCAGAACCGTGGCGTTTTGTTCAGAGAAACCGTATTATTGCAGGTCTGAGTCCGGCAACTGTTGTTGTACATGCGCCTGCAGGAAGCGGTGCCCTTATAACTGCAGATTTTGCCCTGGATTATAACCGCGAGCTTATGTTCCATTCTGCAGGGTTGGGGGAGAGTAGAAAAAAAATACCGTTCCGCACAATTGACTCTGATGCGGAAAAAAATGTAAACGCTCCGGAAAAATATCTTTCTGACGGCGCACCTGTTATTGGCAGTTATGCCGATTATGTTGCCGTAAGAAAAGACGCTCCCGGTATGCATATATGCAGAAATATAAAGCAGCTTGAATTATTCAGCTAGTTTTTTATGAGGTGATTATGTCTGAAAAGACTGAGTTAAAGACTGTTGCTAAGAAAAAATCCGCTAAGGTGTCAAAAACCGCCAAAAAAAAGCGTACTCTTGTTATTGTTGAGTCTCCTGCAAAGGCAAAAACCATAGAGCATTATCTTGGTCCGGGTTATGTAGTAAAGGCTTCGATGGGCCATCTTATTGATCTTCCCAAAAGCCGTATTGCCATAGATGTAAACAATAATTTTCAGCCTGAATATATTACTGTCCGCGGAAGAGCCAAACTTCTTAAGGAACTTCAGAAAGATGCAAAAAACTCCAATGCAGTTCTTCTGGCATCTGATAACGACCGCGAAGGAGAAGCCATAGCCTGGCATCTGAACAATGCCCTGAGCGAAAAAACGAAGGCTCCCATAGAAAGAATTGTTTTTAATGAAATTACACCTGTTGCTATCAAGGAAGCCGTAAAGAATCCCCGTCAGATTGATGAAGCAAAGGTTAATGCACAGAAGGCAAGGCGTGTTCTGGACCGTCTGGTAGGTTATAACCTGAGTCCGCTTCTCTGGAAAAAAGTAAAGAATGGACTTTCTGCCGGCCGTGTTCAGTCGGTTGCGCTGAGGCTTATATGCGAGCGCGAAAAGGAAGTTGAAGATTTTATTCCTGAAGAATACTGGACTCTGGATGCAGATTTTGTCAAGGGAAAGACAAAATTTACTGCACAGCTTGTTCAGTACAAGAATTCCAAGCCGGAACTCAAGAATGAAGCTGCCGTCAACGAAATTATCAGCGAAATCAAAAACAGCGCATGTGTTGTTTCGGATATAAAGGAAGTCGAAAAAAACGTAAGGCCGAAGGCTCCGTTTACGACATCAAAGCTTCAGCAGGCCGCGGCAAACCGTCTGAATTTTACTTCAAGAAAGACAATGCAGATTGCACAGCAGCTTTACGAAGGTATTCAGATTGGAAGTACGCGCGTTGGTCTTATCACTTACATGCGAACGGACTCCGTAAGAATTTCGCAGACTGCAATTGATGATGTACGCGGATGGATTTCTGAAAATTATCCTGATGATCTTCCTGCAGAAAAAATTGAATATTCCGTCGGAAAAGGTGCACAGGATGCCCACGAAGGTATTCGCCCGACTTATGTAAAATACACGCCTGAAAGCGTTAAGGAATATCTTACCAGAGACCAGTTGAGACTTTATTCAATTATCTGGGAACGGTTTGTTTCAAGCCAGATGAAGAATGCACTCTCAAAGACAACAAGTGTGGATATCCAGGCCGGAGATGCGCTGTTCCGTGTAAGTGCAAGCAAACTTTCGTACAAGGGTTTCTATAATGTAATAAAGACTCTTTCTTCAAAAGAAGACGTTACGGGAAACCTTCCGTCGCTCAAAAAGGGTGAAGAACTTTCGAGCGGAACATTCTATCCCGATCAGCATTTTACACAGGGACCGGCACGCTATACCGATGCTTCTATTGTCAAGACTTTGGAAGAAAAGGGAATCGGCCGTCCTTCTACATATGCGCCTATAATCAGCGTTCTTCTGGATAGATATTATGTTACCAGAAGCAACAAGCAGCTTGTTCCGACACAGCTCGGAAAGATTATATGCAGAATTCTTGTAGAGTCATTCCCCGATGTAATCAACGAAAAATTTACTTCTGATGTTGAAAACGATCTGGATAAGGTTGAACAGAATGTTCTTGTCTGGAACGGAATGATTGCAGATTTCTTTGGGCCGTTCAAAAAACGTGTTGATGAAGTTATGGACACCCAGGAAAGTCTTAAGGGTTCCCTGGATGAAGCAACTGATGAAAAGTGCGAAAAGTGCGGCCGCCCCATGGTAAAAAAACTGGGACGCTTCGGATACTTTTTGGCCTGTTCCGGATTCCCCGAGTGCCATAACACAAAAAGCATTCCTCTGGCAAAGTGCCCGAGACCCGGTTGTGACGGAAACATTGTTGCAAGAAAAACAAAGGGGCGCGGAAAAGAATTCTATGGATGTACGAATTATCCGGCGTGTGACTTTATAACCCACTTTAAGCCGGTAGATTCAGTCTGCCCCAAGTGCGGCTGGTTCCTCGTAGAAAAGTATGACAAGAAAAATGGTTCTTACAAGAGCTGTATAAACCCTGACTGTGATTATCTGCATTCAGACGAGGAGGATGTAACTCCTGATGTTGCGGGAGATTTTGCCCGTGCAAATGAAGCAGACAAGGCCAAAATGGCAAAGGAGTAATTATGACCGAAGATGAAGAGCGCAAAATAAGAAGTACAACCGTAATTGCCGTAAAAAGAAATGGTAAGGTTGCAATGGCCGGTGACGGACAGGTTACAATGGGCAATACCGTTATGAAAGGCAATGCAAGAAAAGTACGCCGCATTTTTGACGGAAAGGTTCTTACAGGATTTGCCGGGGCTACAGCAGATGCCTTTACTCTGTTTGACAAATTTGAAGAAAAACTCAAGTCTTTTAACGGCGATTTGACACGTTCCGCAGTTGAACTTGCAAAACTCTGGAGAACCGAGCGTTCCATGAGCAAACTGGATGCACTGCTTCTCGTGGCAGACAAAGACAAGATTCTTCTTATTTCAGGAAGTGGCGATGTCATTGAGCCCGAAAACGATATTCTTGCCATCGGTTCCGGCGGAAACTATGCCTATTCTGCAGCCCTTGCCTACATGGAAGCCAGCGATTACAGTGCAAAGGAAATTGTAGAAAAGTCACTTAAAATTGCAGGACAGATCTGCATTTACACAAACAGCCACATAACCGTAGAGGAGCTTTAAGTTGGAAAACGAAATAAAAAATACTTCAGCAGGAATTCCCGACGGGCTTACTCCGGCACAGATTGTAGAAAGACTTGACGGATACATAATAGGCCAGCAGAAAGCAAAGCGTTTTGTTGCTGTTGCGTTAAGAAACCGCCAGCGCAGAATAAAGCTTCCTGCAGATATAAGGGATGAAGTTGCTCCGAAAAATATTCTGATGATCGGGCCGACCGGTGTAGGCAAAACAGAAATTGCCCGCCGTCTTGCAAAACTCTGCGGTGCGCCTTTTCTTAAGGTTGAAGCCACAAAATATACAGAAGTAGGATATGTTGGCCGCGATGTAGAAAGCATGGTAAGGGATCTTATGGCTGTAGGATACAATATGGTAAAGGCCGAAATGCAGGAGACACTTAAAGAAAAATGTGCCCCGAAGGTAGAAGAGCAGCTTCTGGATCTTATTCTTCCCGGCAGTGCAGACAAAACTTCCAAAAATAAAGATGCTTCAAAGAAAAATGAAGTACGTGTTCTGGGGGGACTTTTTGGTGAAGACAGTCCTGTTCAGGGCGGAATAATTAAAATAGATGTTCCCAAAAATACAGCCGTCGAAGAAGAAAATTCTGACGTAGAACCAAAAGAAAGCGCAAACCCTTCTTTTGAGGATGCAGATGCTGCCGAAAGGATGTCAGAGACAAGAGAAAAATTCCGCAAACTGTTGCGCGAAGGAAAGCTTGAAGACAGAATGGTCGAAGTAAACGTTCACCAGCAGCCAAGATTTATGGGAATGGACGTGCTTGGACGCGGAAATCCCGAAGATTTTGAGCAGGGAATAAACAGCCTTCAGGAAATGCTTTCGGGCGGAAGAATCAGGCGCAAGACGGTAACTGTAGCAGAAGCCCGCGGTATTCTCATGGCCGAAAATCTTGACCGCATGACAGATTCTGACAAAGTTGCAGACGAAGCAAAAAAACGTGTAGAGCAGAGCGGAATCATTTTTATTGATGAAATAGACAAGATTGCCACAAAGGGCGGTGAATCTTCAAGACAGGACGTAAGCCGCGAAGGTGTTCAGCGCGATATTCTTCCGATTGTTGAAGGAAGCGATGTAAACACAAAGTGGGGTGTCGTAAATACAACGCACATTCTGTTTATTGGTGCAGGTGCATTCAGTGTTTCGGCTCCAGGAGACCTTATTCCTGAACTTCAGGGCCGTTTCCCTCTCAGAGTTGAACTTGAAGCTTTGAAAAAAGAAGACTTCAAGCGCATTCTTACTGAACCGAAAAATGCCCTTGTAAAACAGTATGAGGCTCTTTTGGGAACAGAGGGTGTTGTTCTTGACATTACCGAAGACGCGATTGATAGAATGGCCTTTATTGCCGAAGACGTCAATTCACGTGCAGAAAACATAGGTGCCCGCCGCCTTCATACCATTATGGAGACAGTGCTTGAGGATCTGAGTTTTTCTGCAGACCTTCACTGCGGTGAAACAATTACCATAGACAAAGATTATGTTGACGAACGCATGAAGAATGTTGTTCAGGATCAGAACTTGGAACGCTATATACTGTAAAATAAAGCGGGGCTGCCTTAACCGGGCGGCTCTTTTTTTTCTAATTTTTTTCTTTGCCGTGCCGATTCTTTTAGTATGGGTATGAACAGTTTTTCAAATTCAGTAGATTTACTCCACAGGGCTCTTGATGTTTCAAGCCTGCGCTATCAGGTAACGGCAAACAACATTGCCAACAGCGAAGTTCCCAATTACAAAAGGCAGTCCGTAAACTTTGAAAGCGAACTCAAGCGGGCGTTCGAGTCAAGGGACAATTCCGGTGAAGGATTCCGCATGATAACCACAGATCCCCGCCATATAAGCAGCGAAATGCCGCGTGACTGGAGGTCTGTAGAGCCGCGCAGGGTTACTGACTGGACAACAGTTTCAAAGGCAAACGGAAACAATGTTGATGCCGAACAGGAAGCTATGAATATTGTTCAGATTCAGATGCAGTACAGGCTTCTTACCCAACTTGAAAGTTTTGAATTTTCTCAGGTTAATACTGCAATGAAAAAGATATGATAGCCGTTGAGGGCGTATAAAAATCAGCAGGAAGGGCAGCGTCTTTTACAGGAGGAATAAAAAATGGGACTTTTTACAAGTATTAATATTGCAGCAACAGGAATGAGCGTAGAGCGTCTGCGCACCGACGTAATAAGCAATAACATAGCAAATGCAACTACTACAAGAACACAGGAAGGTGGCGCTTACAGAAGGCAGAGCGTTATTGTCCAGCCTGTAGCTTCTGAAAATCCTGTCTGGCGTTCTCCTTTTGTTGACGCTTCCATGGATAACGGTCCTGGAAAAGGTGTGCGTGTAAGTGAAATTGTAAAGGATACCGAAAGGGGACGCATGGTTTACGACCCGACCCATCCCGATGCAATCCAGTCAGGCCCCGACAAGGGTTATGTCGAATATCCGAATGTCAATATTGTTAACGAAATGGTAGACATGATAAGTGCAAACAGGGCTTACGAAGCCAATAGCTCTGTTATTCAGGGAAGCAAGGAAATGTTCTCTGCTGCACTGGAAATTGCCGCAAGATAGTTGTAATATAAGAGGTAGCATCTGAAAACTTCAGTTTATGAATGCTACCTTGATTACTTTTTCCGGGGGAAACAATGGAATTCAGCATAGGAAGTCTTGAACTTAACAGATCAAATCCGGCTCATATTGGAACAAAACCTTTGTCACAGGCAGTTTCGTCTTATGTTGACGGTTCTGAAAACAAAAAGGGTTCTTTTGAGACATTTCTTATGGATGCTGTTAACCGCATGAATTCCAATCAGGTTGATGTAGCAAAAATCCAGGAACAGGTAATCACAGACCCCGACAGCGTAGATATTCATGATGTTGCAACCGCAATGGCAAAAGCACAGATGTCACTTAACCTGGCTCAGACCGTTATTGACAGGCTTGTAAGCGGCTGGACGGAACTTTCACAGAACAGATAGCATTTATTCTGAATAAAACGGCGTGTATAGCCTAAAACTCTTTTCAAATTCTCCTCTGCATGATATACTATAGAGCAAGTGTCTTTAGGTTTTTGCCTAATGTAAATAAAATAGTTTTATGCATTATTGCTGAGTGTCATAAAAATTCGTTCACGGGAGGGGCAGATGAACGAATGGTTTAAAAAAATATTTGGAACCATAAAAGAAAAATGGGGGAAGTGGACTCCCCTTCAGAAAGGGATAGGAATAGGAATTGCAGTCGTGGCTGTAGCGGCTGTTGTTCTTACGGCTTCATTTTCATCACGTCCTGCTACGGTGCGGCTGTTCAATGCTCCTGTAAGGGATGAAGCTGAACGTGACAGAATTATGTTCAGGCTGGACAAAGACAACGTAAAAGCTTATGTTTCTGCCGACGGATACATTTCTGTTGACGATGAGTCTGTTGCAAAACGCTACCGTTCCGTCCTTATTTCAGAAGGGCTTGAACCAAAATCAATGGATGCGTACAGTCTTTTTGATGTTACGCGCTGGTCACGCAATGATTTTGATGACAAGGTAAACTGGCTGCGCTCGCAGGAACTGGCTCTAAAGTCACATCTTGAATCCCTTGACTATATCCAGCAGGCAAATGTAAATCTTACTCTTCCTGACGAAACGCTTTTTGCTTCAGAACAGCAGCCGGCAAGTGCTTCTGTTGTTCTTTATGCCAACGGTTCCAGCGGTATTCTTGAAGACAAGCGCAAAATCAAGGGACTGGTTCACCTTATACAGAGAAGCGTAGAAGGACTTAAAGAAGAAAATATCAGTATTTTTGACGGAGCGACCGGTTCTGAAATAAACAATTTTGAAGGAATGGCCGAAACCGACCGCATCAATAATATAAAAAAGCAGCAGAAACTTATCCAGGAGCAGGAAGTTTACTATACAAGAGAGATTCTTAAGTCTCTTACAAAAACATATTCTCAAAAGCGCGTGGGTGTCGTAAACATGAAGATAGAAATGGACATGTCAGAGAGCACCACTACTGCAAAAGAATATTACGGTGTTACAATCAAGCCCGACAACCCCAATACGCCTTATGATGACAGTGATATACGCGACAATCTTGTTCTTTCAGAGGAAAGTGTAGAAAAAACGTTTACCGGAACAGGATACAATCCCGAAGGACCTGCCGGAGTGGAAGGACAGAATCCGCCGGTTTACAGCGATATGTCAAATGTCATAGGAACTTCGAAAGAAACCGGCCGCAAGGTAAACAATGCCCTTAACGAAAAGAATATTGTTCAAAAAACAAGCCCTTCCATGGGACGTCGCACTGTTTCTGTGAATATTGACGGTACATGGAACCGAGTTTACGATGAAACAGGACAATTAAGGCTTACCGAAAGCGGTGGCATAATGCGTGTATATACTCCTATTCCCGAAGAGGAAATCAGAAAAATACAGAAACTTGTTGAAGATGCCATTGGCTGTGACAAGGCCCGTGGGGACAATGTTACGGTTACCAACGTAATGTTTGACCGCACAGAGGAATTCCAGCGGGAAGACGATGCTTACCGTAAAGCCCAGCAGACAAAACGCACCATAATGTTCTCGCTTATCGGAGTCGCGGTTGTGCTTGTGGCATTTATTCTGTTCAGGGTTATTAGCCGTGAAATTGAACGCCGCCGCAGACTTAGGGAAGAAGAACTTCTCAGAAAACAGCAGGCAGACCGTGAAGCCGCACTTTGGGCCGCAAAGGAACAGGGTATGGAAGTTACAATGTCTGTCGAAGAAAGAAAGCGCGCCGAACTTCAGGAAAATGCGGTCGCTATGGCAAAGGAACATCCCGAAGATGTTGCCATGCTTATCCGTACCTGGCTTATGGAGGAATAGAAAATGGCAGAAGAAGTTTCAGAGTCAGGTGTAAAGTCCGGCTCAAAAACTACAATAGGCGGAAAAAAGAAAAACGCGGCAAAGGATTACAAAAACCTTACCGGAAGACAAAAGGCCGCTATTTTTCTGGTTTCTCTGGGAAGCGAAGTTTCTGCAGAAGTTATGAAGCACCTTCGTGAAGATGAAGTTGAAACTCTTACCTTTGAAATTGCCCGTCTTGATACAATTGATGCAGACTTTAAGGATCAGGTTCTTGAAGAATTTCAGGAACTCATGCAGGCCCAGAACTTTATTACAACTGGTGGTATTGATTTTGCCCGCGAACTTCTGGAAAAGTCATTGGGAAGCCAGAAGGCAATAGATATTATCAACAGACTTACAAGTTCACTTCAGGTCAGGCCTTTTGACTTTATCAGGCGCACTGACCCGGCCCACCTTCTGAACTTTGTACAGCAGGAATATCCGCAGACAATTTCGCTTATTCTGGCTTATCTTGATCCGCAGAAAGCAGCACAGATTCTTCAGAACCTGCCGCAGGAAATTCAGCCTGAAGTTTCAAAAAGACTTGCTACAATGGACAGAACTTCACCTGAGGTTTTGCGTGAAGTTGAACGCGTTCTTGAAAAGAAACTTTCAACACTTTCGAGCGAAGACTACACGGCAGCCGGTGGTGTTGACAGCATTGTTGAGATTCTTAACCTTGTTGACCGTTCTTCTGAAAAGGCTATTATTGAAACCCTTGAAGAAGATGATCCTGAACTTGCAGAAGAAATCAAGAAACGCATGTTCGTTTTCGAAGATATTGTTATGCTTGATGACCGCGCTATTCAGAAGGTTCTACGCGAAGTTGATACTCAGGAACTTGCAAAGGCCCTTAAATCTGTTGATACCGAAGTTCAGGACAAGATTTTCAGAAATATGTCCAAGCGTGCCGCAAGTATGCTTAAGGAAGATATGGAATACATGGGACCTGTACGTCTTAAGGATGTTGAAGAGTCCCAGCAGAAGATTGTTTCTGTAATCAGACGTCTTGAAGACAGCGGTGAAATTGTTATCGCACGTTCTGCAGACGATGAGATGGTAGTTTGAGTTAAGGGAGTCAAGTCATGGCCCATAGTGTTTTCAGACCAAGCGAGATAAATAACAAGAACGGCAAGGTTGTTCTTAAGCTTACGAAGGAATTTAATCCTCCTGTAGAGGAAGTTGTCGAGGCTGTTCCTGAATATACGGGGCCGACCGCCGATGACCTTAGAAAAGAAGCAGATGCTTTTAAAATCGAGTGGGAAAAAGAAAAGTCGGCAATGCTCGAAAAGGCCCAGTCCGAAGCAGACAGAATTGTAAAAAATGCCCAGGAAGCAGCTTTTGCAGAAGTAAAAAGACAGACAGACCAGGCTGCTGTAATTAAAACTGCTGCCCAAAAAGAAGCAGATACTATTGTAGAAAAAGCAAAAGCCGAAGCCCGTGAGATTCTGGACAAAGCGCACGAAGATGAAAAGTCCGTTTACGAGCGTTCCAGACAGGACGGAATGGAAAAGGGCCGTGAAGAAGGCTATAAAGAAGGCAATGCAGAAGCAGAACGCCTTGTGGAACGCATTCACAAAATGCTCGAATCTGTACAGGCAAAACGCCAGGAAATTCTTGACGGAACAGAGCAGCAGATAGTAAGCCTTGTAATTCTTACAGCACGCAAAGTTGTTAAGATAATGAGCGAAAACCAGAAAAGCGTCGTTATGGCAAATGTCATTCAGGCTCTGAAAAAAGTAAAGGGCAGGGGCGAGGTTACGCTTCGTGTAAATCTTTCTGATGTTAAGCTTACTTCAGAGCATATTTCTGACTTTATCAAGCAGGTTGAAAACGTAACGAATATCCATGTTGTCGAAGACAGCTCTGTAGAAAAGGGTGGCTGTATTGTAGAAACAGATTTCGGAGCAATAGACGCACGCATTTCAAGCCAGCTTTCTGAACTCGAAAATCAGATTCTGAGCATTTCTCCAATCAAGACTGTCGGAAAATCAGAAGTCATTAATCCGGACCTCTAGGATGAAGGCATGGGAAATTTTTTTGACAAGTACATTCAGACTGTAGAAAGAACTGAACCAATTAAATATACAGGTTATGTTACAGGCGTAAAGGGTCTTATGGTAGAAAGCCGTGGCCCAAGGTCTGTAATAGGCGAAATGTGTACTATACACGTTGGTACGAGGGAAGAGCCGCTTCTTGCAGAAGTTGTGGGTCTTGAAGGCAATGCAGTGCGCCTTATGACTTACGGTGATACAAGGGGAATAGAAGTAGGAGCCGAAGTTGTTGCTTCTGGCCATGTACTTGAAGTTCCGGTCGGCAACGCCCTTCTTGGACGCGTAGTAGATGCAACAGGCCATCCTTATGACGGTAAAGGTGAAATAGCAGCCGAAGAATATTATCCTGCCATAGCCAGTCCTCCGAATCCTATGGAAAGAAAGCCTGTGGACAGAAGGATTGTAACAGGTGTAAGGGCAATTGATTCCCTTCTTGCGGTAGGAAAAGGCCAGCGTATGGGAATTTTTGCAGGAAGCGGTGTTGGAAAAAGTACATTGATTTCCATGATTGCACGCAATACCAATGCAGATGTCAATGTCATAGGACTTGTCGGTGAACGTGGCCGAGAAGTTATGGACTTTATTAACCGTGATCTTGGTGAAAAGGGACTGGAACGTTCAGTTGTCGTTGTTGCTACAAGTGACCAGCCTTCAATTGCACGTCTCAGAGCCGCATATGTTACAACAGCAATAGCCGAATACTTCAGGGACCAGGGAAAAGATGTTATGCTTATGTTTGACAGTGTAACGCGCTTTGCCCATGCCCAGCGTGAAATAGGTCTTGCCACCGGTGAACCTCCTGCACAGCGCGGTTATCCACCGAGTGTTTTTGATATGATTCCAAAACTTCTTGAACGTACGGGAACAAATTCTAAAGGTTCAATTACGGCCTTCTATACTGTTCTTGTAGACGGCGATGATCTTGATGAACCTATAACAGACAAGGTAAGGGGAACTCTTGACGGCCACATTGTGCTTAACAGAAGCCTTGCCGCAAAACAGCACTATCCTGCAATTGACATTATGGCAAGCATAAGCCGCCTTGCAAAACGTGTTACCGGCGTTAATTCACAGAAAGCGTGCCAGAGAGTGCGCCGTTGGATGGCAACCTATGCACAGCAGGAAGAAGTTATCATTGACGGAATATACCAAAAGGGAAATTCTCTGGAAATAGATGAAGCAATAGACCATCACCAGGCTATAGAAGATTTTTTGTGTCAGGAAGAATATTCCCCAAGTTCAATGGAAGAAACCCTCAAAAAACTTTCGGACTTAAGCGGAATAGAAATTCCTCCTGAAGAATACGCAGAGTCTCCTTTAACGAAGAACTGAACGCCTGCAGCTGATATATGAAGAAATTTTCTTTTTCAATGCAGAAAATTCTTGATTTAAGGGAATTTGAAAAAAAACAGGCCGAAGGAGAACTGGCAAAAGCTTTGTCTGAAGTTACAAAAATCCAGTCTGAACTTGAAAACATTGCAAAACGGCGTGTAGCTGTCTCAAAAATGAATGACGCATCTGCAGATTTTTCTTTCAGGGCACAGTCCCAGTCTTATTTTATTATGTTGTCCCAGAAACAGGAAAAATATCTTGAAGAACTGGCTGCGGCACAGCTTGTTGCAGAACAGAAAAGGGATGCTGTAAGACAAGCAATGCAGAAAGTAAAGGTTTTGGAAAAACTCCGCGACAGCAAATTCCGTGAGTGGAAAAAAGAACTTGCCGCCGAAGAAGAAAAAAATACCGATGACGTGGTTACTTCAAGATTCGGTCAGAATCAGTAGTGGAAAGCAGAACCTCCGATAAATTCCCTGATAATAGACTGGTTTGGTACATCTGTTGCCGGTATTGTAGAGAAGAAATTCAGGAACTGCAGAAGCCTGTTTGACTCGCTGAATTCTTTTTGAAGTGGTGAAACGCATTTTAAAAGCGGCTCTGCATATACCTTAAGGACAGGAATTTCATAGTCCAGTGCAGTATTGAGCATAGCGTCGGCATTGTTCTGGAACGGGAATATATGGAGTTTTTCACCTTTCTGTACATTTTCCCACATTCTTATTGTATCTGCGGCACTCTTTCCGCGGAATCTTGCATCACGGACAATTCTTCGTATAAGGCGGTTGTCGCTGGTCGGAATTCTGTTGTGGTCATCAAGATTAAGCTGTGTAAGGGCCGATAAATAAATTTTGAACTTCATGCTTTCCGGAACAAGGGGAGTGAGCTTGTCGTTAAGACCGTGTATTCCTTCCATTATAAGAATGTCGTTCGGTCCTAGATCCATTGTTTGTCCGCTGAAGTAGTTTTCTCCTGCCTGAAAGTCGTAGGACGGAAGCTTTATTGTTTTTCCTTCAAACAGATCCATTAAGTTTTCGTTCAGAAGTTTTATGTTGAGTGCTTCGAGACATTCATAGTCGTACTGACCGTTTTCGTCTTTAGGTGTCTGTGTACGCCCCACATAATAGTTGTCCAGACTTATAACTTTTGGAGTGTATCCAAGAGCCTGCAGTTGAAGTGCAAGTTTTTTGCTTGTAGTTGTTTTTCCCGAAGAAGAAGGACCTGCAATAAGTACAACCCTTGCCGTTTTTTTGTCCATGATTTTTTCGGCAATGTCAGAAATCTTTTTTGTCTGAAGGGTTTCTGTTATGTTTATAAAATCGGCGGTTTTTCTGTCGTGGATAATCTGATTGAGTGATGCTGCCGAAGTAACACCAAGTCTGCGTCCCCATTTTTTGTAGTCACTGTAAATCTGGAACAGTTTGGGCTGGTCGTGGAATTCAGGAAGAGAAGAGGGATTGTTCTGCGTGGGGAATCTGAGCAAAAAGCCTTCGTTGTAAGGAACAAGGTCGAATACATCAAGCATTCCCGTGTTTCCAACAAGAGGTTCAAAATACATGTCAGAGAATTTTTCAAGGGTGTTTATTTTGATTCTCGGGGGCGTCCTGTAGTTGAGTTGTTTGCGTGTTTCTATAAGATTGAGGGATTCAAAAAGTTCACACGCTTCTTTGTATGAAATTGTTCTTGTTTCAATTATTTCATCTGCAGAAATTATTCTTTTCATTTCTGCCTGAATGGCTTTTATTTCTGAAGGAGAAATCTGCTGCTGCGTGTCGATGGTGTAGTAATAACCGTAGCCAAGGCTGTGTCCTACCAGAAGTCTTGTTCCGGGAAAGAGATTGTAGGCTGCCGCGGCCAGTACAAAGCAGAGTGATCTTCTGTATATTGCAGCTCCTTCCTTTGAATTTTCAAATACCGGTTCAATGTCGGCAGAAATATTGATTTCGCTTTCAAGTGAGTACAGTTCATTGTTTACTTTTACCGCAAGAATTTTTTGTTCCGCGTCAGAGACCTTCGGTGCTATCCTTGAAAGAATTGTGACGGGCTTTATTGAATTGTCTGCTTCTATTGATGTTTTGTCTGTAAATGTAATTTTTATTTTGTTCATTGTTATATTATAAGTCTGCAATGTTCAAAAGTCCACTTTAAAAACTGGCGTTACGGAATCTTTTGTAAAAAAAGGTAACCAATCAAAAACTGTTGTTTTCAATCGGTTACCTTAAAAATGAGTATGAGTATAAGATGTATTTTTATCAGCCGGCCTGGTACTGCATGGCATCAGCAAAGTTTATGGGAAAATTCCTTATAAACGGTTTAAGCTGGTTGAATACTTTTGTGTAAGCGTGCTTTACTCCTTCGGAACATATGTCTATATAAGTGCAGCCTGTTGACTTTGCAAGCTGTTCAAGCCTTTTGTTGAGGGATTTTGCGCATTCTTTGTCTGAAATTGCAGATACTACGAATATGCGACAGTTTCTGCAGTTTCTGTGAATGCTCAAAAGCATCCATTCATATTTTGCAATGAAGTCATCTTCGCTGAATTTGGATCCGTTAACATCTGCATCGCCAATATTCACGAATATCTTTGACGGTTCAAGAGGGTATACTGTTTCTGACAGAACTTTTTCGGCATCGCTTATTGAAAGTCCTTCGATGCTTCTGTTGTATACGGGCTTTGTCATTCCGCTGTCACAGGCCATTTCAAGAAAATCCATTTTTGAGAAAAAACTTGAGCCAAAGCAAACAACTTCATTTTTTCTGGCCATTCCGTTAACAACCTTGAATTCTTCAATTTTATCATCGATTTTTGACATCACACTGCCTCCTGGTGTACATCTGCTTTTGACAGTGGCATTTTAAGGGACGCTGCCTGTCTGTCCTGTCTTTTGTTTATTATATAAACGGCGATGTTGCATGAAACAATCGCAAGGTTAAGTATATATACCACAAGAACATAATTGAACTTGTGGGTGTATATCTTTGAAATGATTCCTGCTACGTAGCCTGCAATAATCAAAAGAGTAAACCTTAAGCTCATGTTTTTTGCGGTGTGAGACTTGTAGTTTTTGATTACAGAAATCGGCCATGAAAGACCAAAACATACGAGCATCATTGCTTCCAGAAATTCAGCCATTTTTTTCCTCCGGGAAAATACTTTGTTTAAGTTTTCAAGTTTGATGGTATTTCTACCATTCCTTGAATACGTTAAAAATATATCACCGGTATATAATAATGTCTAATATATTATTTATATCAAAACTATAATATTAAAGTTATATAAAGAGAATATTCAATATATTAATATTGCAAAACTATAACTTTAATATTATGATTAAACTATGGAACTTACACAAATCAAATATTTTCTTGAAGTAGCACAGTCAGAACATGTTACGAGAAGTGCCGAAAAGCTTCATATCGCACAGCCGGCCTTAAGCCAGTCAATTCACCGTCTTGAAGAAGAACTCAAAGTTCCGCTTTTTATTCCGAAGGGAAGGGGAATAATGCTTTCTCGCTACGGGAGCTATCTTTACAAAAAGCTTGATCCTATAATGAAAGAAATGGAAAGCCTTCCTGAAGAGATGAGAAGTATGGCAAAACTGGAAGATTCCACGATTCACCTCAATGTACTTGCCGCCTCTACCCTTGTTGCCGATGCAGTTATTGAATACCAGCGTATTGATGATTCGGTGCATGTACAGTTCAAGCAGAATGACCAGACCGATTTGTATGATATTTGTGTTACGACCAGTCTTTTTTACCAACAGCCCGAGGTTCAGAATGACAGAATGTATGTGTGTACCGAAAAAATTTATCTTGCTGTACCGAATATTCCCCGGTTCCGCGGAAGAAAGTCAATTTCGCTCCGTGATGTAAGCGACGAGGACTTTATTTCACTTTTAGGGTCGCGCCAGTTAAGGCAGATCTGCGACAAATACTGCAACAGTGCCGGAATAAAGCCGAATATAGTTTTTGAAAGTGACAGCCCGGCGGCCGTAAGAAATATGATTGCAGCAAATATGGGCATCGGTTTCTGGCCTGACTTTTCGTGGGGAACGCTTGAGTCAGACAAAGTTCTTCTTCTTGAAATTGACGATCCTGTCTGCAGCAGGGACATTCTTATTACATACAAAAAGAATAAACTCGAAAATGCGCGTACCGAAGCTTTTTACCATTTTCTTACAAGATATTTTGCCCTTGCCGCGGGACACGGAATTTAATTCGATTTTTTTTCATTTTTTTTGTCATAAAGAACAAATCAAAGCATATATATAAGATATGAAGAGATTTTGTTTTTATATTGTGCTTCTTGCAGCAGGACTTATTCTTGGTACACAACAGATTTTTGCAGACAGCAATGCCTGGAAAAGTTTTTCTTTTGGCAACAAACTGGCTGAAATTTCTGTTGATATTGATTCTGAACAGGGTTATTTTGTTCTGAAAAACTTCAGGCAGGCCGCAAAAAAACTGACTGTTGTGCAGAGTTATATTCTGGCCGGTGAGAAAGCCTATTATTTTAAAGACGGAATATGGAACTGTCTTGACCCGTCAGATTCTTCACTGATGCCTTTGGGGAGTCCGGGCAGCTTTGAAAAAATAGAAAAGGACTGCGGGCTTTTTTCTGAAGCAGCACGCGGAGATCTTTCAAGACTTAAAAACTATCCTTTTGTAAATGAAGAAAAAGTTTTTGTTCCCCTTTCGTGTGATTTGGGCTTTTGTGTAAAGGGCGCGCGGCTTGTTGCAATCTGTTCGCCTTCTGCTGGCACATATTTTTCTGTAGTTTTCAAAATGGACGGAAAAATACTTGATGCAGAAAACGGACTGTTCAGCCTGTATAACGACCAGAATGAGCGGCACAAAAAAATTTTTGACAAAACGATTACTGACTGGGGAAAAGAAGCAAAAGAAAATGCAAGGGATGATCTGTCTTTCGGCGCAGAAGAACAGTCTTCCGGTAAAGAAAAGGCTTCCAGCAAAGAAAATACGCAGGAACAAATTGAATTTATTGACATTCTGAAAGTTCTGGTTTACAGAAGCGTAATGCATTCTTCGGTTTCTTCCGACGGAATATATATTCTTTCATCATACTCAGAAGAATCTGCCGGAGGATATCTGCGTGCATACCTGTCTTATCTTTTGGAAAACAATTATCCGGTTTTTTCAGGCCTTATTTCGTTGTATGACGAAAATACTTTTTCTGCGCAGGAATATATATGCCTGAGTGAAACAGAAAGCAATTCTTTTGCAGAGGCAGCTTTGAGATATCTGGACTGGTGCGTGGAATACACAAACCCCAGGGATAGAACAGATGTGTATGACAAGCCTCTTTTTGACAAAGTGGACAAAAGCTGGTCAAATTACAGCGGTTCTGCCAAAAATAATTTCTGGACTGACGGGGAATTTCCCGGCGGCGGTAACCCCATGCCGTATGCAGCGCTTGGAATTGATACTCCGCGTACTTTCTGGTGCAAGATGCGCAGAAATAAAGAACTCTCATCATCTGTAAAAACAAATAAGAAATTCTATTACGGAAAAACCAGTTATCTTCCCATGGATTTGTCCAAAACAACGCGGGGTGCGGGGACAGACAGTGCAGGTCTTGTTTCGGGCGCACTCAGTATGAGCGGTGCTGCAGAACAAATTTACGGGTTTGAAAGAAAGCGGCCTGCCAAATGGATGATGGAATATTCACGGGATCTGTTTTCTCTTTCCCAGGAAGATATTAACACACCAATCGGTTCTTCGCGCGAAAAAAACATATTTACTGCAAAAGACCTTGAGCGCGCGACCTGCGTGGTTCCGTCTTGCAATGAATTAAGAAAAGGTGATATACTTGTTTTATATCGGGCAGAAACTCATCCGCTTTATGCTATTGTTGTTGATGTCAATGGTAAGACTAGGAGCGGAGTTACAGTTGTATATATGAGCGAAACAAGAAACGGCACTGCCCGGAAAAGTCTTTGGAGTGAACTTCCTGACAGCGGTTCATATATTGCGCGCCGATTTATAAGAAAACGTAATAATTCTGAACAAAATCCTGAATACACACCGCTTGATTTTATTGACTCTTTTCCTGTTAAAGCCGAAGTTTCTATTAAAAAATTAAAAGAACAGTCACAGTCTTCTGATGCAAGATGGAAGTGGATTCCCAATACAGGCGAATATCTTTTTGCCGACGGAATTTCTTTTGAACTGCGAAACCGTGCGGGAGCAAAAATCATTTATTCAGACTATGAATATGAAGTTTCCTTAAGCGCAAAGGACAGGAACTTTTTTTTCAATAGTAATTATAACCGCGGTTATAATGTAGAAAACAACAGTACCGGCTCTTCATTTTTACTTGCACTTTTAGCCGGAAGAGAAATCATCGAGTACGGAAACCTTGTTGCTGACGGAAAGGGATCCTATGTTTTACAAAAAACTTATTCAGGCCGTGAACGTTTGTTTTTGTCATCTGCAGGAACGCTTTTGTTAAAAAAACAGGACGGTTCTTCGCTTTCTGTAACAGGGCTTGGTATTCGGCCCTTAAGTTCAAAATCTGCTGCTCCTGGAGACGATATATATCTTTCGTTTAAGTTTGTACGCAAAAGTGATAATTTTTCTGATAAAGAAATTGTTGTCGAAGCACAGTGTTCCGAAGCTGATTATCTTTGTGCCTATGACAAAAAAATGCTGTGGCGTGCAAATCTTTATCTGAATCAAAAATATGATAATAACGAAGACTGGAACACGGAACACCCATGGGACGCACCTCTCGGAAATAGTTTTATTAAAGAAAGTGAAAAGTCCTGGTGGAATAAGGAATGGGGCTTTAATGAGTGGAACAGGGAGTACGGTTCCTGTGATAAATATGATATAGCTGTTTCCAAAGGTAACAGAGGCAACGGTGGCCAGGTTGTGTATTTTGATGAATTCACTTCGGAAAGAGACGATAAAAAAACATCAAAAAAACTAAATACAGTAAGCTATGATTATCCGATAAACAGAGATGAAACAGGCAGAAAAAAAAATACAGACCAGAAAAATATTCCCATTAATGCCTGGGACAGTCCCTTTGACTTTGCGTACAAAATTAAGGCTCAGCGGATTGCAATGAGAACCCATTTTTCACAGATAATAGTTTCAAAAGAAGATGCGCTCGACCAGGTAAAAAATCCGGGTAAAGGTAAAGATGTTTATAATACATCAATTTGCAACCTGCCTGAATCTCCTGCAGTTTTTCCAATTAGTGAAGGAAATAATTATTCAGTTAATACTCCTACAAATAAAGCTCTCTCGGTTTACGAATCGACAACAGCTCCCCTTGATAAATGGAAACTGTACTGGCGGGACAATAAGGAAACTGTAAACGGAAAGTCCATTGAACCCTTTATTCCAGGATTAGGATTTTGGGAACACGAAAATTTTATAAGAATTCCAACACCTGAGAATCCGGAACCTGAAAACAGTTTAGACAAGGAAGTGCGGTATTATTCCGATAATTTGAAAAACAGTTATATAAAAGCATATAAGTTTCCTGCATACAAAAGTGCGGGTACGGACTGCCTGGGTTTTGCCGTAAGGGCTGCAGCCTATAACGGAAGCCGCTATTCTTTCCTTGCTAATCAGAATATAATAACAGACCGCTCGGAAAACAGCAGTGTGGACCCCGATTCAGTAGAGAGAAAGCTCTCATTCCCAGTTTTTATTTTTGAACCAGATAAAAATGTAAAACCGAATTCCTGCGAGATAGTAAACTGGATGGACCTTTTCTATCCCGGCGATTTCAAGGATTCCACTTATTTTACGGAACAGCCAAAAGCAGGGCCGTTAGTAATTGATGACGTAGGCAAATACTGTTCTCCTAAAAAACTTGAAGCCTTCAGAAAAAAAATGATGCTGGTAATTCCAGGAGATGTTATTACTTATGGTGAAAATCTTTCAAGGAAAAAAACTAAAGCTGAAAAAGAAAACGATACAAATCCTGTTAAAAGTGACATTCTGTTTTTCAGTAATGCTAAGGATACGAAAAGAACAGGCAATCATATTGGTATAATAAATTCGGTTGACACGGAGCGTATGCGTTCTGCAAAAACCCTTGAAGAGATTCTTTCCTGTGTCAGAGTAATAGAGAGTACATATAACGGGAAGATATGCGAGGTTCTGGTACAGAATATGAAACAATGGTATGCAAGAGGTTCCTGTACTTACAGGTCCTTTTCAATACAGCGGTTGGGAGTTAGTGAATGATAAAATCTGCACAAATAGTGCAACTTTTTTATATAATTGTACATTCTCACTTTTTACGGGGGAAAAAAATGAAAAAAACTATTCTTGTTTTACTGGCTGCATTATTTGCAGGTTTTTACGTACATTCAGAATCCATGCTCATTCCACAAACTGTTGTAGGAACTGATAAATATGGTTTTGGAGTCATGATAGGTTCTTATGATGGTAATCGTGGTGGCGGTATTTATGATTTGTTTGTGTCTTCAAATTCTTCTATAGTTTACAGTACGAACGGAAACTTTTGGATGGGGCATGCAAAAAGTACGGATGAACTTGTAATAGACAAGAATTTGCAGACTTTTCCAATCGAATACGAACCTCCCGAAGAAGGAGCCTGGAATTATAATACTTTTTCAATAAGGAAAATAAGTCCGTTCAGATTTATTGCTGACGGTCCTACCCCAGCTATTTATACATTTACAGATATTGATCCTGATTCTTTGACAGAGATTATTCACGACGGTTTATGTTTTTATGCTGCTTCAAGAGAGGAACTAGATGCTGCTTACGAGATTTATAATAAAGTTCCTGATGATCAGAAAGAAGCATATCTGAATGAACTTTATCATAATAATGATAAAATTCCAGACATCCTTGCTAAGTATATCTATTCCTGTGACAATAAACTTTTTACAGCCAGACGGGGGCGTTTTGGAATTGAGCTTTCATATACGGATCTTGATGATCTGCAAAAAGGAAAATATTCGCATGAAGAAACACTGGAATTCCTTGATAAAAACGCCGAACGGTTTGGGTTTAAAAGAGGTGAACTTAATGAAAAAGGGTATTTAAGGGATTACCCTGTAATTGGAAATGTAGAATTACATGAAAATGAGATTAGATTGACCAATATTAATTATAACTCGTTTGGTTTTACTGACTCCGCGGCACAGAAAGTTTTTGAAAATAGATATAAAGTATATGCTACTTATCCGGTGAATTATGATAAAATGGACTCAAAGGGTCTTTTTTATTTTGTAAAAGATAAATGGACCTATCGCGACTGGGAAAAGATTAATGAAATCCAAAGAATTTATACTGGTGAAAAACGCATTGGTCCAAGAGATCCTGAATTCCCTGAACTAGAAAAAAAGCTTTTGGAATTAGAAAAAGGGTATGGACTGATTATCATCGTAAACCCGTGGGATAAAACCATAATATCAAAAGAATTTACTGATCTTTGGAGATATTCTTTCGCCCATGAATATCATTATCGTGATGACATGAATGCAGTGCATGCAAATTTCCCGTTTGCTGTGGCAGAAAACGGTGACATTTATGTTACGGACTATGACCTGGATAACTATTATATAAAGAAAGTAAAAAATGTCTGGTGGGATGAACTGGGAATGACAGACAGAAAAATTGTAGTCATAGAAGACATGCATATTCCCGTAAGAAAAGAAATGGACAAATCCAGCCAGCCGATTGCCTGGCTTTATGAAAACGACTTTGTTGAAGTCCTTGAAACAAATGCAAAAGAAAAACTCTGCAGAATACGCACAATAGACGGAAAAGAAGGCTGGTGTGAAAAGCAGTATATTCCTGAGCCAAGAAAAATTAAACAGCCAAAACCGCGTTCAGATTTGAAAAAAGGCATTTCCACAGAATTCTTCAAATAAGCGCCAGTCAGCGCCGACATGTTTGCGGCCGGCGCGCCTATTGACAGGGGGTATATATTTACAATAAAATATATGCACATTTGTGCGCGGTTAACTCAGTGGTAGAGTGCCACCTTCACACGGTGGAAGTCATTGGTTCAAACCCAATATCGCGTAGATTTTCCCTCCTTTTAGATTCAATTTAGGACAAAATTATGTTAGATAAAATGCGAAACATCGGCATTATGGCGCATATCGATGCCGGAAAAACAACTACTACAGAAAGAATCCTTTTCTACAGCGGAAAAATTCACAAGATAGGTGAGATAGATGACGGCGCTGCAACAATGGATTTTATGAAGCAGGAGCAGGAACGCGGAATCACAATCGGTTCTGCAGCCATCACAACCCAGTGGAAAGGATATCAGATTAACATAATTGATACTCCGGGGCATGTCGATTTTACAGCCGAAGTAGAACGCTCCCTTCGTGTTCTTGACGGAGCCGTGGCCGTAATTTGTGCTGTCGGCTGGGTTCAACCCCAGACAGAAACTGTATGGAAGCAGGCCGACGAATTCAATGTTCCAAGAATCTGCTTTGTCAACAAAATGGACAGAGTTGGTGCTGACTTTTTTGGCGCAATGAATGATGTTCACGAAAAGTTCGGCTGTGAGACTGTGGCCCTCGAAATTCCTCTTGGTCAGGGACAGGATTTTGACGGCGTAGTGGATCTTCTGAGAATGAAAGAAATTCACTGGGACGCAGAGTCAGAAGGCGAAAAATTTACAGTAACTGACATAAAAGAAGAAAATCTGGCAGCAGCTCAGGAATGGCATGAAAAACTTATAGATACAGTTGCTTCAAATGATGATGAGCTTGGTGAACTGTACCTTGAAGGAAAGGAAATTACCGTTGAACAGCTGGTTGCAGCCATAAGAAAGGCAACTATAGCACGAACACTTGTTCCATTCCTTTGCGGTTCAAGCCGCCACAACCAGGGTGTCCAGCCGCTAATCGATGCAGTAATCGACTATCTTCCGGCTCCTGACGAAGTTCCTCCTGCAGAAGGAATTCATTTTAAGAAAGATACAGAAGAAAAAGTTCTTGTTAAATGCGATCCCAATTCTCCAATGCCGCTGGGGCTTGTATTCAAGATTCAGTATGACCGTGAAGCAGGAATTCTCTGTTATGTAAGAATGTATTCCGGTAAAATTTCTACAGGAACACAGATATACAATGCAACAAAAAAGAAGCGCGAGCGGGTAAACAGAATTCTTCGCGTCAATGCCAACAGAATGGATCAGATAGACAGCATCAGTGCCGGTGATATAGCGGTTTTTGTAGGACTAAAGCTGGCCCAGACCGGTGACACTTTGGGAAGCGAAGGAAAACCTGTTCTTCTTGAAACAGTAAAATTCCCGGAACCTGTTATTTCTGTTGCAATCGAGCCCGAAACTATGAGTGACCGCGATAAGCTTCAGGAAACACTTGATATTCTGAGCAGGGAAGACCCGACCTTTACACACCGCGACGATGAAGAAACAGGACAGCTTGTTATAAGCGGAATGGGCGAACTTCACCTTGACGTTCTTGTAACAAGAATCCGCGATGACTATAAGGTTCAGTGCCGTGTAGGTGCTCCTCAGGTTACTTACAGGGAATCTGTTACTTCTTCTGCAGACTATTCTGAAAGCTACAGCCGCGTTATTGCAGGAAAGGAAAATACCGCAGGTCTTACTCTTCATGTTGAACCTCGCGGAACAGGCGAAGGTAACCTGTATTCCTGCAGTGTGCGCGACAATAATGTTCCGCATGAGATTTTTGATTCAATAGAGCAGTGCATCAACAACTGTTTTGCTTCAGGAATCAAATATGGCTATCCTTGTACAGACATCGGCATTACGCTTACCGCTATTAATTATGACGAACTTACTTCTACAACCTTCGCTTTTGAAGCCGCCGCCGCCGAAGCTTTTGACAAAGTGTGCAACCTGGCTTCTCCAGAAATGCTGGAACCTGTTATGGAAGTTGACATTGAAAGTCCTACAGAATTTGTCGGTGATGCAATGAGCCAGATTACACAGCGCGGCGGAATAATCAGCAGCATGGAAGAAAAATCCGGCGGAAATATAATTCATGCACAGGCCCCGATGGCAAAGATGTTTGGTTTTTCTACAAACCTTCGTTCTGTAACCCAGGGACGCGCAAGTTTTGGAATGACATTCAGCCACTTCCAGAAAAAAAGCTGATATATCGGTATGAAGACAGTTCTTTGTGTTGCGGCTCTTGTGGAAACGTCCCCACAGGCAGTTCCTTTGGGAGCCGCATGCATAGTTTCTGCTTTAAAAAGCACTTCATTTTTTAATGACACTTTGAATTTTTCTCTTCTTGATTTTTCCATTGAAGATTTCCAGAAAAAAGGAAAAACTTTATCTGAGTCAGCCCGAAGTGTTTCAGAAAAAATTATTTCAGAAAACAAAGATTTGTTTGCAGTCTGCTTTAGCATTTATGTCTGGAACAGAACTTTGCTGGAGACGGTTTGCGCTCTGTTAAAAAAGAATTTTCCCGGCTTAATATGTATAGCAGGCGGACCCGAAGTTACTGCAAATCCCGCCTCTTTTACAGAATTTGATTATGCTGTTTCGGGGTGGGGCGAAAAAACGGTTCCACTTCTTTTGCGCTCTCTTTATGAAAAAGAAAATATTTTGATAACCGACTCTTTGTTTACAAAAATTCCCGGTGTATATGCTCCTTTAAAAAATGATGGCAACAGGAATGAAGATGCACGTCTGCTTGGTCTGAACGGACATCCTGCCACTCTGCTACCTTTGCCGCGTTCCGCTGTTCTGGATCTTCAGGAAATTTCTTCTCCCTGGCTCGACGGAACACTGAATCCGCAGAAATACGGCGGTGTGCTTTGGGAACTTGCACGCGGCTGTCCTTTCAAATGCTCCTACTGCTATGAAAGTAAGGGCGAACAGAAAATACAGTATTTTCCTTTAGAACGGCTTGAAAAAGAACTGAGGCTTTTCAGCAGTTATAAGGTTCCGCAGGTTTTTGTCCTTGATCCGACATACAATGCTTCAAAAAAACGTGCGCTTGAAATGCTGTCTCTTATAAAAACAATTGCGCCTGATACATTTTTCTATTTTGAGGCACGCGCAGAATTTATAGATAGGGAACTGGCAGCGGCTTTTGCGTCAGTAAACTGCAGTCTTCAGTTCGGGTTGCAGAGCGCAGATGCATCTGTTTTGAAAAATGTAAACAGGTCTTTTGACAAAAAGGTCTTTGAAAAAAATATCGGCTTCCTTAACAAAAGCGGTGCTGTATTCGGCTTTGATCTTATTTATGGACTTCCGGGGGACACTCTTCAGGGATTCTGTGCGAGCCTGGATTTTGCACTTTCATTGTACCCCAACAATCTTGAACTATTCTGCCTGAGTGTTCTTCCTGGAACAGATTTGTACGAAACGGCACAAAGTCTAGGACTTACATGGATGGCTTGTCCTCCTTACCATGTTGTGGAAAGTACTTCTTTTTCTGCAAAAGATCTTGCGGCTGCAAAAAAACTTTCTGAAGCTGCAGATATTTTCTATAACTCTGGCCGTGCGGTTCCATGGTTTCTTTCTGTGCTAAAACCGTTAAGGCAAAAGCCTTCTACTTTTTTAAGGGAATTTGCGCAGTATTTGGAAACACATTCTGTACAGACATGTTGTTCTTCTCAAAAAGCGCGGGAACTTCAGCTTTGTTTTGTAAGAAACAAATATGCTTCGCGCAATTTGAACAGACTTGTTTCGGTTGCAGAAGATTTGATTGTACTTAACGGTGCCCTCGGTGAAGCAACAGCGACAGGTACAGAATCTGTTGTTCAGCTTCATTATCATCCTGATGATCTTATGAGCGGTTATGCTGCAGATTTGGATTTTTTTGCGAAAAATGCCGGAAAGTTTGCAAACAGAACCAAAGTTTTTGTAAGTAAAAACGGTCCTGACTGGAAAATTCTGGGCCACTAGAAATCAGAAGTCGATCAGCTTTTTTTTAAGATAATCAGAAACTTCGCGCATATCTTCTTCTAGATGCCACGGCGGGTTCATTACAAATATTCCGCTTCCGTAAAGATGTGCCCCGTTTTCTTCCCTCATCGCAGCAGGATCTTTTACTTCGAGTTCGCACCTGAAGCTTTCGCATGGGTTTGTTCCGGTTTTGCCGAAAATTTCGAGGGCAGACAGCATCTGTGCAGTTTCATTTTTTCTTCTTTCCAAAAGCGGGTACCATAAAACTATGATTGCCGTGTTCCATTTTTTTCTTGCATTTTCCAAAGCAGCCGTTACACTTTTGTAGTCAGATGCGTCTTCGTAACTGGGGTCACAGATTATGAGCCCTCTTTTTACCAGTGGCGGAACAAGAGCGTTTAGGGTAGTGTAACTGTCTGCGTCATGTACTTTTACTGTACAGAAACCTGACTTTTTTTCTGCCGGAACAGAGAGCTTTATACTGTCAGAGAGTGAAGCCAGAGAAGCAGGATGTTTTTCTATAAGATGAAGGGTATCTCCCCTGCGCATAAAATATCTTTCAAGTTCAGGACTGCCGGCATAAATATTGTTTTTGAGATATTCGCCTTCTGTTTTCAAATAGAGCGAAAGTCCGTGTGGAAGAGCGTCTGTTTTGCTGTTGCACGCAGTAAATAATTTTTCTATTCCTTCGTGTGCTTCTCCCGTTTTCAGAAGACGTTCGTCATTCAGATCAAATCTTCCAGCTCCTGCGTGGGTGTCTATTACCGTGAAAGGCTTTTCTTTTTTTGTAAGATTTTCAAGAATCAGGCAGAGGCAGATATGCTTGAGTATATCTGCGTGATTCCCGGCGTGATATTCGTGCTGGTAACTTAGCATTTTGTTGTTCCTATTGAATCGAGTCGCAAAAGCCATTCTGAACAGACTGCATCACTCGGCATTCTCCAGTCACCGCGCGGTGAAAGGTTTACTGTTCCGACTTTGGCTCCGTCAGGCATACAGCTTCTTTTGAATTGTTGCGAGAAAAATCTTTTGTAAAACGAGCGCATCCATTTAAGGATAATTTCTTTTGTGTATGCTGTTCCCGTTCCGTCTGCTTTTTTTCCAAGAAGTGCATCGCAAGCAAGAAAATATATTTTTTCTGGGGAAAAGCCCCATCTGAGTACATAGTAAAGGAAAAAGTCATGAAGTTCGTAAGGTCCCATAATTTCTTCTGTCCTCTGGCTTATGTCACTTCCGTCGGGCGGCAGAAGTTCGGGGCTTACGGGTGTGTCAAGAATGTCTTTTAAAATTTCTGAAAGCTGTATGTCGCCTTTATTTTGTGCACATTCGGCAAACCATGTAACCAGGTGTCTTACAAGGGTTTTCGGAATGCTTGAATTTACTCCGTACATTGACATCTGGTCTCCGTTGTAAGTACACCAGCCCAGTGCCAGTTCGCTTAAATCTCCTGTTCCTATTACAATTGCGCCGGTCATGTTTGCAAGATCCATCAGAATCTGCGTTCTTTCGCGAGCCTGTGAGTTTTCATATGTTATGTCGTGAACACTTTCATCCTGGCCTATATCATCAAAGTGTTTTTTTACCGACTCCTTTATGTCTATTTCCTTAAGCATCGCGCCGGTTTTTACGGCAAGTGAGCAGGCATTTCTGTAGGTTCTGCCGGTTGTTCCGAACGCAGGCATTGTTACCGCGAGAATTCCGCTTCTGTCTATGCCGCATTTGTCAAAGGCCCGCGCGGTTATAAGAAGGGCAAGTGTGGAATCGAGTCCGCCGCTCAGTCCTACAACAGCACTTTTTGCGTGAATATGGCGCAGTCTTTTTGCAAGTCCTTCTGCCTGCATTTCAACGACTTCAAGACAACGCTCCTGTCTTTTTTCTGCAGAATCAGGAACAAACGGATGCGGATCTGTTCCGCCGGAAATTCTGGCGCCGGTGTCCTTTGAGAAAATATTGTCTTCAAGACAGATATCAATGAATCTGTATTCTGCTTTTGTGCCGCGTTCTGCCGATGCATTCTGTGCAAAGGTTGTTGTTCTGAGCCTGTCCCTCTGTATGCGTTCCATGTCAAGGTCTGCTGCGGTAAACGTGCATTCAGAAAAAGGCAGCGATTCTGCTTTGACAGTGCCGTTCAGTGCAATAAGATTGTGGCCCGAAAAAACCATGTCTGTTGTACTTTCATCATGACCGGCATCTGCATAAACGTAGGCGCACATATTTTTTGCCGAAAGGGACTGCACAAGTGATTTTCTGTATGCGGCTTTTCCGACAACTTCATTGCTTGCGCTAAGGTTCAGAATAATTGTTGCACCTGCAAGAGCGTGTCTTGTTGAAGGTGAAAGCGGAACCCACGCATCTTCACATATTTCTGCTGCAATTGAAATCAAAGGATCGCTTTTGTCGCGTATAATTATGTCTGTACCGAAGGGGACTGTTCCGAGAGTGCCGCCAAGTTCAATACTGTCAGGGGCGTAACCGTCATAAGGTGTAAACCATCTGCGCTCGTAGAATTCAGAGTAGTTGGGTATGTATGTCTTTGGAATAACGGCAAGAACTTTTCCTTTAAAACAGACTGCGGCCGTGTTGTACCTGACACAGCCTGCAGTAAGCGGAAGCCCCACGGCAAACAGTACTGGAATATCGCGGGTGTGTTCGCATATTTCTTTAAGGGCACAGACGGCAGCTTCTTCGAGCGTGGCCTGCATGAATAAATCTGCGCAGGTGTATCCCGTGATGCACAGTTCAGGGAAAACAAGAACAGAGATTCCTTCGCCAGAAGCTTTTTTTACACAATTTATAATTTCATGCGCATTTGAAGTGCAGTCTGCTACACAAAGTTTTGGACTTGCACATGCGGTTCTTAAAAATCCGAATTTCATAATTTTATTATACCGAAAATTATAGTCTGTTAAAAGACCTTTGAGCCGGGCATTCGTGCGTTTACAGCGTGGCTGCTCTGCGTTTGCGTAACGGAGACACGTAACGGTGTGACCTTGACGGCATTGTGTGTTGGCAATAAAATTGAATGTATGAACAACAAACTGAATAAAAAACAACTGGCATCTTTTATTGACCAGACACTTCTTTCCCCCTGCGCAACAGAAAAGCGCGTAAGGGAATTCTGCACCGAGGCTGCAAAATATTCATTTGCTTCTGTCTGCGTTAATCCGACATTTGTTTCCCTTGCACACGGAATTCTCAAAGATTCGCAAACAAAAGTCTGTACCGTAATAGATTTTCCTTTGGGAGCGGGCGGTCTTGAAACAAAACTTGCACAGTCCGACATTGCCATTACACAGGGAGCTGACGAACTTGATTTTGTAGTGAACCTGTCTCTTGTAAAGGCCCATGAGTGGGAACTTCTCAAGGCTGAACTTCTTGCAGTTACAAAAAGCGTTTCTGAAGCTTCAATGTGGATTACGGCAGACATAGAAGAAAAAAGACGCCCTGTTGTGACAAAACTTATTCTTGAAACCTGTCTGCTCGATGACGAAGAAATAAAAAAGACATGCGAATGTGCCCGTGACAGCGGATTTGACTTTGTAAAAACTTCGACCGGTTTTGCAATTGTAAAAGATAGTGAAGGCCGTCTTCTTCCGAACGGTGCAACAGTTCATGCAGTAAAACTCATGCGTTCTGTTGTCGGACCGGATATGGGCGTTAAGGCGAGCGGCGGAATTCATACCACGCAGGATGCTCTGGAACTGATTGAAGCCGGTGCAACAAGAATAGGTGCAAGTGCCGGAACAGCAATTGTAGACGGACTTTCCGAATAATTGCGGTGCCGGTTATCTGACTGTACGCCAGAGCATTCTGTTTTCGCACATTTCAAAACTTACTTTGCCGCGGTTCAAAAGGCTCGAAAGATAGGAGCGTAGTGTTGTTCCTATAAGCACAAACTGAACCGGGCGCATTGTTATTCCTGCATAATCGGTAACGGCTTTAAGAAGTTCTTCCTGTGTCATCGGTTTTTCTTCCAGAAGCCGCAGTATAAGAAATTCAGTTTCGAGGGTCACCATTGTATTCATTTCGGCAGCGGCAGTAATATTGTCTTTTGTGTAAAGTTCCCCGTGACCCGGAACAAAATAGTCTGCACCCGAAGATTCAATTTTCAAAACAGAAGAACGGAATTTTTCAGGTTCATACATAAACGGAATCCAGAATTTTTTCAGAAGCGACATTCCGAAAAATCCGTCCCCAAGATAAGCTGTAGTCAGACCGTCTTCTTTGTCATAAACAAAAATTCCGGACTGGTCAAAAAAATGACCCGGCAGCGGAACAAAACTTATTGTTGCAGTTCCGACATCAACGCTGGTGTCAGAAAAAGTTTTTGTTACTTCGAGCGCTTCGGGAACTACAAAGACAGGATTGTTAATGTCGCTGAACGGAATGCCGCCCCAGTACATTACTCCGAGTGAGCGCGGAAACTCCATTATTTTTGATTCATTACGCGGTGCCCAGATTTGTGCATTCTGTGTTTTTACAATATAGGCATTTCCACCGCAATGGTCGGCGTGTGAATGTGTGTTTATTACAGCCTTTATTTTTTTATGCGGAAAAATATCTTCAAGCGATTCAACAATACATTTGCCGTCGTCGTTGCTGCAGGCAGTGTCTATTACATAGAGTCCGTCGCTTCCTTCTATGACGCCTACGTTGGTTGAGTTATGGAACATTCCCGCATGTGCAGAAATCCTTTCGTATGTTGACTTGTCTATGGCCATTTTCCCTTTCCAAAAAAAACACCCCGGAGCCACAATGACTTCCGGGGGTAAACGGTTGTTTTCTGACTACATTCTTGCGGCTGTGATTGCCTTTACAGTGTAATCGTATTTGTGGTCGTTGATAGTGAACTCTGCATGTTCACCGGCCTTAAGGTTAAGAAGATTGTTTCCGAGCGGGGAAAGATACGAAATAATTCCCTGGTCGGCATTTGATTCCCACGGTCCAAGAATTGTAAGAATCTCTTCTTTTCCAGAAATATGATTGTCGAGTGTAACTGCTGTTCCGAAAGAAACTGTCGAAGTTGTGACTGTTGTCGGGTCAAATACAACTGCGCGTGAAAGTTCTTCCTTGAGTTTTGTAAGCTGTACGGTAAGGCGGTGCTGTGCTTCCTTGGCAGAAGTATATTCAGCATTTTCCTTAAGGTCTCCCTTGGCTCTTGCATCGCTGACTTCTTCTGCAACCTTGGGTAGCTGTACTTTTTCGAGGTCTTCGGCAAGTGCGCGCTTGATTTCAAGCATCTTTGCGGTAACAAGAAGTCCCTTTGGAGCGTCCTGTTTAATCTCTGCTTCCTGGAATTTAAAGTCAGGATACTGTCCGAGAATTCCGTTTCTGAGCTGGGCCTTGTATACAGAATCGAGTTCCCTAACGTCATTTACCATTGTGTACATGTGGGTAATTGTCGTCTTGTCGCTCGAAAGCATAAAGTCAAGCATTGTGTTTTTGACACCGTTTTCTGTCTTGTTTGCAAACAGAAGAGAAACTGCAGCCTTGATTGTCTTTTTGTTTTCAACAGTGTTAACGTGGTTGTTTACTTCCCTGAAGCACAGTGAAATAATGTTTACAAGGGTAACAAGCTGCTTGTCGTCTGCAATTCCCGCTTCCTTGAACCACGGTTCGTTTCTGCATTCAGCAAAGAAATAAACTGCGGCATTTCTGTAGTTGCGGTAGTCTGCAAAACTTGTCTGTACAAGGCGTATAACCTTTTCATTTTTGCCTGCAGCGATAAGTTCTGACAAAAGCTTTTTGTCGAGTACAGTCGGGAACAGGTTAATGTACTGGTCGTCCCAGTCAGAAAGAAGTCTTACGTTTGCAATAAACGCTGCCTTGAGTGAAGTATTTTTGCTGTCCTTGAGAAGTGTGTACATTTCGCGCGGATTGTCAATGTCTGAATAAAGTTCGGCGAATGTAAACTTTGCAGGTGATTCAAGACTCGGAACCCTCTTGATGATTTCCTGTACAACAAGGAAAGAAGCCACAATCTGTTCGTTGACATTCGAGAATGCCTTGAGGTATCCCGTAAAGTAAGAGAACATATCAGTGAACTGCTCGTCTGAAGGATCTTCAATTTCGTTAAGATAGCGCATCATAATGTCAATTCTTGAGAAGAACTGCTTTTCTGCCTTGAATTCGTTGGCAAGTCTTTCTTCCCTGCTGATTTCATGATCGCGTACTGTATATAGGTTGATGTCGTTTGGGTTTACACCGAACAGCGGGTCAGAAGAAAGAATCTTCTGTGCCTTTGAGTGCCAGCTTGTCCATTCGCCCGGAGTAAGAATAGCTGGAACAAGTTCTGCCTTGATTCTCTTTTCGTCGCAGTTGTTGTCAAAGCTCTTGATGATTGTCTTGAGTGTCCATGCAATTTCCTGCTTTACTTTCTTTGCAAGGTCTTCGCGCTTTTTTGTAGCCTTGAGAACCCAGATATGGTCACGACTCAAAGGCTGGAGTGCGTTTACTGCCATCTTGAGTGACATAGGGTGAACGCCGTTCTTTTTGCCGAAGTTGATAGTGAGCATGTCACCTTCAACCTTTGTAATAATACCTACGCCCCATGTTCTGTGGAATACGTAGTTCTTTGCATCAAAGGCAATGTGCTTTTCAAAGTCGCTGATGGCTTCAAAAACGTTGCGGTAAGACTGGTTGAGGTTTGAAGAAACAATATATTCGTCAAGGTGAACTCTGTCTGAATATTTTCCGCGGAAGCACTCAATGATTTCCTTGCGTGCCCATGCATCCTTGTTGTCTATTTCAAGAATGAGCTTGAGGATTCCGATTGCGGTGTCCCACTTTGCGGTATTCTTGTAATAAGAATAAAGTTCCTGCATAAGAAGCGCAGACTTGTCTTCACTGATTGTCTTTGCAATCTTGCGCTGAACAAGCATAAAGAAGTCAATTTCTTCGGGAATAAGATTGACCAGCTTGCTCCACATTTCTTTCATCGCGCCAAGATTTTTTGCGGCAACGTAGCGGAGCAGGGCCTTCTTGTAGTAGCTTACGGCTGCTTCCATGTTTCCCTGGCTTTCGTAGCGTTCTGCAAGAATTTTTGCAATGTCTGCTTCTTCAAAGTCAAGCTTTACAATCTTTTCATAAAGTTCCCATACTTTGTCGTCGTTGGTTTCTTTATAATATTCTGCCAGCTTTCTGAGTGCAAATTTGTTCTGCGAATCTTCATCAAGAATTGTCTGGCAAAGATATTCAACAAGAGCTTCCTTGTGGTTCTTTTCAAAAATCTCTGTAAGTGTTACAAGGGCAGAAGTGTCAATTGAACCGGAGTGAAGTGAAACCATTCCAGAAATATAAAGAGCCACAATACTGTCCTTTGTATGTGCAAGCTGCTGGTCGCAGATATCCTTGATTTCATACTCGCAGTTCTGGTTGTGTGCCTTTTCCAAAAGTTCGGCAAGTTCCATAAGATTGTTCTTAGTGAAGTTGCTGATACCTGCACGAGTCCATGTTTCTTCCTTAAGCATCTCGCGTACGGAATTCTCAAGTTCTTCAGACATGTTTTGCTCCTGTTGCGTTGTTTAACGCGTGATTAATGTAAGCTCTCCAAAAAACATCAAGGCAATCTCTGAAAACCGCATGGCAGTCCGGAGGTCGCTAAGTTTACTTATTGAACGAAAATCTTGTACACAGCCGGATCAAGTGTTCTTATTTCCAGCATTACATCGTTGATTTTCGAAACGCTGTCCTTTGACAGCTGGTAATGGTCTATGAGCCAGAAATACAGGTTCATAAGCCTCGGGATAATTACAGAACTGTTGTTGTTCGGATCCTTAAGTTCGCTCTTTTTTGCAAAGATTTCCTGTTTGAGTCCCAGAACTTCCTGCGAGCGCAATTTTCGTTTTACCGTAAAAACACCGAACAGAACACCGTAAACAGGAATCCACTCCTGCAGTACGGCACCTGAATATCCCTTTTCGCTGACTTTTTTTACAAGCAGTGTAATGAGCTGCGAGTCAAGAAAGTCAAGGTCAATTTTCTGTGCATCAATAAAAAATGCTTCCTTAAAAAGAAGCTTGGCATATTTTGTTTCGCCGCAAAGTGCATAGCAGTCAGCCATTTCTGCCATTACAGACGACTGCCCCGGAACAGAAGTGTTTGCTTCTGTAAGGCACTTGAGCGCAACTTCGTAAGAACCAAGCTTTTTGTAGCAGAGTCCCTTTTTGCGGCAGATTTCTGAATGAAGCTTGTCATCCTTTTCGTCAGATGCTTTTCCGTAAAATTCCAGCGCTAGTGAAAAAATGCCTTTTCTAAAAGCATACAGCGTTCTTTCCTGTTTGCCGTCTTCGCGTGAAGCCAGCTGCATGAACTGCTTCCATTGGTTTACAAGTGTTTCGCCGCGTTCAAAATAACCGGACTGTTCCAGTTGCGGAAGTGTGTTTTTCCAGAAATTGCAGCACTGGATTGCAAATACAAGACTGTCGTTGTCCAGATCTCCTGCAAGAGTATCGTCAAGAAGAGCAGCTGCTTTTTCCATTTCGCAGGATTCTATCATGATGTAGGCTTCGCTCAAGGCGTTCTCTGACTGAATACCCATTAAAAAATCTTATCCCCCGGAATTTTTTTGTGGCGTTCTTTTAGATTATACGAATTGAAGAAATATGTCAATGTGGCTTTTAGTGAAAATGGGCAATAGTTTATAATGTTTTTTAATTTCTTTGTCAACACCGCAACGGGACAGATATGTAAAAATATATTTATTTTTTGCTTTTTTTTATCCGGAATTGCGGAAGTATATTTTTCGAACAGGTTTAATATCAATAAAAATAGATAAAAATCATCTTTTTTAAGTATAAATTCGCTACAGAAAACTTTTTTTTTGAGATTCCGCAGTTTCATTTTACACTTCCTTCGAGGTGATATATGAAAAGATTTGTTTTTTGCTTATGCACTCTGTGCTGCTTTTTCATGACGGCTACAGTTTTCTTTACCGGATGTCCTGCTGAAAACCAGTCTTCATCGGGCTCTCAGGACTCTTTGGGATACCAGGACACACCTGCTTCTATAAGGGAATATACTTACGGCCCCAATGTAAAAGATGATTATTCAGCAATGTCTTCATGGGAAATGCGCAATATGTGGAATCTTGCCAACGTCCATGATCCTTCTGTAGAAAGGTGGACTGACGACTACTACTACATGTACCAGACAGACGCCAGTTACGGAAACGCACATTCAGGAAAGGGCCACTATTACGGCCGTCGCTCAAAGGATCTTGTAAACTGGTCTTATGTAGGAATGGCAATGCCAGAAAACGGAGCCAAAGCGTGGATTCTGGAAAAGGTCAATGAATTCCGCAGAGAAATGAATCTTGAACCATTTTCTTCTATAAATGACATCTCGTGGGGTTATTGGGCACCGACTGTCAAAAAAGTCACAAAGTCAGATGGAACAGTTGTCCTTCGTATGTATTATGATGTTGTAATTGACAATTACATTTACAGCGGCAAACAGAATATAGAAGGTAATTTTGACAATTCGTGGACAGAAAGAGCCTTTATAGGAATGATGGAATCAACTGACCCTGCTGAAAATAAATGGGAAGACAAAGGCTATGTTCTGTGTTCGTCAAGTGCGCGCGGCAGTAATTTCCCGACTATGTCAGGAGATACGGCTTCTTCTGAGGCTGCCTACTACAGGTCTTCCACTGGTAACTGGGATGCATACTTTTACTTTAACGCAATTGATCCGACATATATTCCGGGTAACCACGATGAAAGCTACACAGACACTGATTATCTCATTTACGGTTCCTGGCACCACGGATTTGCGGGTCTTGAAATAGACAGGGATACAGGTTTTCCGAAAGCAACTCTTAATTCAGACAAAACAAACGGAATAGGTCTTCCATGGGCAGACAGTCCCGAAGGACTTGCGACAAACGGTTACGGAACACGCGTTTACTGCCGCGGAAAAAGCACAAATGCCTGGCAGCCGTCAGAAGGACCCGAAGTTCTTTACAACAAAAAAGACGGTTACTACTACATGTTCTTTGCAAACGAAGAGCTTTCATACAAATACCATACGCGTGTCGTACGTTCCAAAAATCCAATCTCGGACTATGAGGACATTTACGGACGCAGTGCAATCAACAGTGGCAGCGGAATAGAAAGCTATTTTCCTATAGTAACGCATCCCTATAAGTTCAAAAACGGCGGTGACGGCTGGGTAGGGCTTTCACACTGTACTGTTTTTGAAAAAGACGGGGACTGGTTTTATGCAAGTCAGGGAAGACTTCCTGAAAATGCAGGCGACAATGCTTATTCCAATGCAATTATGATGGGTCATGTAAGAAAAATTCTCTGGTGCCCCAACGGAACAAACACTGCTGATCTGTGGCCAATTGCATCTCCAGAACGCTATGCAAATATAGAAAACAAAGATGCAGTCATAACAGAATCTGACATTGCGGGAAAGTGGGAACATATCAATCTTGTTCAGCCGAAAGCTTCAGGAAACAATGTTATGGACGTGTCGGAATACGTTTATTTCAATAAAAACAAAACTGTCTCGGGTGCCTTTGACGGAACATGGGAATTGGACTCAGTCAGCAAATATCTTACAGTAACACTCGGCAGTACCAAACCCAACGGAATCAGTGACTCGCAGATTATTCTTGTCCTTGACAGGGAACTCGACTGGGAATCTGCTGTTGATAATAAAGAACGTGTGGCGACTGTAGTATATGCAGGAATTTCTTCTGCAAAGGGAAATAGTTCCCTGACAACATTCTGGGGAAAACGTGTTTTATCAGCGACAGAATAACGCAGTTTAATAATGCAATTCATTGCGGTGGGAAAGATTGCGGACAGTTCATAAATCCTGTATTTACAGAGATAAAAAATTGAAGTAATATTGAAGGATATGAAATCAAACGTAATGCTCTCACCGTCACTTCTTTCTGCAGATTTTTCAAACCTTGCAGGAGCAGTCGGCACAATAAAAGAAAATTCCGGTTCCCTTGTTCACATAGATGTAATGGATGGACATTTTGTTCCGCAGGTTTCTTACGGCCAGCCTGTTATTGCTTCTGTAAGAAAGTGCACGGATCTTCCGTTTGATGTGCATCTTATGGTTGAACGCCCTGAATCTTCAATTTCTTCCTATATAGATGCAGGTGCTGACTGGGTTACTTTTCATATAGAAGCCACCTGCCATGCCGACCGCTGTGTGCAGATTATCCATGAGCTCGGTAAAAAAGCCGGAATAGCGCTTTGTCCTGCAACTCCCGTTTCTGCAATAGAAACACTTCTTCCTTTTGTGGATCTTGTCCTTGTAATGACAGTAAATCCCGGCTGGGGCGGCCAGAAACTTATTCCGTATACAGTAGAAAAAGTAAGAAAGCTTGCCGATATAAAAAGAAAGGAAGGCTTTGACTATAAAATTTCTGTCGACGGCGGAATAAACTCGTCAACCCTGCCTTCTGTTATTGATGCCGGAACAGATATTGTGGTTTCGGGGTCCTCATTTTTCAAAGGGGAACTTAAATGGGAATAAAAGACAGAATATTTTTCCTTATTCTTGCCTCAACTGCTGTTAATTTTGCCTCACCTGCATTTTCTCAGGAAAACAGCGCCATATCTTTGTCAAAAAGTGCCGAAACTGCAGGTCTTGAAGCCTATGCTGCCGGTGACTGGAGCGGCGCTTCTATTCTTTTGAGAAAAGCCGTAGCTTCAGGAAGTTCTTCAGACGGAATGCGCTACATGCTTATAATGAGCCTTATGAATTCAGAAAATTATGACGCTGCTGTTTCTGACTGCGAGACTTTTTCTGCAGACTATCCCGAAAGCCCGCTGCGTCCTTATGTAGACTACCAGAAGGGGCGTGCACTCTATTATACCGGCCGCAGGGACGCTGCAGTTATGGTACTGAGTGATTTCTGCCATCAGAATCCCGGAAATGAACTTTATCCTTCTGCACTTTTCTGGATGGCAGAGTGCTTTTACGATGACTACAGTTTTGAAACAGCGCGCGGACTTTATGAAACGGTTGTTTCAGACTTTCCCGCAAGCGACAAGGTTTCTGATTCAAAGATAAAACTGGAACTTATTGCCCAGCGCGAAAGGGAAAACAAGCTTTTGTATCTTCTTAAAATGACCGGCGAAGAATATCTGAGTTCAAAAGAAAGTTACGAAAAGCAGCTGCGTGATTACAGAACCGAAGATATGGTTGTCTTGAGACGCCAGCTTAATGCAGCAAATTCCAGAATAGCAGAACTTGAAAAATCTGCCGAAGAATCGCTGAATCTTGCAAAAAAACGCGAGGCAGAGGCTGTTAGTGACAAAAAATCTTCTGATATTGAGCTTCTTAAACAGAAAGCCGCGCTTCTTCAGAAAATGGTCGATGCAAAATACGGAGGAAAGTAGCATATGAAAAAGTACGTTAATTTGATTGTCGCCGCTTTGATGACGGCTGCTGTCTGTTCCTGTGCATCTACAAAAAAAAGCGCTGCTCCTGACAAAGAAAAAAATGCCTCCCAAAAGCCAAAGGAAAGTGAAGTTTCTGTAGTTCTCGATTCCAACGGCAATGTAGTACGGCCTGCAAGTGAAGCACCGTCTGTTTCGGGTGAACTTCCTGCACGTGTTTCAAAAAAAGGTTCCAAAACAGAGGTTGACGAATATACCGGCTGGTCTTATATTCCCGAGAAAAATTTTTCCATAGAGCGCGACGGCGTAAAGATTTCACTTTTTGGCAGTACCGGAAGTTTTGGAATTTACGCAATTCCCGAAAAAGGAAGCCCTGTTCCGCTTTTGTCTTCCTACGATTATTTTAATTCAACTTATTTTTCTGTGCGCATAGATTCAAAAGAATACAGGCTCAACAGAGAAAACGGCGTTAAAAGCGAAGCCCGCAGAACCCCTTACGGCGCGCAGATGGCATACACAATAGACAATAAGGCGCAGATCGTCCTTGACTTCAGTTTTCTGCCTTCGGTGCCTGAATCTACCCGTGTTGATATGGTCCGCGTAACTGTCTATACAATCAATTTAAGCCGCAAAAATATGCCTTTTGAGCTAAAGTCCGTGTTTGACACAAGCCTGGGCGAAAATACAGTTGCTCATTTTTCTACTGCAGCAAGAAGTCGCATCAATTCAGAAACAGAACTGCAGAATATGGCAGAACATCTCTGGGTGCGTTCTTCAAACAGTTCTGCAGCCATTCAGTTTCTGCTGTCAGGAAAAGGTATAACTCCGATAAAAACAGTTGCACTCGGTAATAACCAGACCTTTGAGTCACCGTCATGGTATCCGAGGGTTACCGAAGACAAAAGCTTCAGTTCAGTTATTTCGTACAATAATTCCTGCGTCTGTATCTGCTGGGAAAAATTTTATCTTGACCCGCTCAGAACACAGGCCGTAACATTCTATATTTCTGTTGCAGCAGACGGAAACGAACCTGCCGGAAAAAATTTCCTTAAATCCCTTGAACAGGGCAAGGACGTTCTGTCCCGAAAATCACCGTCTGTCAAAGAACCCTCAGTTCCTTCAGTAACTCCGGAACCGATTCCTGTTAAAAAAGAAGAAATTGCCCCGACTTATGCAGAAACGCTTTTTGGAAGGGAAGAAGCTACATCCGCCTCTTCAGAACAGCAGCTGCCCTCACAGACTCCGGGGTCAAAAGTTCCGGCCGCAGAAGAAAAAGTTCCGAAGACACCTGCAGCAACAGAAGAACCCAGACCGTCAGAAGAATCTGCAGATTCACAACAGAGTGCTCCCGTTTTATCAGTGGAAGATCAGAAAGACGCTGTTCCTGAAACACCGGGCAGCAGTATTGACCCTGAATATATCCAGAATCTCATTGACCGTATACAGATGCTCGAAGAAAGCGGTTCCGATGTTGATTCAGAAGAAATAAAACGCCTCAATGAAGAGCTTGATTCCATAATGCTCAGGCTTGGAAGCTGAAAATGGCTCGGTCTTCCCTTGAACTGGCCAAGAGCCTTTTGCGCCGCAGAAAATTTTCTCTTGCCATAACGTATCTGGAGTCGCGTTCTGATATTTACGAAAACGACTTTGAATACCTTGTTACGCTCGGAATCGCCTGCCTTTATGTAGGGGACGTGGGGAACGCAATGGGGTATTTTGGCCGTGCACGCCGCATCAGGATAAATGACGTAAACCTTCTTTTGGGACAAGCCGCCGTTTTTTTAAGGCGCGGGGATACAAGAACCGCCATGGAATATTATCTGGATGTTCAGGAACTTGACCCGCAGAACAGAATTGTGCGTGAGGCAAAAGATTTTATCCGCAAAAATACAGACGTTTCTTCGGCCGTAAGGGGAATGATAGATACAGGTTCAATAGAAAAATTTTATCCTCCTCTTGGAATAAACCCCGATGTCGTAAGAAACTGTATTCTTGGCGGAATTTTCCTCGGAATAGTTGTGTCGGTTTTTGTACTTGCATTCTATCCGCACAGCAGACATACAGGTTCAGACAGAATGGATATTTCTATGCTGCAACTTACTTCCGCAGAAAAAAAAGACCCCGTCCTTTCTGATATGTCGGGAACAGTCGTAAATTACCTGATGGATTCCCGGCAGATAGTTGAATGCTATGACCTTGCCGTAAGACTTTTTTCAGAACACAGGGACAATGCTGCGAGGGTAGAAATAAACCGTCTTTTGGGCAGCAATGCCTCTTCTTCGGTAAAACACAAGGCTTCCCTTCTTGCTTCATACCTTGAAGAGCCTACTTTTGACACTCTTGGCGATAATTATGATTTTCTGACGGTTTCATCAGACCCGGCTCTTTACAAAGATGTTTATGTTGCCTGGTCAGGACGCATAGCAAATGCCGCAGAACTTTCTGACGGAAGCTGGGTATGTGATCTTCTTGTAGGATATGAAGACAAAAAGACTGTAACAGGTCGCGTCAAAGTTGTGTTCCCTTCTGTTCCGGCTCCTTCCGTTGACGGCTCGAGACCTGTAAGATTTCTTGGAAAAATAGATGTTTCAGAAGATGAGGCAGTTCTTTCGGGCCGTGCAATTTACCAGCCGCTTAAAGGTTCTGCGCTCAAATAATTGCATTGAATTTTTTGCAAACAGCCTACTTTATTAAACTTTTATTTTTTGATACAATACAAATTAATTGTATTTTTTTATATAATGCATTTTTTATCAGAATTTTTGCTTAAAGATAAAAACAGAGTCTATTTAAAGTGTAGGTGTATATTGACGCCAAGCACTTTATTTGTTGGAGGCCCCGCTGTATGGCAAAGGCAGTAGAAGAAAAAAATTCGGCTGAAATGTCGGAAAAAATGAAGGCTCTGGAGGCTGCTCGTCTTCAGATAGAAAAGCAGTTTGGTACAGGTTCCCTTATGAAACTGGGTACAAAGACTGACACGGCTTCAATTGATGTTGTACCTTCGGGTTCCATTCTTTTGGACGAGGCTCTGGGAATAGGAGGATATCCCCGCGGAAGAATCATCGAGATGTACGGCCCTGAATCCTCAGGAAAGACGACTCTTGCCCTTCATGCAGTTGCAGAAGCGCAGAAACTCGGTGGAATAGCGGCTTTTATTGATGCCGAGCACGCACTGGATCCTGTATATGCAAAAAATCTGGGCGTTAACATAGATGAACTCTGGGTTTCCCAGCCAGACACAGGAGAACAGGCTCTTGAAATCTGTGAGAATCTTGTACGTTCCGGTGCCGTCGATATTATTGTCGTGGACAGTGTTGCAGCCCTTACCCCGCAGAAAGAAATCGAAGGTGAAATGGGTGATTCTGTCATGGGACTCCAGGCACGTCTTATGAGCCAGGCTCTTCGCAAACTTACGGCTATTGTAGGAAAAAGCAAATGTATTGTTGTCTTTATAAACCAGATCCGTATGAAAATAGGTGTTATGTTCGGAAACCCCGAGACAACAACCGGCGGAAATGCCCTTAAGTTCTATTCATCTGTACGTCTCGAAATACGCAGAGTAGAGTCTATAGGCGGCAAGGGCGATGATGATGCCGTAGGAAACCGTGTAAAGGTAAAGGTAGTAAAGAATAAGGTTGCGCCGCCTTTCAGAAAGGTTGAGCTCGACATTTATTTCGGAAAGGGCGTTTCTTCAAGTGCGTCCATTCTTGATTCAGCTGTAAAGCACGGTCTTATCGAAAAGCGCGGTGCATGGTATACACGCGGTTCCGAAAAAGTAGGACAGGGAAAGGAAAACGCTGTTGCCTATATAGAGAACAATCCCGACTACAGGCTTGAACTTGAGCATACTATAAGAGAAAAGATTTTTCCCGGACAGGTGCTCAGAACAAAAGAAGGCGAAGTTGTTACCGAACAGCAGATTCGTGACTATGAAATGAAAATGCGTTCTCTTGGAGTCGGAACAGGGTTCTCTTCTCCTGAACAGAAAGAATCTGAAACTCCGGCCGCATCGGGTGCAGCAGTTGAATCAGAAAAAGAAGAGGCAAAGACTTCAAAAACTTCGTCAAAGACGGCTTCACTTGCAAAAGCAGCTGCTTCTGACAAGCCTGTTCCTGAAGAGCTGTTTTGACAGAAATGGAAACTGTTGTACTCGGACTGGGTTCCAACAGGGACTCTGAAGATCTGACATCAATGCAGATTCTTTCGGGTGCCTGCAGGGCTCTGTCCGGCTTTGTAAACATACGCTCCTGGTCCGGTGTCTACAGGACAAAAGCCATGTATTATGAAAACCAGAATGACTTTCTGAACATGGTTGTCTGTGCAGAAACTGACCTTTCCCCGCACCGGCTTCTGGATAAAATTCATATTGTCGAGGCCCGGTTTGGCAGAGACAGGACTCTTGAAATCAGAAACGGACCGCGGACACTTGATATAGATATAGAACTTTTTGGCTTTTGCAGAATAAATGATGCTGATCTTGTTGTTCCGCACGAAAAATTCAGTGAAAGGGCATTTGTTCTTAAGCCTTTGCTTGATATTTTTACGGAATGTGCCGATGTAAAAGAAGGCGGAAGTTCGTATTTGTGCGGGCTTCCTTATGATGCCGCATATGTAGAAAAAAGTCTTTCCCTTCTGGTCGGCCAGGGGATTGAAAAGATTTTGGACAGCGCGGATTTCCGTTTTTAAAAGAGGCAGAATATGGAGCAGGTTCAGGAACAGGTTTCAGAGCAGAAAAAATTTGTGGCAGGTCCTTTTGAAGGTCCCCTCGATCTCCTTTGGAGTCTTATCCGCGAGAATAAGATCAATATCTATGATATTCCAATTGCCGAGATTACGGAGCAGTTCCAGAATTACCTGGATTATGCCGTTGAAGTAGATCTTCAGGATCTTACGGAATTTTATCTTTGGGCCGCAAAACTTGTATGCATAAAAAGCAGAATGCTTCTTCCGGTTGAAGTGTCCTATGATGACGACGAAAGTATGGAAGATCCGCGCCAGGAACTTGTGGAACAGCTTATTGAATACCAGCGCTTTAAAAAACTTTCTGCCCTTATGGAAGAACAGGAAGAACAGAGCGAGTGGAGTTTCGAACGCAAGAAAATAGAAAGAATTCTTCCGTTCGAAGAAGATGCGTCCCAGTGGGAAAAAATGGATACATGGGGACTTCTTCAGGATATGCAGAAGATTTTCAGGAATCTTACAAATCTGAATCCTGATGAGCGTATACTTACGCCTCCCGAAGATATTACGCCCAATGAAAAGATAGCACTTATGAATGAGCTTCTTGAAAAAAAAGGCGAATGTATGTTTACGGAACTTATTACGCGCCGTGGAAACGAACTCGATGTTGTATGCGCCTTTATGGCTATACTTGAGGCAGTAAAACTTAAAATGGCAGATATATATCAAAACAGAATGTTTGGAGACATAAAGATATGCAGGAAGCAGCAGGCGGCATAGAAAACGAAAATGCCGGCGAAAATGAATTCGAAGGAATGACAGATACATCCCCTGAAACAGCAGGAACATCCGGTTATTCAGAAGATGCGGCTCAGGAAGATACGCGCCGTACCGACTTGAATCTTGACAGCGAAGTTGCCCTGGTAGAAGCAGTGCTCTTTTTGGAAAGTGAGCCGCAGACTACCGAAGTTCTGTCAAAAATTACCAGGCTTGCTCCTGATGTTGTGGAAGAATGTCTTTCAAGGCTTAGGGACAAATATGCCTGTCTTGACAGCGGAATTGAACTTTCACAGATAATCGGCGGCTGGATGCTCACCCCAAAAAAAGAAAGCTTTGATCTCGTAAAAGAGCGCTATGGCAAAAAGAACGAAGGGCGTCTCAGTAAGGCTGCCATCGAAACACTTTCAATTATTGCATACAGCCAGCCTGTAACACGTGCAGAAATTGAAAGTATTCGCCACGTAAATGCAGACAATATGATGCGTGTTCTTCTTGAGCGCAAATTCATCAAAGAAGTCGGAAAAAAGGATGTACCCGGAAAACCGGTTATGTACGGAACAACAAAGGAATTCCTGGAATTCTTCCACCTCCAGAGTATTGCGGATCTGCCGCAGCTTGACGAGAAAGAAAGCGAGAGGTTTGAACTTGCCCGCTGATAATGACGAAATAAGACTTCAACTTTTTATGGCGCGCTGTGGTGTTGCCAGCCGCCGTGCAAGCGAAGAAATAATTACTTCCGGTCGGGTAACGGTTAACGGCGCTTCTGTTACGGAACTTGGAACAAAAGTTTCTGAAAAAGACTGTGTCTGTGTCGACGGCAAACAGATTTTTATCGAAGAAAAAAAGAGATACGTTCTTTTGAACAAGCCTTCAGGTTATGTCTGCTCGCTTTCTGATGAAAAAGGCCGTGCCGTTGCTTCTGATCTTCTTAAAGAAGCTTATACAGAGCGTCTGTACAATGTCGGTCGCCTTGATATGTTTTCGAGCGGACTCATTATTTTTACAAACGACGGTGAATTTGCCGCACGTCTTTCACATCCTTCCGCAGAACTCGAAAAAGAATATATCGTAGATTCAAGTTCACCTCTTCCGAGAGATCTGGCAGAGCGTTTTATGGACGGAATCCGCATAGACAACGTATTTTACAAATGCAAATATGCAGAAGAACTTAACGCGCGCCGCATGAGGGTAATTCTTGTCGAAGGAAAAAACCGTGAAATCAGGCGTGTGTTTGAATCCTGTGAAATAGGCATTAAACGGCTTATGCGCATAAGAATAGGCTGTGTCGGGGTAGGGGATCTTCAGTTCGGTCAGTTCAGGGATCTTTCTTCCGAAGAAGTTGCGGCACTTCTGAAACTCTGCCGCCAAAGATAATTGTGAGGTTTTTATGGTAATTGCAATAGACGGTCCTGCAGGAACAGGAAAAAGTACGGTAGCACATGCAGTAGCAGCGGATCTTGGTATAGTTTACCTTAACAGCGGAAGTTTTTACCGCGCTCTTACGCTGGCTCTTCTGGATGCAGGCATTGATCTTGATGACACAAAGGCTGTAACAGATTTTGCCGGCCGTCAGAAACTTGATTATGTAAACGCCAGGATGATTCTAAACGGAAAGGATGTGGACGATGTTCTTCACCAGGACAGAATAGATTCGTCCGTTTCAAAAGTTTCATCTGTTGTTCCGTTAAGGCATCTGGTCAATGACAGAATGCGCACGATTGTAAAAAGCCTTAGCGTAATCTGCGAGGGCAGGGATATGACTACGGTCGTTTTTCCCGATGCTGAATTCAAATTTTATCTTGATGCAAGTATTGATGTTCAGGCAAAAAGACGCTTTGACCAGGGAGTCAGCAACCTGTCACTGGAAGAAATAAAGGCTTCTATACTCAAACGCGATGAAATGGACAGAAACAAAGCCGAAGGTTCGCTAAAAAAAAGTCCCGATGCCGTATATATTGATACTTCAGACTTGACCATAAATGATGTTTGTGAGATAATCGAAAACAAAATCAAATCAAAAGGGTTTACTATGGAACAGAAGGAAGTGGAACAGAATGGTGCCCATGGCTCCGACAGCATCTACACACAATTAGAAGCATCTATCAACAAAATGGAGCCGGTTGAAAACGGATCTAACGTACAGGGAACAGTTGTTCAGGTTACAGATGATACGGTTTTCGTAGACGTTAACTGCAAGTCAGAAGGAAAAATTCCTGTATCTGAATTTGCCGGTGAACTGCCTAAGGTTGGCGATGTAATTACAGTTTACCTCGTTAATCAGTTCGGAAAGAACGGACCTGAGGTATCTAAGGTAAAGGCCGACGAAAAGCGCCTTTGGGAAGAATTTAAAGTTGCGTTTGACGAAAAGCGTCCTGTAGACGGAACAATCTCTTCTATTACAAAGGGCGGATACATGGTTAATCTTGGTGGCGGAATCAGTGCATTCCTCCCAATCAGCCAGTCAGACAGCCAGAAAGTCGAGAAGGAAGAAAAACTTATCGGCGTTAAGTCTAAGTTCTATGTAGAGCGCCTCTACAGCAACGGAAAAAGAAATGTAGTTGTTAATCGCCGCAAGTATCTTGAAGAGCAGATTGACGTAAATCGTGATAAATTCTTTAACGAAGTAAAGATTGGTGATACTGTAAAGGGAACTGTAAAGTCATTTACAAGTTTCGGTGCTTTTATTGATCTTGGCGGATTTGACGGTCTTCTTCATATTAACGACATGAGTTGGGGACATGTTACACGCCCTAAGGATTTCGTTAAGAAGGGACAGGAAATTGAACTCAAGGTAGTAAAACTTGATCCGGAAGGAAAGAGAATCAATCTTTCTCTCAAGCATTTTGCAGAAGATCCTTGGGTACACTTCGAAGAAAAGTATCATGTAAATGACATCGTAAAGGGTAAGGTAACAAAACTTACTGACTTCGGTGCATTTATTGAACTTGAAGAAGGAATTGAAGGTCTTGCACATATTTCTGAATTCAGCTGGACAAAGAAGATTAACAAGCCGTCTGATATGGTAAAAGAGGGTGATGAAGTAGAATGCATGATCCTCGGATATGATATTCAGGCCGGCCGCGTTTCTCTCGGACTCAAGCAGGTTACAGACAATCCGTGGGACACAATTGCTGACAAGTATCCGGTTGGAACCAAACTTAAGGGAAAAGTTGTAAAGATTACAAACAGCGGTGCTTTTGTTCAGCTTGAAGAAGGTATTGATGCATTCCTTTCTGGCGAAGATCTTTCATGGACAAAGAGAATCAAGCATCCGGGAAGCGAGATTAAGGTTGACCAGGAACTCGATGTTGTAGTAACAGAGTGTGATCTTGAAAACCACAGAATCCGCGTTGGTGTAAAGCAACTTACAGACAATCCTTGGAAGGCATTTGCAGCTGAGTACAAGGTTGGAGACACTTTTGAAGGTGAAGTTACTTCAATCAATGACTTCGGAATCTTTGTAAAGGCTCCGAACGGAATCGAAGGTCTTGTAAACAAGGCAAACCTTAGCGATGACCGCGATGTTCCATTCGAAGAAGCTGTAAAGAAATACAACGTTGGCGACAAAGTAAATGTTTATGTTGTATCTATCGACGTAGACAAAGAAAGAGTTGCTTTCTCTGTAAAGGAATACAAGAAGGCTCAGGCTCGTGCTGAACTTTCACAGTACATGTCTTCAAGCAATGATGATGACGGTGCCTACACAATCGGTGACAGTCTCAAGAATCAGAGCGAAGACAGATAATTTTACCTTCGATGAGTGATATAAAGTCTATTAGTCTTGATAAATTTAAGTCACTCATCGAAATCAATACCCGTATAAATTTAAGTTACGGTGATTCACGCGCATTATTGGCTTCTATTCTTGAGTCAGTAATGTGTATGGTTCAATGCGAGGCGGCCTCTCTTCTTCTTGTTAACAGAGAAGACGGTCGCCTTCATTTTTCTATAGCACTTGGTCCTAAAGGTGCAGAAGTAAAAAAAATAGAAGTAGACAAAAACAGTATTGCCGGATGGGTTGCCCAGAACAAGCAGTCTGTAGTTATAAATGATGTAGGATCTGACCCGCGTTTCAATTCTTCTGTTCAGGACAAAACTGATTATATTTCAAAAAACATGATTGCTTTTCCTATGTGCGTCGGCGACGAGTGTGTAGGGGTAATTGAACTTATTAACAAAGCCAGCGACATTCCTTTTAATGATGACGATCTGATGATACTTGAGCTTTTGGGAAAGCAGGCTGCAATTGCATACGAAAATGCCCGTAAGTACAGAAGCAATATGTTTGAAATTGACGCGCTTCATAACGCAATGAATGCCGGGCGCGATTATCATACCTTTATTGCAAAAAGCCCTGCTGTTTTAAGCATTCTTGACAACATAGACGAAGCTTCTTCTACAAATTCTTCGGTACTTATTATCGGTGAAAGCGGTGTAGGAAAAGAACTGTTTGCAGAGCAGGTGCATTTAAGAAGTTTGCGCCGGGACAAGCCTTTTGTAAGGGTAAGTTGCGCTGCTTTAAGCCCGGCACTTTTGGAAAGTGAGCTTTTTGGTCATGTAAAAGGTGCTTATACCGATGCCGTCAGTGATGTAAAAGGCCGTTTTGAAACTGCCGACGGCGGAACAATTTTTCTTGACGAGATAGGAGAACTTCCGCTTGCGCTCCAGTCAAAACTTTTGCGTGTAATCCAGGAGAGAAAATTTGAACGTGTGGGGTCTTCCAGAACAGTTTCTGTTGATGTGCGTATAATTGCTGCTACAAACAGAAATCTTGAGGATATGGTTCATTCAGGGACATTCAGAAACGATTTGTATTTCAGATTAAATGTTCTTACTCTTAATGTTCCTCCGCTAAGGGAAAGAAAAGAAGAAATAGAACCTTTGTGCGCACTTTTCCTTGATAAGTTCAAAAAAGAAACGCACAAAAATTTTGAAGGATTTTCTGAAAGTGCGCTTTCTGAAATTTATTCATATTCCTGGCCCGGAAATATCCGCGAACTTGAAAATACCGTGGAACGTGCGTGCATAATAGGCCGTCCGCCGTTTATTCAGGTTGGAGACTTGAGACTTCCTGTTAAAAAAACTGAGTCTGGAATTCAGGGTGAGATTCAGAATTGTGTATCTGAAATTGCTTCTTCAGAAGATGTTTCGCTAAAAAATGCACTCAATGCGTTCAAGAAAAAGTATGTTCTTAAGATTCTTGAAGAAAACGGCTGGAATCAGACTGCAGCGGCAAAGGCTCTCGGAATACAGAGAACGTATGTTTCAAAGCTTATTTCTGAACTTGGAATACGAAATTGATTTTTTTTTAGGCATAATAGTCTGATTTGTTTTGACAAAAAAATCCTTTATCTATATAATAGAAAAACATCGTTTTGGAGTAAAAAATGGCTACTGTTAATTCATTTGGAAATGAGAAAAAAGAAAATACTGGAAAAAAGTTGGAATATTTTATTGGTAATAACCGCAAGATTTTAATCGCAATCATTGCTATAATTGTTCTTGTTGCTGTTGCCCTTTGTGTTGCATTTGCTGTTTCTGAATCAGGAATTAAAAAGGGACTTGCTGCTGTTGATGCCATAGAGTTTTCTTTTGTAAAAGATTCTGACGGTCTTGATGAAGCTGCTGCTACGGAACGCCGTGAAACTGCACTTAAAGAACTGGCTGCCTATACAACAAAAGAAAACGTTGTCGGTGTCCGTGCCAATATGCTTTCTGCTGATATTTCTTTCCAGAAAGAAGATTATTCTGCAGCCGCTGCATTTTATCTTGCTGCTGCTGACTGTGGCGAAGACTCTTATACAGCACCGCTTTGTTTCTTTAATGCAGCCGTTTCATACGAGCAGGCAGGTAACAACAAGGATGCTGTTAAGTACTACGAAAAAGCTTCTGAATACAAGGATTTTCTTCGCAGAACACATGCAATTTTCAGCGCAGGCCGTGTAAGCGAGTCCCTTCAGGATTTTGAAGGTGCAAAGAAATTCTATTCAACACTTGAAGAAAAATATCCTTCTGACTCTTGGACTGATATTGCAAAGACTAGGCTTATTTCACTTAAGATTGCCGGGAAAATCGAATAGTTTTAAGAAATAAAAATTTGTAACTTTATGAAAGGCGGAAAAATGAAAGTTGTAAGAGGATTGTCTTTTATGCTTTTTACTTTCTGCCTTTTTTTGTTTGCTTCATGCGGACTTGAAGCTTTTTACTATCTGGACCCGCCGCAGGAAGACAGGCTTGTTCTTTATACCAACTCTGACCGAACTCTTGATTATTTTTCTTTTAGAACAAATGAAGGTTCCGAACCGAATATTTCTTTGGGCGAATTTGAGTTTTTGGGAACTGAAGTCTATTACAAGATTTACAGAAGTGCATCTGCCATGACAAGCTGCCAGAGTTCTATTTCAAGTATTACCAACGGAACAGATGCTTCTGCGGCTGCTGAAAAGCTTATTGACAGTTACGGTTACAAAACCTTAAGATTCGTTTCTCCTAAGTCACAGGTTTCTATTGTTAAAGATGCTCAAACTCCAAGGTATGTTTATATAAGGCTTAATCATTTTCAGGGTGAGTCAGAAGATAATCCCTACACAAACGTAGTCTGCACAGGCAGAACCCAGATGAAAGAATATGACTCTTCATGGAATACAGAAGGTTCGGGAGTGGATGTGTATTTTCCCCGGCGCAATATAAATTCTTCATACGGATTTAATTTCAATTCAAAAGATGAAAATAGCCCTGTTCCAAAAAACGGTGATGAAGACGTTACATGGTCAGACACTGCTACAGAAGAAGGCTGCTGGTACATTGACATGTATGCTGTTTCTGTAGGCCGTGATACAAGCTTTACGACTTCTTACAGCGAAGTTCTGCATCTTGGTTCAATTACTGTCAGGGAATCAGAATACGACGAATACAATTAAAATTTAATAATGAACTGTGCCTTTTTTTACAATTTTATGCGTCAAATTGTAAATTTTTGCTTATTCAACGCCTTTTACTAAAAATAATTTTGTGATATACTTTTGCGACTGCGGAAGTTCCGCTGTTAAACTGAATTGACTGGAGGATAATGTGAGTTCCGCTAATGAAATTCTTGGACCGCACGACAGACCATCGATCGGCCGATGGATTCCGCTGAGTTTTCAGCATGTTTTTGCAATGTTTGGAGCTACTATTCTTGTTCCGCTTCTGACGGGTCTTAGTACATCTACGGCTCTCTTTACTGCGGGTACTGGAACACTGCTTTACATTCTTGTGACCGGCGCAAAAGTGCCTTCTTATCTTGGATCATCATTTGCCTTTATTCCGGCTTTGATTGCCATTGGACAGAATTACGGTCCTGAATATGCGATGGGAGGTTCAATTTTTGCCGGTCTTTTTTACGCTCTTGTTGCTTTGATTATTAAGCTTGCAGGACGCAAATGGATTGACAAAGTTCTTCCTCCTGTAGTTATTGGTTCTGTTATTATTGTAATAGGAATGAGCCTTGCACCGACTGCAATTGGTGAAGCTCTCTACAATAACGGTAATTACAGCCTCGTTTACGGAAGCATTGCACTTGTAACTCTTTCGGTTGCAATTATTGCCACGATTTTCTTCAGGGGTTTCTTTAACACGCTTTCCATTCTGATCGGACTTGTTGGCGGTTATATTTTTACTCTTATTATGGGTTTAATTTTCCCCCAGTACAAGCTCATCGATTTTGATATTGTACGTGACGCAAACTGGTTTGGTCTTCCTTTCCTTCATACTGACGAAAACGGAAAGTATTTTTATATGGCCCCGAAGTTTAATCTTGTTGCAATTCTTACTTTTGTAATCGTTTCCATTGCAACTATGTGTGAGCATCTGGGCGATGTTCTTACAACTTCCAAAGTTGTAGGAAAGAATTTCTACGAAGATCCGGGACTTCACAGAACTTTGCTTGGCGACGGTCTTGCTACAGCGTGGGCAGCTCTCTGGGGTGGTCCGCCAAATACAACTTACGGTGAAAATATCGGAGTTATGGCTATTACCAAGGTTTATTCAGTCTGGGTTATAGGCGGTGCTGCAGTTATAGCTATAATTCTTTCTTTCTGCCAGAAATTCGGAGCTCTTATACAGACAATTCCGACGCCAGTACTGGGTGGAATATGTATTCTTCTTTACGGACTTATTGCTTCTTCGGGACTCAGAACAATTGTAGAAAGCGGTGTAGATTATCAGAACAAGAGAAACCTTACAATTTCATCTGTAATAATGGTTATTGGAATTGGCGGCGGACTTCTTAAGTTCAATATCAATGTCGGCGGTAACCCGTTTACATTCCAGTTAGGCTCTGTTGCCCTTGCTACTGTTGTCGGAATAATTCTTAACCTTGTTATTCCTCCTGACAGAAAAGTTTCTGAATAGAGTGCATTTTAAAAAATGTCGGTTTGGTTTTTCGGACCGACATTTTTTTTACATAATATTTTTAAAAGATAGGTATTTGCTATTGAAATAAATAGTAACTTGGTGTATGATAAATATCACTTGGCGCTTTAGCTCAGCTGGATTAGAGCATCTGCCTTCTAAGCAGAGGGTCGGCAGTTCGAGTCTGCCATGCGTCATGAGGACTGTCCAAAAGCGGGCAGTCTTTTTTTTGCTTTTTCATTTTTTGCCTCTACTTTATTTTATTTACAATATATGCTAGACTTGCGTGCGGTTTAATGGAAAATCAAAAGATTTCTTGCCGACTTTAGATTAAAATGTTATATTGGAATTGTAAATTCCTACTATTTTAATAGAAATTGTATATAAAGAGGCTTTTTATGGCAGACAAATTGCTACAGATACAGAAATTGAGCGCTGGTATTGGCGATAAGACTATTTTGCATGACGTTTCGCTTGAGATTAACCCCGGTGAAATTCACGTACTTATGGGGCCGAATGGAGCTGGAAAGTCAACCCTCGGTTACACGCTTATGGGAAGCCCTGAGTATTCTGTCAGCGGTGGTCATATTTTCTTTGACGGTGAAGACATTACTTCTTATTCAGCAGACAAACGCGCAAAGGCTGGAATTTTTCTTAGTTTTCAGGAACCGCTTGAAGTTCCGGGTATTTCGCTTGAGTCTTTTATACGTTCTTCAATGCAGCAGGTTTCAGGCCAGAAGATAAAACTGTTTTCTTTCCAGAAGGAACTTGAAAAAGCAATGGATATTCTTAACATGAACCATTCTTACGCCGGCCGTGACCTTAACGTAGGATTTTCGGGCGGTGAAAAGAAAAAGTCAGAAATCCTTCAGCTTTTGATGCTTAAACCAAAACTTGCAATTCTTGACGAAACTGATTCCGGTCTTGATGTAGACGCTGTTCGCACTGTAAGCAAAGGAATAGAAGAATACCAGAAAAGTGTGGGCGGTTCTCTTCTTATTATTACACATTCAACCAGAATTCTTGAAAGCCTTCATGTAGACAGAACACATGTTATGGTTAAGGGACATCTTGTTCATTCTGGTGACGGAACACTGGTTAACGAAATAAACGAAAACGGATTTGACAAGTTTATTCCTGCAGAAATCAAGGATGCAGAGCGTCGTGAAAGACTTGCTGCTGCAGCAAAAGCCGCGATGGAGTCTGTCAAAGCAAATGCCGCCAACGGAGGTCTCTGATATGGAAGAAGCGAAAATTCAGGTAGCAGACATTAACCGTTCTTTATACGATTTTCGCTACGAGGAAAACGACCGTGACTTCTATAAAATCCGCGCGGGACTTGATTCTTCTATTGTAAATAAAATCAGCGAAGAAAAAAAGGATCCCGAGTGGATGAAGGAATTCCGTCTGAAGTCGCTGGAAATATTCAATAAAACACAGGAACCTGACTGGGGGCCCGATATCAAGGATCTGGATATTCAGAAGATTGTTACTTATGTTAAGCCAAAGACAGAAATGGCTGCAAAGTGGGCAGATGTTCCGCAGGATATTAAGGACACTTTTGAAAAACTTGGTATTCCCGAAGCTGAACGCCAGAGCCTTGCCGGAGTAGGTGCGCAGTATGACAGTGAACTTGTTTACCATAACGTAAAAGATGAAGTTTCTGAACAGGGTGTTGTTTATACAGACATGGAAAGTGCGTTGAAGGGTGAATATGCAGATATGGTGCGCGAGTATTTCATGCATCTTGTTCCGCCGACGGATCATAAATTTGCAGCTCTTCACGGTGCAGTCTGGAGCGGCGGAAGTTTTGTTTATGTTCCTAAAGGCGTTAAGGTAAAGATTCCTCTTCAGTCTTACTTTCGCCTGAATGCTGCCGGTGCCGGTCAGTTTGAACATACGCTTATTATTGTGGATGAAGGTGCTGATTTGCATTTTATTGAAGGCTGTTCGGCTCCAAAGTATAATGTTGCCAATCTTCACGCCGGTTGTGTTGAACTTTATGTCAAAAAGAATGCACGCTTAAGATACAGTACAATCGAAAACTGGTCCAAAAACATGTACAATCTTAACACAAAGAGAGCTATTGTAGAGGAAGGTGGCCGCATGGAATGGGTAAGCGGTTCTTTCGGAAGCCATATTTCTTACCTTTATCCTTCTACTATTCTTAAGGGCGACAGTTCTTCATGTGAATTTACCGGAATCACTTTTGCCGGAAAGGGACAGAATCTTGATACCGGCGCAAAAATGGTTCACATAGGAAAAAATACATCTACGGTAATCAATACAAAGTCTATAAGCAAGTCGGGCGGAACATGCACTTACCGCAGTTCCATTGTTGTAAACAAAAGCGCACTTCATTCAAAGGCAAGCGTTGACTGTTCAAGTCTTATGCTTGATGCCGAAAGCCGCTCTGATACTGTTCCCGCAATGAACATTATGACTGACGACTGTGATGTCGGGCACGAAGCAAAGATCGGGCGCATTTCCAACAAGGCTGTATTTTATCTTATGAGTCGCGGTATTTCAGAAGAAGATGCGCGTGCAATGATAGTTAGCGGTTTTGCAAATCCTGTTAGCAAGGAACTGCCGCTTGAGTATGCCGTAGAAATGAATAATCTTATTCAGCTTGAGATGAAAGGAACAATGTGATGGCGCAATCAAAAATAAATGCTTATGTAAACCCTTTTCCAAGTTTAACGTGGAATTTTCTTGATATCAACAGAGCCAGAATGGACGCTGAAGTTTCGTTCTGCAATGTGCCTGGTACTGCCACAATACCAGATGGTGTTTGTACAAAAGATATTCCCTTTGGTGAACTGGACGGAACTTATAAAAATATTCAGACCGGTATGGGAACTGAATTTGATTCTGCTTTTGACAGAGGAATGAATGCAGCTGGTTCTTTGGTGAAAGTTTTTTCTGTTTCGGGAAAAGTGCCGTCTTCTGTAAGATTGTCATTTGATCTTGCTTCTTTGAATCACGCTGCCTGTGATGTTGTTATAGATGCCGCTGAACAAAGTGACTGTACTTTTATTTTTGACTGCCGCAATTCTGCAGATGAATGTGAAACAACCGGAACTTTCGGATTAAGGGTACGGGTGTGTGCCGCGCAGAATTCCCTTATTCATATTGTTTTTGTAAATATGGTTTCAAAAAAAGATACATGTTTCTTTAGTCTAGGCTCTGCGGCCGCTGATTCTTCCAAAGTTGAATTTACCGAACTTGAGCTTGGCGGAAAGCGTGTCTATTCTGGAAACCTTCAGAATCTTTTGGGGTACCAGTCATCCTTTGAGGGAAGATGTGGTTATATTACACGGCCGCAGTCGTCACTTGACATGAATTATATTAGTCGACAGACGGGACGTTCTACTTCGAGCAGAATGTTTGCAGACGGTGTTGTTACAGGAGACGGACGCAAAGTCTGGAGGGGAACAATTGATTTTGTTCGCGGATGTATCGAAAGCCGTGGTGATGAACAGGAAAATGTTCTTTTGCTGAGCCCTGAAGCAGTCAACAAAACTCTGCCGGTTATTCTGTGCGATGAAGAAGCCGTTGAAGGCAGACACGGTGCATCAATAGGAAAACTCGCTCCCGAGATTCTGTTCTATATGCAGAGCAGGGGAATCGATGAAAAAACTGCACGCCGCCTTATGGTAAGGGCAAAAATTTCGGCCGTATGCAGATTTATTTGCGATTCGGCTCTTGTAAACGATATAAATAATTTTGTCGAAGGAGTCTTTGATGAATAGCGCTGTAAATGAGTTTAGAAAAGATTTTAAAATTTTTTCTGCTCCTGAAAATAAAGATTTGGTTTATCTTGACAGTGCTGCAACAACCCAGCGTCCTGACTGTGTAATAGAAGCCGTTTCTGATTTTTACAGAACGTCAAATGCGAATCCTCTGCGCGGTCTTTATTCGTTAAGTATTAAAGCTACGGATCTTTATGAGAATTCCAGAAAAACTGTTGCAGACTTTATAAATGCGCCGGACTCTTCATGTCTTATATTTACACGGAATACTACAGAAAGCCTTAACCTTGTTGCATACAGCTACGGTATGAATTCTGTAAATGAAGGGGATGAAATTGTTGTTTCCTGCATGGAACATCATTCCAATATTCTTCCCTGGCAGATGGTATGCCGTGCAAAAAAAGCAAAGCTTGTGTGGCTGGAAAGTTCTGATGACGGTGTTATTTCAAAAGAAGAATATGAAGGCAAAATAAATTCCAGGACAAAAATCGTTGCGATTGCGCAGGTAAGCAATGTTTTTGGAATTACCAATCCCGTTTCTGATATAGCTGCTTTTGCACACCGCGTCGGTGACAATGGAAAGGGTGCTGTTGTTGTTGTAGACGGAGCGCAGAGTTCACCACATATGAAGATAGATGTACAGCAGCTTGGAGCAGATTTTTTTGCGATGAGCGGCCACAAACTTTGTGCTCCTATGGGAATTGGCGCGCTTTACGGAAGAAAAGATTTGCTTGACGCAATGCCTCCGTTCCTTTCGGGCGGTGAAATGATAGAATATGTAACCCGCGAAAGTGCCACATATGCCGAACTTCCGCACAAGTTTGAAGCGGGAACAGTCAATGCCGGTGATGCAGTGGGATTTGCGCGCGCTGTAAAATACCTTGATGAAGTCGGTCTCGAAAATATTGAGCGCAACGACAATAATCTTGCCAAAATAATCATGGACGGCTTTTCAAACATTCCGCACGTTCATGTGATAGGAAATTCTGACAGCGCAAAACACTGCGGAATTGTTACTTTCACAATAGATGGTGTTCATCCGCATGACATTGCATCTATTCTTGATACAGAACATGTTGCAATACGAGCCGGTCACCACTGCGCTCAGCCTTTGATGCAGAAGCTTGGGGTCGGAAGTACAGCCAGAGCAAGTGCTTATTTTTACAATACGCAGGACGAAGCAGTTCGCTTTGTAGAAAAAGTTTCAAAAATCCGCGGATGGATGGGTTTTAAAGACTAAAACACGGAGTTATAAAATGGATTTAAAATCGCTTTATCAGGAAATTCTTAACGAACATAATTTGAACCCCAGTCACAAGGGGGTTACAGAAGGCGCTTCGCTTACACTTCAGGGGGTTAATCCAAGTTGTGGAGACAACATTTACCTTCAGCTTAAAATTGACGAAAACGGAATAATAACTGACGGTTCCTTTAACGGGTCGGGTTGTGCCGTAAGCCAGGCTTCTGTTGACATGATGCTGGATGATGTAATAGGAAAGTCTCGCGAAGAAGCTTTAAGGCTTGCATCCCTTTTTATGGATATGATTCAGGGTAAGGCAGACGGAGAAGCTTTGGAAGAACTGGATGAGGCTGCTTCACTCAAAAACATAAGTTTTATGCCTGCACGTGTAAAATGCGCGGTTTTGGGCTGGCACACCATGCAGGAAATGCTCGGAAACGGAAAATCTGCCGGACAAGGTTCTGTTTCACACTGTGAGGTAAAAAATGACTGACACTGCAAGAATATTATTGAAGCCAAAGGAAGATAAAGAAATTGCTCAGGGATTTCCCTGGGTTTTTGACAATGAGATTCACTCTGTTAAATTTGCAGCGGCCGACGGAAGCGGAATAAAAACTACTTCTCTTGCTGACTGCAAAGTTTCTGACGGTTCTCTTGTTGAAGTATGTACCAATGCAGGTGGCTTTCTTGGAACAGGCATTATAAACCGCAAGTCACGCATTACAGTACGCATGATAGGATGCGCCCATGCAGATATTATTGCTGCCGATACCAGATCTTACTGGGAAAAAATTGTACGCGATGCAGCAAATATACGCAGACTCAATTATTCTGACTCTGACAGCTACAGGCTTATTTTCGGCGAGGCAGACTTTATTCCGGGTCTTATCGTTGAGCGTTACTGCGAGGATGACAGGGTTTATCTTGTTGTCCAGTTCCTTGCCCTTGCATGCGAAGTGTTCCGTGATGAAATAATTGAAGCCTTGAAGAACGTCTGTTCTCCTTACGGAATTTATGAAAGAAGTGACGCTTCTGTTCGTGAAAAAGAGGGACTTGCCGAAAAGTCAGGCTGGATTGGAGCCGAAAGAAACGAAACAATTACAATTACCGAAAACGGCGTAAAAATTCATGTAGACATTGCCCATGGTCAGAAAACAGGCTATTTTTTGGATCAGAAATTCAACCGTGCCCGTGCTGCTGAATTCTGCAAAGGAAAAAAAGTCCTTGATACTTTTTCACATACAGGAGCCTTTGGACTCAATGCAGTAAAGGCCGGCGCCCGTAAAGTTGTAAGTGCCGACATTTCCCAAGAAGCGGTAGACATGATAAACCGCAATATTAAGCTGAACAACGCATCCAAAACAATGGAAGCTGTTTGCGGCGATGTTTTTGATCTTCTTAAAAAGTATGAAGCCGACGGGGAAAAATTCGACGTAATAATTCTGGATCCTCCTGCTTTTACAAAAAGTGCAAAACTTATCCAAAAAGCTTACGGCGGATACAAGGAAATAAACCTTAGGGCAATGAGACTTCTTAATGAAGGCGGAATTCTTGTAACCTGTTCCTGTTCATATTACTTCGATGAAAATACATTCTATTCTATGATAATGCATGCTGCAATGGACAGTCACAAAAGAGTGCAGGTTCTTGAAAAAAGAGGAGCAGGCCCCGATCATCCTGTTCTTCTCGGCTATCCGAAGAGCGAATACCTCAAGTGCGCAATATGCAGAGTCCTGTAAATTCCTTAAATCCCAACTGTGTGGTTCTTCTGGGACCGACTGCCGTAGGAAAAACTTCTCTTGGAGTACAGCTTGCGGCAGAGTACGGCTGGGAAATTATTTCTGCAGACTCAAGGCAGGTTTATAAAGGACTTGATTTGGGAAGCGGAAAAGACATTAGTGAATATTCCGCCGGTTCAAAAAAAATACCGTATCATCTGATTGACATTACAACGCTGGCCAGTGAATACAATGTTTTTTCTTACCAGCAGGATTTTTATTCTCTGTTCAAAACTATGCGTTCAGAAGGAAAAATGCCTTTTATTGTTGGCGGAACAGGAATGTATGTTGACTCTGTTGTAAGAGGTTATGATTTTGTTCCGGTAGAAGAAAACAAAGACCTGCGTGCAGAACTTGACAAACTTTCCCTTGAAGAACTTGGAAAAAAACTTCTTGAGCTCAGACCAAATCTTCATAACAAAAGTGATCTTCTGATAAGGGAACGCGTTGTAAGGGCTATAGAAATAGAAACATTCCGACAAAGTCCCGAATGTGCAGAATTAAAAAAAAGAACCGGGCCGCGTCCGCAGATTGATTCTTTTGTAATAGGAACAACCCTTGAAAGGGATGTACTCAGGCAGAATATAAAGCTACGGCTTATTGAACGTATTGAAGCCGGAATGATAGAAGAAGTTTCTTCACTTCATGAGCAGGGATTTTCCTGGGAACGTCTTGAAAAACTGGGGCTTGAATACAGATATGTGAGTTTGTTTCTGGAAGGTAAGATAGATTCTGTTCAGACAATGACAGATGAACTTTATCATGCTATCTGTCAGTTTGCAAAACGCCAGGAAACCTGGTTCCGCGGAATGGAACGAAAAGGTGTAAAAATAAACTGGCTTCCCCGGACAAGTGACAGGAAAGCCAGATTTGATGCTGCCAGACAGCTTATAGAAGACAATGTATTGTAAACTGAATAGTTCAGGTAAAAACCTAAGCGTTAACTGCGAGTTTCTGCTCGGAGTCTGCAATCTTTGTAAGGTAGCCTGTTCTTATGCAGCTGTCAAAAAGAGCCTTTGAGATAAAGTCAGTTGTTATTTCATCGTAGCCGTCCTTGTCGCGGACAATTCTTACGACAAATCCGTCCTCCGTGTCACGAAGGATTGTCATGTAGTCACTTGCCTTTCCGATGCTTTTTAATGTGTAACTTCCCATGTTCTGCTCCTGTAACAGGGGACTGTTTTGTTATTCACCCTGTAATTATATTTTCGGAATTACACGGAAAGTGTTTAGACTTTTTTATTGTTGGCACTAAAGTGCAGGAACTTATTTTGCGGAGGTATTATGTACTGTGATGCCCATATTCATCTTGGCCAGTGTGCAGAAATTTTTGGTGCGCAGGAAATTTATGCCGGACTTGAAAAAGAAGAAGAACTTATGCTTTGTTCCTGTGCGCATTCCCGTGATGACTTTGCAAAACAGAAAGCTGCTGCAAAAATTCTTTCTGAACAAAGAAATGCCTTTGTGGTTGAGTCTTACGGCTTTCATCCGCAGAATCCAGATCTTTGTGATTCAGAGTTTATGTGTGAACTTCTGGAAACAGGTCAGATTTCTGCAATAGGCGAGAGTGGCTTTGACTTTTTTACCCCTGAATTCAAGTCGCAAAAACAACAGCAGATTCTGGCCTGGGAGTTTTCGGTCAAAAAGGCTTTGGAATATGGTGTTCCGCTTATAATTCATGACAGAAAGGCGCTGGATATTCTGTTTTCGTACACCCGCGAACTTTCTTCATTAAGGTCAGTGGTCTTTCACTCCTTTGCATTCGGTGTGCGCGAGGCTTCTTCCCTTCTTTCTCACGGAATAAACTCATACTTTTCTTTCGGAAGCGGAATTTTCAGGGGAAACAAAAAAAATATTTCATGCGTAGCAGAACTTCCTGCAGACAGAATTCTTTTTGAAACAGATGCACCTTTTCAGACACAGAGGGGAGAAAAATATTCAAAGGCCTGTGCCATTAAAAATGTTTATGAAACTGCCGCATCAATCAGAAAATGCAGTCTGCAGGAAATTCAGTATGTGACAGAAAAAAACTTTTGCAGTGCCTATAATATTTCCAGGGCATGAGTAAAGGCTTTGTATGCATTCTGGTAGTCAAGATAGAATTTTTTGTTGAGTTCTTCAAGACTGCCTGTTTTTTTGTTGCGCAGAATGTCTTCAAGTTCCTGTCCTGTTTGGGCAAGGGTTTCTGCAGAAAGCTGTCTTGCGGCACCCTTAAAGTAATGGACATAGGCTACGGCTTCGGACTTGTCATCCAGGGTTTCGAGCTGTTCCAGTTTCTTTGGTTCAAAAATTTTATCCCTTACAAACGACTCAAGAAGTTCCTTTAGAAGATCCTGTTCGCCTCCGAGAAGAGAAAGTGCTTTGTCTATATTAAATGCAAGAGCCATACAGTAGTATTATATCAGTATTTTTGATATAATCAAGGCATGAAAAAACTAACTGTTTGCATTTACATAAACATTGTGCTTTCTGTACTTTTCAGTATTTTAAGCCTTTCTTTCCATGCCGATATTTCGCTTCTGGCTTTCCCTCTTGCTGCAGTTTTTACGGCAATTTTATTTTATTCAGGAAACATTCAGCTTCTTAAAAAATCAAATCTGCGTCATCTTACGGCTATAAGGCGAGTCTTTCAGTATGAGCCCTTTGTTTTTATAAGCGCTTTTGTAATACAGCGTTCGGGTAACAGCGGAATGCCGTTCGCACTGGACATTATGTGTGCACTTGTGTGGACTGTAACCATGCTCATTTCGTTTTATATCCAGCACATTCTGTCCGAAAAGCGCATTGTTTCCCTTAACGAAGAGTGGGGGGCGCTTGTCCAGAACTTTCCCAAGTCTTCCCTGCACGGAGCCGCTGCTGTTTTAAGGGAAATCCTTGAGTGGGGTGACGCGCTTATTCAGGCTGTGTTTACCATTATTCTTCTGAATATTTTTTTATTCCAGCTTTATGAAATTCCTTCTGAAAGCATGGTGCCGACTTTTCTTGTAAAAGACAGGGTTGTTGTGTTTAAGACTCTTGCAGGACCAAAGTTTCCGCTTAGTCAGGCCGGAATTCCCTACATTCAGGATTACAAAAGGGGCGATATTGTAGTATTCAGGAATCCACATTATGGAAATGACAGAAAAAGCGAAGTAAAGACTTTTTTCAGCCAGTTTATTTACATGTGTTCGCTTACACTTCTTAAAACAAATACCGACGAAAACGGTGAAATAAAGGCAGATCCTCTTGTCAAAAGAATTGTCGGAACAGAAGGCGAGCAGCTTGTAATGCTTGACGGAAACCTTTATTCAAGAACCAGGGCAAATCCTGAATTCAAAGTCGTGGAAGATGACAAAAAGTGGGCTGCATGGAACCTTAACGGCCTTTCTTCAGAAACCAAAAACAAAATAGAATGGATTCCGATGAGCGAAAGTGATTATGATAGCACTCTTTATATAGAAAGTGAAAGACGCGCGCTTGATCTAAAATCTGCTGCTGCTGAGTGTGAGCGTCTTTCTGCACAATTTGCATCTTTTGCCAAAGGCGGAACAGTCAGTGCAGAAATTGCCGCCGGTCTTCTTAATTCCGCAGATCTTTTTATTTACAACCTGTTCAGTTCTGTAAACACGCATGCGCTTAACCTTTTGACTGTTGACGGAGGAGCGCAGTGGTTTGACATGTTCATGAACGGCTGGCACAAAAATTCTTCAGTTCTGGATGCTTTCCTTGTTGGAGGAGATATGTATTCTGACGCGTGCTTTAGGCTGAATGTTATGGCAAAACTTGCGTTCGGACGCATTGTTGTCGAAACGGCACGTCTTGTTGAGTCCGGTGCTTCTTCTTCTGAAGTGGCCGCAAGTCCTGTGAGAATGGAACAGCTTGTATTTGCCCAAGCTTTGAATGACTATATTCTGCGTATGGATCAGAGAAATATGCCGGTTTTCCCTCCAAATAATTCTGACGGAACCATGGCTGTTATTCCTGCAAAGTCATATATGATGATGGGAGACAACCGCTATAATTCACTTGATATGCGCCACAGCTATAAACAGGCACTTGTGAATGTAACTGCATACGATCCGCTTTCGATAAGATATTATTCCAATATGGCACCGCAGTATGTGGAACGTGACAGAATACTGGGTAAAGCCAGTTTCAGATTCTGGCCGCTTAACAGAATAGGAATACCTGATTCCCGGAAATGAGAATAAAAAAAGAACCACCTGTTACAAACGGGTGGTTCTTTTTTTTATTCAACTAATTAAACAGGACATTCTTTGTACTGGAGAATGTCCTGTTCTAAGCTTAGTTTTTACCGCAACAGTTCTTGTATTTCTTTCCGGAACCGCACGGGCAGGGATCATTTCTTCCTATCTTTGGGGTTGCCCTTGTTACTGTTATACTCTGACCTTGTCTGCCGCTTCTCATTGCAGAATTCTGTGCTGCCTGCTGGGCTGATCTTGTCTGTGAAGCGATAGCAGACTGCGCCTCCTGGTGCTGTGCATTCATATGAACATTCTGCTGCCTTATTTCGCGTTCTGCCGGCTGAATCTGAATCTTTACCTTAAAGACACGGCTGGTAACAGAATCCCTTATGTCATCAAGCATGGCATCAAATGTATTGAAACCGTCAATTTTGTATTCGGTAAGAGGATTTTTACTTCCGTAAGAGCGCAGGTGTACGGCTTCCCTGAGACCGTCGAGGTATTCAAGCTGGTCAAGCCACTTTTTGTCTATCATCTGGATATACTGATAGCGTATAAACATATTAAGATTGGGCTTGCCTACAAGCATTTCCTTCTGGGTAATATCGTTCTGAAGGATTGCCGTGACACCTTCTTTTGTAAGACTGTCATATTGAACAATCTGTCCGAATGTATTCTTGATTTTGTCTGCAAGTGCCGACTGGGAATTTGCCTTTGAGTGGCGTTTTTCTGCATCGTATTCTTCAAAAATAGCTGCAACACTTTCTTTTGCATTGTCCATAACGCGTCCGGAAAGATTGTTGTCTGCAAGAATTTCGTCACGCTGCTCATAGATGAACTTTCTCTGCTGGTTAAGAACATCATCATAATCAAGAAGGTTCTTTCTTATTTCAAAGTTGCGCTCTTCGACTTTCTTTTGTGCCTTTTCTATGCTTTTGTTAAGCCATGGATGGTTTATTGGTTCACCGGGTTCCATACCGACGCTGGTCATGATTTTCTTCATGCGTTCCCCGCCGAAGAGTCTCATAAGATCATCATCCATTGAAATATAGAATTTGCTTCTTCCTGGGTCACCCTGACGTCCCGAACGTCCGCGCAACTGGTTGTCTATGCGCCTGGATTCGTGGCGTTCTGAACCTATTACATATAGACCGCCGAGGGCTTTTACTTCTTCATAGTCCTTTTTGTACTGTTCCTTTTCTATGGCGAGTGCTGCCTCGAACTGTTCCTGGGAAGCTTCTGTTCCGACACGCTTTCTTGCCCTCATTTCGGGGTTTCCGCCAAGCTTAATGTCTGTACCGCGTCCGGCCATGTTTGTGGCTACTGTTACAGCTCCCTTTGCACCGGCTTCTGCAATAATCATTGCTTCACGTGCATGGTTCTTTGCGTTAAGAACTTCATGCTTTATTCCCCTGCGTGTAAGAAGGGCAGACAGATGCTCTGACTTTTCTACAGAAACTGTACCGATAAGAACAGGCTGTCCTTTTTTGTGGCATTCGTCAACTTCCTTTACAATTGCGTTCCACTTGTCGCTTTCGTTAAGGTATACTTCATCATCTTCGTCTTTTCTTGCAACAGGGCGGTTTGTAGGAATTACAACTACATCAAGGTTGTATATTTTGCTGAATTCAACAGCTTCTGTAGCCGCTGTTCCTGTCATTCCGGAAAGTTTGTCATACATTCTGAAGTAGTTCTGGAATGTAATTGTGGCAAGTGTTCTGTTGCGCTGTGCAATACGCAGGTGTTCCTTTGCTTCTATTGCCTGATGAAGTCCGTCACCGTAGCGTCTTCCTTCAAGAATGCGTCCTGTAAATTCATCTACAATTTGAACCTGACCGTCTTTTACAACATAGTCAACATCATTGTGATAAAGTGTATGTGCACGGACAGCCTGTGTAAAATAGTGAACGTACTCAAAATTCTGCTCGTCAAAAACAGTAGAATCTTCTGAAATAAGGTTGTGCTGGTGCAGAATGTCATTTATTTTGTTCATACCCTTGTCGGTAAATGAAACTCTGCGGCTCTTTTCGTCCAGTTTGTAGTCGCCTTCCAAAGCTGCTCTCTGTTCGGGAGTCATGTCCACTTCATCAGGATAGTCGTTTGTCTTGGGGTCTTTTGCAACTTCGGTAAACTGGTTTACATATTTGTCTACTTCGTGGTATTTGTAAGTGTCGTCTTCGCCCTGGCCGCTTATAATAAGCGGGGTTCTTGCTTCATCAATAAGAATAGAGTCAATTTCGTCAACGATACAGAAGTTGAATCCTCTCTGAACCTTTCTTGAAAGATCTATCTGCATGTTGTCGCGCAGGTAGTCAAAGCCGAATTCGTTGTTTGTTCCGTAAGTAAGGTCGCATGCATAGGCCGCGCGTCTTGCTTCGTTGTCCATGTTGCTTAGAATGCAGCCAACGCTCTGGCCAAGGAATTTGTAGACGCGTCCCATCCAGGCAGAGTCACGTTCTGCAAGATAATCGTTGACGGTAACTATATGAACGCCTTTTCCTGTAAGAGAGTTAAGATACGCAGCACAAACGCACATGAGTGTCTTTCCTTCTCCGGTCTTCATTTCTGTAATGCGGCCTGAATTAAGAACAAGAGAACCCATAATCTGAACAGGGTAGGCTCTTTCACCCAGAACACGTCTTGCGGCTTCCCTTGCGAGTGCAAATGCTTCGGGCAGAATATCGTCCAAAGTTTCGCCCTTATTGAGGCGGTCTTTCAGAAGCTGTGTCTGCTGCGGGAACTGTTCGTCAGAAAAAGACTGAGCCCAGCTTTCTTTTGCTTCTACAGCGGCTACTATAGGCTTAAGTGCCTTTACATCTCTATCATTTTTGGATCCAAGAAAAAACGTTAATATCTTATCAAACATAATACATAAATATACTTTATTTTTGTTACATTGACAATATAAACTTTATTCTTTATTCTATATATATGTATATTATATACAGGCATTGCTGTTTTTTTTCTGGCGATTGCCTTGCTATATTTAAGGATGAATAAGTGTTTTCTTTTACAAAATATACTGCCGTATATACAGCGCTTCTTTGCGGTATTTGTACGGCCTTTGTTTCGTGCGGCGGATCAAAAAGAATTTCATCGGTTCAAAGTGACGTTCTTTTTGAACTTGAATACGGTAATTTTGACAATCAGATAAATATGTTTGATGTTTCACGCGTTGGAAGCATAGACACTTCAATTGCAATGCGTGACGGATTTTTTTACATAGCAAACAGTGAGTCAAAAAAGATAATGGAACTTAACAGCTACGGAGATCTTCTTACAATTTACTACAACGAAGATTTCAATCCTGTTCCATCCTTTTCCAAAGGAACAGACGGTACCAGCGCAACAAGAAAAGCCGTATCCTATCCGTTCAATAACATTAAGGCCGTTTCTGTTGATTCACGCAAATACCTTTACGCGGTGGATGTTCTTCCGCAGGAACGGCGTGAATATGATGAAGAAAAGAAAATGTCCCTTGCTCAGGTAGTGTTGCGTTTTGATGCTTCGGGAAAATTTCTTGACTACATAGGACAGCAGGGGCCGGGCGGAACACCGTTTCCTTTCATTAAGAACATTTACACGACAAATGCATCTGAACTTGTTGTAGTCTGCACGACAGGCGACGGATTCCAGGTATACTGGTTTTCTACCGACGGCTATCTTATGTATGCGGTGCCGGTAAAAAAAGAAAATGTTCCCAATCCGTTTAAGGATGAAAAAAATGACACTTTCTTTTCTGTAGAAAATATTGTTCCCGACTACAACGAACGAAAACTGTATCTTAAGGCCGACTATTTTGAAAGTTATACCGATGAGGCCAGCAGGGTTCAGTCAGGCATTGACTACAAGTGTACTCTTGTGCATCCGCTTTCTGTAGAAACAGGGGAATACGAAAAATCAGTTGCTATTCCGGCTTATTCAGAAGAAATTGCACAGGGTTTTTCCAAGGTTGAATACGAAATTCCCTATGATTTTCTTGGAGTTACCGAAAACAACTGGATGTTTTTTATTGTAAATGCAGAAGACGGAATGAATGTGCAGATGGTTCAGGTTGACGGTCAGCGTATTTTAAAAAGGCAGATTCCCGTAAGCCGAACAGACAATCTTTATTATACATTCAGTTTAAGCAATACAGGAATAATTTCTGCACTTCTTGTTCAGAAAGACAGTGCAAAAGTGGGCTGGTGGCGAACAGATTCTTTGATTCAGTCGGTGATAAACAATTAATGGATATTCTGGAAAACGAAACTGACGGTTATCCCGCAGATGAAGAAAATATAGTCTTTCACTACAAGCGCGGCTCTTTCAGAAACCGGGAAAACGAAATTTACAGAAATCTTGCCACGGGAAAGACAAAGACAAGCAAAGGACTTTTCAGGACACTTGTAGCCACAAAAGGAAACCGCATGATGTTTTTTGCGCTTCTTATGTGTACGGCCCTTTGTTTTATAATATTTATTCTGAGTTCACGATCCGGATCTGACAAAATCGGAACAGCTTTGTGTGATTTAAGTGCGTTTTCGTTCGAAGGGAAAGTATATGCAAGTCTTTCTGTCAAAAGTGAAGAAAAAGTTTTGGTTTCGGCAAGTTTTGAAGCTGTAAATACAGACGGTGCGGTTTGCGACAAGTTTTTGTCTCAAGGGGAATTTTCTTCTGGCCAGGACGGATTTTTGCGGGCTTCGTTCAACGACTATGATGTTGCTGTCGTAAAGTGCACGGTTTCTTCTTCAGGCGAAAGTGCGGAACTGAGCGTTTCTGTTGAAGCAAGGTGAACTTTTCTAAAGACAATTCTGCCTGTTTCCGATAAAATATAAGATATATTATAGAAGTATAAAAAATCCATCGGGATTGCGTGGACTTTTTATGGGAGAAATTCTATGGCACAGTTTTATTTTTTGTCGGTTCTGCTGAATATTCTTGCAGGACTTGTTCTGGTATATGGAAAGAGCCTTGTTCAGAAAAAAAATGAGATTTCTGTTTCTGGTGATGATTTGTTTGACACCGCTGAATCTGACGGGGCTGAAAATGCCACGACAAAAGACTCTGTGGCTTATGACGCAATTCACGGAACTTTTGAAAACAGAACATTCCGTCTTGTTGTCGGAATACTTGCCGTCTTTGTAGGAATTATGAAAATTCTTTCTGTATTCAGAAACGACATTCCGGTAATAGGAGACCTTGTTCCCGCTTTGGCCGGACTTGCTGGAGGTGCCGCTCTGCTTTTTGAATACTATGTATCTTCTTCTGCTGCAGATTCAACGATTCCGGATAATATTCAGACTGTATTTATCGATTCAAGAAAATATATAGGAGTTTTCTGTCTTTTGGCCGGACTTCTGCACTTTGTCTTTCCCCAGGTTATGCTTCTGTAGAAAAACACCGGTCAGAAAAAGTAGAGGTTGTTATGTCAAAAACGTCAATTGCATGTATTGCTCTTTTTAAGGACAAAGTTCTTGTTGCCCACAGAAATCTGGTTGGACAGATGGGCGGCAGGTGGGAATTTCCTGGCGGAAAAGTAGAGGCAGGGGAAACTGATGAACAGGCTATAGTACGTGAATTTCAGGAAGAATTCGGGGTCTGTGTAAAAGTTGGGGATGCTGTTGCTTCTGCTGTTTTTGCGCATAACGGAACCGATGTAAATCTTCATGCTTACAGAATTTTTGTGCCGCACCGCGGTATTTTCAGGAAGTATAAGCTTACCGAACATTCGGAATATAAGTGGGTAACTTTTGACAAAATAAAAGAATTGAATTTTGTTGACAGCGACATGCTTTTGTATCCGAAAGTAAGGGAATACGCGGAGTCAGTGAAAAAATGAGACGCTCGGTTACTGTTCTGTTCTTTTTTGCGGCCGCTGTTTTTTTTGCCGGATGTTCAAAATCAAAGACAATAGATCTTTCCTACGAAAGCTATTCTGATCTTGCTCCGGGCTACGAATGGGCTGTAGTAAAGGTTCCGTATGTTGCCTTCAGAAGCGGTTGCGGATACTCTGACACAATTACCGGCCACGCACGCAATGGTGATATTTTTCTTGTTAAGGGAAGCCGTTTTGCAGAAATTCTGGTAGAAGCCGATGAAAACACTTCAAAGAAAAAAACGGTCGCGTCTTCAGAAAAAATACTCTGGTACGAATTTGACAAAGGCTGGCTGGACCAGAATTCCGTAACAATATACGACACAAAACTGAAAGCTCAGTCCGCCGCAGAAAAGATAGTTTCGAATTGAAAAGCGGGGCAAAGCGGGTTATAGTTTTTTTATGAAGAAGTTTACAATTAAATTTACCGTTTTGTTTTTGCTGCTGGCAGCGTGTTCATCGGCTTTCTGTGAAAAAGTAAAGGTTTATATAGAACCGGGCGAAGTCTGGAACAAAAGAGCACCCCAGATTGCTGTCTGGGTACATAATGAACAGTCCGGATACGAAAAGACGCTGTACGTTACAAAGTCAGCATCAGAAAAAGGCTGGAAATTTTCTCCAAAAAACGGCCGCCCGGACTCACTTCCTGTATGGTAGGCAGCGAGCAGAACAGATCCTTCAAAAACAGACAGAACAAAATTTGATGCGGTAAGCGGTGCTACACCAAAAAAAGGTCTTACTGTTGAATGTGACTTTGAACTTAAAGCCGGCCGTACTTATATTTTCTATGCCGAAGTAAACCAGAGCTTTGATTACAACGAGTCTTTTACAAAGAAAAACTCCGGCGTTAACGGACAGCCGTCCTGCGTTTATTCAGGAACCCTTACAGTTCCCCAGGAAAAAGACAAAGTCAGCGAAATAAAACTGCAACTCTGCGGAACCGGCTCCCTTGACGGAACAGATGGGGATATAAACAAATCTGACCTTCCCAAACTGACAACGGCCGGTAAAATAGTAAAAAATATTTACATTTCCTTTGACAAATAATTTTACATGCAACAGGGGAGTGGAAAAGGAGTAAAAAAAAGGGACCCGGAATATTCCGGGTCCCAGATGTCAGAAAGACAAGCATAACGTATACTTTTTGACATTGGAGATGGCGAGAGTTGAACTCGCGTCCAAGTAGGCAAACCAGGCGCCTCTACAGGTTTATTGAAGCGAGGTAGTTGTCGGGAAACGGTAGCGGCTTCAAAGGCGTCGTCTCCTTATTCCGGATAAAGTCCCCTGCAGAACCCGAACATAATGCAGAGCAAGTCCCTGTTTGTGACAGAACATCCAGCTGTTAGGAACAGCACAACTGAAGTTCCGGCACTGCTTAAGCAGCGAGTGCTAACTGTTCGTTGTAAGACTCTTCGTCTTCTCTACGTTTTGCAGTTATTATTTTGTCAGTTCAGGGCACCTTCACGCCCACCTGCAGCACAAGATTTCTCCTTCCTGTCGAAACCGGTGCACCCCCGGATTAATATCAATAAATATTAATACCAATACTAATTTACTAAAAAAACTATTCAGCGTCAACTGTAACGCCGTGACGTTTCTGCTGGAAACGCTTGAGCATTGCTACTCCGTTCTTTTTGTCGTTGTAAACAAATCCGCCGTTCCAGTATTCAAGTGCTGCAAACAATGCGTTACCGCCGTCCTGATCATCAGATTTTTTTGTTCTGAATGAAACATAGTTTGAAAGTTCTTCAAAATTTGAATTGTGCAGACACTCAAGACGCTTTTTGTTAAATTCGTTCCATTTTTCGAGGTCTTTGAATCCTTCTCCTTCATCTTCAACAATAAGATGAGCATGAGTTGCAGAGAAAGAATACCATATGTGAACCTTTTTGTTTATATCACAATGATTTCCATGTTTTACAGCATTCTTGATAACTTCGCTTATCTGCTGTTCCAAAAGGTTGATTTCCTTTATTTCAAGAGGAGCAGACTGAACGATAAGAAGTGTAAAATAGCGGATCTGTCTGAAGTTTGACGGAAACGCTTTGTAAAGCATATTGGTTTTGTCAAACAACGGATCGTTTCCGTCTGAACGCAACTCTTTAATTTCTTCCATCTTCTTAACCTCTACTCATTAATCATAAGCAACGCTTCTTCAACGCTGTTTGCAATAGGGAAGTAGCCCATAAGCTTTGTAAGTTCAATAACCTTTTTTACTGAGCCATGAATGTTGGAAATATAAAGCTTAAGATTCATCTTTTTGATGGTTGAGCAGATGTAAATGAGAGCTCCGATTCCAGAAGAGTCAATGTAGTCAACCTGCTCAAGGTTTATAATGAATGACTTTACATTTTTCTCAAGCATCTTCATGACAAGTTCCTTGAGTTTGTAGGAATTGTACAAATCCATCTCACCATTTACATCAATGATGTAGACATCTCCGTTTTTCCTTATTTTAAGTTCCATAGGTTTGTCTCCTTAATGCCCAAAATTACTTAAAATTTAATTACCAGCAAACTCTGGTCATCGTGCTGACTTACTGTTCCGCTGAATTTTTTGATATCTGCTTTGACAAGGTTTGCAATATCTTTGGCAGAAGAAGCATGATGCTCTGTTATTACTCTGAGCAATGATTCTTTTGTATACTGCTGGCCCTGTTCATTCAAAGCTTCGACCAAACCGTCGGTGTAAGTCACCAAAATGTCTCCAGACTTTACATTCTGGATTGTATTTTTATATTGAGAAGTTTTATCAACTCCTATTGGCTCGCTTGAGTGTGACAGTTTTGTAAATTTGGCACTTGTGCTGTCATAGTAGAATATCGGTGTTGTTCCGCCGGTGGCAAATTCGAATGAATGTGAAACCGGATTGTAATTTATAAGTGCACATGACGCAAAGTGGTCTGTACTGAAACTTTCACCTGCAATGCCGTGGTTTACCCATTCAAGAATTGTACCTGCAGACTGTTTGGTGTTTACAACAAGTCTTATCATTGCACGAAGCATTGACATAACTATAACGCTGTTTATTCCTTTTCCTGCAATGTCGCTCATTACAAAGGATACACGGTCTTTTCTTGAAGGAATAATGTCATAATAGTCACCGCAAACGCCTTCTGACGGGTTCCAGATTGTTCCGATCTGCATTCCGCTTATTACAGGGAGTTTTGCAGGATGGAGCAGATTCTGAATGCTGGAGGCTGTATTTGCTTCGTTTATAAGTGAATTGTGCTCGATAACATCCTTTACCGAAACAACGCTCTTTATTGCTGCTGCTGCAAAGTCTGCAATTGTTGTTGCGGCTTTAAGGTCATCTTCCGTAAAGAGAGTGTTTCCATGATTTCGGGAGAAAGCAGCTACACCTATAACTGTATCCTGAATTTTCATGGGTACAATGATATAACTTCCGATTTCAAGGAATTCTTCAGGTCCGTTCTGGTAAATTCTGTCGTCAAGTTCGGGCTTTGTAATAAGTTCAGGCTTGCCAGAAATGGCAATTTCGCCAAAAATATTGTCGCGCAGGGGGAAAGAAGCAAATTTGAAGTTTGTTGCAACTCTTATAGGTTTGTGCGGCATGTCGTTCGGCAGCTTGTACGGGGGAGGGAAGTCTCCGTCAAAGGATTTTACGGTAATAATATCATCAAAGTCATCTACAAGAAGAATTGCGCCTCCGTCTGCCTTGATATCCTTGCGGATTGTTTCGTTTACATAGTCAAGAAGTGAATTCATTCCGTTTTCTGAAGAAACGGCTTCTGTTGCCTTTGCCATAAAAATTCTGCTTATGTCAAGAATTTTTACATCTTCCTGTGTTGCTTCGGTATGTTTCTGGGGCTCTTCTGCCTGTGCTACTTCTGCTTTTTTTGCTGCGACATTGAGAGAGTGCGGAACAAGCTTGTCGATTTTTTTTGGTTCAAAGGTGCAGAGTATTATACAGTATGGAATTACTATTATAAATGCCGCAAGACAGAATGTGGCGAAAAACATAAGTGAATCATCTGCGGACTCGTTGCCAAGGCTGTGGACTGCCGCAATAAAACTTCCTGCAGCAACAAGAATTGTAGACAAAAGTGCTATAAAACTTACGCGGGCAGTACTTTTTTTTCTTATTGCAAGCAGAAGAATAAATACAACTGCAGCGGTTGCCGTAATTGAGAAAAGAGGAATGTATGCATAAATATCGTTAAAAATCAAGATAACTGCTCCCTGTTTAAGGCTCTTTTTTGTTTTGCGTGTTTTTATGGCGTTTGTCTTTTAACACCTTTTATTATTTTAACATCGAAATATACTACCGTCAAGGTTTGGCAGGCACAAAAAAGTTCAAAAGAGGTCAAAAATCAGCAATTTTGGAGATTTTTTTTCATTCTGAGCTTTGCGAGAAAATTCTTTATAGTCTGAAAATGGTGCTCTTTTGTGTATTCATTTTTGAAATTTTCTGCTGCTTTGTCCAGACTGAAGTCGTTACCGAACTTTTGTTTGAGTTCATCCCAGTATTTTATAAGGAAGAGATAAAGGTCAGAAATAGTGTGTCCCTTGAGTTTTCTTATTATTCTGTATTTTTCTATGGCTTTTATTACAGGAAGATATACGTTTGCGAACCATGATAAAATGGCCTGATCCATTGGAATTTCTTCTTTTTTGTCCTGGTTTATATAATATTTATGGATAAGTATGTGGTTGTAGATTATGTCGTACTGGCCCGGTGTAGAAAAATCCAGACACCAGTAGTCCGTTATGTCACCGAAGTTTGTTTCGTTATAGAATACCCTTTTTTCGTAGTCTATTACCTGCTTTATCATCTGTTCTTTTGTACTTCCGGGTTTGAGTTTGATTTCACTCTGAAGGCTTACGACTTCTGCATCTATGTTTTCTACACCCTGAAGCTTTGCGACAGAGACCCTGTGGTTTCCGTCCCTTACGAAATAGAGTCCGCCAAGTTCATAAAGTGTTATCGGAGGGAGCGATATGTCCTGAAGATGTGCCATGTCTACGTGTTCCCAGCGGCTTTTGAGGAAATTGCTCTTTGGGAAGAAATGATTGTCAAAGTCCTTGAACCGTCCTTCGCTTCCGACTATAAGGGAAACCGGAACAACCTGCATTCCTTTGTATACTTCATTACGCGGTTTGAGAAGTTTTTTCATATCTGAAAATGAAATGAGCGTAGCTTCTTCGGGATTGAGAAAATGCTGTATTTCGTTGAAAAGTGCCTTGTTTCTGGCCTTGTTGAAGTCATCATCTGTCTGGGTGGATAGATACGTCCGAGCCAATTTTTTCTCCTTTGGAATCAAAGTCCATTGATAAATCTAAAACCAGGTGACTGTAGGCATTTACAACCGTAGTTTCGCCGGTTTTTGTAACTCTTTTTGCCTGCAAATCATAAAGGTGTATGTGTCCGTGAATCATAAGCGCGGGTTTGAATTTTTTTATAAACCAGTTGTAGCATTCGAAACCTTTGTGGCACTGGTCTTCTCTGTCATGAATATGCCTTGGGGATGCATGTGTAAGGAATATATCGCAGTATCTTCCGTAGCGTATTTTGTTCCAGAGAAGGGCCGGTACCATTTCGAGCAACTGGCGGAACATCTGGAATTCCGTGTACTGGGCAAGACCGTTGTTGTATTTGAGGCTTCCTGAAACCCCTGCTATAAGAAGAGGTGTTGTTTTTCCTGCCGGTGTTTTGAAACCCAGATGGCGACAGCGTATAACCTTGTTTCCTGCATAGTCAGCACCGTGACCGTGGTTCTGTATCTGTGTGATGGGGTTTTCGTAGAAGTTTTCGGTGTGTGTGCCCTTTTTGTAGAATTTGAATTCCTTTAAGTTATGGTTTCCGAATACAAAATAGGTTGGTTTTCCCATTGTGGTAACTATATAGTCCACGTATTCCAGGGAAAGGTCTCCTGCGGCAAAAACTGCATCTACGTCTTTGTAGCGTTCTTTTACCTGCGAGGAGTAAACCAACGGGTCTATCTGGTCGGAAACGCAAAGAATTCTCATTCTACATGCCTGCCTTCTTGAAGATGGCTTCCAGCTGCTTTTTTGTAACGAGTACAACAGAGCGGTTTTCGGCATAACTTACGGCTGTTCTTGTGAATTCTGAACTTGTGCAGATTATTCCCTTAACGTAGTTCTGTGTTTTTACAGTGTCTACTACTTTTCTTACGACTGTATCTTCCAGGGGTTCTGTATCCCTGTAAAACTGAAGGAGGAATATTTTCTGCCTTACGTTCATCCAGTTGTCTTTTTTGTTTTCTGTTGCCAGTATTGAACATCCGAACGGCGTAATGTCAAGTTTCTGGCACTGAAGGTTGAATCCTACTGCGGCTGCGGTTTTGCAGATTTCGGCAAATTTCTGGTTCGAGGCAGTGAGATATTCTTTCATTCCGTCATTGGATTCAAGGTCTTTGTACATACTGAGCTTGGAGGCTACGTCCTTGAACTTGGGGTTTACCTGGTATACCTGTTCCCACTGTTCGATGGCTTTTTCTATGCGACGGCTCTTTTCATGACAGGCTGCAAGAAAGTAACGGGCGTAAAGTGTTTCCTGTGACGACGGGTTTTTTGAGTTTTTGACGGCGTTTTCGAATTCTATTGTTGCCTGATCGTTCTGACCGGCCATCATATAGCAGGCGCCCCTTTCTATCATGGACTTCTGTTTGAATTCCGGCGATCTGAGAGATCTTTCAAAAGCTTTTATTGCAGCCGGAAGTTCCTGCATTTCCTTGAGTATTTTGCCCAGATAGTAGTAGTTTGAGTAAGTTTCGGGGCTGAGTTTTATTGCGTATTCTATGCTTTTTTTTGCTTCTGTATACTGTTTGCTTCTGTAAAGCAAATAACCTACCGCACTGTAGGCTTTTGCATTTTTTTTGTCTACGGCAATCGCTTTCTGGTAAAAGCCCATTGCAAGACCCGTGTTTCCCTGGGATTCGTATATTTTTCCGACGTTGTAGTCGTTTTCGGCATTCTGTGGTTCAAGTTTTGTAAGAAGAAGATATTCCTTAAGGGCTTCCTGCGGCTGGTTGAATTTGGAATAGAGTTCGGCCATCTGCTTTCTGAATTCAAGTTCGGGAATTTCACCGTTGAAGAGTGCATTCTGGTTTACGGTTTTGTATTCCATAAAAGCAAGTTCCTGCTTTCTGTCTGCAAGGTATGAGCGTCCGAGCCAGTAGTGGGCCAGATAATTGCGCGGGTCACGTGAGATGATTGATTTTGCTACACGCTGCGCTGCCTGGATTTTTCCTTCTTTAAGGAGTTTTTGTATGGAGTCAACCTTTGACGGAGCGTTCACTTTTCTGAGTACAAAGACGAGCATGAATACTATAAAAGCTACAAGTATTCCGGTTATTATAACTGTAACCAGGCTGTTCATTTATTCCACCTTAATTCAGTTTTTTATAGGGCATCTCTAAAAATCGATAAACTGTTTTTTTAGAGATAGCCGTCGAGTTCCAAGTTGTCTCTAAAAACTGTAATTTTTAAACACTCCCTAAATTAAGATTAGCCTTTTTATTAAAATATGTCAATTTGCGGTTATTTTTATTAATTGAAGGAAAGTAGTTTCTGGGTTTTAGTGCTGTCTGAATAATTTTGCTTAATTTGACCTGAAAATTTACAGATATATATAGATATGGGGAAAAGTATTTTTTTACGTAAAATGACGGTATTTTTCTGTGCAGCTCTGTTTTGTACAGGTGCTTTCTGCCAGTCCGGTGATTTTGCTGAAGGTGAAAGGCTTTTCAGGCAGAATGACCCGCGCGGGGCTACCGTGTATCTTGAAAAGGCTGCTGCTTCTCTTTCTTACCCGAAGGCTTTTGTTTATCTTTCGGTTGCGTATTACCAGCTTGGAATGTATGCAGAAAGTATTGATGCCTGTGAAAGGGGAATGTCTGTTCCGGGTACTGACAAAAAGGTTCTTGCCTTTAATGCAGGGAACTCTGCCTTTGCCGCCGGAGACTTTGGGGAAGCAGACCGCTGGTATTCGCTTTCGTGTGCTGCAGACCCGCTTTATGCTGTTCCTGTCCTTAACAGGGCAAATGCCAGACTCAGCCTTGGGCGTTATGATGAGTGTGCTGCAGATTACAGACGCTATCTTGAACTTTGCCCGGATGATCCGCAGAAAGACAAGATAGAAGCACTTCTTTTGCTTTTGGACGAAGAAAAGGCACGTGCGGAGCGTGAAAAAGAGGCCCGTCTTGCGGAAGAGGCGCGCATAAAAGAAGAAGAAGCAAGAATTGCCGAACAGAAGGCTGCCGAAGAAGAAGCTGCAAGGCTTGAGGCAGAAAAACAGGCTGCATTGAAAGCCGCTGAGGAAGAGGCTGCAAGGGCAGAAGCCGAACGTATTGCTGCAGAAGAAGCTGCGCGCCGCAGAAAACTTTTGGAAGATGTAGCCGCATCTTTGCAGAATACAGAAACAGAAAATATGTCAGCAGGTGCTGAAGGAACAGTTGAATATGACTACGAAACAGAACTCGAATAGTGAAATAAAAGAAACAAAGACCGCAGCTAAGAAAACAGCCGCTTCTGGTGCAACAAAGACCGCAGCTAAGAAAACAGCTGCTTCTGGTGCAACAAAGACCACGGTTAAGAAAACAGCTGCTGCTTCCACAACAAAGACATCAGCTAAGAAAACAACGGCTTCTGGTGCAACAAAGACCGCGGTTAAGAAAACAGCTGCTGCTTCCACAACAAAGACCGCAGCTAAGAAAACAGCGGCTTCTGGTGCAACAAAGACCGCGGTTAAGAAAACAGCTGTTGCTTCCACAACAAAGAGCGCAGCTAAGAAAACAACGGCTGCTTCCGCAACAAAGACTGCAACTAAAAAAACAGTCGCTTCTGGTGCAACAAAGACCGCGGCTAAGAAAACAGCTGCTGCTTCCACAACAAAGACCGCAGCTAAGAAAACAGCCGGCGTTACCGCAACAAAGACCGCGGTGAAGAAAAGTGCGAGCGCAGATTCTGTAGCCGCAGAAACAAAAATATTTGTTCCTGAAACCGCAATGCAGGTAAAAGAAACTGCGTCCGACGAAACAGAGGTACTTGCTTCTGAAACTGTTGTACCGGAAGCGATCCCAGCCGAAGAAAAAAGTGCATCAGTTGAACAGCCTTCTGCAGCAGACGGGGCAAAACAGGAAACAAAGAGTGTTCAACCTGAAGTTGAGAAAAGAGAAGAAGATCTTACTTTCTGGACTCAGGCACGAGACCACGAAGTCCGTGATGATTCCGAAAAAAAGGACAGAAAAAAGTTTATTATACTCATTGCGGCCATTCTTGTGCTTCTTGCTCTTGGAGGTGCAGGTGTTTTTATGGCTGTAAAAAATTCTTCCGGGGCGGCAGAAAAATCTGTTTCAAGCGAAAGGCAGAATACAATTAAACTTGCCAAAAGTTATATAGAAAGGGGAAATTACGACCAGGCTCTTTCTTTGCTGAACGGACTTGTAATAAAAGAGTCCCTGGATGATGAAATAGAGGGCCTTCTTGACCGTGCTCTGGAACTCAAAAACCGTGCCGAACAGACAAAAAACGAACAGTCCCGGGACAGCGTGTCTGTAAGTGTAGATGCCAGCGGAATAGAAGATGCAATGCAGTCCAGCATAGATTCACTTAAAAGCGAACTTGCAAAACAGCAGGAAGAAAGCCGCAGACAGGCAGAAGCAAATGCCAAAGTTATCAATGACCTTCTTGAACAGAAAAAACAGGAAGAACAAAAACAGGAACTTCAGAGAAAAGAAAATGAAAGAATAAAGAAAATTGAAGAGCAGAAAAAAGCCGACGAAGAAAAGAAAAAGGCAGACGAAGCAAAGAAAAAAGCCGAAGAAACCAAAAAACAGGCACTGGCCGCCGCTGCAGCACAGAAACTGCGCAATTCTATAGATGATGAAATTGCAAAGGGAAAAGCCCTTCTTAACGCAGGTGATATAGCCGGAGCCATGAAGCATTTTGACAGGGCTTCGTCATTGATGCCAAAAGATGATGATCCGCAGAACAAGGAATTTGTTTCGTCACGCATGAGCGACATGGCCAGATCACTTTATGCTGCTTCTGAAAATTCAGGCAATCCGCAGAGCGATGAAGCCAAAGCCGCAGCTCTTTCCTATGCACGAGAGACTCTGGCAAAAGACCCGTCAGACGCGGCTTCACATTACATCTTTGGAATGCAGGCACTTGAGTCAAAAAATTATGCCGAAGCAGAAAAGCAGCTCAAGAGTGCAATTTCAAAAGATTCTGACAATGCCATGTACTATTACCAACTTGGACGTTCACAGGCACAGCAGAAAAAGTATGATGCCGCATCTGTTTCGTTCCAGTCGTCTGTAAAATATGACTCAAATTTTGCTCCTGCCTACTACAATCTTGGATTTGTTTCAGAACGACTTGGCCGCAACTCACAGGCTCTTGGTGCATACAGAAGGGCAAGTTCCGTTAATCCTGACTATGAAAATGCATATATCGCCGCGGCAAGAATCCTTTCAAGGCAGAATGATTTTAATGGTGCGGTTTCTGCATACGAATCTGCTGTAAGGGTTAATCCCTCAAATGCAAGGACTTACCAGGAAATGGGTTCTGCATATTCGTCACTGGAAAAATACAAACAGGCCGAAGACTGCTTTAAAAAAGCTCTTGCCTACATGGATCCGTCAAACAAAGACCCGCTTACGTACTATAATTTGTCTACCGTAATGTATGCGCAGGGAAACAGGGAGTCTGCGCTGGAATATGCCGCTCTTGCCTATGCAAACAAAGATGCAGGAAGAAAGGCAGCACGTTCAAGCATAGTTTACAATTATGCCCTTATGAATGAAGAAGCAGGCAACTTTACAAAGGCAATTGACCTTTACCGCGAAGTTATTACGGAAGATCCAAAAAATGTAAAGGCAAACACAAATCTTGGTGTACTCTGCCTTGAACAGAATGATGCAGACAATGCAATAAAATTTCTGCTTGCCGCTTATTCCCAGGACAGTTCAAACTTTGAAGTAAACAATAATCTTGGAAATGCATACAGAATAAAGGAAGATTACGACAGTTCAATAAAGTATTACCAGAATGCGCTTAAGATTCAGCCAAAAGATTCTACCGTGCGCGAAAATCTTGCCAAAGCATTTGCTTCTGCCGAAAAATATGACAGCGCCAGAGCAACTTATGAAGATGTCGTAAAGGCAGATTCATCCAACTGGAATGCATGGCTTGAACTTGCAAAAATATGCATCTCACTTAAGGACGATGTTTCTGCTGAAAAATATCTGGTATATCTTCAGGAAAAAAATCCTTCATTTGAGGCTACAACCGTTGCTTCGCTTTTGTCTTCAATCAAGCAGTAAACAGAAGTGCTAAATTCTTTTGACCAGCGAAAAAAGCTGCCTGCGCGTGATTGCCGTATATACAGGCCTTCCGTGCGGGCAGTGCGGGTCAGGGAGTTCCAGCGCTTTTCTTGCAATTTCTTCTGCTGTTTTTTCATCCAGAACTGTTCCGTCCATAACTGCGGCACGGCAGGCTGTTGAGGCAGCAGCAGCGTTTATCATGTCACCGGGATTGATTCTTCTGTCCAAAAGATCCCTTGCAAGGTCTGCTTCTTTTCCTTTCCATCTGAGCGGTACCGAACTGAATTCCCATTTTCCATCTCCGCAGTTTTTTCCTGTAAAGCCGGCTTCATTCAGTTTGGGAAGAAGCGCTTCAAGGTAGTTGTCGTCGGCTTTTCCGTCTGTATAGACAGTGTAGGGAACAATAAGTTCCTGTTTTTGTCCTGCGTCGGCCATAATCTGATTGTAGATTATTCTTTCGTGTGCCGCGTGCTGGTCTATTATGTAAAGAATGTCATTTTTTTCGGCAATGATAAATGTTCCGAGGGTAATTCCAACAAAGTGAAAGCCATCATTTTTATTCTGTGCATTTTGTTCCGGTTGAGTTTGTGCAAATGTTTCTGAATCTGTTCCTGCATTTTGCGGAAGGTCTGCGGCGGTTTTTGCAAGAGACTGGATGTAGTTTGGCTTTGTGATTCTTCCTTCTACAGAGGCTTTCGAAAAGAATCTGCTTCTTGTGTCAGAGTGGCGCGGGGGCATATACTGTTTTATAAATGAAGTATTCCTGTGCTCTTCGTAAGCCGGCTCTTCTGTCTGTGTCATTGCAAAGGATGTGTCCATAAATTCAAGGGCCGTGTCGTTCTGCGATTTTTCGTCCATTAAGGAAAGCGTATATTTTTTGAAAAAATCCTTTGTAATTGAACTTACGCCGTGATGAAGTGACGAAATGTCCTTGAACCGAACTTCGCGCTTTGCAGGATGAATGTTAAAGTCAACAAGTGACGGGTCTATGTTTACAAAAAGACATGCTACAGGATGTGTACCGTTGGGGAAGCAGCCCTGGGTTCCGTATTCTATAGCCTGGACAAGCGAATATTCCGTTACGCGTCGGCCGTTTATATAAATGTAAATATTTTTTCTGTTGCTTCGGGTTACTGACGGTTCCCCTATTATAAGGTCAAAATTCCATTCAGAATTTGTGTCAGAACCTTTAACATCATAAAAGAGGTCTTCTGATTCAAAAAATTCCATTGCCTGGACAAAACGCTGCTTTAGTGTCTGGCCTGCAGGAAGTGAAAGTTTTTCTTCGCCGTCCATGCAGAGTGAAAAGGCAATGTCGGGGCGGGGAAGGGTTTTTTCTTCAAAGGTTGAACGGCAGAGAGTTCCTTCACTTGCAGGTCTTTTCAAAAAGCGCCTTCTTGCCGGAAAATTTTCAAAAAGTCCTTCTGTCTGAACGATTGTTCCGCGGTATTCTGCAGTTGGTTCCATAATGTGGTCTTCTGTTACCGAAGCACGCATTTTCCAGCCGCCGCTTGTTACCGTAAGGCGTGATACGGCCGCCATTGACGAAAGGGCTTCTCCTCTGAATCCGAGAGTATGCAGGTTAAGAAGATCTGTTTCTGAGGCAATTTTGCTTGTTGCGTGGGGACGGGCGCAGTTTTGCAAATCTTCTTTGTCCATGCCGCGGCCGTTGTCTATGACTCTTATTTTTTCTATTCCGCCACCGGTTATTTCTACGCGTATTCTGTCTGCGCCGCTGTCTACTGCATTGTCCATAAGTTCGCGAACAATGGCGTTGGGGCGGTCAATTACTTCTCCAGCTGCAATTTTTCTTGCTACTTCAGGAGACAGCACTTTTACACGGCGTTTTTGTGAAATCGTTTTTTCTTCCATAATATGAGTCAGGCGCGGGTTCCGTTAAGCTCTGTTGTTCCGCTAAAGAGGTCAAGAACAGGTTCTTCTTCTGTACCTGCAGTTTTCTTTGAAGATTTTTTTTCTTCGGGAAGCGAGTCTCCGTTCATAAGAATCTGAATGCGTCCTTCTATTGAATCAAGTTCTTTTTCCATTCCCTTTGCAAGCTTTATTCCTTCTTCAAAGCTTTTGAGTGCTTCTTCAAGGGTAATGTTGCTTCTTTTTATGTTTTCAGACAGTTGTTCAAGTCTTTCCAGGTTTGATTCAAAGTTTTTCATTGTTCGCTTACCTCGCTTGTTTTTGTTACTTCTGCATATATGGATCCCTTTGAGGGGCGTATCAAAAGTTTTTTTCCAAAAGCCGTGTCACTTGCGTTTCTTATTACGCGGCCTGTTTCTGCGTCGCAAACCATTGAATATCCTCTGTCAAAGATTGTCTGCGGATTGCAGTTTTCAAGAATTTGCGTGCACTGTGCAATTTTACGACGTTTTTCTTCTATATAAGTCTGCATGTTCTGTTCAAGCTGTTTTTGTACGGTGTCAAAGCGGTTAAGAACAGGAAGTTCTATGTTTCTGAACTGAAGTTCCATGCTTTCTGGCGTGAAGGTTTTTAACAGAAGCTTCATGTTTTTAATGCGCTTGTCTATTTCTGTCTTTAAATCTGTGACTGCACTCTGTATGCTTTCTGTTACCGAACGTTTTTCGGGAACTGTAAGTTCGGCAGCTGCGCTTGGAGTCGAGGCCCTTAAGTCTGCGGCAAAGTCGCTTAATGCCCAGTCAATTTCATGACCTACAGCCGAGACGACGGGTATGTCTGAGTTTGCAATTGCCCTTACAACACATTCTTCGCTAAACGGAAGCAGATCTTCGAGAGAACCGCCGCCGCGTCCTACAATCAGTACGTCGCAGAGTGAATAAGTGTTTGCAATTTTAATCATTCTTGTTATGGAAGGTGCAGCTTCTTCTCCCTGAACAAGAGCCGGTAGAATTACTATGCTTACTTTGTCATTGCGGCGCCTTACTATCTGGAGAATATCGCGTAGGGCAGCTCCTGTGGGGCTTGTGACAATACCTACCGTACCGGGAAAAAACGGAATATTCTTTTTTCTTGAACTGTCAAACAGGCCTTCCTGTGCAAACTGACGCTTTCTCTGTTCAATCATTTCAAGAATATCACCGGCTCCGGCTTTTGTCATTGAAGTAATTATTATCTGGTAATTACCCCGCGGTGCATATACGCTTACGGAACCTTTTACGACAACAAGAGTTCCGTCTTTCGGGGTAAAATCAAGGGATGCGGCTCTTCCGCGGAACATAACTGCAGAAATCTGGGCGTCGCTGTCTTTAAGGCTAAAGTAAAGGTGGCCTGATGCATTGGGCCTGAAGTTTGAAATTTCGCCTTTGAGAGAAATATTTGAAAAGGAACCTTCCAGCATGGTTTTTATAAGACCTGTAAGCTGGGAGACACTTAGCGCGTCGTTATTTTGTTCTGCAGAAGTCATTCGTTGATTGTAAACATTCGCTTTAATTTATACAAGAGAATTCCGATAATTGAAGGGATGAAAAATATAGTATTCCTTTTTGCGGGGTTCAGGCAGAGCCACGCTTTTGATAAAGTTTTTTCTTCTTCTTCGGCATTCGCAAGATGTCTTGTCTGGGCTTGCGGAATAAAAGACAGCCCTGATATTTTTATTGCGGCTGTTCCCGAAACAGAAGGTTTTGTAAAGGATGCGGTAAAGGCCTGCGGCTTAAAAAATGTTTCTGTTGTTTCAAAGCCGTCATGGACAACCCTTTCCCTTGTTCAGGCAATGGCTTCTTCCTGTGCCGCAAAAAATGCCGGATGTGCAGTTTATTCAGCGGCAGACAGACCGTTTCTTGACAGCGCCCTTACGCAGGAAGTTATGGACTGCCATTCAAAATATCTTGCGGAATACACCTTTGCCGACGGTTACCCGAAAGGTTTTGCCCCCGAAGTAATTGACGCCGGAACTCTGGCAATTCTGTCATCACTTGCCCAGGACCGTTTCAAAGAGGCCGGAGACGCACCTGTTTCTTCTGAATGCCTGTGGAATCTTATTAAAGGCGATATAAATTCTTTTGAAATAGAATGTGTCGTAGCCCCGAAAGACTGGCGCCTTTTGCGGCTTGATTTTTCATGCTGCAGCAGAATAAATCTTGAGGCATGCAAAAATCTTTACAAGGCGGCTTTGGACGAAAGAATTCCGTTTAAGGCAGAATCTCTTTCTGACTTTGCAGAAAAACGTCCTGACATTTTAAAGACAGTGCCTGCTTTTTACAATATTCAGATTTCGGCAGAAGATGCTTCAGTTGCAGATTATGCCCCTGCTTTTTTGAAATGCACCGGCGGAATGGAAAATATGGGGCTCGAAAAATTCAGGGCTCTTCTTTCGCAGATTGCAGAATTTTCAGAAACGGCTGTTGTAGGACTTTCTGCACGCGGTGAACCGCTCAAAGTAAATTCTTTGTGCGATTATATAGAATCTGTTTTAAGTTTTCCAGGACTTTCAGTGCTTGTAGAAACTGACGGAACACTTGTTACCGAAACCCTTGCAGATAAAATTCTTGTTGCGTTAAAAAATGCACCTGCACGTGCCGTAAAAAAATCTGCTGTTACGTGGATTGTTATGCTGGATGCTTTTTCAGAAGAAAAGTATTCTTCTATGAGGCACGGCGGAAACTTTGCTGCGGCTGTAAATGCTGTTCAGATTCTTGGAAGAAGATTTCCTTCATGCGTTTACCCGCAGTTTACGCGCGTTAATGAAAATGAAGACGAACTTGAAAAATTCTACAGATTCTGGCATGAAAAGGATTCTCCTTCAGGCGGAAAACTTATTGTAAAAAAATATGACTCGTGCTGTGCAGTACTTCCTGACAGAAAACCTGCAGACCTTTCTCCTTTGGAAAGATGTCCCTGCTGGCATTTAAGGCGCGACATGATTGTACTTTGTGACGGAAGCGTTCCTTTGTGCCAGGAATGTATCTGTGAAGAACCTGCAGGAAATGTTTTTGAAGAAGGCGTGCAGTCCGTCTGGAATAAAATAGAACTTTCTTCTGACGGAACATCTGTTTCAAAAAAAGATAAATGTGGTAAATGCGATGAATACTATACCTTTAATTTTTAACGAGCGTCATATAAATTACACTTCAGTCGGCGGAACAGAAAGTGCGCGCAAAGTACTTGTTCCGGTAACCTGCGTAGTTCTTAACAGAATAGAAGGTCAGTACCGGCCGCGTGTATTTGACAACATTCTTTCAAAAGGGTTTGACCAGGTTATAAGCGTTGAACACAAAGGCGAAAGAAATGCTGCGGGAGATCTTGCGCGCATGTACCCCTCAATCAAGTTTATGACGGCACTCGAAGATGTTACACAGGGTGACCTTCTGAATATTGCCATGGCCGAATCAAGAAACCGCTGTGTTCTTGTTGTGCAGGATGACATGTGCGTAGAAAAATTTTCTTTTACGCCAAGACTTGCAGAAGTTCTTTCTTCAAAAAATGTATTCTGCTGTGCGCCAAGGCTTTATTCGGGGGAATACAGGCTTCTTCCTACTGTATTCTGTCCTTCGGTAAGAAATTCTGTTTTTACCGTAGAAAACGGAACCAGACTCGACGACGGAACAGAAACACTTTTTGCTACAGATCTGGCAGGTTTTTATGACAGGGACAAATATATTCAGCTTGGAGGAGCGGACTACACGATAACGTCAGAATACTGGCAGAAGGCAGATCTTTTTCTTCGTTCATGGCTTTGGGGTGAACGGACTCTGATCAGTTTCCCTTTTGAACTTACATACTGTTTTGACACTCCGGAACAGGACCAGACTGTTGACCTTTCTTACCTGAGGTTTTATCTTAAAAACCTTCTTCCTGTAGTGAAAAACGGGGCTGCAGTTATTCCGCTTTCGTCGTTTGCTGCATTCAATTCAAGAAGTTCATGCGGAATCTCTGAGTCGGTAAAGCAGTTTAACAATGCAAGACGCTGGGTTTCGCGCAATAAATACCGTTTTGCTATGGATGCAGTTTCCCTTATTGAAAACTGGGGTGTAGAAAAATGAAACTTAGAGATTTATTCAACAGAAAAAGAAATAAAACCGTTCTTATAGTTCAGTGCAGACTTTCTTCAACAAGGCTTCCAGGAAAAGCACTTCTTCCCCTTGGCGGAAAAACTGTTTTGGAATGGGTTCTTGCTTCCATGAAAAAAGTCAAGGCTGACCGCTATTATCTCGCAGTTGACGAAAAAAGTTGTGAACAGCTGGCTCCTATTGCTTTAAAATGTGGCTGGGACTTTTTTGCCGGCTCCGAAACAGATGTTCTGGACAGATTCTGCAATGTAATAAAAATGTCAAAGGCAGACACTGTAATACGTGCCACTGCAGACAATCCGTTTTTGTTTTATGAAGCGGCGCAGTCTCTTGCAGAAGAATACGATTTGCGCAATTCAACTGCCAATGTTGACTACATAACATATACAGGACTTCCACACGGAAGTGGCGTGGAAATGTTCAATGCACATTCTCTTTTGAAAGCCGCATCCATGACTAGTCTTGACTATGATCATGAACACGTGGGGCCTGCTTTGTACAACCATCCCGACAGTTTCAACAGTCTTTTTGTACGTGCACCCGCGAGATTCTGCCGTCCCGAACTCAGGTCTACAATAGATACTGCCGCCGACTACAGACGTGCGCTTGCCGTGGTTCAGTCAGTTTCAAAAGGTGGTAAGTGTGACCAGCCTTATACATGTGAACAGATTCTGCAGGGGCTTGATTCTTACTGTATTTCTTCGCCTGTTCTTTTTATTCCGTCAGTTGAATGCGGAAGGGGAACAGGTCATCTGCGCCGCTGTCTGGAACTTGCAGAAAAAACAATCTCTGATGTTTATATTCCCGAAAACTGCACTCTTGCCGAAACAGAAGAACTTTTGGACGAGGCCAGAAAAAACGGACTCTTTGAATGGCAGATTGTGCGTAATCTTGATTCTGTCCAGGATTATTCCATGGTTGTGACGGATATGTTCAAAACACCTGATTCACTTCTTAAAAAAATCCCGCGCGGAATAAAAATTGTTGCTTTGGATGAGGGCCGCACAGACACTTCGTACGCAGATTTTGTTATAGATGTAATTCCTTCTGCAGACAGCGAGCGCGTTGTAAATATTTCGGATCCTTCTTATATGGAACTTCCACTTAACAGACGCAACAGTGTACCATCATGCGTAAAAAAAGCAATTGTGGTTCTTGGCGGTGAAGACCCGTCAAACCTTACTGTTCCTGCAGCAAAGGCTCTTGCAGAACTTGGAATTTATGTTACTGCGGTAATGCCTTCACAAAAGACTTCTGATATTCCCGACGGAATTTCTTCAGAACAGGCTGGGTTTATTGCCTTTGTTCCGCCGGTAGAAAATCTGCGCGAAAAACTTTTTGGCTATGATCTTGTAGTAACGCATTACGGCTTTACTGCTTTTGAAGCTTCGGCTGCAGGATGTCCTGTCATATTGCTTGGAACTTCACCGCTTCACGAAAAACTTGCTAAAAAATATTCTTTTGCATGTCTTGCACCGTCTTCGGTTACAAAAGAAAAATTTGCATCCCTTCTGGAAAACCCGGCAACCCTTGTAAACAGCGTATTTTCAGAAGGAGGCAAGTCTCTTTCTGAGTGCATCATTTCCCTTTCTAAAGGAACAAGACTTATGTGCCCTGTATGCCGCAGCCGGCCAGAACATGATGATGCTGTTGTAGCACGCGTTCCCGAAAGAACATTCAGACGCTGTTCTTCATGCGGAATAATTTACATGTCATGGAAGCCTTATTCCCACCCGGACATTTACGGAAGATCTTATTTTACCGAAGAATACAAAAAACAATACGGAAAAACCTATCTCGATGACTTTGCTTCAATAAAAGCACAGTGCGTAAGAAGAGTCAGCATCATTGACTTTATTTACAGAAGACAGCATTCGTCTGTAACACCTGTTGTTCTTGATGTAGGATGCGCAATGGGACCGTTTCTGGACGCAGCAAACGATTCGGGCTGGCAGGTATTCGGAACAGACATTTCTGCCCAGGCCGTTGATTATGTACAGAAAACACTCAATTATCCTGCCGTGTGCGGTTCGTTCCCCGATGTAGATTTGAGTGCAGAATTCGGAATAGAAAAATTTGATGCCGTAACAATGTGGTATGTTCTTGAGCACTTTGAAAATGCAGATGCAGTTTTAAAAGCCGTGTCATCCCTGTTGAAAAAAGGCGGAATCTTTGCATTCAGCACTCCTTCTGCTTCGGGAATAAGTGCAAAATTCAATACAGAAGAATTTTATGCATCAAGCCCGGCCGACCACTACACACTGTGGGAAACAGGAAGGGTAGAGCAGATTCTTCACAGGTACGGATTCAAAGTAGTAAAAATTGTTCCGACAGGAATCCACCCGGAACGGTTCCCGTGCGTCAAAAACAAAAACTTAAGTGACAAATCGCTCAAATTCAAACTGCTGGGAATGGCTGCAAAAATGATGCGGCTTGGTGATACATTCGAAGTTTACTGCAGGAAAATATAAAATGCCTTTACAGAATACAAATAAAACCGTAGCCGACGCGCAGAACGCCGTGCAGAATAAAGAATATGTTCTCATACTTGGAGCAGGTCTTATGCAGAGGCCGGCCATTGAAGCTGCCAGGGAACTTGGTTTTGCGGCCGTCGTTGCAGATGCCAATCCAAAAGCTGTGTGTGTTCCGTTTGCCGACATCTTTGCTCCGGTAGACTTAAAGGACCGCGAAGGGCTTTTGAAACTTGCCAAATCTTTTGGATTAAGTCTTAAAGCTGTTTTTACAGCCGGAACAGATTTTTCTTCATCAGTTTCATTTGTTGCACAAAACTGCGGACTTGTTTCACATACTCTTGAAGCGGCAGAAAACGCAAGTGACAAAGTGCGCATGAGAAAATGTTTTCTTGAGGCAGACGTTCCTTCCCCCGATTTTATGCAGATAGAACAAAGCGCAATACAGGACTTTTTGTCTTCCAAAGAGTGCGCTGAACTTGAGTTTCCCAAAGTTGTAAAACCTGTAGACAACATGGGGGCACGCGGCTGCCGTCTTGCTCGTGACAGAAGCGAACTTGAACACTCACTTTGTGAAGCGGCAAAAAATTCGCGTTCGGGCAGGGTAATTGTTGAAGACTATATGGAAGGCCCCGAATTTTCCATTGATGCGCTTGTACATGACGGAACATTTACCGTTACAGGATTTGCAGACCGCCATATTTTTTACAAACCGTATTTTATAGAAATGGGACACACAATGCCGTCTTGTGTTCCGCCGCAAATAAAACTTGAACTCATTGAAGCGTTTGCAAAGGGTGCGGCATCTCTTGGACTTACAGAAGGGGCGGCAAAAGCAGACATCAAGTACACAAAAAACGGCCCTATGATAGGAGAAATTGCAGGTCGTCTTTCAGGTGGCTATATGTCTGGCTGGACATACCCTTACGCATCTTCACTTAACCTTACGGAACAGGCTCTCCTTATAGCTGCAGGAAAAGAACCTGTAGAACTTGTAAAAAAGAGAAAGCCGCTTGGCATAACTTCAGGCAATTTTGTGCTTTATGAAGCTGAATGCGACAAAACCAGTGCAGAACGCGCATTTATTTCCATACCGGGAACAGTTTCTTCTGTATACGGAACAGATACGGCATCGTCTTCTCCTTTTGTAAAAAACCTTCTATTCAGGTGCGGTGAAGGCTCAGATGCAGAATTCCCCCGCAACAATGTAGAAAAGTGCGGCAATGCAATATCCTGCTCAAAAAGTGCAGCCCTCGCTCGTTCTGCAGCAGAATATGCTGTTTCGCAACTGACACTCCGGTTAAAGCCACATTCAGAAAAAACAGACAGTTTTCTTTTTGGACAGGATCTTCCTTTTGAAAAGAATTTTCCGCCGCCAGCCTTTGCGTGCACAGAAAAAACAGAAGCGGCCCTTGACAGACTGTTTGGTGAAAGTCCTGTATTCAAAGCAGGAACAAAAGCATCGGTATATTTTTCACAGATTATTCCGCTTATGGAAGGGCAGTACGACTGGAATAAAAAAAGTTTTGCTGTAACACTTGAACAGTACGACCAGCTTTGTCCGAACCATCAGGATATAGAAGGCAGAAGTTTTTCCCGTGCTCTTTTTAAAGGTGGAATCCAGGGAATGCTTTACGTAAGCGATGGAGTATCTTATGAATCGTAGAATTTTTGTTTTGATAGCGGCAGTCCTCTTGTCTTCCCATGCGGTTTTTTCCCAGACAAAATGGGTTAACGCGGTAGAATCTGCAAAAAAAGCAGGAATGTGCCTTTACTGGGATCCGCTGGCGCAGTCAGGCGTTCTTGAAAAAAACGGACACCAGATTTCGTTCAGGGCAGGCGACGGTTTTGTACTGCGCGATTACAAGACAATAGTTACCGAAGATGCACCAAAGGTAGAAAACGGAACACTTCTGGCAACAGAAAGTTTTATGCGCTCAGCGGACAGTTTCTTTCAGACCGAAAGCGATGAAAGTCCCTACCGCATAGGTGCAATCCTCATAGACCCCGGACACGGCGGAAAAGACCCCGGTGCAATGGCAACACATACAATCGACGGTAAAAAGCGTACAATCCGCGAAAAGGACGTAAACCTGAGCGTAGGATTAAAACTGTATGACTACCTCAAAAAGTCCTATCCAGATAAAAAAATTCTCATGACGCGCAATACAGATGTGTTTATATCACTTGCGCAGCGTACAGAAATAGCAAATTCCGTAAAACTTGCCGAAAACGAAGCAATTCTTTATGTGTCAGTTCACGTAAATTCAAATTTTGACGAGTCTGCTTCGGGTTATGAAGTCTGGTATCTTTCGCCCGGTTACAGAAGGCAGGTTATAGATTCAAAAACAACCGATGATAAGTCACTTTCCACAATATTGAACAGCATGATGGAAGAAGAATACACTACAGAATCAATCCTGATTGCAAAATTTATACTTGAAGGAATAGGAGCGCAGGTAGGAAACTTAAGCAAAGCCCGCGGAATAAAGGCTGAAGAATGGTTTGTCGTAAGAAATACAAAAATGCCCAGCGTACTTATAGAAACAGGATTTCTTTCAAACAAAAAAGAAGCGGCTCTCCTGCTTGACGACAAGTACTTGCAGAAACTCTCTTTCGGGATATATAATGGACTGCAGGCATTTGTAACACATTTTGAACGCTCAAGAGGATTCACGGGAATAAAATGAAAACAGAACTTAAAAAAAAGTTTCTTCCGAATATAGCGCTTGGAATTTTTTTTGGCTCCATGTTGTTTTCGGTATGCATGTATTTGATAAGCGGAATTCAGCCGTACAGAGTTTATTACTTCCGCTCTTTTGATTCAGACTCTGTATTTTCTGAAACAAGAAGGGCAGTCGCAAAGCCCGAAAGCGGCGAACTTGAATATTATATAGATGACATTCTTCTGGGACCCATTACAAACAGATACAAGCCTTTGTTTGCACCCGGAACTTCCGTCGAATTCTGCATAAAAAAGGGAAAAGAACTTCACCTTGGTCTTACAGCGCAGGCCCTTAAACCTGATTCAGAGACCTGTTCCATACCCGACGGAGTGGAACTTTTAAAAAAAAATATTGTGAGTAATTTCACAAATATAAAAAAAATTCACATATACATTGGGGGACGTCCTGCAGGCGAATAGTGGCTGCATTTTTTAATTTATTATATCTTTTGATTTTAAGTTAAATTTTCAGCCTGAATAATCAAAACAAGTTGACAAAAAGACTATCTTGTTAGATACTATATACTACAAGGCTACATCAAATGTGTATTAAAAGGAGCTTCGAATGAAGAGGACTTTATTTTTAACTGCCGCTGTCATGCTTCTGGCAGGTACATTCGCTTTCGCTAAGGAATCAACACTCATCGACTTTACTTTGCTCGATGCAGACACTGTTGCTGACGAAAACGGTAATCCTACAGAAAACAGCAGAACTGTAATGGATTATTCTGTAGCCGCCGGTGCAACATTCACCAGCGATCAGAAATCACTTATGAAGACTTCGCTTGCTCTTCCTCGCTGGGAAGTAGAGCTTAACTCTTCTGCAAGAAATGTTGAGGCTGTTGCTTATTCACAGGTAGTAGCAGCTCCTGTAAAAGACACTGCTGATGTTCCTTTTGCAGGAAGCAACGTAATGGGTGTACGTGTTATATTCCCGACATGGAACAACAACGCAAATGCCAGAATCGTTCCCCCGTTTGAAATTCAGGCTTACGAGCCTCTTTCTGATGCTGACGAGAACGGAAACCGCTTGCAGCCTACAGACGAGCAGAAGGGAAAATATCTTTTCGAAGAAGGATACGGCCTCGTAAAGAATGTTGGAACACTCAAGTCAATCGCTGTTACAACAATGGGTATGAACTATCCGCACCAGCTTTATGTACTTCTTAAGGACAATGACGGTGTAGAGCGCCGCTACCTTATGGGAAATCTTTACTTTGATGGTTGGAAAACACTTCAGTGGAACAACCCTGACTATATTTCAGAAGTTCGCACACGTGAGATTCGTGTTTATCCGATTTACCCGCGCGGACTTCCTTTCGTAAAGTTCTGCGGCTTCCAGGTAACACGCGATGCTTCTCACATTGGTGACAACTTCATCGGTTACTTCAAGGATGTAAAGATTATTTACGACCTCGCAGTTCTTTCTGCAGACCGCGACATTGATGATGAAGACCTTTGGGGAATCATCGGAAAGAAAGAGCAGGCTCGCCAGAACAACGAGATGTCACGCTTTGGAAACAAGCAGGTTAACCGCTTTATCGAGCAGGAAAAGATGGCTACCGAAGAAACATTTAGTTCTTCTTTGGAAGCAGGATCTGATTCAAACGCTCAGGCTACTGACGCTGCAAAATAAGTCTTGAATGACTAAGAAGGACCGCCCTGTTCAGGACGGTCTTTTTTTATGCCCTGAAGTTTTCTTAACATTTACAATTATTGGTTTACGATATGAATAAAAATTTGCTTATGATGCCTGACAAAAATAAAATTAAGGCCTGTTATGATTCCTATTCTTTTCTTTTTACAAAAATTCTGGAAAATATAGAACATAAACTTCGTGAAACCATTTATCTTGCGTCAAATCCTACTTACAAGACACGGGTCAAGTCTTTTTCAAGCTATTATAAAAAGATTCTGCGCCAGAAATCGGCCGAGGCATGTGAAGGAAATCACCTTGTTACTTTGACAGACATGATCGGAATAAGGGTAATCTGCGCTTTTCTGGAAGATCTTGGTGTTGTACAGCAGCAGATACAGGATGCATTTGAAGTTAGGGAAATAGAAAAGAAGGGTGCCGAGCAGTCGTTCAGGGAATTCGGCTATGAGTCAATTCATATTCTTGTTTCGATTCCAAAGGAATGTATTCCAGAAGATTTGCAGGGACTTGAGATTCCCGATAATCTGGTTTGCGAAATTCAGGTTAGAACTATTCTTCAGGACGCTTGGGCCGAAGTGGAACATGAGCTTATTTACAAGTCCGAATTCAATCCGTTTGACAAACCTCTTCGCAGAAAACTTGCTTCCATAAACGCCAGTCTGACGCTTGCAGACATGATTTTTCAGGAAATAAGGGACTATCAGAACAGACTTCAGGAAGAGCTTGGTACGCGCCGGGAAAACTTTTATGACATGGTAGATGACATTTCTGACAGGGAAATGAATATAAACCACCGTAAAGAGAATGTCAGGGAACTTTCAAGTCCTTTTGAAAAGGGCAGTATTGACGATCTGGTTCTGGAAGCTCTGCATGAGCACAACCAGGGCAATTTTGACAAGGCTATAGCAATTTATTCGCGTATTCTTGAGTCAAAACCGGCCCCCTCTGATGTTGTGTGTTCTGTAATTCTCAAGCACAGGGGTATGGCATATTTTGCCCGGAACGATTATGAATGTTCGCTTGCTGACTTTAAAAAGAGTTTTGAAATTAACCCGCACAGTGAACGGTCTGTTTATTACGAGGGGATTGTTTATGCCCTTCAGGGAGAGCATGAGCGGGCAGTAGAGTGTTTTGGCAAGTCTCTTGCACTCAATTCATTCCAGAGTCATGTTTACTTCAGGCGCTCTCTTTCATACTTTGCACTGGGCAAATATGATGATTCACTGGAGGATTTGAAGCAGGCGGAAAATCTTGGCCTTGACAATGATGATTTGAAGGCCTTTAAAGCTAAGCTTTTGGATAAGTTTGACATGAAATGAGGTTTGAAAAATTTTTAATTTTTTTACCAAATTTTACATTTTGATATTGACATACAATATGTGTTTATGATATAGTCTAAACATACCACATTAAGTGTGTATGTCTCCTTCGTCTAGTGGTTAGGACATCGGGTTTTCATCCCGACAACATGGGTTCAATTCCC